>Ga0310696_10000752_pt1 | contig 48378 bp, 27 predicted proteins | sample AusTroGonzalo_MG_4_FD_203885 | JGI IMG/M metagenome (GOLD analysis project Ga0310696, IMG submission 203885) | Bovine rumen microbial communities from tropical cattle in Woodstock, Queensland, Australia - Gonzalo_02 (v2) (version 2) | ecosystem: Host-associated > Mammals > Digestive system >...
TACTGGTAGAGGTTGGAGTAACAGTAATTGAACTTGTTGTAAGGTCATCTGGTAATCCTGAATTTGCACTCTCACTGCTCCATACATAAGAAACAGTTCCTGTTGCCTCTCCATCCAACGTCGCTGCTAATGTCGCATCATTACCTTTACAGATGGTTTGTCCTGCTATATCTTCTAATGTAACTGCTGGGTCTAGTACTGTCACAGTCACTGTCTTCTCATCTGTTGCAGTACATGTTTTTTCGTTTTCTGTCACTGTCGCCGTTGCCACTACTTTATATGTACTGGTAGCGGTTGGAGTAACAGTAATTGAACTTGTCGATCCCACATTTGCACCCTCACTGCTCCATTCATAAGCAACATTACCTGTTGCCTCACCATCCAATGCCGCTGCCAATGTCGCATCATTACCTTTACAGATGGTTTGTCCTGCTATATCTTCCAATGTAACTGCTGGGTCTAGTACTGTCACAGTCACTGTCTTCTCATCTGTTGCTGTACATGTTTTTTCGTTTTCTGTCACTGTCGCTGTTGCCACTACTTTATATGTACTGGTAGAGGTTGGAGTAACAGTAATTGAACTTGTTGTAAGGTCATCTGGTAATCCTGAATTTGCACTCTCACTGCTCCATACATAAGAAACAGTTCCTGTTGCCTCTCCATCCAATGTCGCTGCTAATGTCGCATCATTACCTTTACAGATGGTTTGTCCTGCTATATCTTCCAATGTAACTGCTGGGTCTAGTACTGTCACAGTCACTGTCTTCTCATCTGTTGCTGTACATGTTTTTTCGTTTTCTGTCACTGTCGCTGTTGCCACTACTTTATATGTACTGGTAGAGGTTGGAGTAACAGTAATTGAACTTGTTGTAAGGTCATCTGGTAATCCTGAATTTGCACTCTCACTGCTCCATACATAAGAAACAGTTCCTGTTGCCTCTCCATCCAACGTCGCTGCCAATGTCGCATCATTACCTTTACAGATGGTTTGTCCTGCTATATCTTCTAATGTAACTGCTGGGTCTAGTACCGTCACAGTTTTTGGCTCCGTCTTAAAGCAGCCAGTGGTTTTATCCGTCACTTTCAGTGTGACCGTTTTTGTTCCGTCGGTGGACCATGTTACTGTGATAGAAGGTGTGCCCTGACCGCTCTCGATGACACCGTCACCATCGACGCTCCATTCATAATCACATATAGAAGCATCATTTATTGCAGTTTCAGAAATCGTGTATTCAACATCCTTACATACAGCATCAGCGCCATTCAACTCTGGCTTCGGCATCCATACAGCATAAAGGTCTCGAGGGGTCATTATATCAGCTGCCACCTTAACCGGTGAACAATCTCCAGATTTCCATGTACCATTATTATAAGCTATATATGGTTCACAACCTGTAGATTGACGAGCCCATCCTTTGAAGTCATAACCTTGGCGAGTAAATGGTCCCTTGATATCATTTGTTTCTTCATTGACTCCAAGATTAGTAGTCGTTTCAGAATCGGATGTTCCATCATTTTTATACCAAGTGATAGAAACAGGATTTGGTGCAGATTCTGTTTCCACATATACCGCACGAAGTTGAACAGTATATGTAGCTGTTTTTATTCTAGTATGAATATCATCTGGTGGCACTGGTGCTGGATTTGAACATGTAATAATATCATGAACAGTAAACACATCATCCTCATTTTGCGGATTAACCCATTTTATAACACTAATTTTAGCATTATCCTTCAAAACTTGGAATGTTTCACCTGGCAATACCGTAGAGCCCTCAATGTCTTCGAAACCAGTTGAATTACAACGTTGGAGCTGCCACTGAGAGAAAATTTGGCCCGCAGACGGAGGAGTAACATTAGAAGGAAGTTGTGCGACAGCTGGAGAATCGTCCACGTAAAGACTATCATCAACCAAAGTTGCCGATCCACCATCCATATCATATTGAATTATAATACCATCAGCACCATCCAACGATTTACGCCATCTAGCATACAAATCAAGTTTCTTTGTTATCCAAAACCTATCTCCTCCGTTATAACCCGTCAAATCAGAGTTATAGGTTGCGCCATTACCCCATTGATCCATTCGGTCTGTAAAATCAGTAGTTTTGTCATATGAAGTTGTATTACCGTCATTCAGTCTTATATCAGAAGAAAATGGTCTTGTGAATGCTCCATCTTCATACCATCCAACAAAGACCCAACCATTTCTCGTACCCGTAGGTGTGCTTACAGTTTCACCATAAGAAACACGGAAATTCATATCCTGCGACTCAGACCCCCAATAAAGCGATGGATCTGTCACCGATGTACCAGCATTAGGATGAAGGAAAACACGATACTGTATTTGACGCCACTTGGCATAAACAGTAATACCACCTTCTCGCATAGTAGTAAATGTATATTTTTGCGTACATGCATCGTCCAAATACCATCCTTCGAAAACATAGCCGGCATGCGCTTCATCTGGTTCGGGTTCATAGTTATTATATGATGAAACATTTTCGCCATAAGGAATAATATCGCCAGTAGCATGTATTTGTCCTTGTGATGTTTCCTCTTCTAATTCGTTATCATTTCCATCAAAATATTTACCATCCATGAAATTGATGGAATAGGTTTTTCGAGTGTAATAAAAATTTATCGTTCCATCATGTGCTTGATCATAAATATAAAAATAAGTACCACTTCTTAGTTCACGTTTCGAATTTGATCCAAGACGAACATACCCATTAATTTCTATAAAATCTTCAATAGTAACACCATTATATCTAGCACTTATAGATTTATATAAAACATATCTTTTCCCTGATGGTGCACTAATTGATTGGTTATTATAATCATATAAAGTATTAGGAGCAGAAATAGTTGGCTCCGATTCATTCGGAAGTGCTTCTACATACCAATTCATGGTTTTTAAAGGACGCCCTTCACCTTTATCCATATGGAATGTCACGTCTGCATTAGGCATAACATCAATATACACCAACACCTCATCGTACGGAGTGCTACTTTGAGGATCCCAACGTTCACCATTATCGTACCTCACACCATTTGATCCAACAATAGGGAAATTATCACCACCTATGTTTTGTTGATAAAGGGCGGTGATGGTTTTGATGGTATGCCAACCAGAACTTCTCGTATAACGAGTACCATTATAACGCGTGTTGTTTCCGTATGTCCAATAATAATTTGGATTCCACCAACTACCCGAATTATGTCTTGTCAATTGCACATACTGATTATTAACTAAGCCATATTGAGTTCCGTCATTGGATGTCGTTTGGGTATAGGTATAACCCTCAACTTGAAATGTTAATGTATGTTCATTTCTATCATAATACACATTCAAAACAGCATTACCTTCCGTAGTAATTTCGACATTTAGATCAAACTTTTTTAGATGGAAACCTGTATATTGTTTGCTTACGCCATTAACTCGTGCATAACTATTATCATTGCCTGTTCCATTCTGAGCAGTCACCGTATTTATCGTACTACCAACACTTCCAGTTAAATCTGAAATACTTTCTTCAAAATCATATCCATCACCTGCTAAATTCTGTTTCCAAATAATTACCGTATAATTTGCAGTAGTATTAGGATTCCATTTAGCATATATGGTTTTTTTTTCTGTCAACGGATTTCCAAATGTAAACTGATTGCCAGTACATTCCGCATTAGAATACCATCCTCCAAAGGTATAACCAAATCGGGTCATATCATCATCAGCACATGGTTTTGCTGTGACTTCTCCAGATTTAACAAACTGAGGGGCATTATATTTTGCACCTTTTCCATTTTCATCAAAAACAAGCCAGTTACCTTGTGGTGCATATACATAAAAAACGACATCCCCCTTAATTTTTATATTACTGTTTTTATATGTTTCATTCGGATCACTAGGAGCTGGCACAATATTAGAAGCACCACTTCCCACATGCCATCCTTCAAAATTAGCCAATTCACTATATGGGTTATGAAGTTTATCAACGGTATAGTCTTCTTCATGAGATGCCGGTGCATCATATCGATATGGTATCACATCAGAATCCACAACAATATCATTCTCATCCAAATACGTCACCGTATAATGCTTAAACAGCAACGCATAGTAATGCACCTCATGAGTGCTTACAAGTGTGGTTTTCAACTTATTACGCACCTGAACAAATGTTTTTGCACTGGCGATATCGTTCGCATTATAGTCATCTTTAGTCGTCCAACCATAGAACGAAACACCTGACGTGGTGGTTCCATTCCAAGGGTTATAAACCACAGCGTCAAAAAGAGCACTTTGCTGATCTGCTTCCGTGATATAGACGATTGTTGAATCCTCCCCTTCCATGTGGAACACCACCTTCAAACGAGGGTCACAGTTTTCACCTGTTCCTACCGCATAAACATTATCATTCGACTGGTTCTGAGCGAGCGAAGCAGAGAGTCCCCCCACCCAAGCGAAAAGAATGAGGACAAAGGTTTTCCAAAACGATTTCATACAGTGAATACGAGCTATGTTAGTCATTTGCGTTTTCATAAAGCAAAAAATCTAAAAAAGACAACGAAGAACAAAGAAAACCGAGCAAAAACATCACCTAAATCATGTATCGCGTCAGATAGCTCATCACCACCCAGCATACATATATCCCTGATCCTCAGTCCATTCGTTGCTATATTTTATACAAATACTATGTTTCTGTTTCAAAAAATATTTCAAACTGCAAAGGTAGGAAAAAAAATTAAGAGTTAAGAATTAAGAATTAAGAATTTTATGGGCACACACACGGGGGGACACCCGACACGGGCTCAGAGCCCTGACGGAACATTTGAGTCGCTTCGCGAGAAATCTTACAAATCTGTTCAAAATCTTACAAATCTTTTACAACAGCATCTTTATGACACTTTGCCATCATGTCCCATGGGAAACATATTTGTTAGATTTGTAATGATTTGTATGATTTCTGTCCGAAGGACACTCCTTTTTTGCGCTAATTTTTTACATTAATGATGAGTCGCTTCGCGAGAAATCTTACAAATCTGTTCAAAATCTTACAAATCTATTATAACAGCATCTTTATGACACTTTGCCATCATGTCCCATGGGAAACATATTTGTTAGATTTGTAATGATTTGTATGATTTCTGTCCGAAGGACACTCCTTTTTGTGCGCTAATTTTTCACATTAATGATGAGTCGCTTCGCGAGAAATCTTACAAATCTGTTCAAATCTTACAAATCTTTTACACGGGTTGACACCCGACACGGGCTCACGCCCGTGCCTGTGATGTGTCGCCCCTTCGGGGCTGGGGGGATTATGTCGGTTATTGCGTCATGGCTATTAAGAGGAAGCCCCTATCGGGGCATTGTAGGGGCGAATGGCAATTCACCTATGGTGATGAATATTCCATCGTTGAATCATGATCCCGTAAGGGCGAATGGCAATTCGCCCTTGGTGATGAACATTCCACCATTGCCAAATGATCCATGTACGAACGGGGGATTTGGTGGTATGACAAAAAAAAAAAACAGGAGTCGCTTCGCGAGAAATCTTACAAATCTATTCAAAATCTTACAAATCGGTTATACGGATATTAACCCGTGCGCGGTGTGAACCCCTGCGTGAAATACGACGGACGGTATTGGAACTCCAGAGGGGTGACACCAAATGACATTAACAAATACGATGCTCATTCGGAAAATTCCGTAGTCTTTGTTATGGCTTCAACCAATTACTTTGTGGTTTTACAATTAGACGTGCATTGTTGTATGCCATTTTTAAAGTCAGACACGTCCTTGCCGTATAGGTGTCTTCACTTATTTTATGGACGACAATGGCTAAGTCGGGATTGGGTGAATTGGGGGTTAAACATAACGGGAGAAGTAATTGGATTTTATTCCCATAGTATTGTGGCACAGCTAGTTTGTAATTTGTTTTGACTTTTTTCTTTACTTCTTCTATTGCTCCGCATAGTCGCATTCTACGTTCGCTATCGTTCAAATTTTGAATATGTGCAGGGAAGCGGTCTTTGTTATCTTCTAATATATGATCTATTTGTGGGATTAATTTACAACTTGGATTGAATATCAAATCTTCCGGCTTTTGAAAAAAATTTGCAACGTCAGGTCTGTTATCAGGAAATACATATAGGAATCTGCTATCACTTTCCTTTACAAAAGATTTAAAAAAATAGGGTGAACTGTGAGGTCCGATGGATTTGTTTTCCTCGAAAAAAGCATATATGGGTTCGAGGTTTTTGGTGACAAGTCCCGTGTTGAAACATGAATATTTGTTATTTGCTGTAAATGCAATCTTCCCTTCATCTTGCACTTTCCTGAATATATGTTCCAGATAATTTTTTAAGATTGAATACCTTTTGGTTGAAACATCAGAAAAATCCCACTCTTCAGTATCTGCTAGATTTTCTGCTAAATAAGTGATCGCTTCTTCATATTTTGAGAAGAATGCAAATGAAAACAGTTGAGATTCAAATTTTTTATCCATAAATAAAAGTTTTTCAGGTAAAAAAGGATTCCCAAGATAATTCATGAGAATCCCTAAATGTTTTCTTTTTTCAATGTTAAATACTTGTGGATAGACCCACACATCTACATGTTTGATGCAACAAAGGTATTTCTTATTTTTATATTTTACAATATTTTGATATAATATTTTAATAATATAATTTTCATAGGGGCGAATAGGCCTATTAAGAGGAAGCCCCTATCGGGGCATTGTAGGGGCGAATGGCAATTCACCCTTGGTGATAAACATTCCATCGTTGAATCATGATCCCGTAAGGGCGAATGGCAATTCGCCCCTCTTCATCAACATTCTCCCGTTGTATCATGATCCCGTAAGGGCGCACAACCGGTCATAAAACGCACGGCCGTGTGTCTCTACGAGTGCAACATCCTACGGTTATTTGCACAATAAAAGGGCCATGAATATTTCATTCACGGCCCCCTCTATCATAATCCACAAAAACCAACCATTGATTTTCCAAATTCAATTAATTGATTATATTTGCAAAAAAATTTATTTGTTAACATAAAAATTCATCTATGGAATCAATCAACGAAAAAAAATCTGTCGAAACGAAGAAAGAGAAAAAGGTAAGCAAAACATGGGAAGCTGCCATCAAATCCAAAGGTTCTGTATGGGTCACATATCCTAAATTTGTCAAACTCACCCAACAATGTAGAGGCAAATGAGATATACCAACCGAATGCCACTCATCTCCTGCGACCGTAAATTTCATTTCTACACCCAACAAGGTTTAGATTTGATAACGTACTGAATCGGGAAACCCGACACGGGTTGACACCCATATCTGTGATGTGTCGCCCCTCCGGGGCTGGGGGGATCATGTCGGTTATTGCGTCATGGCTATTAAGAGGAAGCCCCTATCGGGGCATTGTAGGGGCGAATGGCAATTCACCCCTATGGTTCATCATCAATCATCCATTGCGCAGGGGTTAACACCCCTGCCTATGGCGTTTCATTCCTTCGGAATTTGAATGGTGCGTAAATCAACGGATTTAACGATTAACAAAATTTCGGATTGCGTGGCAATGGTCCGTGATGCACCGCCCCCAACCCCGACAGGGGTGGCATACCATAGGCACGGGTGTGAACCCGTGTGAGGAACATGATACGCGGTAACGGAACCCCGGAGGGGTGACACAAAATCCCTGTAGTGTCGCCCCTATCGGGGCTAGGGATTATCATCGGTCATCCATCACGCAGGGGTTAACACCCCTGCCTATGGCGTTTCATTCCTTCGGAATTTGGATGGTGCGCAAATCAACGGATTTAACGATTAACAAAATTTCGGATTACGTGTCATTGGTCCGTGATGCACCGCCCCCAACCCCGACAGGGGTGGCATACCATAGGCACGGGTGTGAACCCGTGTGAGGAACATGATACGCGGTAACGGAACCCCGGAGGGGTGACACAAAATCCCTGTAGTGTCGCCCCTATCGGGGCTAGGGATTATCATCGGTCATCCATCACGCAGGGGTTAACACCCCTGCCTATGGCGTTTCATTCCTTCGGAATTTGGATGGTGCGCAAATCAACGGATTTAACGATTAACAAAATTTCGGATTGCGTGGCAATGGTCCGTGATGCACCGCCCCCAACCCCGACAGGGGTGGCATACCATAGGCACGGGTGTGAACCCGTGTGAGGGAAATGGGTTGTGCGGTAACGGAACCCCGGAAGGGGGTGACACAAAAACACCGCAGTGTCGCCCCTACCATGCCGCAGGTTTACACCAGCGTCTGTGATATGGCATCCTTTCAGGATTTGGATGGTGCGCAAATCAACGGATTTAACGATTAACAAAATTTCGGATTACGTGGCAATGGTCCGTAACGCACCGCCCCCAACCCCGACAGGGGTGGTATGCCATAGGCACGGGTGTTAACCCGTGTAGGTGTGTGAACCCGTGTAGGTTTTGCAAAAATTTTATATTTTTGCAAAATAGTAGGACCGTATAGACGTGTGGGGCTAGTCCCCCCAAATAATCCACGGAATCCTTTTCACCCAAACCAATCATATATAAACAGACATGTTAATCATCTCTTTTTTACCCGTTGCGGTGTTATTATATTACATCTACAAATGTGATTATAAACCAGAACCGTTTAAAATGATTGCACGAGGACTCTTGTACGGTGTCTGTTCGGTCGTATTGGTTGTCATTCTGCATTGCATTTTCGCGGGAATCGGATTTGAAGACTATTTCTATGGAGAAGGTCGTACGATTGTCAGTCAGTTCCTACGTGCATTTGTGGCCGCAGCCATACCTGAGGAGTGTGCTAAATTGCTGATGTTGCATCTTCTGTTGAGAAAGAATAAATATTTTGATGAGCACATTGACGGTATAGTGTATGCCGCCTGTGTCGGGTTAGGATTTGCCGGACTTGAAAACGTCACATACGTCTACGGAAGTGAAGATTGGTTATATACAGGCATAGCAAGAGCTATTTCGGCTGTTCCAGGTCATTTCATGATGGGTATTGCCATGGGTTATTATTATTCGTTGTTCCGATTCAACGTGGAGGGTCGAAAGAGAGAATGGGCAGTGAAGATGCTATTGATTCCGATTATCTTCCATGGTGTTTATGATGCCATGCTTATGATTGCTCCAATGGTTGGACCCCTACTTGTGGTAATCTTACTAATAGGCGTCATCTTCTGGTTGAACAAAATGAGAAAATTTTCCAAAGAAAAAATCACAGAATTGAGGAGACGGGACGGATTTGCCGGTTAAAAAAACGATACCCACAATTTCGTAGGGGCGAATTGCTATTCGCCCCTACAATACTCCCCCCATATGCAGTGCCCCGTTTCCAGACAATTCATTCAATCGCATACATCAAGGGATAAACTATCTTATATTCATGAATAATTTCTTTTTTATATACACAAACCTGTATCATTCTACTCAATTCTAATTGAGATTTATTGCATTCCACATAATTTAATGAATTACTAGGCACATAAATCACCTTTTATTCTATCCTGTAGTTGTTTGATATAATCAGACACTAACACATCGGATTTAATTTGTTCTTCTAAGAACATCAAATCCATCTTTTTATCCTCTTCGGTTGATTTTTTGAAATATTCAACAATTTCATCATAAACAGTCTCCATATTCCTCATATTAAGTTTTTAATTCTATACCTATTTTCGTTCAATGAAATCTCATCTTTTGCAAATGTAAGAAAAAAACTTTGCATAAAACAATTTTTCAAAAATTAAGAAACGATTAAATTAAATAAAGGCGAATTGCTATTCGCCCCTTCAATACGCAATAATACTGGGGAACGCTCCCGTACGGGCGAATAGCAATTCGCCCCCTCTCCATCAACATCCCCCCATTGAAATAAAAAAGGGACGAATCCGCTTCGCCCCCCTTATTCCATTATCATTCCACCACCAGTGCAAGGAATCACCATGGGTGAATTGCCATTCGCATGGGCGAATTGCTATTCGCCCCTACACCTGCAATTACTTCGTTACTACCTTAATGGTTTCGCCCAGGATACGTACGTAATACGTACCTTGTTTTGGAACTCTCCATTCGAAATAATCATCTACACGGTATTCACTGTTGTCCCAAGACTTAGTGGACAGGATATAACGACCTAAGGCATCATAGACACGAACTGGTGCGTGAACATTCTTCATGATGATCTTGTCCTCGTCGCCATAGACTATATATGTGTGCTCTGAATAGAGTACCTCCAAGAGTCCGTTATAGATCTCACCAAAGGTGTAGTTGGCTGTTACATCAACACCGTCTCTGATGACATAGTACTCAACCACCACGTTCTCCGTTGATCCGACGTCTGTGATGGATCCTTCTACAATAACTACCAAGGAGTCACCTGGTGCAATCACACCTTCGGTATACTTATAGGTTGGATTCTCCAATGGTAAGTTATCATAATACTTATGATCGGATGCTGCCACAATCGTGATCGGTGTAGAGTTTGGTACCACCGTCAATGTTCCTTCTACAATATCTATCTGATAGTTCTTAATCAATTCAGGGTCTCCTTTCACCTCATACGTGAAGGTGTTCGCACTGCTTCCGGCATCCAACTGAGATCCCGTAACCGTGAAGAGAACCGTATCGACTGCAGCCAAGCCTTCGCCTCCTACAATCACTGAATCGACTGTCAATGGTGTTCCGTCATACTCCTTCTCACCTGACACTGACTCTAAGGTGATCTTACGAGGACGTACCTCCAAGACTCCATCATACATCTTCACATTGGTATAGTTGTCTGTCACATCCTCACCTGCATGGTTGTAGATACGATAGGTCACCACCTCATTATTAATAGCTCCGACATTGGTAATGGATCCCACTACCTGTGCCACTACATAATCTCCAATGGAATCCAAGAAATTACGTGTGTAAGAGTAACCCTTGCTTACCAACTCAACTCCATCATATACCTTAGATGCACTGTTTGCTGTAATGATGATCAAGCGATCGATCTTCTGGATGCAGAGATAACCATCCTCCACAACAAACTTCACATCGGTAAAGTTTGGATTCAGATTGACAAAGTCTTCCGCATTCAAGCCCATGAAATAGATTCCCGCTTGATAACCCTTCGCCAACTGTGCGTCACCTACATACGTCACATCCTCGTATGGATCATACAACTCGTTGTTTGAGGTGCGTGTACTACCCTTGAGCGTGTGGGTCAATCCATCATAATCGATGGTGTCGCGTTTACCTTTTATCGATACAACCACACCAGAGATTGGTGTAATCACCATCGAATCATGCTCTACCACGAAGATAACCGTGTCATAATTCATATTGTGATTGATAAACAAGCTATCTTGTAAGTTCATCGAGTATTTTCCAGCATTGATTGCGGTCACAACTGTATCACCGTTATATTCAAAATCAGAGAGTTGATACAACGAGTCTTCCGTCGTCATGGTGTAACCTGATACGCTGTGCTCGGCACCATCGTAAGTGAAGGTGTCTGCATTCTCCTTGACATAAACCGTCAAAGCTGGTTTAGGAAGGATTACCAACGCACTGTGAGCCACCAAGAAGTTGACATGTGAGAAATTCTTGTTGTGGTTGACGAAATCCTCCACAGGCAACTCCATCTCGGTTCTACCTACATTCGTACGACGTGCGATAGTATCTTCCGATGCACCCTCGAAGGTGAAGTCGTTCTCCGAATACAATGGGTCACTGATATAGGTGACATAATAACCTGATACCACATGTTCCTTACCATCATATACGGCAGTATCGCCATTCATCTTCAACAAGACGGTTACTGCTCTTTCGGAGATGATCAACATCGAATCATGTTTCACAACGAACTGAACGGATTCGAAGTTAGCATTGTTATTCGCAAAGTCTTCCTCCTTCAAATTCATGTGGTAAGTTCCTACGAAGGTACCACGAACAGTATCCACACCTGTGAAGTCGATGTATTCTTCCTTATAGATATCTGAATTGATACGCAATTGATAGCCGGTCAGTTCATGCTCCTCGCCATCGAAGCTGAAGGTGTCAGATGGTTCGATAACCGTTACCACAACACCCGTCAATGGAAGGATGTATAGTGAGTCATGCTCCACTTCGAACTGCACATTCGCAAAGTTCGGATTCTGGTTGACAAACTGTTCTGCCTTCAGATCCATCGTGTAGCTTCCGACATTGGTAGCAGACAATAGAGAGTCGCCAGTGAACTGGAAGTCGCTCTCCGTATACAATGGAGAACTGATAGTGACCTCATAGCCTGAAAGGGTATGCTCCTGAGCGTCGTATACGATGGAATCACCCTTCTCACGAATCGTAACCGTCACATTCTCCAAAGGAAGAATCTTAGTGAGGTTCTCTTGTACACGGAAGACTACATTCGTGAAGTTAGGATCAGTATTAGTGAACTCTGTTGGGTCGAGTTGCATACTGTACTCGCCTACGTTGGTAGCACGTACCACAGAATCACCCGCATAGGTGACAGAGGCGATTTGATACAACTCATCATCAGTAGTGATCTCATAACCGGTCACCTCATGCTCGGTACCATCATAGATAAATGACTTCGCATTCTCGGTGATGGTTACCACCGTGTATTCACGAGGGTTAATCACCATGTGACCTTGTACGATAACGAAGCTGACAGAGTCGAAATTGCTATTGATATTGACAAAGTCTGATGCATTCAAACTCATCTCGTAAAGACCTGCGTCGATACCGCTTACAACATCATTGCCCGTGAATTGGAAGTCGGACAAGGTATAAGCGTCATTATTGATGGAGACCTCATAACCAGCGATCTCCTGAGTCTCACCATTGTAAACGAAGGTATCAACATGACCCGTGATGGTTACCACCACAGACTTGTTTGGTTCGATCACCAATGAATCATTTTGAATGATGAACTGTACATTATTAAAGTTCTCATTGATGTTTTGGAAGTCACTCTCCTTCAACTCCATTGGATAGTTACCGATGGCAGTACCACGAACTGTGTCTTGTCCATTGAAGACGAAGTCACTCTCTTGATATAGAGGAGAATCCAATATCACATCGTAGCCAGTCACCTCATGCTCTACCCCATCATATACCACCACATCACCATGCTCGACAATCTGAACGGTAACACCCTCAAGAGGTTTGATGGACAATGAGCCATTAATAACCTCAAAGCGTACTTGACTGAAGTTCTTATTCTGATTGACGAAGTCACTGCTTTGTAAGTTCATTGCATACTCGCCCACCGTCGTTCCCTTAGCGATAGAGTCGCCATTGAAGACGAAATCAGAGGCCTGATATAGAGGATGGTCGATTTGAACATCGTAACCAGAGACAATCTGTTCTTCTCCATTATAGGTAAGGGTTGCTGTGTGACCCATAATCTTCACAACAACGGATGTGTCAGGCACAATCACCAAGTTTTGATTGGTAACGACGAACTCAACATCCTCAAAGTTGTTGTTTGTATTGACGAAGTCGCCAGCTTGCAATGTCATTGGATACTCTCCCACTTCCGTTCCCTGAACGGTGGAGTCACCCATAAAGTTGAAATCTTTCTCTTGATAGAGATCTGTGTTGATGGAGATCTCGTAGCCAGAGATGGATTGAGATTCACCATTATAGATAAGCGTATCGGTATGGCTCACCACCGTTACGATAACATCCTTTTTAGGCAAGACAACCAAATCCTTATGAACGATTGTAAATTGCACATCCTCATAATTTGGATTGATGTTAGCGAAATCTTCCGCTTTCAAATCCATTGGATAAGTGCCCACTTCGCCACCACTGACTTGATCAACACCCGTAAAGGTGATTGATTCGATGGTATAATCAGGGTTATTGCAGCTGAAGTCGTAGCCAGCAACCGTATGTTCGGAGCCATCATAGATGAAGGTATCTGTATGTTCTGTGATGATTACCTCCAACTCTTTGAGTGGTGTGATAGACAATGAACCATCCTCCACAACAAAGTTGACGGTTTGATAATCTGGATTGATATTAGCGAAATCCTCAGCTTTCAGATTCATTGAATAACTACCGACGTTGGTACCACGAGCGGTATCAACCCCTGTAAAGGTGAAGTCATCCAACGTGTAGAATGGAACGTCAGATTCGAAGTCGAAGCCAGTGACCTCTTGTTCAGATGCGTTGTATGTCAACTCATCCTTATGTCCTTTGATATGAACGGTCAGTTCCTCCATTGGTTCGATCAAAGATACGCCATCAACCACTGTGAAGATAACATGAGCGAAGTTTTTGCTGTGGTTAGAGAAATCTTCCGCAGTGAGGTTCATTTCAAACTCACCCACATGAAGGCGAGAAGCCACAGAGTCGCCCGTGAAGGTGATGAACTGAGGTTCATAGAGAGAAGTGGAAGCTTCCATATCGTAACCCGTCACACGTTGTGTCTGACCGTTGAACTTCAATGTATCAGCATGTTCACGAATAGTGACATAGACTGTATCCCAAGGATAGATCACCAAGTTGGAGTGGTTGATGATGAATTGAACACCATCGAAGTCCGGATTCAAGTTTTTGAAGTCGGAGCTTTCCAACTGCATTGAGTAGCGACCCACATCAGTACCCGTTACCTTATCCTCGCCAGTGAAGACGAAGTCGGACAAGCTATAAAGCGGTTCGTTCTTCGTGTATGTATAACCCGTCACTGTATGAGGCAATCCATCATACATCACGCTATCACTCTGTTCAGTAATGATAACGATAACGTTAGGGAATGGAACGATAGTCAACGAGTCGTGAATGATGACGAAGCTTACACTATCGTAGTTTGTATTTCTATTGATGAAGTCAGACTCTTGCAATCCCATGCCATAACGACCAACGTGCTGACCACGAACGGTATCTGAACCGATGAAGTCGAAGTCGGCATGTGTATACTCAGGATCGCTGGAAGACCAGTCAAAGCCGACCACCTCTCTCACCTGACCGTTGTATTCGAATGAGTCAGCATGCTCGGTGATAGTGACAACCACCGACTTGATTGGCAAGATGGTGAGTGTACCCACTTCGGTAGTGATTGTATAGTTATCCAACAAAGTACCCTCATTCAATTCGTAAGTGAAGCTGTTGTCTGATGTACCCACGATGGTACGAGAACCAGTTACTTCGAAGGTAGCGCCTTCACCCTCAGCGAAGCCATCACCCGAGATAAGGATTTCATCGTTGGTCAAGGCAGTGCCATCGTAAGTCTTCTCATCCGTAGCAGAGGTGAATGTCACATTACGTTTAGAGACGGACAATAGACCGTTGACATACGGACCGAAGGTATAGTTGCTGGTCACATCCTCGTCACCACGCATTACCTTATGAGAAATCACCTTATTATAAGTAGAACCGGCATTGGTGATTGTACCCTCCACTTCAGCGATCAAGACATCACCCTCAGAAAGGAGTTCTGTATTTGCCGTATAACGATTATTGAACAATGGAGTACCATCATACATCTTAGAAGAATCAGCCGCCGTGATATAGATCACGCCCTCTTTAGGATAAACAAGGAGATCACCGAAGATGGATGTCACCTCGTAATCGTCGGCTAAAGTACCCTCCGCAAAGGTGTAGGTGAAGGTGTTTTTGCTTGTACCGAACACCAATTGTTCACCCGTCACTTGTAAGATAATATTATCGCCTGAGACAAAGCCATCGCCGCTCACTGTCACATTATCGTTAGTCAAAGGAGTACCATCATAAGCTTTCTCATCCGATGCAGAAGTAAGGATGACAGAACGAGGAAGGAGTTCCATCGCACCATCCGATTCGAGGACGAAGGTCACCTCAAAGTCATCATCCGCATAAGAGAAGTCGGCCATATCGAGATTCATCGGATAAGAACCCGCATGAGTACCCGATGCAGAAGCCTCGCCCGTGTAAACGATCTTCGAAGCATCGAACAGAGCCGTTTGAGCATCCTCTACAGAAGCAGAGAAACCAGTCACTGTATGTAGATTACCATCATATTGAGCAGTATCAGTATTACCCTTGATAGCCACAGTCATCAATGTCTTGATGGTGAGATGCAAGGTCACGACGCTATCGCAACCAGCTTCCGTGATGAAAGTTTTCTCGTAATCACCCGTAGCATCATAGACATCACCATACCAAATGAATGGCTCATAAGCCAAAGCAGAAGTATCAGCTGTCAGTTTATCCGTGATGGTCAAGTGAAGAGTAACCACACTATCGCAACCAGCAGTAGTGGTGAGGGTGGTATCGTAATCACCAGAAGCCTCGAGCAGTTTGCCATACCAAGTGAAGTTCTTACAAGCAATAGCAGTTGTATCTGTCGTGTATTTCTCAGTGATAGTCAAATGGAGAGTCACCACACTATCACAACCCGCAACTGTCGCTAGAGTCGTATCATAATCACCGCTTTCCGTGTATTCTTTACCATACCAAGAGAAAGATTTACAAGCGATGACAGTAGTGTCGGACGCATATTTCTCATTGATGGTCAAATGCAAGGTAACAGTACTATCGCAACCAGTAGTCGCGATGAAGGTCGTATCATAATCACCCGATGCGGTGTACTCTTTTCCGTACCATGTGAATGACTCACACGCTACAGCCGTTGTATCAACCATGTATTTCTCGTTGATAGTCAAATGGAGAGTAACAATACTGTCACAGCCAGTAGCCGCAACAAAGGTTGTATCATAATCACCCGATGCAGTATATTCTTTACCGTACCATGTAAAGCTTTCGCACGCTATAGCAGTAGTATCAGCAGTGTAATTTTCGTTGATAGTCAAATGCAAGGTGACTATACTATCGCAACCAGCAGCAGTTGTAAAGGTTGTATCATAATCACCACTCGCAGTGTACACTTTACCATACCAAGAGAATGACTCACACGCCACAGCGGTAGTATCGACAACGAATTTATCTGTGATGGTCAAATGTAATTTGACAATACTATCACAGCCTGCAGCAGTCGTGAAGGTTGTATCATAATCACCACTTGCAGTATATTCTTTGCCGTACCAAGTGAATGATTCGCAAGCTACAGCAGTAGTATCAACAGTGTATTTCTCGTTGATGATCAAATGGAGAGTAACAATACTGTCACAGCCAGTAGCCGCAACAAAGGTTGTATCATAATCACCCGATGCAGTATATTCTTTACCGTACCATGTAAAGCTTTCGCATGCTATGGCAGTAGTATCAGCAGTGTAATTTTCGTTGATAGTCAAATGCAAGGTGACTATACTATCGCAACCAGCAGCAGTAGTAAAGGTCGTGTCGTAATCACCACTTGTTGTATACTCTTTTCCGTACCACACGAATGACTCACAAGCCACAGCAGTAGTGTCGGATGTATATTTTTCTATGATGGTTAAATTCAAGGTAACCGTACTATCGCAACCTGTAGCTGTGGTGAAGGTTTTTTCATATTCACCACTTTCTGTATATTCTGTGCCATACCATGTGAATGACTCACATGCTATAGCGGTAGTATCAACAACGAACTTATCATTGATTGTCAAATGCAAAGTTACAACGCTGTCGCATCCTGCGGCAGTAGTGAATGACATTTCATAATCGCCACTCGCTGTATATTCCGTACCGTACCATGTAAATGTCTCACATGCGGATGCAGTGGTATCGGCTTTGATCTTATCATTAATTGTCAAATGCAACGTTACGATGCTATCGCAACCTGCGGCAGTAGTGAATGACATTTCGTAATCACCACTCGCTGTATATTCCGTTCCATACCATGTGAAGGTCTCACATGCGGATGCAGTGGTGTCAGCTTTGATCTTATCATTGATTGTCAAATGCAATGTTACTACGCTATCGCATCCTGCGGCAGTAGTGAATGACATTTCATAATCTCCACTCGCTGTATATTCCGTGCCATACCATGTGAATGTCTCACATGCGGATGCAGTGGTATCAGCTTTGATCTTATCATTAATTGTCAAATGCAACGTCACAATACTATCGCAGCCTGCAGCAGTAATGAATGACATTTCATAATCACCACTCGCTGTGTATTCTGTGCCGTACCATGTGAAGGACTCACATGCAGAAGCCGTAGTGTCAGCTTTGACCTCTTTGTTAATTGTCAATTGCAAGGTGACTATGCTGTCGCAGCCTGCAACTGTTGTGAAGGTCTTTTCGTATTCACCACTCTCCGTGTATTCCGTACCGTACCATGTGAATGACTCACATGCGGATGCGGTGGTGTCGGCTTTGACCTCTTTATTAATTGTCAATTGCAAGGTGACGATGCTATCGCATCCTGCAACTGTTGTGAATGTCTTTTCGTAGCTACCACTCTCCGTGTATTCTGTGCCATACCATGTGAAAGACTCACATGCAGATGCGGTGGTGTCGGCTTTAATCTTATCATTAATAGTCAAATGCAACGTTACTACGCTATCGCATCCTGCGGCAGTAGTGAATGACATTTCATAATCGCCACTCGCTGTATATTCCGTGCCGTACCATGTGAATGACTCACATGCGGATGCAGTGGTGTCAGCTTTGATCTCTTTATTAATTGTCAATTGCAAGGTGACGATGCTGTCACATCCTGCTACTGTAGTGAATGTCTTTTCGTAGCTACCACTCTCCGTGTATTCTGTTCCATACCATGTGAAGGTCTCACATGCGGATGCCGTAGTGTCTGCTTTGACCTCTTTATTAATCGTCAATTGCAAGGTCACGATGCTATCACATCCTGCAACTGTCGTGAAGGTCTTTTCGTAGCTTCCACTCTCCGTATATTCCGTGCCGTACCATGTAAATGACTCACATGCAGATGCGGTGGTGTCGACTTTGACCTCTTTGTTAATCGTCAATTGCAAGGTGACGATGCTGTCACATCCTGCTACTGTAGTGAATGTCTTTTCGTAGCTACCACTCTCCGTGTATTCTGTTCCATACCATGTGAAGGTCTCACATGCGGATGCCGTAGTGTCGGCTTTGACCTTTTTATTAATCGTCAATTGCAAAGTGACGATGCTGTCGCATCCTGCTACTGTCGTGAATGTCTTTTCGTAGTTACCACTCTCCGTATATTCCGTGCCGTACCATGTAAATGACTCACATGCGGATGCGGTAGTGTCTGCTTTGACCTCTTTATTAATCGTCAATTGCAAGGTCACGATGCTATCACATCCTGCAACTGTCGTGAAGGTCATTTCATATTCACCACTTTCTGTATATTCCGTACCATACCATGTAAATGACTCACATGCGGATGCCGTAGTGTCGGCTTTGACCTCTTTATTAATCGTCAATTGCAAGGTCACGATGCTATCGCAACCTGCTACTGTTGTGAATGTCTTTTCATATTCACCACTTTCTGTATATTCTGTTCCATACCATGTGAAGGTCTCACATGCGGATGCCGTAGTGTCGACTTTGACCTCTTTATTAATCGTCAATTGCAAGGTCACGATGCTGTCGCAACCTGCTACTGTAGTGAAGGTTTTTTCATATTCACCACTTTCTGTATATTCTGTTCCATACCATGTGAAGGACTCACATGCGGATGCCGTAGTGTCGGCTTTGATCTTATCATTAATAGTCAAATGCAACGTTACGATGCTATCGCAGCCTGCGACAGTAGTGAATGACATTTCATAATCACCACTTTCCGTGTATTCTGTTCCATACCATGTGAAGGTCTCACATGCAGATGCGGTGGTGTCGGCTTTGACCTCTTTGTTAATCGTCAATTGCAAGGTGACGATGCTGTCGCAACCTGCAACTGTAGTGAAGGTCTTTTCATATTCACCACTTTCTGTATATTCTGTGCCATACCATGTGAAGGTCTCACATGCGGTAGCGGTAGTATCTACAGTAAATTTATCATTGATTGTCAAATGCAATGTCACAATGCTATCGCAGCCTGCGGCAGTAGTGAATGACATTTCATAATCGCCACTCGCTGTATATTCTGTTCCATACCATGTAAAGGTCTCACATGCAGCAGCGGTGGTGTCGGCTTTGATCTCTTTATTAATTGTCAATTGTAAGGTGACGATGCTGTCACATCCTGCTACTGTCGTGAAGGTCTTTTCGTAGTTACCACTCTCCGTGTATTCTGTTCCATACCATGTGAAAGACTCACATGCAGCTGCAGTGGTGTCGGCTTTGACCTCTTTATTAATTGTCAATTGCAAGGTGACGATGCTATCGCAACCTGCTACTGTTGTGAATGTCTTTTCGTAGCTTCCACTCTCCGTGTATTCCGTACCGTACCATGTGAAGGACTCACATGCGGATGCGGTCGTGTCAGCTTTGACCTCTTTATTAATCGTCAATTGCAAGGTGACGATGCTGTCGCAACCCGCAACTGTCGTGAATGTCTTTTCGTAGCTTCCACTCTCCGTGTATTCCGTATCGTACCATGTGAAGGACTCACATGCGGATGCGGTCGTGTCAGCTTTGACCTCTTTATTAATCGTCAATTGCAAGGTAACGATGCTGTCGCAACCCGCAACTGTCGTGAATGTCTTTTCGTAGCTTCCACTCTCCGTATATTCCGTACCGTACCATGTGAAGGACTCACATGCAGAAGCCGTAGTGTCGGCTTTGATCTCCTTATTAATCGTCAATTGCAAGGTAACGATGCTATCGCAACCTGCTACTGTAGTGAATGTCTTTTCATAGCTTCCACTCTCCGTATATTTTGTGCCGTACCATGTGAAGGTCTCGCATGCGACAGCGGTAGTATCTACAGTAATCTTATCATTAATCGTCAAATGCAACGTTACAACGCTGTCGCATCCTGCAACTGTTGTGAAGGTCTTTTCATAATCACCACTTTCCGTGTATTCCGTTCCGTACCATGTGAAGGTTTCACATGCGGTAGCAGTGGTATCGGCCTGCTTACTAACCATCGTTGTGTTAGGCAAAACACGAACGGTTCCCGTGGTTCTGTTACTATGGTCGCTAACGATTACCGTCACATCGGTCTCATCAGTGATCAGCTGACCAGCCGCTGGGGTTTGACTTACCATATAGACTTCACAATTATCGGTAGTATGTTCGACGATAAATTGAGAGAGGTCTGGTATCATACTCTGATTACAAGCGGAGTCGGCCGCTGTCTGCAACCCACTTTCGATAACTGGTGCGGTTTCGTCGACCACAGCAAAGGCCTTCGTGTCGCAATAATCCACCATCTCACCATCTACATAAACATTGGTGCGCACAACGTATGTATGGTTAGGGACGAAATGCGTGTTCTCATTCGCTGGTTTGAAATCACCACCATCCTCAGTGAAATAGTAAACCAAGCTGGTGATGTTAGAACCTCCATTTTGCGTTGGATGGATATAACTTGTCACCTGATCGAGCGTCACATAGCAACTGTTTGCTGGTAAGATAAACGATGATGGCAAATTTTCCGAGCAATTGATGGTGATGGCACATCTGGAAATGGTGAAAGAACGAACTGCCTTGTTATTTTGATACAAGGTGAACGTCTGTGGTTCCTGTGACGTACCTGTAAACTGTTCTGTAAACTGATAGGAAGTGGAACCTGAATGGGTCACACCATTAGGACCCACCTTGTATGACATCGTCGGACATGCATTCTGCACCTCGAAAGTGAATGTGGATCCCGTCGGTGCACAAGTTGGCACATTGAGGATCTCTGGTATACATAAAGTCAATGTCGCAGAGGCAGCCTCTGTCTCACCACCCGTCACCGTGACAGTCACATCCGATGTGATATTTGCAGGAATCGTTATTTCATATTCATTTGCATTTCCCGTTGGAGTGGGTGTCAATACACTTGTATGATTATCTCTATCGATACAAATCCACTGCAACGTGGTATGGTTAAAGTTCTCCGCAAGGATAGTAGTCGTCGAACCCGGACAGACACAATCCTGCGACGCACGCAAGACTGGCTGATCAGTATGCACATTGATCGTTATCTGACCTCCATAGGTATAGCTTACATATTTAAGACAGAGTGTGAAAAACACAAGATTGACCTCACTACCCCCTTTAGTACGGGTTCCATAATAGAAATCAAAAGTAGGCTCACTGTAATCTGCAGGAATTTTTACCGTAATTGAATGAGTTGTTCTTGTGAGAGGTGCATATACTTCACCTGGATTGCTCGGTTGCGGATAATCGCATCGACTGGTGAATATATTCGAATTATATTCTGTTGCGTCTGATAACTTTTGTTTATTGAACTCATAATTCGTGATATCTTCATCGAAAGTGACCGTCACTATATCTCCCGGATCAGCCGTCATCTTCCCCTCAGGATATGTCACGACAGCAGCCGCAGAGACATTCCCCAAACCGACCAATGACAGTGCTAACACACACAGCAGTTTATAAATACAACCTCTTGCAAAGAGTCCTAAACGTTGGTTGGTTGCGTTATATGTTTTAATCATGTGCATATTACTCCTCAATTAAAAGCTCGAACACAATTCAAAAAACGACAAAGAAAGCAAGAATGTGGCGTTCTGTTCCACACCCTAGCTTTTCATTTATCATGAAAAAACTCCCAAAAGAGTTCGTTCCTATTCCGTTTCATTTAATAATCTGTTCGTAATCAATACTATGTTTCAAATTACAAATATAGAATTTTTTTTCTTTAAGTACCAAGAAATCTGTCAAATATATTGTTTTAAATACAATTATTTTTTTTGTACGAACAGAAAGCAAAGAGATTTTCTATTGAAACATTCGCAGTGAATCGATGCATAGAATCAGGCTTTCAGCCATCTGTGCATGGGTTCCTGCTGATGGATGGTAGTCTTCTCCAAATGGCTCTGTTTGAGGAAGATACTCGTGATAATACACCAATGTGTCACCTTTCTGTCGGGTCAAATTTATAGCTTGACGAACATAGTTTCTGCAACGTGAAAGGAAACGCGCACCTGCTGGATAATCATCATTCAACATAGGTCCCACCGCACAAATCATAGGTGCTGAAGGGTGTATTTTCCGCAAATGGCAAAGAAAATCCACATACTTATTGACAAACAATAGGGAATCTAACGGCTTACCTGTCGTCACCTCCGAATTCATATCATTCGTGCCTATATTGACAACCAACAGGTCGACAGGCAAATAGCCTCCCTCCGCAATGCGCGTCGTGGGATCGTCGGCTATCCATCGGTCGTAGAAATCGGGCAACAATCCGTCCTCACTTCCGTCATAGTTGCGAACCAATCCTCTTCCTGAATAGGCTGTGAAATAGGCTCCTGCTTTATAGTGCTCAGCCACACGGGCACCGTATGTCTTCATCACATTCTCATTGATCGCATGGAATCCCGCCGTATTCGTGGTAATTTCATTGCCGTACCCGCAAGTGATGGAGTTGCCGATGAACTCAATCGTACGTTCATAAGAATAGCTTGGTTTGCCAATAGCCACCTGACCTCCAACATTGGAAATCACAACAGAATCTACACGCAACATACCTACCTGCGACTCCGTCAATTTTATTACCTCAAACGTATGTGGTCCCTCCCCAAAAGATTTCTCATATAGGTTTCCACCAGGCATGAACTGCCACTTTCTCGTCTCTTGTTGATCTATCACCACATAAACGCAGTCACCCAACTCTTCCGCTTTGGGCAATGAATCATAAAAGGCAATCGAAAGGTCACACGCGCCATTCCATTCAAGTTTCATCCTTGTACCAGGATAGGCCATCCAACCTTGCGGAGAGACTCTTCCGTAATATTCCAACTCGGAACCGGGTATCACTATTGCATTTTTATCCCTTCCATCATGTGTACAAGATGAGAGACTCAAAAGTACGATAACTTCAATTAGGATTAAAAGATTTTTTCTCATAAACATTTAATCAATAAGTTGCTATTCTCTTTAGGTGAGTGCCACAAATTCATCAATTCTAAATCACAGAAGTTGATTCCACCAAAGTGGCTACTCCATTTAAACAAAAAAAGCGGATATTCATCCGCTTTTATGTGAGTACCGCAGGCGGGAATTGAACCCGCACAATCGCAATGATTACAGGATTTTAAGTCCTGCGTGTCTACCGATTCCACCACTGCGGCATCCTTAGAGCGAAAAACGGGACTCGAACCCGCGACCCCAACCTTGGCAAGGTTGTGCTCTACCAACTGAGCTATTTTCGCATTTTACCTAATTCGCTTTCTCTACCAGTATCTCGCGCTCCCTTGCCAAGGTTGGTTTTACCTTTTTTAATTCTTGGGGCAAGGTTGTGCTCTACCAACTGAGCTATTTTCGCATTTTACCTAATTCGCTTTCTCTACCAGTATCTCGTGCTCCCTTGCCAAGGTTGGTTTTACCTTTTTTAATTCTTGGGGCAAGGCTGTGCTCTACCAACTGAGCTATTTTCGCATTTTACCTAATTCACTTTCTCTACCAGTATCTCGCGCTCCCTTGCCAAGGTTGGTTTTACCTTTTTTAATTCTTGGGGCAAGGTTGTGCTCTACCAACTGAGCTATTTTCGCATCTGATGCACGCTTGCATCCTCATCTGCGCATTTTTCCTAAAATGCGGTGCAAATTTATGCTATTTTTTCTTCAATGCCAAACTTTCTCTTTTCTTTTTTTCGCTTTTTCACACTGATTTTTCTACTTTCCCGTGATGATCCTTTTAATATCATTCAACTTGTTCAGTGCCTCCAAAGGAGTGAGATTGTTGACATCCAAATCTAATATCTCGTTTCGCACTTGCGACAGAACTGGGTCGTCCAATTGGAAGAAGCTAAGTTGAATGCCATCTTCACACTTCTCTTTTACCGCCTTCTTACTCTTCTTCTTTTCCACCTCCACAGTTGAAAGTCCCTCGCGGGAATTATTCTGCTCCAACTGCGCTAATATCTCATTCGCGCGATTCACCACATTGCATGGCAATCCTGCCAACTTGGCCACATGGATACCGAAACTGTGTTCGCTACCGCCAGGCACTAATTTACGCATAAAGATCACTTTGCCATCCACTTCCTTGACCGAGACATTGAAATTCTTGATGCGTGGGAAAAGTTTCTCCATCTCATTCAACTCATGATAATGGGTAGCAAATAGAGTCTTCGCCTTTGCCTTCGGATGCTCATGGATATACTCCACAATCGCCCATGCGATGGAGATTCCATCGTAGGTACTCGTGCCTCGTCCTAACTCATCAAACAGAACCAGACTACGTTGCGACAGGTTATTAATAATGCCAGCCGCCTCGTTCATCTCCACCATAAAGGTGGATTCTCCCATCGAGATATTGTCTGAGGCTCCGACACGGGTGAAAATCTTATCCACCACTCCTATCGCAGCCGACTCTGCCGGCACGAAGCAACCAATCTGCGCCATCAGCACTATCAAGGCTGTCTGTCGAAGCAAGGCTGATTTACCTGCCATATTCGGACCTGTAATCATCATGATCTGTTGCGAATTACTATCCAAATAGAGATCATTCGCTATATAACACTCGCCTATCGGCAACTGCTTCTCAATCACTGGGTGTCTTCCCTGCTTGATATCAATCACCTCCGAATCATTGATCACCGGACGTACATAATTGTTCTCCTCCGACACACAGGCAAACGACATCAACACGTCCAACTGCGCTATCAGATTGGAATTGACTTGAATGGCAGGAATATACTCCGTTAGCTCCATCACCAAATCAGTGAAGAGTCGTTGCTCCAACATTAGAATCTTCTCCTCTGCTCCTAATATCTTCTCTTCATACTCTTTCAGTTCCTGTGTGATATAACGTTCAGCTGCCGTCAACGTCTGCTTACGAATCCAATCCTCTGGCACCTTGTCCTTATGGGTGTTACGCACCTCTATGTAGTAGCCAAAAACATTGTTGTAGCTAATCTTCAAACTTGATATACCTGTCTTCTCAGACTCTCGCTGCTGTATCTGCAACAAGTAATCCTTTCCTGAATAGGCAATCTTACGCAACTCGTCCAACTCCTCGTTCACACCCGTTGCAATCACACCGCCTTTGTTGATCAATGCTGGCGGATCGGGTTGAATGGTCTTTGCTATCTTCTCACGGATGTTCGGACATGGGTTCAACTGTTCTCCCGTTCTACGCAAGCCATCATTGTTGGATGCCAAGCATGACTCTTTGATTGGCAATATAGCGGTCAGTGCATTTTTCAACTGCACCACCTCGCGTGGAGAGATACGACCGACAGCCACTTTCGATATCAGACGTTCCAAATCACCAATCATAGACAATTGTGTCTTCAACGTCTCTTTCAATTCCAAATCCTTAAAGAAGGACTCCACCATCTCCAATCGCTCGTTGATAGGTTTCACATCCTTCAATGGGAAGGCGATCCAACGTTTCAGCAGACGAGCCCCCATAGGGGTGATGGTCTTGTCTATAATATCCGCCAAGGTCTTACCCTCTTCGTGCATAGAGCCATAAAGCTCCAAGTTGCGGATAGTGAAACGATCCAACCACACATAACGGTCCTCCTCGATTCGAGAGAGGTGCGTGATGTGTCCGATTTGTGTATGCTGTGTCTGATCCAAATAGTAGAGAATGGCACCTGAGGCGATAATACCTAAGGTCAAATCTTGTACGCCAAATCCCTTCAAACTTTTGGTTTCAAAATGTTTAAGCAAGCGGTCGGTGGCAGATTCAATTGTAAAGACCCAATCCTCCATTTCGAAAGTGAAATACTTGGAGTTGAAATGCTCCTCGAACTCGGCACGTTTGCTACGCTCGAAGAGGACCTCCTTGGGCGACATGCTATTGAGTAGCTTGTCCACATAATCATAAGTACCCTCGGCAGTGAGGAACTCACCCGTAGAGATATCCAAGAAAGCGACACCCGCTCCCTTTTTGGTCATGTGAACACTTGCTAAGAAATTATTCTCTTTGTAGTTAAGTATATTATCATTGATGGAGACGCCTGGGGTAACCAGTTCGGTGATACCACGTTTCACCAGTTTCTTTGTCAGTTTAGGGTCTTCCAACTGATCGCAAATAGCTACACGCTTACCTGCGCGCACCAGTTTAGGAAGGTAGGTGTCTAATGCGTGATGGGGGAAGCCAGCCAACTCGACCGACTGTGCCGAACCATTCGCACGACGGGTCAGGGTGATACCCAAAATCTCGGAGGCAGTCACTGCATCCTCTAAAAAAGTTTCATAAAAATCACCTACACGAAATAGCAGTATAGCATCGGGATGTTTTTTCTTAATCTCGAAATACTGCTTCATCAAAGGAGTCTCAACTACATTGGCCATGTCTTGTTTCTTTTTTCACAAAAAGGATTCAGCAGGAACCCTATAAAAAGTTGGGCGAGGCATACATCTTAACATCCTCTGCCGATATGGTTTTTCCACAAAGTATGATAACACGCTCCACCACATTACGAAGTTCACGAATGTTACCGCTCCATGTGAACTTCTTCAGTTCTTCAATAGCTTGCGCATCAAACGTCTTCAAAGGAATACCTTGTTCTTCGCAAATGATCTGGCTGAAATGTTCCACCAGCAATGGAATATCTTCCAAGCGGTCGCGCAATGGTGGTACATGAATAGGAATCACACTCAAACGGTGATAGAGATCTTCGCGGAAATTACCGTTTTGAATCTCTTTTTTCAAATCTTTATTGGTGGCAGCAAATACACGAACATCCACTTTAATGCTCTTATCGCTACCGACTCTGGTCAGTTCCTTCTCTTGCAAAACACGAAGCACCTTTGTCTGGGCAGGCAAACTCATATCACCTACCTCATCCAAGAAGATGGTTCCGCCATCTGCTTGTTCGAACTTACCAATACGTTGTTTGATGGCTGAAGTAAATGCACCCTTCTCATGACCGAACAATTCACTCTCGATCAGCTCGGAAGGAATAGCCGCACAGTTGACCTCAACGAAGGCGCCAGATGCTCGGTTACTCAACTCATACAAGGTACGAGCAACCACCTCCTTACCGGTACCATTCTCGCCCGTGATTAAGACACGAGCATCCGTAGGAGCTACCCGCTCTATCACATCTCGCAAATGAATCATAGCAGGAGACTCTCCCACCATCTTCATTTTCTGAGCCACTTTCTTTTTCAGCACTTTGGTCTCCTGGACAAGTGTTTTATGATCCAACGCATTCTTCACGCATACCAAGAGGCGATTCAAATCCAATGGCTTCTCTATGAAGTCAAAGGCACCCTTCTTGATACATTCAACAGCCGTGTCAACAGAACCATGTCCGGAAATCATCACAATCGTCTGATCAGGTATCTCCTCACGGATCTTTGTCAACACCTCCACACCATCCATGTTAGGCATTTTTATATCGCAGAAAATCAGGTCATATTTGACGGACTTTACCATTTCCAACCCCTTCATACCGTCTTCTGCCAATTCGATGACATATCCTTCAAACTCCAACACATCCTTTAATGCGTTTCGGATACTTCTTTCATCATCTATAATTAGAATCTTTGCCATTCTCAACTCGTTTATGCTTACTTACTTTATTTGTGAGGTAAAAGGATATTTCGTATTCTTAACTGAATTCAACATCACCTTTACCGAACCCACTTTTATTTTCGCCTCAATATATAATGGAACATGGTTTTCATCGTTAGAAACATAGATTACCATGTCATCCTCTTTTTTAAACAAATCACCCGTAATCAGTTTAGGCATAAACTTCAGGGCATTGTGTTTCGTTTTATTTCTCAATTTGATATTCTCAACCCCTTTATACGTCAAACCCAAATTGTAGGTATCCTTGTCATACAACATTTTAAAAGGGAACGAGTCACCCACCTTCACCTGCGACATATCCAGACTTCTAAATCGATAGCAGATTGTCAACAGATCATAAACACCAGCGGCTATGTCGAGGGTATCCTTGGACTTAACTCCCTTGCGGTTGAAATCGCAATACACCTTAGGCGTACTATCAAAATTATAATGATAGCGTCTGTCGCAGAAGTAGGTATCCTCATGTTTCACCTCTCGGTAGTTGCATGGAAGCAAGCTATCCTTTGTGACGGAGACATGAAAAGTGTCTCGAATGCGATAGAAGCTATCAAAACTACGAATCGTATAGCCAGCCAACTGCAAATAGAAGTGGTCTTCTCCGTTTTCATTAACGTTTTTCACAGAGAATTCCACATCACCTGCATGAATCCATACAAAGCCCAGGTTATAGTAGATGTTATAAACAGCCACCTCCCCTACTTTGAAAGCGGGTTCCTTGAAAGTCTGAGCACTCACTTCCATGAATAGAATCAGACTTAGGCATGTATATATGATTCGTTTCAACATAATTCAGTATCAATCTGGATGAACTTTCGTGAAGATTCTGCTCCATCGAATATTGCGAGGGAATGACTTATCCTCATCCAATGACAACCAGATGAAAATAGGTTTACCCACAATATGATCTTCAGGAACGAAGCCCCAGAAACGAGAGTCGGATGAGTTATCACGATTATCTCCCATCATCCAATAATAATCCATTTTAAATGTATACTCCTGTGCAGGTTGGTCATTGATATAGATGACCGAATCCCTAACCTCCAACTTATTATTCTCATATTTGTGAATTATTCGCTCATAGATTGGGAGATTATCCATATTCAAAGCAACTGTTGAACCTGCCTTAGGCATCCATATCGGACCGTAGTTGTAACGATCCCATCCATTCTCTTTGTTCAGAGGATATGTTTTACCATACAATAGAGGATCTCGTTTAATAGATACGACAGAAGATTCTGCAGACAACTTTCTGTACGACTCACTCGTCAATGGCACTTTGTACACATAATTTACACTACCCAATGAATCACCATAGCCCATGTTTCGCAAGAAATCCTCTCCTGTGATTCTTTGTCCAGCAGGTCCCTTATAGGATTCTCTGTTGATTAGTCGCACATCTGCCTTACGCATATGAAGTTTATCAATCATTTTCTCGCTGAATAGCAATGCTGTGGTCTCAACAAAATAGTTGAATTGCAATCCTTCTATATCCTCTGCTGCTTGTCCATCAATATGAACAACACCGTCGATAATCTGAAGCGTGTCTCCCGGAATGGCCACACAACGTTTCACATAGTTCTCGCGGCGATCCACAGGTCGGGTGATAATCTTTCCATATTCCGGGCTTCCTGAATTAACAACATCACGTCCGAAAGTATAGACCAAAGAATAGTAATCAGACTGTTGGAAATTTGATGCTACCGTATCACCTGCAGGGAAATTGAAGACAACGATATCATTACGTTTCACATTGCCAAATCCTTTCAGACGTTTATACTCCCACTGTGGTTTTTCAATATATGACTTACAATTCAGTTTTGGTAAGGTGTGTTGCACCAATGGGAAAGACAACGGAGTCATAGGTTCTCTTGGTCCGTAGCTTACCTTGCTAACGAGCAGAAAATCTCCCACCAACAAAGTTTTCTCCAAGGAAGGAGATGGAATCTTATAGTTTTGGAAGAAATAGAGGTTAATGACATAGACAGCCAGCAAAGCAAAAACGATGGCATCCACCCAGTCGGCGATAGTTCTTAGTATTGGATTCTTCGCCTCTTTCCATCTATTCCAATTGACATACTTTGTGACAAAGATATCAAAGGCTAATGGAACCAGCAACCATAACCACCAAGCACCAGACCACACAAAAAAGAAGATGATCAAAAGCAACACAAGAATAAACTTCACCCATCTCTTCACAGTCATCATCTGAAGTCTCTCTTGAAAGCTCTTACCTTTCAACTCCCTATAACCAATCGTTTTTTTCTTCTTATCTTCTGACATAGTTATGTATATTACGAGATTTCTACAAACACTTTAAGAAGTCAAGCATGTCAGACATACCCAACAATCCCTTCTTTCCAGCAGTAAACTCTGCAGCCATAACAGCACCCAAGGCAAATCCATCACGACTCTTCGCATCGTGCGTGATGGTGATGGAATCCACTTCCGACTCATAACGAATCGTATGGATGCCTGGCACTTCTCCTTCACGAATGGATTTGATGGCCAAATCGGATGATTTACCTTCCACCTCTTTTGTCCATGCCTCCTTGCGGTCCAATTGTTTTAGGATACCCTCTGCCAAGGTAATGGCTGTACCACTAGGTGCATCCAATTTATGAATGTGATGAACCTCCGTCATCTCTACATTGTAGTTGTTGAATCGATTCATCAACTTCGCCAAATAACTATTGACAGCCATAAAGATATTGACGCCAATACTAAAGTTAGAAGAGACGAACAATGTATGATTGCCAGCCTTCAATTCATCCTGTACCTCAGACAATGCCCATCCAGTTGTGCCCACTACAACAGGCACATTTGCCTTGAAGCAGTTACGGATATTTTGGACGGCTGTGTCAGGACGTGTAAACTCAATGGCCACATCCGCACTCTTAAATGCAGGAGAATCAAAATCGGAAAGATTCTCTATGTCTATGATGGAAACGATCTCATGTCCCCGACTCCTCGCGATACGTTCAATGATTTTTCCCATTTTCCCGTATCCAATCAACGCTATTTTCATTTTCTATTCATTTGTGGGGCTCTGCACCCCGTTTCTATTCACTAAATCATCAGCACTTTTCTAAAAGAGCCTCAACCATTATAGGCTGTTATATGCAGGAGAGAAAGTATCTCCCTCATTGATATCACCACGAGTGGCACCCTTCTTCAACCAACGAGCACGTTGCTCAGATGTACCATGGTTGAAAGATTCTGGAACGGCATATCCTTGTGCTTGTTTTTGAAGATAGTCATCACCAATCTTAGAAGCAATGTCCAATCCCTCTTCGATATCACCATCCTCCAAAGAGTTAAACATCTTGTTGTCTTGATAAGCCCATACACCAGCGAAGAAGTCTGCCTGCAACTCAATACGAACACTAATCTGATTAGCTTCTCTTTCTGAAAGGCGATTCATCTGTTGATGTGCCTGTGACAATATACCCAACTCATTTTGAACGTGGTGTCCCACCTCATGAGCAATCACATACGCATAAGCAAAATCGCCAGAAGCACCAAATTGTTTTTTCATGGTGGTGAAGAACTCCAAGTCAATGTAAACTGTTTGGTCTGCTGAACAATAGAAAGGTCCTGTAGAAGAAGTAGCAGAACCACAACCTGAATTAACAGCACCGTGGAACATCACCAATTTAGGTGCATGATAGGTTCTATTCATTTTCTTGAACTCAGATGTCCAAACATCCTCTGTTCCAGCCAAAATCTTCTTAGTGAAAGAAGCCAATTCCTCTTCTTCTGCAGTTGGAGTATAGTTACTACCACCTCCTGTCGAAGTCTGAGTGGTTGCAGCTTGGAACCCTGTAGAAAGGGCCTTGCCCAAGTCACCCGTTGTGAAATACGTGATGGCAGCTACTAATAATATACCACCAATACCTAAACCAGCCTTACCTGTGGTTCCCATTCTTCTGCGATCGTCCACATTAGAACTTTCTCGTCTACCGTTTAATCTCATTTCTTTCTATGTTTTATGTTTATCCTTATCCTTAATAAAAACGCATAATTGTACTAAAATATTGCAATATTCGCATTTTTTATCGTTATAACCAAAAGATGAGAGGGGAAATTACTAACAACAAATAAAACTAAAGGCGCTCTGAAACGTCAAACAGACTTGTCAGAGCGCCTACTTTCTTTCACTATTATATTTGCTGGAATTTTATGGTGGCTTTTTTTCTACTTCTATCGTTTTAAAATTTTACCACGCACATACTGTTTTTCAGAAGTAGCCTCAACGAAATAGACACCTGGCAAGAAAGAGTCCATCTTTATCGGTTGCGTCTCGTCATCAATAACTTGAACGGACAACACCTTACCAATCTGATCGTAGATCACCACCTTAGTCTGTTCTGTACAATTCGTCAAGAAGAGACTCGCACTGGTTGGATTTGGATAGAAGTGAGGTGTGGTCGATTTGGAGACTGGCTCCTCAGAATCTGAATTATCTTCTACATAGAGTGTTGCCGAGAAGGCTGTATCCAACTCTACCGTGAAGGTCTGTGCATTCGTGAAGTTATTCATGTAACGGGCCTTCACGTTGCAAGCGAATGTCAAATCGGAACTCTCCGCATTAAACTGATGTACCTCAACGGCAATCACGTTTTCTCCCTTTTTCAAATCTGAAGGGAAGATGTTAATCACCTTGGTGACATCATCCTGATAATCTGGAGTTGTGTCGGAATAAGCAATAATGGAATCGCTTGGCATATTGTAACGTTTCAACTCCTTACCATTCACATAAAAGACAACTCCATCATCGAATGTTAAGTTTGCCACTAAACGTTCCAAGCCTGTCGTATCTTGCAAATTGAATACATTTCTAAAGTAAGCAGTAATGTATCTCTTACCCTTATACTTCAATTTTGTTTGATATTCTCTGGTGCTATTTTCCTTCTCATCATAGCCGAAGCGACCGACACCAGAATCCCAAGCAGAAGTATAATTGAGTGCCTTCCAGTTTCCACTTGGTGCGGAATCGGCATAGTGGTAGAACCATTTTGATTCTTCCGTCAAGATATCTGTGTATGACTCAATTGGCACAGACAATTTCCATTTTACGAAACTAACCTTATTAGGCAAAACTGGAGAAACGGTCAATGTCTTTCCTTTCTTCACATAAGCAGTCGCATTTCCTCCAGGATACTTAACGCCATTCACATCGTAGCTTACATTGTTGGAAGCACATGTGAGCGTAACCTTATTCGTAAGCGTCTGCAAGATGGTTGCGCAATCATATTTACCATTCTCCTCACCTGGTGAAGCTGATGAATATTCCGCATTGTTTTGACATCGTTCATATATGGCCCATTTGTTCAGATCAGTAGGTGTACGACCGAAACTGTTATTCTCTCCAATAGGACCAAATGAAACCACATCAACAATGATTGTAGAGTCGCGAACTTTCTTTGTTAACGTAATCATTTCTCCCTGATCGCTGATCTTGAAGTCTAAGTGCTTGGCACCACTCTTTCCTCTATCATCCGCCCACAAGAGCAAATATCCTTTTGGAGGAATGTTCGTATAACCATATCCACTTGGTATCTGTACCGTTGTATCATTATCCGACAAATAGTAACCTGCCACGTCTATATAATCATCACTTATATTGTACAACTCCAACCAGTCTGAGGTTTCACCCGACTCATCGTCAACAAATATGCTGTTCTTAGAACATATCTCATTGATACGGATTAGTGGTCTCGCATAGCCTTCCTCCTTCAAAACCAGTTTCACCTTATGAGCTGCTTTCATTGTTACAGTCACAGATGAGCCCGTCTGAGCAACAGAGTCGACCATCCATTTATCCACGATATAACCGCTTGGCAAGATAGGTCTGATGGTCACCTCCATATTAGTCATGCACTTCAACTTATAAGAGTTTTTGTTGACAGGCACATTATTGACGTAGAATCCGGCATTTTCATTCGAACAAGAAAGTTCCAAATTAACGCTCTCTTTTTCAACCTTAAAGAAGGAAGCCAAATGATCTTTGAAGATACCGTTTCTGTCTTTAGCAAAATTGACCATTGCCTCTCCTGTTGAACTCAAACTTCCAGTAGACGAAGCCACTGTCTTATTGACGCAATGTTCCTTCTTAACCGTCTCTTTGAACGAATTCCATGTATTCTCAATGTTATCGCCAGACAAGGTGGTTGAGAGCAACATCAACGCTTTGGTTAGATACATTTTGCCGAACTCCTTGTTCTTCATCAAACTTCGGAAGAAAATCGTCTTCCATTCATTATCCTTATCGATCTGGTATGTTTCAGGATTTGAGTTACCCCAATTTCGTTCGTCACCCGTACCCATGCACCATTTAATCATGTTCAGATTCTTGTTGCAGTAGTTAGGGCTCCAATCATCATACAATCCGAAACCAAAATCAGTGTCGTACAAGATCCAGCGGAACTTACCACCCACATGTTTTCTCCACATCTTCTGATTATTGGCAGGCCAATCGGTATTGACAATAAACTGCTCGAATATCATGTAGTTCAGATACTCCTCCACATCCATATAGTTGCTTAGACGGAGCAAATAATCATCTCGCTTATAGTTGTTGCTATCCGTCACAAAACGAACCATTTCACGATAGGCTGCATCATCACCTGCACATACTTCTGGAGACTTCTGATTGAACTCGATAATATCCACTTTATCCTTATCCAATCCATAATTAGCTGAGATAAAATCCTCATTGGTTCTTTCTCTCAATCCCATAAATCCCATGTATGTACCATTCAGATAATAGCTGACTGGTTGATATGCCTGATAATCGATGTTACCCATTTGTTTTGCAATGGTTTGCATAAAACCATCTCGACATCTAACTGACTCGTAAGCATTACCACCATTACGCAACTGCAAACTTGAATATACATTGTTTTCCTTTCCCTTCTCACTAGCAAAGAAATTGTATCCAAAGTTCTCATTTCCTGTTCGTTTGCTAGTTGTGATTTTTAATGATTTAACATCATACTTACGGGAGCATCCTCCCATTATGGCAATCATTGTCTCTTGTGACACCTTCTGACCACCCTTTACGAAATATTCAAAATTGGCAGCTCTATGCCAATCTCTATTGTAATTTGCATTATTGGAAACGCAAGATTTTTCGCCAGGAATACCAGCATCTCCTATGGTATGGATACCAATCTGGGCGTCGGTCAGGAACTTTTTATCTGTCACGATTGAAACTACTGGAGCATCCGTACCCTCACAATCTTTTCTATTCTCATATACAATGAAAGAACCCGTCACGATATCACTCGGCAACAATCCCTTCTTAAAGGCACGTGCCCGCAAACACAATGTGCTGGTGAACGAGATTTTTGTCGTTTCAGGATCATACAAATCACTAGTACTGGTTGGTTCTTTTCCGTCTGTTGTATATCGAATCTCAGCATCTTTTGTCGCACAAGACAATGTCACTTTACGTTTCACCTTGTCGCCTTCCGATGGTTGTTCTTCAAAGACACCAGGCTGCGTCTCTCCAAAGGTAGGAGGAAGACACTGACACTCTTCAAACGGAACGTCCCCGTAACTTTTGCTGTTACTATCTGCAGGAGTAGGCAGCATATAACCTAGTCCTGTTTCATAGACTCCATAAGAGATATGCGGCTTCATAGTAGGATAATCAAAAATAGCATAAAGAGTTCCATCCGGAGCATACAAAAAGATATATCCTCCATCCACATCTAGATTGTATGGCACATGAGTAGAGCCTTCCGCATTATCAAACGACATGACTTTATACCCACCAGCAGAGATTTTGAAATCCTTGACAAGCTGATAGGTCCACTTCACTACCAATTTATTTTTCTTTATAGTTTGATGTTCTATAGTCCAACCATTAAGATTGACATTCTGGCTTCCTTCGTTATAAAACTCAATCCATCCGGTAAAATCCTTCTTGTCATTAAGGTATGATGATATATTACACGGCATAATCTCATTAATACTCAATGAGAATGCGTATAAACAACAAATCCAAAATAAAAATACACACCATATCTTTCTCATCAGCTCACACATTTTAGGGGGAAAAATTCAATTTCCCAAATTACACGACAACAAAATACAGCACACTAAAAACACTATCACTCAACATATTAAATACGAATTGCGCAGGTATCCCCACGCTCTTTTTTGTGTTTTTCATGAATGCGATGGCTAAATTATTTTTTTTTAATCACAAAACAAAAAAAATCTTAAAAAAAATGAGGGTGCATCACTATGACGCACCCTCATCACTTATGCTAATCTAAAATTATTTTATCAAGCATTTACCTGTCATTTCTGCAGGTTGAGGAATACCCAACAAAGATACGATAGAAGGAGCAACATCAGCCAACTTACCATTCTCCACTTTAGCGTTCTTGTTATCGCTCACGTAAACGAAAGGAACTGGGTTCAATGAGTGAGCTGTGTTAGGTGTACCATCTGGATTAACTGCATTGTCGCAGTTACCATGGTCTGCAATGATGATGACATCATAGCCATTTGCCTTGCAAGCCTCAACTGTATCTTTCACACAGTTGTCGATAGCAACAACTGCTTTTTCAATAGCTGAGTAGATTCCTGTATGACCCACCATATCACCATTAGCGAAATTAACAACGATCCAATTGTATTTCTTGGTTCCGATAGCCTCCACCAATTTATCTTTTACCTCATAAGCACTCATCTCTGGTTTCAAATCGTAAGTAGCCACCTTTGGAGAAGGTACCAAGATACGGTCCTCATTCTCGTATGGTTCTTCACGACCACCGTTGAAGAAGAATGTTACGTGAGCATATTTCTCAGTCTCTGCAATGTGCAATTGCTTCATACCTGCCTTAGAAACGATCTCACCCAAGGTGTTCATCACATTCTCTTTATCGAACAGGATATGTACACCCTTGAAAGAAGAGTCGTATGGAGTCATACAATAGTATTGCAAATCTTTGATTGTCTTCATACCGTTTTCTGGCATGTCTTGTTGAGTCAAGACGATTGTCAACTCTTTTGCACGGTCGTTACGATAGTTGAAGAAGATAACCACATCACCCTCTTGGATTGTACCAACTGGTTTGCCATTTTCAACTCTTGCGATTGGTTTAACGAACTCATCTGTCACACCGTCTGCGTATGACTCTTCCATCGCCTTCACCATATCAGTAGCAGGTTTACCCTTACCTTCGATCAACAAGTCGTATGCCTCTTTGATACGCTCCCAACGTTTATCACGATCCATTGCATAGAAACGTCCTATGATGGAAGCAATCTTTCCTGTGTTTTTAGCCAATTGAGCTTCCAATTGCTCAATGAATCCCTTACCACTCTTAGGGTCGGTGTCACGTCCGTCCATAAAACAGTGAACGAATGTCTTGTCCAATCCATAAGACTTAGAGATTTCAATCAATTTGAACAAATGATCCAAAGAAGAGTGCACACCACCATTGGAAACCAATCCCATGAAGTGGATCTGTTTTCCTTTTTCTTTAGCGTATGAGAAGGCGCTCTTTATCTCTGGATTTTCCATGATGGTATTTTCACGACATGCCATGTTGATCTTCACCAAGTCTTGATATACGACACGACCAGCACCGATATTTAGGTGACCCACCTCTGAGTTACCCATTTGTCCGTCTGGCAAACCTACATATTCGCCAGATGCTTGCAATTGAGAATATGGATAATTCTTCAACAAAGAGTCCCAATAAGGAGTTGGTGTTGAAGTGATCACATCAGACTTTGACTTGTCTCCGAATCCCCATCCATCGAGGATCATCAATAAAACTTTCTTACTCATCTTTTTATTTTATTTAATTTAATTATTTCTCTCAACTCGTTCATACTCAACCGTTCGTTGAATCGGTTCTTCCTTCATTTCCTCGTATTCTGTTTCTTCCGCCAAGTTTTTAAAATTACGCATACGGATGGCACCTTTTTCCGACTGAACAACATCACCATTGTCGTATTTGTTTTCCGAATCATACGAATCAGAGGATGTGCGTCCTGGTCCCTGTACGCCACGGAAAAGGCGAAATACAGACGACAACACCTTACCCGCAGTTGACAGTACAATCAGTACGACAGCCAGAAATATGAATAACAAAAAACTAAACATTTACATTCTAACATGAAGGTAAAACTACTGTTTCTTAATAAACGTTCTTTGCAATTGTCTTAATGCTTTTCGCACTAGACATTGAATAGAAGTGAATGCATGGAACGCCACCAGCCATCAACTCTTTTGATTGCATAGTGCACCACTCCACACCCACATGACGCGCCTCTTCGTCGGTCTTGCATTTGCGCAATTCAGCAGCCAACTCCTCTGGCATATCCAAGTGGAATGTCTTAGGCAGACTGGTCAGCTGATTCATTTTGGTGATAGGTTTCAATCCTGGCACAATTGGCACGTTGATACCCTCCTGACGACAACGCTCTACAAAATCGAAGAATTTCTTATTATCAAAAAACATTTGAGTCACAATGTAATCGGCTCCGTTTTCGATCTTTTTCTTCAACCAATAGATATCCGATGCTACGTTAGGCGCTTCATCGTGTTTCTCTGGATAACCTGCCACACCATAGGTGAAGAGGTGAGTGGATTTATGTTTCTTTTGAGAGCCATCCAAAAAGAAGCCCTCATTATAACGCTTGATTTGCTCTTGTAATTCAATTGCATGAGAATAGCCCTCTGCATCTGGCATATAGGCATTTACATGTTTCGCCTTATCACCACGAAGCAGTAGCAAATCGTAGATGCCCAAGAAATCCAAATCAATCAACACATATTCAGTCTCCCACTTTGAGAAGCCACTGCATAAGATGTGGGGCACCACGTCGATATTGTATTTATTCTTGATAGCCGCAGCTACGGCAACAGTACCCGGACGTTGGCGTACACGTTCGCATTGGTAAAGACCATTTTCCAACGTGCGATAAACCAACTGACTTCGGTGAGTTGTTATATCAATATACTTAGGATCAAATTCTCGTAACTCATCAATCGTGTTGTAGATTTCCTCGATACCATTTCCCTTCAATGGTGGTAAAATCTCAAATGAGAATGCTGTTTTTTTACTATTTACTATTAAATCCTTTACACTCATATAATTTCTTTGTTTTGCTTCATTCCACAATCTCTTTCGGCTCCTCTTTCTGGCACTCTATCAACATGCCATTTTCACAGTTCATCACTCTAGCAGGGAAGAGTTCCGTCCACTTCATATTATGCGTCGACATGATGACCGTGGTTCCCTCTTGGGATATCTTGTAGAACAATCTCATCAGTTCCTCTCCCATTTGCGCATCCAAGTTGCCCGTCGGCTCATCCGCCAACAAAATCTTCGGATGATTCAGCAATGCTCTGGCAATCACCACTCTCTGTTGCTCACCTCCCGACAACTCATGCGGCATTCGATACCCCTTGGTCGAAAGTCCCACATACTTGAGCACCTCCTCAATTCGATTTTGCATATCCTTTTTCGGACACTGCCCCGTTGCCTTCAATACAAACATAAGGTTAGCCTCCACCGAACGATCTGGCAACAACTGAAAATCTTGGAAGACAATTCCCATCTGACGTCTCAAATAAGGAATCTGACGATTCTTAATCTTACACAAGTCATAATCCAAGACAGTCGCCGAACCCGAATCAATCGGCACCTCACAATAGAGCGATTTCAGAAAGGTACTTTTACCACTACCCACCTTTCCCAAAAGGAAGACGAAATCACCCTCATTAACAGAGACCGTCACATCCTTCAAGATCATCTGCTCTTGGCGAGTTACACTAACGTTCTTATATTCAATCAAAGACATAGGCGATGCTTTTACTCATTTTTTTCTCCCCAACAGGTGTCTGTTCCCGTATGACAAACGGGTCCTACAGGATGCACCTTAATCAACAATGTATCTTGATCACAATCCTCTTTTATAGATACTACATTCAAAAAGTTACCACTTGTTTCCCCTTTCGTCCACAAGCGGTTTTTCGTACGGCTATAGAAGGTTACCTTACCTGTCTCCATCGTCTTCTGAAAGGCCTCCTCATTCATGAAGCCCAACATCAAGACCACCCTTGTATCGGCGTCTTGTATGATGGCAGGAACCAACCCATCCATTTTTTCAAAATTCAACTTCATAACGAATAGATTTAATGTGCGAATGTACAAAAAAATTACGACAAAAAAGAGGCGATTTCCTCCATTTTTATTCTTCCCTCATAGATAGCCTTTCCTGTGATGACAGCTGGCACATTTGCATCATTCAATTCCTCTATATCCTTCATGGAACTAACACCGCCACTGGCAATCAGATACAACGAAGGAATCTCAGCCAACATTCTCTTATACAAATCAATAGATGGTCCTTTCAACATTCCATCCTTGCTAATATCCGTACAGATAACTTTGTCCACCCCTCTCTCCACAAAATCTTTCACGAAAGGCAACAATTCCAAGTTGGTACTCTCAATCCATCCACTCACTGCAATCTTCTCATCCTTCACATCAGCACCTAAAATGATACGCTCCGCACCAAACTTATCCAACCACGAGAGGAAAGTGTCTGGCTCTTTCACCGCTATACTACCGCCTGTCACCATTTGTGCACCCGATTCAAACGCAATGCGAAGGTCATCGTCGCTCTTCAAACCACCTCCGAAATCAATGGTCAGATCCGTATGTGTCGCTATCGATTCCAATACTTTGTAATTGACAATGTGCTTCGCCTTCGCGCCATCCAAATCGACCAAGTGTAGACGACGGATACCCGCTGCCTCAAACTCTTTCGCTACCTCCAAAGGGTTCTCGTTATAAACTTTCTTCTGTGCATAATCGCCCTGCGACAAGCGAACGCACTTACCTTCGATAATATCAATTGCAGGAATAATCTCTATCATACATATACTTTTTAAGGGGATTCATTCCCCGATTTATTTTACAGACAATAACTTTCGACACGCTTCATCATCGAAAGTTGCATTACTCATTTTCAATTTCATTTCACCCTTGTTGTAAATCAAAATCAGCGGAACATTGTATTCCGTGATCGGCATCATATCAACTGGGTCCATGAAGAAGTGGGACTGAGGTGCCACACCCGTCTCCTCCTCAAATGCTTGCAGTTCCTTTTCATCGCCCCACACAATCCACTGAATGGCAGGTTGTACCGTGGCATTTTTCAAACAGACCTCCAACTTACGCATCGCCATCTTGCAATGCTTACACTTCACACTGAAAAAGCAGACTACGGCTACATCCTTCTCCTTTAACTCCATCAGTTCCGGCTTCGTCTGCTCCAACTGAGCATACGCCTCCACATTGAACTTCGTCTCGCGTGGTGTGCCCCACCCCAATGGCAGTTTCACAAACGCAAAAACCAATGACGAAAGCAATATTAAAGCTAAGACAACACGTGGATACGGAACATTGAAAGGCTCACATTTAACAGCAAAGAAAAGAAGGAGAAACAGCACTCCGTTCTTCAACAAAGAAGCAGCAGGAGAGAGACTGAAGGTCTCCCCCATGCAATGACAATTACCATCCTCTCCGATAAGCAGCAAATAGAGCAGCAAACCGGAAAAGCCAATCAGCATGAAGAGGGTTAATAAATCTACCACCCTTTTGTATAGAGTGGAGATCAACAGACATCCGAGAGATGCCTCCGCAAGCAATAAACACCGAGAAAGATAAGACGATACCGTCAGGTTAAAAAAATCCAGGGAGAAAACATACGATTCAAAAGCACCAAGTGAGATAAACTTCAGAACCGCGGAGAGGATGAACATTAAACCTAACAAGCACCGACATACGTAAAAAATCTTATTCGATGTTTCTCTTGTCATTTCAATTCGTACGTTTTACTTTGCCACGCATGTGACATTCTCTTCCTCTTCGTTCAATTCTGAACATGAGCCTTCATAATCATAGTGTGGAATGGATGTATCAGAACCATCCACCTTGCACTCACAATCATTTACGGACATACATCCAGAAAGAGAAACGATCGTCAGACAAACGAAAAATAATTTCTTTATCATATCTATTATTTTAATAACGGCTTTGTCACTCACTTTTTCTTAATCAACCACAATAACTAAGCCATTTTTATTGTCTATTAAAAACATGCAAATATACACATAAATTTTACATTCCACAAAATCTTCATTTTATGCACTCTCTCACCTCATGAGAGAACTATCAATGGGAAAGTTGTTGTTAAATGGGAATAGGCAGAAACAGCGGTTTTCGAAGACATAAAAAAAGAGGTTAACGGAGTCGTGCTCCATTAACCTCTATGAGAAAAGATATTTTACAATAATACACTTGCCAATTCAGACAACTTGCTTCGTTCACCCTTAATTAGGTTTACATGAGCAAACAGATCTTGTCCTTTCATTTTGTCTATCATATAGACCAAACCATTGGATTGCATATCCAAATAAGGGGTATCAATCTGTTGCACATCTCCTGTAAAGACGATCTTACAACCCTCGCCAGCACGCGTGATGATGGTTTTTACCTCATGAGGAGTTAAGTTTTGAGCCTCATCGACGATCAAGTAGGTATTACTCAAACTACGACCACGAATGAAGGCCAATGCCTCGATTACCAATTGTTCGCTCTTCTGCATATCATCCAACAGACGAAGTTCCTTGCTACTTGCGCCAAACTGATGTTTGATGACATTCAAGTTATCGAACAAAGGTTGCATATAAGGAGCCACCTTCTGTTTCTCATCACCAGGCAAGAATCCAAGGTCTTTGTTAGACATAGCAACGATTGGACGAGCCAATAAGATTTGCTTGTAAGTCTCATGTTGTTGCAATGCAGCAGCCAAAGCCAACAATGTCTTTCCTGTACCTGCACGACCTGTGATAGCCACCAATTTGATATCTTCATTCAAAAGAACATCCAATGCGAATGTTTGCTCTGCATTTCTTCCCTCGATACCAAAGGCTTTTTCTTTCTTCACCTTCTTCACTGTTTGAGTGGAAGCATCATATTTAGCCATCACAGTGGAGCGACAGCTCTTCAGAATAAAGCATTCATTTGGAGCCAAAGAGGCTGGCAGTTTACAATCGCTTACAGCAACACCGCCTGCTTCTGCATAAATACGGTCTACTAAATCTGGATCCACATTATCGTAAGTCTCTTGAGCCTTATCGAAAAGATCCACGTTAGTCACCTTGTCATTGATATAATCTTCAACATCCAACCCGATGGATTTAGCCTTCATACGAAGGTTGACATCCTTGGTCACCAAAATGGTACGAGTCTTCTTAGCTTTCTGTTGAATATCCAATGCCACCGCCATGATGCGATGGTCTGGTGTCTTCTCAGAAAATGACTTTGACAAAATCTCAGGGTAAACAGGATTGGTAACAATAAACAACTTACCCAAGCCCATACCCAAAGAGGCTCCATTCTTAAAGAAATCAGCATCAATACTCAAATTGTCCAATTCACGCACGAACTCACGAGCATTGTAATTTATCTGTTCATTTCCTTTCTTGAATTTATCTAATTCTTCCAACACTACGATTGGAATATAAATGTCATTTTCTTGAAAATTGTAAATACACTTATAATCGTGAAGGATCACATTCGTATCCAAAACGAAATTCTTCTTTGCGCCCATAATCAATCTTTTTTTAGTGTTAAGGGAATCTCTAGCAATTCCCCAATTATAAATTATCAAAAAACACGAATGGAATGTCCTTGAAACTCTTGTGAACTTTTAATGTTTCATCCTTATTTTACTGATTTTCTATCAATTGATGTCTTTCATGGTTCACGTTCAACCTTTGTTCAAATCAGCAATCAGTCTGAGAAAACCGTCAAAATCCCTGCAAAGCAATTTTTCAGAAATCCCATTAATCATTAAATTTAAGGCGAAAGCAAATATCTTTCTTTGTCAAGACAAATTAATTCTTTACTTTCGTTGTTGTAAAAATAGTTTTTTGAATTGAAATATAAAAATTAAACGAATAATTTTTTTTAGGAAAAATGATGAATTACGAAGAGACACTGGAATACATATACAATCGTATGCCATTATTCCAGATGGTGGGAAAATCAGGATATAAAGAGGGATTGGATAGTATGATTGCCCTTAGCGAACGTTTAGGTTCACCCCACCGTTCATTTAAAAGCATCCATGTAGGCGGAACCAATGGAAAGGGCTCTTGTTCTCACACGTTAGCCTCACTGCTTCAGCAACATGGTTTTAAAGTGGGACTTTTCACCTCACCTCACTTGAAAGATTTTCGCGAGCGCATCCGCGTGAATGGAGAGATGGTTCCACAATCATTTGTCATCAACTTCATCGAAAAGCACAAAGCCTTTTTCGAAGAGTGTTACCCATCTTTCTTTGAGGTCAGCTTTGGCATGGCCATGGATTATTTCCGTCAGGAGAAGGTGGATTATGCTGTTATCGAAGTGGGATTAGGTGGTCGGTTGGACAGCACCAACATTATCAGCCCAATTTTAAGTGTCATCACCAACATCAGTCTCGACCATCAAAACATACTTGGCGACAACGAGGCGTCCATTGCCAGGGAAAAAGCAGGAATCATCAAACAAGCAACACCGGTTGTCATTGGTGAATCACAAGGTGAAATCAGACAAATCTTCCTTGAAAAGGCAGAAGCCATGAATGCTCCTATCTTTTTTGCAGACGAAACATCTGTTCAGAAGTTAGGCGAGGAAATCATAGACGATGTTCCTTATCAGCTATTTAAAATCGGCGAGAAGAAAGTTCAGACTCCTTTGATGGGCGATTATCAGATGAAAAACATGACCACTTGTCGGATTGCATTCGACCTCATCCGCATCATAGAACGATTAGACATGACGGAAGAGGAAATCCAGAAGGGATTTATGAATGTGATTCCAAACACACATTTGTTAGGCAGATGGCAGATTTTAAGCAGAAAACCATATACAGTATGCGATACTGGTCATAATGTGGGAGGTATCACCTATGTGGCTAAGCAACTACGCAACACACCACATGAGAAACTTCATATAGTATTCGGCATGGTGGGAGACAAAGATGTTTCGCACGTTTTAGAACTATTACCGAAAGAGGCCACCTACTATTTCACACGCGCCTCTATCAAAAGGGCAATGGAACAAGACAAACTGCAAGCCTTGGCAGCCGAGAAAGGGTTAAAAGGCAATAGTTATCCAACCGTCAAGGAAGCATTAAGTGCGGCTCAGAAGAACGCAGGCCCGAACGACCTCATCTACATCGGAGGAAGCACATACGTAGTAGCGGAAATCCTATAAAAAGGATTTCCGTTTTTCTTATAAGTAAAATTAGATTTATAAAGATAAAATTTACTTGCTTTTCAATTCAGGGTAAACGATTCTCGTATGATACAAAGATTTTAGTTTCTCTTTCAACACTCCCTTTATACGCTGAATCTGTTCCATGGTGATAGGTGAATCGTTGTAGAGACCTTCATTCAACTGAGTATTGATGATCTTTTCCACGAGGTCGTTGATGCTTTTATCGTTATACGAACTCAGACTTCGAGAGGCTGCCTCTACAGCATCACACATCATCAGGATCGTCTGCTCTTTTGTAAACGGATTAGGTCCCGGATAGGTGAAGAGCATCTCATCCACCTCCTTATCAGGATATTTGTTTTTAAACGTGTTGTAGAAATAGGTAGTCTTACCACGTCCGTGATGGGTCTTAATGAAATCCTGTATTTTCTCTGGCAAACCATATTTCTTTGCTATTTCGACACCATCCGTCACGTGACGAATGATAATCTGAGCACTCTTCTCCTCGTCATTCAATTCCTCATGAGGATTGACTCCATTTTGATTCTCCGTAAAGAATGTTGGGTTGTTCATCTTACCTATATCATGATAGAGAGCACCCGCACGCACCAACATAGGATTGGCTTCTACCTCTTTAGCCGCTGCCTCTGCCAAGTTAGAGACTTGCATACAGTGGTTGAAACTAGACTGAGCCAACTCGGAGAATCTGCGGAATAGTTCGTTATTGGTATTGGCCAACTCCACCAATGTGGCATCTGAAGTGTAACCGAACACCCTTTCGATGATATACATCAGCGGACTTGCGAAAAGTAGCAAAACGCCATTGATAAAGAAATATTGGATAGGTTCGAAACTCATCTGTTCCATACTTCTCACATGAATCAGGGAGAATCCATAAAACAACACAATATAAGATAAGAAAATAATTGCGACAGAACGAATCAAATGTGAACGTTGATAGATAGTCTTCAACGTACAAATGGAAATCATACCCACAAGTGTCTGAAGGAAAAGGAACTCAAACTCGTGAGGCACCACAAACGAGCATAGCAAGACTGTCGTCAGATGGGTGAACAATGCCGTGCGCGTATCAAAGAACGAAGATACCACAATAGGTATCAACGCATAAGGTATTACATAAGGAGTCACATCATGACGAACAGCCCATGAGGTGAGAATACAGAAAATCGTCACAAAAGATAACATGAATGCTGTATCACGCTTTCTCTCCAACAAATTTTGTCTGAACAAGTAGAAATAGAGGAAGAATACGAATAAAGCGAACACAATTACCACAGCCTGACCACAGGCCACTTGATGTGTGTTCTTGAACTGATTATTTGCTTCAATCTCTTGTTTGTATGAATTCAGAATATCAAATTTCGCATCCGTAATGATATCACCACGATCGATGATTTTTTCGCCACTTTGGATTTGACCTTTGGTTAAAGAGATCGTGTGGAGTAGTTCTTTCCGCATAGACTCCGTAATATCAGCGTCATATTTCACATTTTCCGTGATGTAGTTACTGATATTATAATCTCTCAATGTGTTACGATTGATTGTAGTTGGAGCCTCATTGATCACCTTTTCATAGGCCGTCTTTGTTGTAAGGAAATTGGAGATGGCGGTCTCTTTGGAAACCTTATCGTTCACCAGTCGAATGGTCGTAGTACCAGCTTCCACGTAAGCATCCATTTCACTTGCTGAGATGATTCCCTTTTTATAGATAACATTTAATTGCGACTCTATGTATTTAAAGTAGGGCGCGGTGGCATCATCAGTTTGACCGAACTTTTCCCTCAGTAATTTTTTGTTCTTTTGCAAGACCGTCGCATCATAGTTATATACAGGAGCGAACTTCTCCAACAACTCTTTCTCCTCACGTTCTATTTCATCCTTAGACTTACGAATTTCGAAAGCGAACGGTGATGTTATCTCCTCATATTTCCACGGACTTCCCTTCTCGTAGGCGTATTGGAACTTATTGATATTTGGGAAAGACTCAAATATCACGACACCCGCCACAATAAAAGCGGCTGTAATAATGAGGAACTTGATCAAGTTTTTTTTATCAAAAGACGAAGATGATATATTAAATATGCCTTGTTTCATAACAATTCGAATTCTTATACGATGTTTTCTTCTACTTTTCAAACGATGAGTTTATAAAAATTCACCGTATGACAAAGATAAATAGAAATTTGAAAATGGAATAATCCTCATACAAAAAACGCACAATTTCACCACTCATAACGATGGATGACAAATCAAGATGAGGGCAAACCTATTTTGTCCAACAATGCTATTCATAAAAAAAGAGATTGTAACAGGATGTTCTTTTGTGTAATTGGAGTGGTCCCACTAGGATTCGAACCTAGGACCCCCTGCTTGTAAGGCAGGTGCTCTGAACCAGCTGAGCTATAAGACCGAAATAAGTTTGTTTGTTATGGAAACCGGCCGCTTCCGATTTCTCTTTGGGTGGTCCCACTAGGATTCGAACCTAGGACCCCCTGCTTGTAAGGCAGGTGCTCTGAACCAGCTGAGCTATAAGACCGAA
>Ga0310696_10000753_pt1 | contig 48353 bp, 30 predicted proteins | sample AusTroGonzalo_MG_4_FD_203885 | JGI IMG/M metagenome (GOLD analysis project Ga0310696, IMG submission 203885) | Bovine rumen microbial communities from tropical cattle in Woodstock, Queensland, Australia - Gonzalo_02 (v2) (version 2) | ecosystem: Host-associated > Mammals > Digestive system >...
TCTGCCAGTTGAAGAGGTTGCTCCACCTTGTATTGCAGGGTGGGAACGCAAAAATATTCTTTATAATCACGGTTATTGACCATGATTTGACCGCTGCCGCTCTTCATGTACAAGCGGGCAACTGCGGTTTTTCTTCTGCCTAATGTATTGATTACTTCCATGTTGCTTATTTGAGGTCTTTAACGTTGATTAACTTGGGTTGCTGTGCTTCATGCGGGTGGTTCGGACCACAATAGATGTGGAGATTACGGTACAGCTGGGCACCGAGTCTGTTCTTCGGGAGCATACCTTTGATGGCATGTTCGAGAATGCGCTCCGGATACTTGCGCATGAAATCCTTCGGGGTGGCAAAACGCTGACCACCAGGATAAGTGGTGTGGTGGACATACTCTTTGTCTTCCCATTTGTTGCCCGTGAATCTCACCTTCTCAGCATTGATGATGATCACATTGTCACCACAATCGAAGCTGGGGGTGTAATACGGTTTGTTCTTTCCCTTCAAAATGCGGGCCACAGCGGTAGCCAGACGACCGACCACCATTTCTTGTGCATCAATTAAGACCCACTCTTTCTTGACGATTTCTTTGTTCGCCGAAATTGTTTTGTAACTTACTGCATCCATTTTTCAGTTTGTTGTTTGTGTTTTTGAGGGATGTCTTCACCCACAACCCTCTGATTTCTAATTAATTTTCCTTTACTAACATTCAGGACAATAATCGGTTTTTTAAGGTCGGCAAAAATACACTTTTTTTTGATATCAACAAGCTGTAAATGAATATTTTTTTTGAAATAATTAGAATTTGACCTGAAACCTTGTGAAAGCAAACTCAACTTTTACCGTGACACCTTGGTTCCGCAAAAAAAAACTCCCCTTCTATTTTAGAAGGGGTGGCCAACGGCCGGGGTAGTAATATGAATATCCATTCCTTATATACAACTACCCCGCCCTTCGGGCACCCCTTCTTGAAAAGAAGGGGAATTTCGAGTATCCGAACTGCGGCGATGTAAACAATCGGCCAACAGCTATGTTAATATCCTATATTTTATATGTTTTGACATTCGATTTCGTCTTCTTGTCGGTGTCGGTATCAGGGAGTGCCGGAGTAGTGTTCGTGCGGGCGGGATGCACCTCCAACTGATAGTCCGGCGAGGAAATGGACTTGTAAGTGCCCATGTCATAATTGTAATAAATGAAGGTTGCCCCGGGAATCAAAAATGTACCCTCGGATCTCGGAATAATAGTATAACGGAAGGTTTTGGAACCCGTCACAATGTCATTCTTGGCAGAAATGTGTCCCGTGATACGCGGATAGGTCACGTCGCAATCGGCGGGAAAATCGATGCCCAGATCCTCGGCAGTGATATGGTGCAGGTTGCCCGTACCGGACACGGTAATCACCAAGGTGACCGGCTCGTTGACATGCGTTTCCGTCTTGTTCATGTTGGAGCTGATGGTGAAATTGCCCACCACCTCGGTCTTGTCGTTGGAATGTGCGCCGGGCAATGCTTTCACTTTCAGAGTCAACTCGTTGGAGACAACCGTCACATCTTTGCGGCGTGTGGTATTGATGCTGCCCCAGAACGGATCTTTCACCGTGGCCGGCACACTGATGCGCAACGAGAGTGTAAGTTTCGGGATTGTCAGCTTGCCGGTCTTGGTGGGATACACCGCCGTCTGCTTGATGACAAACACACTGTAAGTCTTGCCGTTCACCGTTTCCGTGCTCTCCTCTACCCTGTTGGCGAGATCCAATGGCTCGAGCCACATGTCGCTGGTGTTGGCGAAACTGGCACGTTCGATGGCATATCTTTTAAACTCCTGCTTCACGTACAATTTGTGCGTCACCACCACAGCTTCGCCCTGATAGGCCTCCAGTTGTGAAGACACCGCTTTGATGAAGATATCGTCCTTGCCAATCTTGTCGTCAATCTGCACTTTGTCCTGTTTGTTCTGCGGCTGTACACGCGAGCCGAAGGGCCATTCTATCTCCGGCATCTGAAACTCCCAGTTGAACCAGCTATCATTCGGAGCACGCTCATCCTGCTGGGTGACCTTGGGCGCCTTCACCACCTTCACCACCACATAGTTGCTCTTGACCACACGTCCGTTAATGGACAGGGTGATTCCCGGGATGGTGAACTCGCCCTCCTTGTTGCCAATTAAATAATATGTATAAGTATAGGATGTGTTCTGCTCCACCTTGCCGTTCGTCATGGAAATGGAGGTACTGGACCCCATGCTGGGACCGCTCACCAACTCAAACTTGCCGAAATCGGAGGAGATGATTTCCCCTCGTTCATCCGTGGTAATCGTATATTTAAACTGCTGGCCAACTGCCACTTCCGAAGGAGCAGACGCACTGCAGGATTCTTCAGATTGTGCCAAAGCGACTGAACAAAACAGAATGAAAACCGCCAACAAACCTGAACATTTGCATAACATTTTTTTCATAGTACTTTCTATAAAAATTAAGCGCTACACTAACGATTGGACGTCAAAATTATTGCAGCCACATTATTAAAAATAATTATCTTTGCAGCCACATTATAGGTTAACCAAATTCATTTCCCGCCTTATGAAACGACAAATAACACACCTGTTTCCAATTTTTGCCTTCATTTTGGCCAGCATCACGCTGTTATCATCCTGCCAGCAAGAACCTATTTATGCGCCAGGCAAGAAGATTTCCAAAATATACTACAAACCTTTTCAAGACGGTTCCCTGATGCTTAATCAGATATGGGTATGGGACAAGGATTTGCTGAAAGAAATTCATTTCGATTCAAGTAGGGAGGTCATGCGTTTTACATACGATAAAAAACGACTGACATCTATTCAAGACTCCACATGGGACGGTACAAACATGCTCTATTATTTCCAATACGACAAGCACAATAGGCAGATTATCTCCATTGACGGATATAAGAGCAAGTGGCATTGGGAATCTCCTGAAAAAGCAGTTCATATTGACCTGCATTATAATTCGGATGGTTTGATTTCCGGATATGAAGAGGAATACTTTGAGGTTTATTATAACAACTCCAGTGAAAAAGACGAGGAGGCCACTCAGACTGTCCTTCAATTATTATGTCCGGAGTTATCTTTCATCAAATCTGTAAAACACGTTTCCAAATCGGGATCCCCCTTATTTGTTTATTCTGCCTCTTTTGAATACAAAGATGGCAAGCTTGACGCTTTCAAGTACATCTGGGGTTCCAATGACACCACTTTTGGCAAAATACTTTCCTATACGGATATAGTTAATCCCTTTTACAACAGTTGTAATGTCCAGCACATTGACCCTCAAAGATCAATCGACAACAAATACACCAAATACATGCCTCAACACATGTCTATAACATTTAATACTTTTAACGCAGAGTATCCAACCTACACCATGGACTACCAAATAACCTACTCCACACTAGACAACTATCCAACAATGATTTCACAGAATCTCAAGCAATATACCGAGAACTATCCCGACACCAATTACAATAACACGACAATGGTTCTCGAATATCTCCCTTGACAAGGAGACAATAACATCTGAGGATATTACTTCAGGTCAAACTCAAACACGTCGCCCGGCTTCTTCTCCACCGGTTTCTTGCCATAGCGCAGCACAATCATGTTGCGTGTGCCGCGGAGCGTGATACGCTCATGATCCACCCATAACGCCGTGCCCTCGCGCAAGCCAGCCACCGCCATGTTCTGATTCACGGCCAGATACTCGTTGATACGCACTTGGCGCGTTTCGCCGCCATGACGAATGGCATCGTTGATGTCTTGCGGATACGGGTCAATGTAGTGGGGATTAATCTGGAACGGAACCAAATCCAAGCACTTGAAGCTCTCAGGCATCACGATGGGCATGTCGTTTGTGGTGCACAGAGTCGGGCAAGCCACATTGGAACCGGCGCTCCAGCCGATGTATGGTGTGCCTTCCATCACCTTACGGCGGATGGGCTCAATGAGCTTGTTGCGGTGCAATTCGGCTACCAAGTGGAACGTGTTGCCGCCACCCACCATGATCATCTTGGCCTTGTTGATGAGGGCCACAGGATCCTTTGCGGTGTGTACGGATACAATTTTCTTCTTGAACTGGTCAAAAACCTTCTGCACGCGCTCCGTGTATGAGTCGTAGCTTTTGGGATAGACCTTGCCACCCACGTCCACGCCTGCGTAAGGCACGAACACGATTTCAGAAGCGGATTTCTGGATAAATTCCTCAATAAGAGGAGTGCACCAGCCCAGATAGGGTTCTTTATAATTGGTGGAATTGCTGATTAATAATAATTTCATATTGTTCTTTTTTTGTGTCGGGGCGAATCATCATTCGCCCTTACGATTCGTATTATTTGTTGAGACGCACGGCCGTGCGTCTTTACTGTTCACTGACTACTGACGACTCTTATACGCTTTCATCGTGTTTTGCAGCAGGCAGGCCATGGTCATGGCGCCCACACCGCCGGGCACAGGCGTGATGGCCTCGCACTTCTTGCTCACCTCGTCGAATTTCACATCGCCGCACACGCGATATCCGTTGGGTTGTGCCGGATCCGAAATACGGTGGATACCCACGTCAATGACGGTGGCTTTCTCCTTCACATAGTCAGCGGTAATCATCTCCGGCTGGCCGATGGCTACGATAAGGATGTCGGCGCGTTGACACACTCGCTTCAGATTCTTGGTGCGGCTGTGGCAAACGGTGACCGTAGCATTGGCATCTTTGTGCAACAGCATCATGGAAAGCGGTTTGCCCACAATATTGCTGCGACCCAGAATCACGCATTCCTTGCCTGTGGTTTCAATGTTGCTCCGACGGATCAGCTCCATCACACCGTGCGGAGTGGCTGGTGCGTAGCAATCTTTACCTAACAGCAGATTGCCCATGTTTACGGGATGGAAGCAATCCATATCCTTGCGCGGATCTACATGCTCCACCACTTTGTCAATGGAGACCTGCTTAGGCAGCGGCATCTGGATGATATAGCCGTCCACCTCGTCATCGCTGTTGAGAAAATCAATGGTGGCCAAGATGTCCTTTTCGGGCACATTTGCCGGGAATTTGTATGCAGAGCAGATATAGCCCACGCTCTTGCACTGTTTCTCGATACTGTTGACGTAACTCAACGCCGCGCCGTCGTCACCGGCAATGATGACCGCCAAGTGTGGTGCGGGTTTCCCGTGGTCCAGCAGGGACTTCACTTCAGTTGCTATTTCGGTCTTGATCGTGGAGGCAATTGCCTTTCCGTCTATGATTGTTGCCATAATTTTTAAAATTGAAATGACTGAAACTTCGTGTTGCAAAGACGCACGGCCGTGCGTCTCTACAAAATCTTACAACGGTCTCCGTCCGGGCGCATTCATGGCGCGCATGAGGTTTTTGGCCTTGCCGCTGTTCACCATCTTCATCATCTTGCGAGTGTCCTCAAACTGCTTCATCAGGCGGTTCACATCCTGGATGTCGCGGCCACTGCCGCTGGCGATGCGTCTGCGGCGCGAGCCATTGATGATGTCAGGGTTAGCGCGCTCCTGCGGGGTCATGGATTGGATAATCACCTCCACACTCTTGAAGGCATTGTCGTCAATGTCCATATCGCGGATTACCTTGCCCATACCGGGAATCATGGACATCAGGTCTTTCACGTTACCCATCTTCTTGATCTGCTGAATCTGAGCCATGAAGTCGTTGAAATCGAACTGATTCTTTGCCAGTTTCTTCTGCAGTTTCGCAGCTTCCTCTTCATCAAATTGGTCCTGGGCTTTTTCCACGAAGGAGCGGATATCACCCATGCCGAGGATACGCTCAGCCAGACGGTCGGGATGGAAAACATCGAGAGCCTCCATCTTCTCGCCCGTGCCGATGAACTTGATGGGCTTGTTGACCACTGCCTTGATGGTGAGCGCGGCACCACCGCGGGTGTCGCCGTCCATCTTGGTGAGGATCACGCCGTCGAAGTTCAGCTTGTCGTTGAAGGCCTTGGCGGTGTTCACGGCATCCTGGCCGGTCATGGCGTCCACCACGAAGAGGATTTCGTGCGGGTTGACAGCATCTTTGATGTTGCCGATTTCGGTCATCATCTCCTCATCAACAGCCAAACGGCCTGCGGTATCGATCAACACCACATCGTAGCCATATTCTTTGGCGTGTTTCACGCCGTTCTTGGCAATTTCAACGGGTTTCTTGTTATCGGGTTCGGTATAGACAGGCACGCCGATTTGCTCGCCGAGGACCTTGAGCTGGTCGATGGCGGCGGGACGATAGACGTCACCGGCCACGAGCAAGGGCTTCTTGTTTCGCTTGTTTTTCAGCATATTGGCTAGCTTGGCCGCGTGGGTGGTCTTACCGGAACCTTGCAGACCCGACATCAGGATAATGGCGGGATTGGCCTTGAGGTTGATATCAACCGCCTCTCGACCCATGAGGTCGATGAGTTCATCATAGGTAATTTTCACCATCAGCTGGCTGGGCGAAACGGCCTTGAGTACATTCATACCCAGCGCTTTCTTCTTCACATCGTCGGTGAAATCCTTGGCAATTTTATAGCTGACATCGGCGTCGAGCAGTGCTTTGCGCACCTCCTTCATCGTCTCGGCCACATTGATTTCAGTAATGTAGCCCTGACCCTTGATAATCTTAAACGCCCTGTCTAATCTGTCGGTTAAACTTTCAAACATATTTCAACAATTCAATTTTCAAAATACAGTACGCGCAAAAAACGCGGGTGCAAAGATAATCAAAATATGGACATGCAGAGCAGATGTTTCACCTGTCTGAGAACATCTATAAAACTTAGAAAATCTAATGTCAATTTCTCCCCTATTTCAGTTCCTTCACCGGGAACTCAAAGTACGTGTCGGGGAAAGGTTCATCCTTCAAGGTGAAATGCCACCACTCACTATCGAGAGGCTTGAAACCGTGGCGCAGCATGGCCTCACGAAGGATCTGGCGGTTGCGGAACTGCTTCTCGGTGATAGTGCGACCGGCAGGAGACGGGTTCCCGTTATAAACGCCTGTTTCCGGATTGCCGCCGAAATCGGGGTGACTTTCTTCACCGAACCAGTCGAATGTGCCACCCATGTCGACATCTTTTTCCGTGCTCATATCAAAAAGGGTGAGATCGACGGTAGAGCCGCGCGTGTGGCCGCTCTTTTCCATAATGTAAAGTTGCTCAAACAACAAACTCTTATCGACTTCGGGATAGAAATACTGCCGCATCAGCGTGTCGGTAATGTCAGCGGCCCAGCGGACAAAGTGGTCCACTGCCATCTGCGGACGGTAGGCATCGTAGATCTTCAGCCGGTATCCCAGACGCATCACATCGTCGCTCACGGCCTTCAGGCTGTCGGCAGCGCGCTTCGTCATTAGGGCAGTGGGTTGCTCGTATCCGTCAATACGCTGACCCACAAAGTTATACGTACCATAATAACGAATCTCCAAAATAGCATCCGGCACCACATCCGCGATATTCACAAACTGACTGGCATCCAGTTCGGGTTTATCTGTTTGAGGCGGGCGCAGTCCTTCGGTGCGCAGGGTTTTCTGCTTGCCAGGCATGTCGAAGGTTAGCGTGGCGCCGTCCGCACGCACATCAAGCGTAACTGGCGCGCCCATCACGAGGGGCAGGTTCACCTTCTCGTGGCCAGCAGGGAAACCGCAAAGCATCGGGATGTTGTACGGGGCGATATACTCACGCAACATCGCCTCCACGCTTTCATAACCCACATCATTATTACAATCGGTAAAATCGCCCAAGATAACGCCCTTGCAGTGTGCAAGCACACCGTTTATTTTCAAGATGTTGAACAGGCGGTCGATATTATGGTAGGTTTCCTCCACTTCCTCCACAAAGAGGATGATGTCGGTATTGCCAACGGCGTCGGCTTGGGTGCCAAGCAGCGGAACAAAGGTGGCCAGATTGCCGCCCACGAGTGTGCCTGTGGCACTTCCAGGGATATTGAGCTCGTTGGCGGGCAGTTCATAGCGCGGCACTTGACCTTTGAGCAAGTCGCGCACGAGCGTGCAGGAGAGGTCCGCACCACCCCGGCCGCCGATATTGCAGCCCATGACTCCGTGGATTCCCATCACGCCAGCGCTGTTTTCCATATTCAGCAGCGTGGTGATGTCGCTGTAACCGATGATCCATTTGGGCGACGAAGCCATCTCCTGCAAGGGCAGTTCCTCCGCCAGATGCAGAGTTCCATAACCGCCACGCATACATACGACAGCCTTGATATCTGGATCATTGAGTGCCCATCGAAGGTCGGCAAGGCGTTCCTCGGCAGTCCCGGCGTAGTGAGTCAGGTGCTTGCGGCCCACATTCGGCCCGATGACCGGCTTGAAACCCCAGCTGCGCAACACCTTGGCCGCTTTGCGGGTGTTTTCCATCGAGCCGTAGTACGATGGAGTGATGAGTGCCACCTTGTCGCCCTGTTTCAGATAGGCGGGAACTGTGCATTTGAGGGGTTTCTTTGAACCTTGCGCATAGGCGGCAATCGGTTGTAAAACAATGAGGCATAGTGCTATGAGGATAAGATGTATCAGAAATTTTCGTCTATTCATGTTTAATCGTTTTAGAGTGCAAAGGTACGAATTATTAGTGAGCCGTGTGCGACAAAAAAAGTATATCAAATTGTCTCATAGCAAAAATATGACACTTCCCATTGGTGGGGTTTTGCCAGTGCAAATATAGAAATATACCCTACGAACCAACTTCCTTACACATTCGTTCTATCAACTCTCCGTGCTGCGGGTAAAGTTTCAGCAACTCGTACTTCTTCGCCAATTCAAAGTTCTCGAAACGGAAGGCCGGACCGACGGCGCAGCCAACGAGAGAGAAACCACGCTTGGAAGGGATGTCGGCGGCGAACCAGTGCTCCGGCTGAATGACAACCTGCATTTCGTCCTGCTCGGAAAGACGGTGGACGGTCAGCGTCCCGCCGGGCTCAATGACATAGATATTGAGCGGCTCTCCGGCATGGAAATACCAGATTTCCACCATATTGTGTAGACGATGGAATGCCGACATTTCGTTGGCTGTCAGCATATAATAGATGGTAGACACAGGCTTTTCTCCCGTTTCGTCGTTGCCAAACAGCTGGCGGTAATAGCCACCTTCCGGATGTGGCTCAAGACCCAGTTTTTGAATGTATTCTGTTGCTCCCATATTTTTTTTTGATCACATACTTTCTTTTCCCACAGAACTCGCAGATTGACGCAGATTATATTGGTTTATCAACGATAAAAGCGAGTCGTTCTGAATTTGTTCGTAATAATCTCTGTCGCTTAATCGGTAAAATGAGGTAAGATGCCGCACACTGTCGCTATCGTATGGCACATAATCCATCTCTTCCTTTATCAAATCAAGCGGTTCGTAAACGGTATAATCAACCTTTCGTATCCGACTCATATCTCCAGTATCGAACAGATATTGTCGCATATCACCAATCATACCCAATCTGTCATCCACAATACCTTTCCGTTCGTAAAAAACAAATATCGATGGACTGCGGAAGCCACCGTTTTCATCGTCAGATACCTTGTAGCCATATATCACGTACTTTCCATCGCTCCACACCTTATAGTCGGCCTTAAATATGGCAACGAGGACGAGAGCTACGCATATTATCACTGCCATGCAGCACACCGACCAATTCCTTATTACATATCCATATAGAATTTTATTTTCATCCTGACGAACGTCTTTGTTGTTCCTAATGGTTAATAGGATAAAATACACTGTTGTGAAAACAGAGGCCGGAATCAATGACCAGTTTTGCATCTGCCACGCCAATCTGTCGCCAATTGGCAGAATAATCCAAGGCACGATGACGATGGCCCAGCACACCAAAGCGGCGATGCCGAGGATTCTGCGGATAGTCACGGAATTTGACTTGTGGGATTTTTTCATACCATTGAATCTTTCAGGCGGCAAAAGTAAAGAAAATTGCGATTCGATTTTTTACAACAAAAACATGAAACCTATAAGTTTCACATTGGGAATTTTATTATTTTTGCGGCAAATTCTGAAAACTAAAAAATATGACATTTGACAAGGTAATCGAGGATGGACGTTTATGGGCTGTCCGTTACAATCATGAAAAGGAGGTTGCCTTATGACCCGAGAAGAAGCCATTGAAAGACTGAGTCGCTACCAATCGCAGGAGGATTCCGCTTGGCGTGTGGAAGAAGAACGCTTACAGTATGCCAAATCGAAAGGATGGTTGCGATATTCCCGTCGGATTGCCATAAAAGTTGCGTTGGCAATGAAGCAGCAAAACCTTTCCAGACAGGATGTTGCAGATCGTATGGGGTGTTCGCCTCAATATGTTTCACGCCTTCTCAAAGGAGAGGAAAACCTGTCCCTTGAAACAATATGCAAACTGGAAAGTGCGCTGAATGTGGCGATTTTGCAGTATGAATTTATGTGATTACGGAAGACTGTTTGACAGCTCCGCTTACTTGTTCGCCTTCTCCTCGTCGTTGTTATACCACTCTAAATAGGCCTCGGTATAGAGTTTCCCCGATTCGACCAGAGCATCTTTCTTTTCCTGCGGAATGTCAAAATCGATGGCTCTGACACCCAAAGTATCAATATAGACCGTGCGCTGCCAGTCGTCGCTGTGCAAATGTTCGTTGGTCTGGAAATCGATGAGGGTGTTCACCAGGGCTTTGGTATAGTCAAAGAAGCCTTTGATCTCCTTGAAGTTTTCCTCGTGCGTGAGATACATGTCGATGTCTTCCTTGGCATCCAGTCGAAAACCGAGAGTTTCCTTGTTGTAAACATACTCGTTTCTGGAGGTGCTTCGCTGCATCCTGAGCCTTTCGTTGATCTTCTCGTAGTACTCCGTACGTCTGGCATTGTTCAGGTCCGCCAGATAGGTCTGCCGGTCGAAAGTCTTGACCGTATAGTTGTCCAGCAGGCCGCCATCCACGAAGAGATGTTTGTTGTCCTTGCCGCCGCGCACGGCTGCGAAGAAGAGCGGAATGGACATGGAGATGCGGGCGGCATCCGCCACTTTCATCGTCTTGGTCTCCTGGTTGTGGGCACTGAACACCTTGGAGAGTCCGGTGGTGAGATCCGCTCCCACGAGGTAGAGGTCACGGTATTGGCCCGTCGCCTCCAGTTGTTCGAAAGTCATCTCGCCGTTGCCGGTTTTCTTTTCGATCAACTTGGCCATCAGGTTGCGGAAATAGTCGCCCTTATACCAGCCATAATTTTTCAGGAGGCGTATGGTGTCGCGCAGAATGCCCTTGGAGCTGTCCTTGAAATCCTTGAAGTTGAGTGTTCCAAGCACTTGCATCACCTCTTCGGCGGAATAGCGCAAGGCCACCATGACCGCCACCATGGCGCCAGCGGAGGTTCCCGCCACGCGCTCAATGTCGTTCAAGATTCCTTCTCTGTCGAGCACCTCCAACGCGCCCACATAGGCGATGCCTTTCACACCACCGCCTTCAAAGACCAGATTTTTAAAATGATATGCCATAGTTAGTTGATTATTTTCCCAAACTTGTCCAAAAGAATTTCTTTGCCATCTTTCAATGCTTTATAACAGGTCTCCATATCTATGATGTCATCATACACAGCTTTTACAATTTCCCGGCCGTGCATATCGCAAACCCCGACTTTCCCTGATTTTAACACATAAAGATTATCGGAAAAAGAGTCATAGATAATCTTATCGTATCCTCTTTCTGTTCCAATGATATACTTCCCTTGGGGTGTTAACAGAACATCATACAATTTGTTTCCAGAATGGGTTTTAGCAATAAAACTCCCATTGACATAGTACAATTTCGTGAAAATAAAAGGGGTGACTGCTGTTCCATCTACATTTCCCAATGCATAAGTGTAATCCTGGCGTAATCTTGTCCATTCGAAATTGTCATTCTCTTTGAAATACTCTTTCGTAACATCTTCTTTTCTAATACTCAGCATCAATTCCGACACTTCTCCTCCATCCGATTTGCGGACAACATCCACAAAATAGTCGCTTACAGGCAATGTGGCAAGTATAATATTTCCTTCTCCCAATCCCACTTCCTGAAGAATTCTGGATCCGTCGGCCACAGATGCTCGCACAACATATTGCGGCCATTGGTCTTCTGGAATAAAGCCTGTAAAACCACCGCTCGAATAGAAAATAACTGGTGATGTATCCTGTTCCACAATCTGTTTCTTTCCCAATGTGGTAAACCAGTGCACTGTAGTGTCTCCAAACTCGCCATTGCCATTTTTCCCAAACGCAACAACGGCATAACGGGTGCCACGATTCAGGAAAAGATGCCCCCATCTATCCGTCTCGTACAGCATCTCATGGGTTTGCATAAGCCGACACACTGAATCAAGTCCCAGCTTGTTGAACCAATCGGAAGGTATAATACCGTTATAGTATCCTGCTGTTTCCTCATTAGGTACACATAAAATATATGCTGATGTATCGGTGATGAAATTACTTGATATTTGTATGGTAGAGCGTCCCTGACCACCATCAAAAAAAGTTTTGAACCTCGTCGCTTCACAAGAATAGTGATGATCATCAGCATCACAAGGGACCACATAAACTTGACAGTTGTGTTCGGGATCAAGATCTGTCCAATGAGAAGTCCAATCTTCCTCTACTGTGTCAATACGATTACCGAATGAAGAAACCACATCTTCCGGTATCATTCCAAAAACTGTTGCCCAAAGAATCACTTCGTTTCCCCTGTCTTTATAAACATAATAATGATGGCAGTCCTTATTTGAATGAAATTTCAAGATAGCATTGTAAGGCGTTTTTTGCTTCAAATCAACGGACACATACGGGATATCGGTCTGCGCCGAAAGTGACAATCCGCAGACGACAAGGAGTAATATGGTAAGGAGTTTTTTCATTATTGAATAAGTTTGCAAAGGAATTTGTTGGCAAAGATAGCATTTTTGCCGATACAACTTTACACTATCACCGTTCATCTTTTTTTTATTTTGTAGAAATATTTTCAAAAAAATGTATTTTTGCAACTTGAATTTTGATTGAAAATTTAAGTTATAATCTAAAATTTTAAACATAAATATGGTAAAATACAATAGGATTCTTCGGCTTGAAGACGAACTGGATATGAGTCTGTTCCTTTTTGGTGCGCGTAAAACTGGCAAATCCACGCTGCTGTGTAGCGACTTTCCGAATGCTATATATATTGATTTGCTTGACAACGAGATACGAAGATTGTACAAAGAACGTCCGTCAAGACTGTATGAGCAATTGGAAGGAAAACCTGCTGAGACATTAGTGATTATCGATGATATCACGGAAGTGCCGGAATTACTGAATGAGGTTCATCGTTTGATATTCAAGTTCAACATCACCTTTGTATTATGTGCCAGCAGCGCACGAAAACTAAAACGGAAAGGATACAACACTTTGGGCGGAAGGGCTTTCCCTTGCTACTTGTTCCCCTTAGTCAGCCAAGAGATTCCTGACTTTGACCTTGAACGTGCTGTTAATTATGGATTAATACCTCAACACTACATCTCCAAAAATCCTCAGAAACAGCTTGCAGCATATATTGACATTTACTTGAGAGAGGAAATTCGTGCGGAATCTGTAGTGCGGAATCTGGATTCTTTCGAGCGTTTTCTGGAAGTGGCCGCAATGACTGATGGCGAAATAGTCAACTACAGCAATATAGCCAGTGACTGTCACGTCAAGTCCGTTACAGCAAGAGAATATTTCAACATACTACAAGACACCCTGATTGGCTATATGATTCCGGCATATAAAGAGGCAGAAAAAAGGAAAACAGTTCAGGCTCCTAAATTTTACTATTTCGATGTCGGAGTGACAAATTACCTTTTGCACCGAAAAAATCTGATTAGAGGCACCGTCGAATTCGGGCATGCTTTCGAACATTTGGTAATGCAGGAAATCATGGCCTACATCGGATATATGCGTAGAGAGAGCAAGTTATCCTATTGGCACACTTATACCGGACACGAAGTGGATGCCATTATCGACCAAAATGTAGCCATAGAAATCAAATCTTCGGAAGATATCCAAAACCGCCATTTAAAAGGGCTACGAGCTTTTCGGGAAGAGCATAAAGGATTCCGCCTCGTCGCTGTGTCTCTTGACCCTATGACGCGCAAAACCGAAGACAACATTGAAATAATCAATGTGCATGATTTTTTCCGTATGCTTTGGAATGGGGATTTGTTTTAATATCTCCCAACTCTCACATCCCCTTGCAGCCTGATGTCCCGGCTCGAGCTCCCGACCATTAGCGTGACCTTGCCCGGCTCCACTACCCAGCGCAAATCGGCGTTCAGGATGGCGAAATCCGACTTGGAGAGCGTCATCGTCACGGTTTTCGTCTCCCCTTGCTTCAGGAACACCTTGTCGAAGGCCTTCAGCTGGCGCTCCGGCGTTTTGACGGAGGCCTGGTTGTGGCGCATGTAGAGCTGCACGGCCTCAGCACCGTCGTAGTTGCCGGTATTGGTCAATTGAAAGGAAACCTCCAGAGTGGTGTCATTTTTCCAAATAGACTGCATGTTAGAGTACTCGAAAGTAGTATAACTCAGACCGTATCCAAAAGGATAGAGCGGACTGGCGGGCGCGTCGGTGTAGTCGCGGCGCAGCTCCGTGGCATTATAATAGACGGGAAGCTGGCCCACGGATCGCGGGTACGAGATGGGCAGTTTGCCCGACGGGGTCACATCGCCGAAGAGGATGTCGGCCACGGCCCTGCCGCCCTGCGAGCCGGGGTACCAGGCGTTGAGGATGGCGGGCACGTGCGCGTCCGCCCACGAGAGGTCCAGCGGACGGCCCTGGATCATCACCAGCACCACGGGCTTGCCCGTTGCACATAATGCCTTCAACAAAGCGTCTTGGTGACCGAGCATGCCGAGGCCGGCACGGTCGAAGCCCTCGCCCGCATCCATATCGCTGATAGCGGGGCCCGTCACCTCGGCGGCGCCAGTTTCCTTGTAATTGGTGCGGAAGTCGCGGGCGCTGGAACCGCCTAATACCGCCACCACCACATCGGCCCCTTCAGCGGCACGCACCGCCCGGACGATATCGTTCAATGAGGTGTCGCGGATATGGCAGCCCTGCACATACTCCACCTGTGCGTTGGGCAGTTTCTCGCGAATACCCTGAAGGACCGTTATCACGGAGCCGTCAGCCTGCGGAGCGGTGTAGTCGCCTAACATATTATAGACATTGTCGGCATTGGGCCCGATGACGGCCACTTTTTTCACCGTTTTGGAAAGCGGAAGCATTTCATTATCATTCTTTAACAAGATAACGGATTCTTGCGCCGCCTTCAGATTCTGGGTCTCATGCAATGTCTTGTCAAAAGCCACATACGGCTTGTCAAATGTTGCGTCAAACAAGCCGAGTTGGAACTTTTGCGACAGCACGTGCTTTACCAGCTCATCGATTTGGTCTTCCGTCACCAGTCCATTTTTCACGGCTTGCACCAACTGTTCACCATAGCAGGAGCCCCCAAGGTCGATGTCCACACCGGCTTCCACCGCAAGCGCGGCGGCTTCGGAGTAGTCGGCGGCCATGCGGGCGCTCACCAGTCCGTTGATGGCATAAAGATCAGATATCACGAGTCCGTTAAAGCCCCAATCGTGGCGCAGCACATCGCGCAGCAGCCATTTGTTCCCAGAGCAGGGGATGCCATCCACATCGTTGTAGGCGGTCATCACCGACTTAATACCATAGCCCTGCATCGCCCGCATAAAGGGATACGAAAGAACGGATAAAAGTTCGCGTTTGCCCACCTGCGCGGTGTTGCCGTTGTGGCCGCCTTCTGAGATGCCGTGGGCAGTGAAGTGTTTCAGCGTAGGAATCACCCCGTCAATAAATTGAAGACCATAGGCATATTTTGCACCCATCAGGCCTGTCAGCACGGGGTCTTCACCGTAGGTCTCCTCCACCCGCGACCAGCGGGGGTCGCGCACGATGTCAAGCACAGGACCAAAAGCGATGTGAGCGCCTTGTTTCTTTATCTCATTGGCCACATCAAGAGCCAAATGCCACTCCAATCGGTCATTAAACGTGGAGGCGCGGCCTATGGCAGTGGGCAGCACCGTGGTGCCGATGGCCATGTGCCCGTGGGGCGCCTCTTCCGCGAATATCAACGGGATACCCAAACGGGTGTTTTTCCGGTTCCAGAGCTGCATTTCGTTGGTCAAATTGTGCGCGGCCTCTGGGGTCAGCCCGTTCTGTAATGTCTTCTGTGTCCAAGGGTCGGCACGCATCACCGCCCAAGTGCTGCCGATACGCTTGTTTTGAATCGCATCCTTGAATTTATCCGTCAAAACATATTGATTCCCAGTTTTTTCATAATATTCCCACCCCATCGTCATCACCAACTGACCAGCCTTTTCTTCCAAGGTCATCTTGGAAAGCAGGTCTTCCACCCTTTCATTCACAGTAAGGTACGGATTCTCATACGGGTCGCATCGGCCGTTACGGTTCAAGTCGTTGTACGAAAACCCATTCGCAGCCGTCCGGAATGCTATTGCAAAGGGTTTGCCCTTTGCACGCACGGATTTGGGTACAGCGATAATGACCGAATCACCTGAAATCTTGTATTTTACAACAGACTTGTCGGCCAGCAAAACCATTTTCGAGCCCTTGGCGGGCAGGTTGCCGTGCCAGGAAACAGTTGAAGGCATCGGACCATCAGGGCACACGATGGCGTAGGTGGTCAATTTGTCTTTAGATGCTGTGAACCATACATTTCCATCGTGATATATCGGGGTGTTACGGGTATTATAGATGGCTTCACCGTTGACTTTCAGCCATTGGCCAATCTCGTCCAAAATGCGCACCACCTCGGGTTCAATCACCCCTTCGGGGGTTGGACCCACACCCAGCAGCAGACTTCCGCCCTTAGCCACCACCTCTATCAATGTGGAGATAATCACATCCGGACTCTTGAAAATAGCGCCGGGCACGAAACCCCAGTCCTTGCTCAGCGGCATGCAGGTTTCCCACGGGTACGGTAACTGCTTTTCGGGAATCATCTTCTCGGGCGTGCGGTAGTTCTCGTACTCGCCGGTCACGGTGCGGTCCACGATGATGAGCCCGGGCTGGTTTCGGCGCGCCATTTGGGCGATGTTATCCATGCCAATATCTTCCTTCGGAGCACGCACCCAGCCGCCATCCAGCCAAAGGATATCGATTTTACCATAGCGGGAGGTAATTTCATCTATTTGATTATAAACAAATTGCTTAAAATCATTCCAGCGTTGCGGATGGTTGGCGATGGTGTAGTTCACATGCCGGTCGGGGGTGGCGTAGCGGTTCCACCAATAATCTTGCGAGTGCCAGTCGGGTTTTGAGAAATAGGCCCCGATCATCATATTCTGATTGCGGAAGGCCTCAAATACATACTTGGCCACATCGGCTTTGGGATGGTCGGCAAACGGACCTTTCGCCACGGAATAGTCGCTGTACTTGGTGTCGTACATGGCAAAACCGTCGTGGTGCTTGGTGGTGAAAACCACATATTTCATGCCCGCTTTTTTGGCGGAAGCCGCCCACTGGTCTGGATCGAACTGTCTGGGATTGAACTCCTTATTGAGGTTCCAGTACCATTGCTTATAGGCATTGTAGTCCATGGTGCTGTCGCGCGGGATCCAGTCCTCATCCTCGGAGCAGATGGACCACGACTCCACGATGCCGGGCACGGCGTAGAGCCCCCAGTGGATGATCATGCCGAACTTGAGGTCCTGCCACTGGTCTAGGTGTGCGCGTACATCGGCCTCGCGCGGCGGCGTGTATTCGGCAGCCAAGTCCAAATCGGGATTGGCGTCAGCGGCATCCTGCGAATAACCGGAGAAAAGCAGCAATAGAAGCGTAAAGAGGAAATATATTTTTTTCATATCGTCATTTTAAACTGCAAAATTACACAAAAAAAACGATAAAAATATTACCTTTGCACCCTCATTCACCCCTTTCACCTCTTACATGATCAACATCACCACCAAAATACACGACCAGTTCTCCATCGAATTCAAAGTGGGATTCGCGGGGAGTGAGCATGATGCGGAGAGCAGCTTCAAAGTCAATTCCTGGATTTTCGTGCCGAACAATCTGGACATCAATGCTTCCACCTACAGCAAGGAGCAGTTTTACCGTGACGTGAAGTCGAATATCCGCCTGATCACGCCCAATTTCACCTTGGCAGAGATGATTAATGGTGAGAAATGTCCATTGGCACACCTGCAGCAGGCTGTTGAGCAATATCAGAGCCAACCCGAAAGTATCCACGACTTGGAATTTCAGGTCAAAATGTTCTGCGCCATCTTCAAAAGCGCCCTGCGTAACGCCACCAACGGGATTCTGAAAGCCGCTGACGAACCGGTTTCTGCACCTGCCGAGATAGTGGATGGTATTTCCCGCATCACCGAGGCTTACCGCCAGTTGATTCGCGACAATACCGGCGATGATTTTGCGCCCACCGTTCTGTTACATGGCGACGAATACATGAGCCATCTCATCGGCATACAGGCCACGCGTCTGCTGAGGTTCATAGAAGTCCATCCCGAACAGGATTTCGGGGATGCTCGTCAAAAGTTGCAACAACTTATCCAACAAGAAATTGCTTACAAAGAGGGCATGGGATACAGCCACATCACGCCCCACGATGACAAGGCCAACCAAGACCTCGTGTACAAGCACGGTCTGCTCAAGAAGTACATTGAAAGTGCCCTGTATCTCAAAAAGGACACCACCAACGACGGCGCCGCCATGAAGGAGATCACCTTCAGTATCGCCGCAGGATTCGCCATGCTGGTGTCCACGCTCATCGCCTGGCCTTTCCAGAAGTACCTGGGCAGTTATCCGTTCCTCATCTTCATCATCCTGATTGTGGCCTACATGTTCAAAGACCGCATCAAGGATTTCGCGCGCAACCTTTTCGTGCACCATCTGAAATCCAAATATTTCGACCACAAAACCACGCTTCATTTCAAGGAGGAGAACATCGGCTGCATCAAGGAGGGCATGGATTTCATCAAAGATGCCAAGACGCCCGACAGGGTACTGGCCATCCGCAACCGGAGCGGTCTGGAGGCCGACAACACCTTGCAACAGGAGCGCACCATCCTGTACCGCAAGCAGGTGCAGATCGACAACCGAAGCCTTCGCAACCGCTACGAGTACCGTTTTGACGGCATCAATGACATCATGCGGTTCCACATCCAGCACTACACACGCAAGATGGATGATCCCACACTGCTCGTAGATACGCTCACGGAAGATTGCACGTTGGAGGCAATCCCCACTTTGCGGGTGTATATCATCCACATCATTTTGCAGTTCATCCATGATGAGGAGACCGAGTACAGAGGGTTCCGCATCACGGCCACGCGCGACGGCATTGTGGCGTGCGAAGAAGTGAAATAAAAACCGCATGCGTTTTTTTTGTATTTTCGCGGCCTGTTTTTGAAAAATAAACATCCCGAAAATATGAAAAAACTATCCCTTATCACCCTGTGCCTCTGCTGCTTCGGCCTGCTGTGTGCACAACCCATCAGCAAGAACGGCGGACTGACCGCTGACCAGATCAAGACCATCCAAAACTCGTACAAGGCCACCGGAGCCGACAAGGCGCTCCGTAATGCCATCGTCACTAACGACATCAACAAGTTGGCGAAGAACTTTGACAACAATACTGCTTTCGACGCACATTTCTCCAACGAGGTGCCCTCCAAGGCCATAACCGACCAGGAGTCATCTGGCCGCTGCTGGATGTTCACCGGCATGAACGTGCTTCGCGCCAAGGCTATCAAACAATATGACCTGCCTTCCGACTTCCAGTTCTCCCAGTGCTACACATTCTTCTGGGATCAGTTGGAGAAGTCTAACCTCTTCTTGCAGGCCATCCTCGACAATCGCGACAAGTCCATGGAAGACGAGACCGTGAAATGGCTGTTCCAGAACCCGCTGAGCGACGGCGGCCAGTTTACCGGAGTAGCCAACCTCATTACCAAATACGGCATCATGCCCAAGGACGCCATGCCTGAGACCTACAACAGCAACAACACCTCCCGCATCTCCTCCCTCATCAAGCTGAAACTCCGCGAGGATGCGTTGGAGTTGCGCGACATGGCCAACAACAAGGGTACTACTGAAAAGATGCTGCAGGACAAGAAGATGGAGATGTTGCAGACCATCTACAAGATGTTGGTTTTCGCATACGGCGAGCCGCCTGCGGAGTTCACGTGGACCCAGCGCAATGCCAAAGGCGAGGTGGTGAGCACCGAAACCTACACCCCGAAAAGCTTTGCCCAGAAGTTCGCCAATGTCGATTTCAGCACCTTCTACATGGTGATGAATGACCCAACACGCGAATATTACAAGGTTTACGAGATTGAATACGACCGCCACGTATATGACGGACAAAACTGGAAATTCCTCAACCTGCCCATGAACGAGATTGCCGATATGGCCATCGCTTCCATCAAGGACAGCACCAATATGTACTTCTCCTGCGATGTGGGCAAGTTCCTTGACCGCGACAAAGGCTATCTGGATGTCAACAACTACGACTATGGTTCCCTGTTCGGTACTACGTTCAACATGGACAAGAGACAGCGCATCGCCACCTACGCCAGCATGTCGTCGCACGCCATGACCCTCTGTGCCGTGGATTTGGACAAAGACGGCAAGCCGCTGAAATGGATGGTGGAGAACAGTTGGGGCCCCAAATACGGGCACAACGGTTTCCTCATCATGACCAACGAGTGGTTCAACGAGTATATGTTCCGTTTAGTGGTGGAATCCAAGTACATCCCTGCCCAGACGCTTAAACTTTTCGACCAGAAACCTATCATGTTACCCGCTTGGGATCCGTTGTTTGCACCGGAGGAATAATGAAAGAGTAAACGAGTAAAAGAGGATAAGATGAAAAAGATACTGACTACTATTCTGATTTGTACATTCGCGATGGCCGGTTTCGCGCAGAAGGCCGATGATATTTGCGGTATTTTCCATTCTGTGGATCCGTTCTCCAAAGAGGGTTCGCAATGTGAGATTTACAAGGCGGCCGATGGCACGTACGAGGCCAAGGTGATTTGGGTGGAAAATCCGAAAAAGAAACCGCAATTGGGCTTGGTCTTCATGACCAAACTGGTGTACGATGCAGAAGCAAAAGAATACAAGAAGGGCAAACTCAAATATCCCGGCAAGCCCGGCACCTACAGCACGTTCATCCGTATGTCGGCAGACAAGAACACCTTGCACATGCGCGGCTACCTCGGCGCCTCTTTCCTCGGCAAAACCGTGGACTGGCACCGCGAGAGCAAGGTAAGGGTGCAGAAATAGAGCCCAAAACTGACAGAAATAATCTGATTATAATGCCCTCAGCACCAACACGGTTCTTGAGGGCATATATATTTTCAGGCAACGCCTTCCCGACGTATCCATTGCGTGATACTCCATCGTTTCATCCACATTTCCAAAACCATTGAAATCGGGCGAATCGCTGTTCAACACAATGCGGTATTTGGACTTAATACAGGGAATCTCATAATCCTCCACCGACTGGAACGGATGGAAGTTATAGACAAACAGGCACTCGCCCCTGCGATAGGCTAATATCTTGGCGTCATTATCTTCCCACACTTTCTCCGGTAGGAAGTCCAAAAGATGTTCTTTCTCCACCAGATGGATCATGGCCTCATCGAAACGGTTGAGGCCAGCATATTGAAGCAGGTTGTCATCAGCCAGGTTCCACTGTCTGCGGGCGTGCTGGCACGACCAGCCATTGCCCTCGCGGGGAAAATCGATCCACTCGGGATGGCCGAACTCGTTGCCCATGAAATTGAGATAGCCTCCGGAGGCCAGCGTCAGCGTTACCAGCCGGATCATCTTGTGCAGGGCCACGCCCCGTGCCACATCCAAATCGGGTGTCAGCACCGACATATTAGTGTACATCTTGCTATCCACCATCCTGAAGATCAAAGTCTTGTCCCCCACCATCGCCTGATCGTGGCACTCCACATAGCTGATGGTTTGCTCCTCGTTTCGCTTGTCGGTCATGCGGAAATAGATGTCACCCATGCCCCACTGCTCATCGGATTGGGTTTTCAGCGTCTTCACCCAATAGTCGGCAATGCCCATGGACATGCGATAATCAAAGCCGATGCCACCATTTTTTGTCGGGAAGGCCATGCCGGGCATACCGCTCACATCCTCCGCAATGGTGAAAGCCTTCGGATTGACGGCACGCACTAAGTTATTGGCCAACGTCAAGTAGGTGACCGCATCTTCATCCACATTGTCGTCAAAATATTGGGCATAATCTACAAAATCCACACCCAAGCCATGGTTCCAATAGCACATGCTCGTCACGCCATCAAAGCGGAAACCGTCGAAATGGAACTCCTGCAGCCAGTACTTCAGATTGGAGAGGAAAAACAGAATGGTTTCCGTCTTGCCATAATCGAAACAGCGGGAGTCCCAAACAGGATGCTGTCCTTTTTCCCCATGATGGAAATAGAGATAATCGGAGCCGTCGAACTGGCTGAGCCCCTCTTTCACGTTGGAGACGGAATGCGAGTGCACCACATCCAGAATCACCGAGATGTCCATCCCGTGCGCCGCGTCAATCAGCTCTTTCAGTTCCTCCGGTGTTCCGAAGCGGGACGATGGCGCAAAAAAATTGGAGACCTGATAGCCAAACGAACCGTAATAGGGATGTTCCTGAATGGCCATCATCTGTATCGTATTGTAACCCAACTTCTTGATACGCGGCAAAACCGTCTCTTTAAATTCCCAATAGGAAGATATCTTAGCCTCTTGGGAAGACATTCCGACATGCGCCTCATAAACCAACGGATGGTCAGGCTTGCCAGGGTCTGCATTTACCCACACATACGGTTCGGGTTCCCACACCTGCGCACAGAACACTTTGGTGGTGTCGTCCTGCACCACGCGTGTGGCGTAGGCAGGCAAACGCTCATCTGCTCCTCCATTCCACACCATCCAGAGCTTGTAGAGCATCTCGTTTTTCAGAGCAAAATCAGGCAGTTCAATCTCCCAGTCGCCGTTGCCGATGGGATGCAGGGCAAACTCGGGCTTTATCTCCCAGCGGGAAAAATCGCCATAGATGTACAACTCTTTGGCATTTGGGGCCTTCTCGCGGAACACCCAGCCGTTCGGGGTTTTGTGCAATCCGTAATAGAGATGCGCGTTGGCCACATCTGCCAGCGAGCGTTTACCATCCGTAAACTCCAGTTCACGGAGCACGGCGCGTTCGTGGCGCTTTTGCAGCACCGCCGCGTAGGGCTTCAGGTAAGGGTCCACCTTTACCAGTTCGGGAAGTTCTTTCACAGCCATTATTTATCCGAAAAAATAAAGTTTCTATCCACATTCCACTCCGCCAGCATCTCCCTGAGCTGCTTGATCTGTTTCTTGTCGCTGATGACGGGGCGGTTGATTTTCAGGTGGCGCGTAATCATCATCTTGCCGCCTACCTGTTTATGTTCTATGATCACGTAGCCGAAATCGTATGATTTCTCGAAAGCAAAGTCCTTGGTCACCCAACGTGCTCCGGCGGGCAGCGCCACCGTATAGGAGTAGCTCTCGTCGGTGGGCGTCACGGCCACCGGGTGGGTACGGTTGGGAGAGATGGAAGCGGCGCGCAGATTGCAGCCGTAGCGGCCGTCCGAGATGCGCACCTGGCCATAGCCGTTGCTGAGTTTCTCCGCCTTCGCATTCACAGCCGTGCCAGAAGTCAGGTACGTGCGCGCGCGCGGCGAGTTGACCTCCGAAGATTTCAGCGTGCAATCTGTCTTGTATCCACTGCCATCGGCAGAAACCGCGAAATCGGCTTCCATCACGATCTTGATGGGTTGCACACTCCACTCGGTCACCTCGTCGGTAAAAGCGATGAACTTGTCGCCGGCTTTACGAGCGTCGAGGGCCACCTTTCCGGCATCCACCGCCGACACATAGCTGACCTTGCCGTCCACCATGACTCTGACGGCGCTTTCGGGATCGGTGAGCAGACTGTTGTAGCACACGCCGATGACCGCCCGGAATTCAGCTTCCTGCAACATGGCCTGCAACAGCAGATTCTTCTCGAAACTGTTGCCACAATTGGTATTCCATACCGTAGCCGGCGAGGCTACCAAGTAATTCATGTAGCGCATCGGCACCTTGTTCTCGCGGATATTGGTCCGCACGTAGTCGCGGATGGCCAGTACCTGCTCCATGGCAGGTTTGGAGGCATCCACCAACTCGCTGACCGCCGAAGCGAACGGTCTTTCACGGCTCACCAAGGCGTTTTGCGAAGACATTTGCTTCAAAAATGCACTGGGATCGCTAAGGGTTGTGAATTGAATATACGGAAGATAATCCTCCGGGAGATAGGCTTCAGAGGTGTTGGGCTCAAGGTTATTGAACACCCACTCATGTCCCAACAAATATTCGCTCTCCGTGCGCTGTCCTCCCCGCAGATTCTCCTTTGCAAAAATACGGTAATTGGCCGGCACATGAACAGAAACCTCATACCGGTCAACCGGCTCATCCTCATACAATTTCACTAGTTCCATCAGCTCCTGCATAAACGGCTGCACGGTATGGATGGTGTAGTCGAGCACAATCGTGGCGTCGTACTCCAGCGCCGTGTGCGTGACCACCATCTCGCGGATGCCGTTGAAGCGCTGGCAGTTCTCGCAGGCGTACGGGAGACTGGGATTGAACGCGTTGGCGGGCGTCAGTACCTTGCTGCCATCTTTGCGGATGGTGTATGCCTCATTAATTGTGAGTGTTTGATATTCGGGATTGTACCAGATAAAAGTCTCGCCATACGTATCAAAAGCCGACTTCGAGAAGAGCTGCAACTCTTTCCGGAAATGATAATCCATACTCCCGTCCGTATTCAGCGTATAGGATTTGGAAATCAGATGATAAGTGGCATCGTACTTCGGGCCGGCGAAGGCGGCCATGCCGAAAAACAGGATAAGGGCGAGAGTTATTGATTTTTTCATTGAAAGAGACATGAGGTGAAAGGGGTAAAGGGGGTGAATGGGGAATGAGAAATGGGTAATGGTGTTTATAATTTGAACTTTAAACTTTAAACTTTAAACCTGAAACTATGAATTATCTATTGAGTATCACGGGTGTTTCCATGTAGAATTGTTGGTTTTGGACGGCTTGGCGGAAGGCGGGCCAGTCGGCGGCCTCATACACGCGCTTGCCGAGGCGGATGTTTTCCTTGAACTCGATTTTGGAGTTTTCAAGTTTGTAATTGCCCTGGAAGGAAACAACCTCGCCCTGCAAGTTTCGGTCGTTGGGCACTTGAGCAGAGGTGTAGCCCGTGGGCACTGTCATGGTTTCCGAAATCTGCACCAGCCGCGAGCAGCGGTCCTTGAAGGGATACTCACGCTTCTCCTGTGACACATCATAGCGCAGGTGCGGCATCGTGAACTTGTAAAAGCCCTTGGCCAGGAACGGCGTAACGACCAGCACCTTATCGCTCACCGTGGCATAGTTGGGGATAGCAAACTTATAGGTGATTTTTACCGGATGCTCCAGATAGGTATCCTCATCGGTGTGCTTCACCGATTTCAATTTGGCGTTGGGATACAGACTATACAACTGATATTCGAGATTGTCTTGCCATTCTTGGCGGTTGCCGCGGAAGACGCCACGCACGGAGCGGTCGGACTGTCCTTCGGCAGTAATGGTCACGGTGCCGGTAAGCGTGCCCTTCTTATCCACTTTGGTTTTTGCCTCCATGCGGATGTAGTGGTTCTCGGCCCTGGACACGGGCGTAAGACCAAGTTTCGCGCCCTGGGGCAAGCCCATCAGGTAGTTCTGCTGTTGTTCCGCGCTGGACCAAAGCTCGCGCACGCCGGGCACCCAGGTAGGATCCAGCAGCTGGTAGTTGCCGTTGCGCCGCTGCACCACCGTCACGCAGTGGTTGAACTGATCAGCGGGAATGTCATCGATGCGCTCGCCAGCCATGGTCATGGCGGCGTAGGCCTTGAATCCGGCGGCGCGCAACATGGCAATCAACATGCCGGCCTTGTCCTTGCACACGCCGCAGCGGTCGGTGTAGTTCATTTCGCACTTGTGCAGCGTAAAACCCTCGCCCTCCCCCATCGAGATGCCGGAGTAGCGCATATTATCGGCCACCCAGTGTGTCAAAATGGAGATACTGTCGTTCTCCGTCTTGGCTTTTTTCAGTAATTCGTTCACTTTCTGTTTCACCTCATCGGTGGGCACAAAGCTGCCGTAGTCCTCGTTCACACCATAGAACCAAGTAGATTTAGCCTCCCAGTTTTGTGCAGTGGAAAGCAACAGTTTGGTCTGGATATCGTTGTTGGCCAATGTATTAGCAGGCACGCCGATGGGAAAATAGTTTTTCTGAGTGAAGGTATAGATGGTGCGATTGGCATCCGCACGAGTGTCCACTTTCAGATTGCCGTGATACACAGCGTAGCGCAGATTCTTGGCAGTAAGCACGCTCACGCGATATACCTTCTCCATCACAGGCTGGTCGCTCCAGAAGGGCACGATGTCGTAGAAATGGCCGCGCATCGGCGGGATGTACTTCGCATCAGGGTCGTCGCCCTGGAGCAGTGCATATGTAAAGCCTTTTTTGTACGTGGTTACTTCCACGGCATCACCGGGTTCGAGACGGCCGAGGGCCACCATCTTCTGGCGCGCACCCCAGTATATCATGTAGGCCGGTGCGGGATAGTCGAGCACCGGAGCATCGAGCGTGTCCACATCACCATTTTTGCGATACACGACCACCGAGCGGATCTCGACGTAGGCGGACAGCGGGTCGTAGTCCATCTTCACCGTATTGAAGTCGCGTCCACCGGCCAGTGTGAGAACTTTATAGAGTTTGTGACCATACACATGGCTGAGGCCGCTCTCTTCCATCAGCACATCAGTGCTGTCAAAAACGGTCACGATGTCGTAGTTGTTAAACTGCGAGTCCTTCACGGCAGCAAGTCTCTCTTGGGAAGTCTGGGCACTCGTCACGCCGCACAGGAGCAGGGTGAGAAATGATAACGCGTATAATTTTAGATTCATAGAATTGGCTTGATTTTGCAAAGATATGAATTATAGGTTGGAGGTTCCGCCAGCGGCAAAATTACGAGGTTAACGATGGAGGTTCCGTCAGCAGAGCTGGCGGAATGGTGGTGGGCAAGCGGAAAAAACAATTATTTGAAGCGGATGGCGGTGCCATAGACCAGCACCTCGGCGGCTTGGGCTACAATGGCGGAGGTGGCGTAGCGAACTCCGATAATGGCGTCCGCGTGCATCTCCTCCGCTTGGGCAATCATGCGGTCTGTGGACATTTTGCGCGCCTTGTCCATCATTTGAGTATAAGATCTGAGTTCACCACCTACAATATTTTTCAATGACTGTCCCAAATCGCTGAAGACATTTTTGGATTGGATAGTGCTTCCTGTAACGGTTCCCAGCACTTCGAAATCAACGCCGGGCAGATTTTCGATTGTGTAAAACTTCATGATAATTTGAATTGATAGAGGGTTAATTGATATGATTTATAGGTGCAAAGATACATTTTTCTTTGATTCTCGCGTCACCATTCCGCGAAACGCGACAGCGTTGAGCGGAACCACCACCATTCCGCCGCCGGTGGCGGCGGAACCTCCAAGGTTAACCTCATAATTTTGCAAGCGGCGCCCCCCCACCGTTACTGGAAAAACCAAAATCACTTACTGCCCACTAAAAATTTGGACAACAACGACCGATTTTTCAAAAACACACATTTACATTTAACAATTAATTATAAAATTATCTCATTGAAAATTTTTAACAAATTGATTATCAGTATATAATAAAATTTGAAAATCAGCAACAACTTTGGCAATGATCTTGTATCTTTGCGGCATCAACTAAAAAACAAGAAATATGGAAAAGCAGAACCCTATCGAAGAGGCCCGTAGATATGTGGCCAACGCGGAAGAAGTGATCAAGAAAGCAAACTATGACCGCGAATTGAAAATTTACACGGACAATAAATATGTGAAAACCGCAGGTAACATCCTGTGGAACGGATGTCTTCTTGCTCTGGATGCAGCTCTTGAAGTTCGCAAGGGCAAAGGCCGTCCATCAATCGAAAAATACAAGGAAGCTGCCGGCAAGCGCGACAGAAAACTGCTGGCAGCCATATTGGCCGGTTACGATCTCATGCATTTGTCCATGGGCTATGATGGCACACGGGGGAAAACAACCTGTGATTCAGGGTTCGAGTGGGCAAATACCATCATTGACCGCTGCGCGAAGCTGTATCCAAAGCCAATGACTGCATAATTAATTGGTAACGTTAAATTATATCCTTCTCATCAATCAAATTATTCAAGATTGCGTACACCGTGAGGGCGGCGACGGACTTGATGCCCGTTTTTTTCACGATATTTTTGCGGTGTGTGATGACCGTGTGCACCGAGATGCTGAGCTCGTCGGCAATCTCGCTGTTTTTCTTGCCCTTGGCCATGCACACCAACACCTCCTTCTCGCGGTCGGAGAGCTGGGCAGAGTCGGCATCCTCTTCACCACCACCACCTTGCTCCAACACCAAATTCAGCGTAGATTTGATGCGATGAGCGTCGTCGGTGATTTCAATCACGCCGTGGTACTGCTTAAGCTGCTGGGTATCAAAAAACGCCGAAGCCAAAGCCACAATCTTCATATTGGGCATATCCTCGAACAGATGGCGCACCATCATCCGCTTGGAATAGTCCATCATCACCGGATTGATAATCAGCAGGTCGGGGTTCACCACATGCAGACGCGCCGCGAGGGTCTGCACATCGTTGGTTTTCAGCACCACATCATATTCCGCCAACTCCTTGATGATGACGGACATGCCCGTGAGAATGATGGGTGACGGGTCGGCTATCGCTATTCTATAGTTTTTCATCATCCATCAAGATTTTAATGTACGGTAACAAAATCTTCTCTTCAATGATGGCATGTTTCTCAATGTCATCCGAAAGGGAAAAAATATTATTCAACATGTTAATGCGCTCGCGCTGCGACACATCCTCGGGCACATACTTGACCAGCAAACTGGTAAAATCGCGCAGCTTGTCCTCGATATTGCTGTGCTGTTTCTCGAACTGCCACACCTTGGACGCCTCTTTTGCGGTAGCTGTGTGCATGAGCAGGTTCTGCACGAAGGGAAACACATGCTTCTCCTCATATTTGAAATGGTGATCCACCTCTTTCTTGTACTCTTCAAAGAACATGGTGATGGAGGTTCTGTACTTCACATTCCAGTCCTGCACCACGCCGCGCAAGTGATTCTCTATGTGGGGGAACGAATACTCCAGATAGTCTTTGTGGGAAGCCTTCAGGTAATCGACAATCTCCTCGATGGGACATTGCCGGAGATCGTCCACGTCGGGTACGAAGTCTGGACGCACATAGACATTGAACACAAGCAGCACCAGCGGGACAGAAACATGGTTCTCGTCGCACACCTGCTGGACGGTTTTCTCGCCGAATCCCAACGGGACACCGAGTCGGGGCAACAGGTTGATGAGGTGATTATGGTGCGACAGCACATCGGCCATCTTGGCGTTGGCAGTCACAAAGGAAAAAGAGTCGGTTGTTTGCATAAAAGGGTGAATGTGGTAAATGGGGTGAAGTTGGTAAAAGGGGGCCAAAAGTACTAAAATTATCCAATTCGTTTTCAATCCCACAAAACATTTTTCTGTATCTCAATAACGTCATTTTTTTATATTTTTGCAGCTTTATTATATACCCTATTATATGAAAAAATTCAAGCTCATTACCCTATCCACTCTGGCGCTATTGCTTAGCGTCTGTTGCGTTTTTGCACAGGAATCTCCCGTAAAATGGACTTTCAAAACCGTCAAAATCAACGATTCCGTCGCGGAGTTGCAGCTCAAGGCTGACATCGAACAGAATTGGCATCTGTATTCCCAATACACCAAAGGCATTGAGTTGCCTATCGTGTTCAAATTTGACAAAAGCGCACAGTACAAGCTACTGGGGAAAGTCACCGAACCTAAGTACATCGAAGAAACTGACGATTTCGGCACAGCAAGATTTTTCAACCAGCAAGTCACCTTCAAACAGCGGGTGCAAGTACTTGATAACAAGCCCTTCACCATCAAAGGCAAACTGGAAGGCCAAGCCTGTAAAGACGGGCGTTGCACACAAGTGGAGCAGAAGTTCGTATTCGACATCAAAGGCTATGACAAGGTGACCATGAGCAAGGACAATGACCTTGACAATGACAAAGAACAAACTGATAATACCATAACGAGCAGTACTGCCCCAACTGCGCAACTCACCCCGGCGAAAGAAGCACCGGCAGAACAAAATGCTGAAAAAGAGGAATCTTTGTGGAAATACTTCCTCGGCGCCGTGCTGGGCGGACTGGTGGGTCTGCTGATGCCCTGCGTGTTCCCGATGATTCCGATGACCGTTTCCTTCTTCTCCAAAGAAGGTCACAAGGGCAAACGCGACGCCCTGCTTTACGGATTCTTCATCGTCTTGATATTCCTCGTCTTCGGACTCGTCCTGTCGGCCATTTTCGGTGCCGACCTGGGCAACATCATGAGTACGCACTGGATTCCGAACCTGCTGTTTGCGGTGATTTTCCTGATATTTGCATTTTCCTTGTTGGGCTATTTTGAAATCACACTGCCCAGCTCGTGGGTTAACGGCTCCGCCAAGCGTCAGCGCCAAGGCGGCATCGCCGGCATCTTCTTCATGGCTTTGACCTTGGTGCTAGTGTCCTTCTCATGCACGCTACCCATCGCGGGCGCTGTGGCCCTGAACGCTGCCGGCGGTTCGTTCCTAAAACCCATTATCGGCATGTTGGGATTCTCTTTGGGCATCGCTGTGCCATTCACCCTGTTCGCACTGTTCCCGGGACTCTTGAAGAAACTTCCAAAATCAGGCGGCTGGATGAACACGCTGAAAGTCATCCTGGCTTTCGTGGAGTTGGCCTTCGCCCTGAAGTTCATCAACGTGCCCGACCAAACCTACCATTGGGGCATCCTCGACCGCGAGGTCTATCTCGCCTTCTGGATTGTGCTGTTCTCCTTGCTGGGATTATACCTGTTGGGCAAAATCCGCTTCCCGCTCGACGATGAATATCCCGTGCAGAAAAGCTGGTTCCGCTTCACTCTCGCCGTATTTGTCTTCACTTTCGTGGTGTATATGATTCCGGGCATGTTCGGTGCGCCGCTGAAGGCCATCTCCGGCTGGCTGCCGCCGATGACCACCCAGGATTTCGATATTTCCACCATCGTTCGCACCGAGAGCGGCAACGGAGGTAGCACGGCCACTACGTATCAGTGGACAGAGGAGCCGATGTACGCCGACAAGCTGGAGATTCCGTTCGGCATCAAGGGTTACTTCGACTATGATCAGGCATTGCGCGTGGCCAAGAAAGAGGGCAAGCCCGTGTTCTTGGACTTCACTGGCCACGGCTGCACCAACTGCCGCAACGTGGAAAACGCCGTCTGGATTGACCCGGAGGTACGCCGCATCTTCGCCGAGGAGGTCATCGTGTGCACCATGTACGCCGACGACAAGGTCATCCCGCTGCCGGATGAGGAGAAAGGCAAACTGAAAGACGCCGACGGCGACCCCATCACCATGCTGGGCGCCAAGAATCGCCATATTGAGCAAACTCTCTACCACGAGAACTCCCAACCTTGTTACTTTGTGGTGGATCCTGATGGCAATATCCTTTCCGGCCCCACCTACTACGAACGCGACAAAGACAACTACATCAAATTCTTGCGAGAAGGAATCGACAAATATAATTCAAAGTTCAAAAATCAAAGTTCAAATTGATCTTCTCTCAACTCTAAACTCTAAACTCTCAACTCTAAACTCTCAACTCTAAACTCTCATGAAATGGTATAAGCTCATCCTGTTCAGCCTAATCAGCGGCCTGCTGCTGACTTTCTCATGGTATCCACACGGATTGCCGTTCCTCATCTTCTTCGCATTCATCCCGATGTTCCTGATGAGCGACCATCTGCTGGAAAAAGGGAGCAAAGTGGCTTTCTGGAAAGGGTTGATTTTTTCCTATCCAGGATTTGTGTTGTGGAATGCCCTTACCACGTATTGGATTTGCAACACCACAGTACCCGGCGGAATTGCGGCTAGCGTGCTGAACGCGCTGCTGATGTCCATGGTATTCGGTTTGTGGCACGCCTGCCGCAAGCACATCAAACAGGGCTGGATGCATCCCATCTTGCTGATTGCCTTCTGGATATCTTTTGAATACCTGCATCTCAACTGGGACCTCACCTGGCCTTGGCTCAACCTCGGCAATGTATTCGCGGTGTGCCCGCACTGGGTACAGTGGTACTCCATTACGGGCGCTCTGGGCGGAACATTGTGGGTGTTGCTCATCAACTTCCTGCTGTACTGGATCATCATACGCAGGCTTGAACTCAACCGCCGCGGCGAGTGGGCATATACTATCTTCTTAGCCTGTTTGGGTATTCCTGCTATCATCTCGACCGCCATGTATCATTATCATGTGAAGAGCATTGACAAAAGCACCCCGATAGAAGCTGTGATCGTGCAACCCAACACGGAAGTGTGGGAGGAGGAATACCGGTTGACCAACACGCAAGAAGCGCAGCGCATTCTGGATGTTGCGGGACCGCACCTCAACGATAAGACCAATCTGGTGGTGTGTCCTGAGTCCAGCATCGCACACAGCATCTACCTGAAGGCCTTGCTGACAGGTGAATATCCAAGAGAATCTTTCAGTTACGCTTGTTTTCCGCTCCTGGATTCTGCCATCGCCCTGCGCCCCAACCTGAATTTTATTTTGGGATTGTCCACATACGATGTCTATGATCATAAAGCCACTATTACAGCAAAACAGATGGACGCCATTCATTTTCTGGACTTTTATAACACAGCAGTGTTTTACAATAGGAACCAATACAGCGGGCATTATCACAAAAGCCGGCTCGTACCTGGTGTGGAAGCGCTGCCGTTTCCAAAAGTATTCGGATTCCTCGGCGACATGCTGGTCAATTTAGGCGGGGTGAGCAGTTCGTTAGGGAAAGACACCCAGCAGAGGGTTTTCACTTTCGATGCAAACGGGAAATCCTTGAACGTAGGCACCGCTATTTGCTACGAATCCATCTATGGCGAGCTAGTCGGGAAATTCGTCCGCAACGGAGCCAATGTGCTAACCGTCATCACCAATGATTCGTGGTGGAAAGACACGCCGGGACACAAGCAGCATTTCGAGATGGCACGTCTGAGAGCTGTGGAATCACACCGCTATGTGTTACGCGCCGCCAACGGAGGTTTCTCCGGAGTCATCAATCCGGCAGGCGATGTGGAACAGAAAACCAAGTATGAAGAACGTACGGCGCTCCACGCCACCGTTTATGCTCAACACGACATGACCTTCTACGCCAAACATGGCGACTACCTGGCTGTTATCGCCATCATATTGACCGCCGCAGGATTGTTATACGCCATCGTCTGTGGCTTGCTTACCATCAAAAACAAACGAAAAAACAGCATCGCATGAAAAAGATAATACTCGTATCAAGTTGTCTTCTGCTTTCCCTTATCCTATGGATGGGAAACGGCACCGCCAAGCCTGTGGATACGCTGACAGCCAAGACCGTCGCCACGCATTTCCTGACAGGCAGAAACGTAGAACTACCCAGGTCCGCCCAACAGGCGCGCATTGCCTATATCGGGCACTCCTTTGACGAGAACAGCCAACGCTCTGTCCCATGCTATTACATCGTCAACCTGAATCAGGGCTTCGTCATTCTGAGTGCAGACAACCGCATCGAGCCTATTTTGGGATATTCCACGGAAGGAAACTTCAACGCTGAAGACATTCCTGACAATATGCTTTCCTTTTTGGATGGGTATTCCGCCCAAATCAAAGCATATCTTCATGACACCTCCTCAACGCCCAATGAGGCAACAGCAAAATGGACATCCCTGATCAGAGACGATTACACGCCAAATTCCACAAAGGGTACTGTCGTAGGACCTCTTTTGACCACCATCTGGAATCAGAACAGTCCATACAACGCCCTTTGTCCAACAGATGCAAATGCTGCCACCAATCCATATTTAAACGGTCATGTCTATGCCGGCTGTGTAGCCACTGCCATGGCACAAGTTATCCGGTACTGGCAATACCCTCTTCAAGGCTCAGGTGGAACCAAATCTTTCGTGTACAATTCTCAACCATATTATGTTGATTTTAATATTGCTCACTATGATTATTCAAAAATGCCCGACTTCATCACAACAGCAAGTCCAAGCAACCAAATAACCGAAATCGCCAAGCTCACTTACCACTGCGGTGTAAGTGCGGCTACGACCTATAGTATTGGTGGCAGTTCCGCTTCACTTTATTACGCATGCAATGCCTTAAACACCTACTTCAGCTACAACAACACCAGCAGCACCATGACCCCCGAATACAAAAACAGGTCTATGTTCTCAGACAATGATTGGATCGACATGATAAAGGCTGAATTAAACGCATGGAGACCCGTTTTGTACAGAGGTGAAGGAAGCAGTGGAGGGCATGCTTTCGTATGTGATGGTTACGATGATCAAAACTATTTTCATTTCAATTGGGGATGGGGCGGTGCATATAATGGTTATTTTTTGTTATCTTCACTCACAACGGGGAATGGTAGCTTCAACTCTTCACAAGGGGTCACCATCCATATTCAGGGAAACACCCCGATGATCAAAGTGAGCACACCATCCCTGTCATTCCTATGTGCCGCCAACACCGTGAGCGAAGCTAAAAGCCTGCCTCTCCATGGAGTCGCACTCTCAAGCAATATAGTTATCACAGCACCGGCAAATTTTGAAATCAGTGCAGATGGGACCACGTACTACTCTTCTCTGAATTTAAGCAACACCACGTCCGGGATCTTTGTGAGATACGCTCCCTCCGCCTCAGGGCAAACTACAGATCGTGGTACGTTGACCTTAACCTCCGGCACAACAACCCAAACAGTTGCCTTGATAGGCCACACATACGCATTTGACTGTAATCCTCCTCAGAATGTGCAACACTCCAGTGACCTCAACGGGAACATACAACTATCATGGAATACTCCTACACAAGACATCCATTCCCATCGGTTTTCCATAGATTCAACCGATGATGGTGGCATTATAGGTCTGGGAGCCAATCGTTATATCCTCGCACAACGGGCCTGCGACTCCGACCTTGTTGCCTATCATCAAAAAATAATTACCCAAATTTCTTTCTATATTTCTCCCTGGCTTGCAAACAGCAGCGAGCGGAAAATCGTCATCTATCAAGGTGGCTCATTCACCAACAACGCTTTAGTTGAAGGCACGTTGATTCGAGAACAGGCTATTGATGCTTTTTCATACGGATGGAATACAGTAACGCTATCTGAACCTGTCACCATAGATGCCTACCAAGAACTATGGTATGGCGTTCATTTCTATACAACCTCCTCTTACCCGATAGTTATTGGGTCCGAACCCGGGATAGCTGGGAAAGGGGATTTAGTAAAAACAGATGGATCATGGACTTTATTAAGTTCATACGATCCCGAATTTGGCATCAATCACAACATTCCTCTCAAAATCACCATTCAAGACAGACCATCGTCCATTACCAATTACACGATTGAGAGAAACAACAGCATTGTCGGCACTTCCACCAACACCCAGTACAATGACCATGTAACTTCTTCTGGAGAATATACATATAATGTCACTGCCAACTGGGACAACGGGTGTTCTGCCACATCCGGAGACATCACCATGAACATAGTTACCAACTGCACAACCACGACGGGCGACACCAGCGCAAACGTATGCGGCAGTTTCGACTGGTACGAGCACACGGGCATTCAAACATCAGGCGATTACACACACACTTTCCTAGGGGGCAATGCAGTTGGTTGCGACAGCACCGTGACCCTGCACCTCACCGTCAACCAGCCCTCCACAGGCGACACGACGGCGTTTGCCTGCAACAGTTTTGATTGGTACGAGCATCACAATATAACATCCAGCACGAACAGCTTGACGCACACGTTCATGAACGCGAGCGGCTGCGACAGCGTGGTGACCTTGCACTTGACGGTGGGCCACAGCAGTACAGGCGACACGACAGCGTTTGCATGCGATCGCTTCGACTGGTACGAACATCACAATATAACATCCAGTACGAGTAGCCTGAAGCACACATTCACGAACGCGAGCGGCTGCGACAGCGTGGTGACCCTGCACTTGACGGTGGGTCACAGCAACACGGGCGACACAACAGCGTTTGCCTGCGATCGCTTCGACTGGTATGAACACACGAACATCACCACCAGCACGAACAGCTTGACGCATACATTCACCAATGCGAGCGGTTGCGACAGCGTGGTGACCCTGCACTTGACGGTGGGCCACAGCAACACGGGCGACACGACAGCGTTTGCCTGCGACCGCTTCGACTGGTACGAATACACGAATATCACCTCCAGCACGAGCAGCCTCACCCACACATTTACCAATGCATCCGGTTGCGACAGTGTGGTGACCTTGCACTTGACAGTGGGCCACAGCAACACAGGCGACACGACGGCGTTTGCCTGCAACAGTTTTGATTGGTACGAACATACGAATATCACCTCCAGCACGAACAGTCTGAAGCACACATTCACGAACGCGAGCGGCTGCGACAGCGTGGTGACGCTGCATCTGACCGTGGGCCACAGCAACACGGGCGACACGACAGCGTTTGCCTGCAACAGTTTCGATTGGTACGAGCATCACAATATAACATCCAGCACGAACAGCCTGACGCACACGTTCACGAACGCGAGCGGTTGCGACAGCGTGGTGACCTTGCACTTGACGGTGGGTCACAGCAACACAGGCGATACGACAGCGTTTGCCTGTAATCGCTTCGATTGGTACGAGCATACGAATATCACCTCCAGTACGAACAGCCTAACGCACACGTTCACCAATGCATCCGGTTGCGACAGCACCGTGACCCTGCACCTAACTATCAACCAGCCTTCCACGGGCGATACCAGCGCAACCGTATGCGGCAGTTTTGATTGGTACGAGCACAAGAACATTAAAACATCAGGCGACTACACACACACTTTCGTAGGTGGCAATACCAACGGATGTGACAGTTTAGTAACCCTTCACCTCGTCATTAATAATGCGGTGAACACCGACACCACGGCCGAGGCTGTGGAGACTTTCGTTTGGCATCGAGCTGGTGCAGCCGACACCATTATCACCACGTCGGGCACCTACACCCACACGCATCCGGATGCCAATGGTTGCACGCAGACAGACACGCTGCACCTCACCGTCTATCACGCCACTGGAACCCAGATTGACACTGCCGCCTGCGAGAGCTTTGTCTGGCATCGTCCTATTGCAGGTGACACCACCATCACCGACTCCGGCACCTACGTTGACAATCTCACCGATGTCCACGGCGCAGATTCCGTGATCACTTTGGTTCTGAACATCAAGCATGGCAATTTCATCCCATTTAGCGTCGCCGAGTGCGACAGCTACTTCTGGCACGACACCACATACACAGAAAGCGGCAACTATCTTTTCGAATACATCAACAACGTTGGTTGTCCGAGCGTTGACACCCTGCACCTGGTCATCAACCACGCAGTAAACACTGACACCGTGGCCGAAGCGGTGGAAGCTTTCGTTTGGCACCGCGCTGGAGCCGCTGACACTACCATCACCACGTCGGGCACCTACACGCACGCGCACCCGGATGCCAATGGTTGCACGCAGACCGACACGCTGCATCTTACCGTCTATCACGCCACTGGAACACAGATTGACACTGCCGCCTGCGAGAGCTTTGTCTGGCAACGCCCGCTGGCCGGTGACACTACCCTGCTCGTTTCCGGCATCTATTACGACACGCTTTCAGATGTGCACGGTGCTGATTCCGTAATCACTTTGGTTCTGAACATCAAGCATGGCAATTTCATCCCATTTAGCGTCGCCGAGTGCGACAGCTACTCCTGGCACGACACCACATACACAGAAAGCGGCACCTATATTTTCGAATACGTCAACAATGTTGGTTGTCCCAGCACGGACACCCTGCACCTGGTCATCAACCACGCAGTAAACACTGACACCACGGCCGAGGCTGTGGAGGCTTTCGTTTGGCACCGCGCGGGAGCCGCTGACACTACCATCACCACATCGGGCACTTACACCCACACGCATCCGGATGCCAATGGTTGCACGCAGACAGACACTTTGCATCTTACCGTCTATCACGCCACTGGAACCCAGATTGACACTGCCGCCTGCGAAAGCTTTGTCTGGCAACGCCCGCTGGCCGGCGACACCACCCTGCTCGTTTCCGGCATCTATTACGACACGCTTACTGATGTGCATGGTGCTGATTCTGTGATTACTTTGGTTCTGAACATCAAGCATGGCGATTTCATCCCATTTAGCGTCGCCGAGTGCGACAGCTACTCCTGGCACGACACCACCTACACCGAAAACGGCACATACGTTTTCGAATACCTCAACAATATGGGCTGTCCCAGCGCAGATACCCTGCACCTAACCATCAACCACGCCGTGAACACCGACACTACAGCCGAGGCTGTGGAGTCTTTCGTTTGGCACCGTGCTGGAGCCGCTGACACTACCATCACCACATCTGGCACCTACACGCACACGCACCCGGATGCCAATGGTTGCGTGCAGACCGACACCTTGCACCTTACCGTCTATCACGCCTGCGGAACCCAGATTGACACTGCCGCCTGCGAGAGCTTTGTCTGGCATCGGCCGCTGGCGGGTGACACCATCATCACCAACTCTGGCACCTATATCGACAACCTCACCGATGTGCATGGCGCCGACTCCGTAGTAACTTTAGTGCTCACCATTTATTCCGCGGAGCACACTGATCTGCACGAATATATCTGTCAGAACGAGTTGCCATACCATTACATCAACGGACAAATCGACACCACCTTTGATGTCGGAACTCCTTCACTGTTAACTGTCACCTATACCCTGTCTACTGTCAATGGTTGCGACAGCACCGTATCTTTGAGCATCACTCTGTTCGAGGTAGTGAATACCGACACCGTGGCCGAGGCAGTAGAAGCATTCGTTTGGCACCGTGCGGGAGCCGCTGACACCACCATCACCACATCGGGCACTTACACGTACGCGCACCCGGATGACAACGGCTGCACGCAGACCGACACGCTGCATCTCACCGTCTATCACGCCACCAACACACAGATTGACAGCTCTGCCTGCGAGGTATTTCTCTGGCATCGGCCGCTGGCGGGTGACACCATCATCACCAACTCTGGCACCTATATCGACAACCTCACCGATGTGCATGGCGCAGACTCCGTGGTAACTTTAGTGCTCACCATTTACTCCACGGAGCACACTGATCTGCACGAATATATCTGTCAGAATGAGTTGCCTTACCATTACATCAACGGACAAATCGACACAACATTTGAAGTCGGCACTCCTTCACTGTTAACTGTCACCTATACCCTGTCCACTGCCAATGGCTGTGACAGCACCGTAACCTTGAACATTACCCTGCTCGAAGTAGTCAACACCGTGGCCGAGGCCGAGGCAGTAGAGGCTTTCGTCTGGCACCGCGCAGGTGCAGCCGATACCACCATCACCTCATCGGGCACCTACACGCACACGCACCCGAATGCCAATGGTTGCACGCAAACCGACACGCTGCATCTCACCGTCTATCACGCCACCAACACACAGATTGACACCTCTGCCTGCGAGGAGTTCCTCTGGCATCGACCGCTGGCAGGTGACACCATCATCACCAACTCCGGTACTTATATCGACAACCTCACCGATGTGCATGGCGCTGACTCCGTAGTAACTTTAGTGCTCTCCATTTACTCCACGGAGCATACTGATCTGAACGAATATATCTGTCAGAATGAGTTGCCCTACCATTACATCAACGGACAAATCGACACCACTTTTGAAGTCGGCACCCCTTCACTGTTAACTGTCACCTATACCCTGTCCACTGTCAATGGCTGTGACAGCACCGTAACCTTGAATTTGACCGTCAACCCGACCTACTCCGTGGACACCGCCGTCACGATCACTACCAACGACCTGCCCTATCACTTTGTCAGCGGCCAGATTGACACCACCTTTGAGGTTGGCACTCCCTCACAGTTATCTGTTCCCTATACCCTGTCCACCGTCGATGGCTGCGATAGCACCGTAACCCTGCACCTCACAATAAACGTGGGCATTGAGAATCACACGGCTGAATTATTGCGGGCATTCCCCAACCCGACCACTGGCCATTTGACGGTCATTGGCAGCGAGAATTTCACGCAATTGCAACTGTTTGACACATACGGACGAAGGGTCGGTATTTATCCTGTGGAAGGCACACAAACCGAAATCGACCTTCACGGTCTGGCCTCCGGCGTTTATTTCCTCAAAGCCATGCGGGAGAAACAAACGGCGGGCACGCTGAAGATCATTAAGAACAATGAGTAAAAGAGTAAAAGAGTAATAAAAAAAAGGAGGCTTTCGAGCCTCCTTTTTTTATCAATGTTTGTGGATATTATTTCACGATGTAATCTACATACGCACCCGGGGTGTGAACATTCTCCATGGGGATGGAGCCCGTGGGCACCAGTTCCTTGGTCTCCACAATCACCAGGTCAGCAGCCGTGGCCATCATGGGGTTGAAGTTCTGGGTGGTGCCTTTGTAGATGCTGTTACCCATCTCGTCGCAGATGCTGGCGCCAATCAGAGCCACATCGGCGTGCAAGGGCAGTTCCAAAAGGTATTCTTCGCCGTTGACTTCAATTTTGCGTTTGCCTTCCTCCACCACGGTGCCCAGACCGGTCTTGGTGAGGACGCCACCGAGGCCAGCGCCACCGCAACGGATACGCTCTGCCAGCGTGCCTTGCGGAACGAATTCGATTTCAAGTTCCTTGTCGTTGAATTGTTGCACGGTGTCGGCATTCGTGCCGATATGGGAAGCGATGAGTTTCTTCACCTGATGGTTGGAAATCAGCATACCGATGGCCTTGTTGGGATAAGCAGTGTCGTTGCCGATCAGCGTAAGGTTCTTGACACCCTTCTTGGCAATGGCTTCCACGATCTTAACGGCGGTGCCGCAGCCTAAAAAGCCACCGAACATAATGGTCATTCCGTCCTGAATATGGGAAACGGCTTCTTCAACAGTGATTACTTTATTCATACCTATAAATTTTTAGATTTTAACTACGATAAAATTAGTTTGCAAAAATAAAAAAAAATTCATTGCTTTTTGTTATCTTTGCAGCCTAAAAAAACAACCCCTTATATGATTGCTGATTACATTTTTGAAACCGCCTGGGAAATTTGTAACAAAGTGGGCGGCATCCATACCGTTTTATCCACCAAAGCTGCCACCGTGGTGGAGAACCTGCATGACAATTATATCTGTATCGGTCCCGATTTATCCAAAGAACATAGTGATGACTTCATTGAAGACGTCAATTTATATAAAAACTGGCGGGAGGTTGTACAACGCGAAGGGCTGAAGGTCCGCATCGGACGCTGGCGCATTTGCGGTTCTCCCGTGGTTTTCCTGGTTGATTTTACCCCGTTTTTTGAAAAAAAGAACGAGATTCTGACCAAATTCTGGCTCAACTACAAGCTGGATTCCATCTCCGGGCAGTGGGACTACATCGAGCCTGCCCTGTTCGGCTACGCCGCCGGTCGCGTGATTGAGAGTTTCTATAACTTCCACTGCAACTCCATGGACCAGATCATAGCCCATTTTCACGAGTGGATGACGGGCACCGGCATTCTGTACCTGAAGACCAACACGCCGCAGATTGCCACCGTGTTCACCACGCACGCTACCGTGCTGGGACGTTGCATCGCCGGCAACGGCCTGCCCCTGTATGGCAACATCCGCCAATATCAGCCGCAAGAGACCGCCAACCGCTTCGGCGTGCAATCCAAATACTCTCTGGAATCTCTTTCTGCACAGCACGCAGACGCGTACACGACCGTGAGCGAGATCACCAACAAGGAGTGCGATGCATTTTTCTGCAAGCCGGCAGATGTCATCACCATCAATGGGTTTGAGGACGACTTCGTGCCCAAGGGCGAAGAATTTGATACCAAGCGCGCCGCAGCCCGCAAGACGCTGCTGCACGTGGCCTCGTCCCTGATGCAACAGGAGCTTCCGGAAGACGCCATGCTGGTCATCAACAGCGGACGCTTCGAGTTCAAAAACAAGGGCATTGACGTATTCATCAAGAGTCTGGCCAAGCTGTCACAGCAGCAGCCCGACCGCAAAATTGTGGCCTTCCTCACTGTGCCTGCCGGCAACAGCGGCAAGCGCGTGGAACTGCTCGACCGCATGCAGCAACCCATCGGCAACACGCCCATCACCAGCGACTACGCCACACACGTGCTACACGACCCGTACAACGACCCCATCATGAAAGCCCTAGCCGAAAATGGGCTTACCAATAAACCGGAAGATAACGTCAAGGTGGTCTATGTGCCCGTCTATCTTGACGGCAACGATGGCATCTTCAATCTCAGCTACTACGACCTGCTGATCGGCTTCGACCTCAGCGTGTTCCCGTCCTATTACGAGCCCTGGGGCTACACACCGCTGGAGAGCATCGCCTTTGGCGTGCCCACCGTCACCACCACGCTGGCTGGTTTCGGCCTGTGGGTCCGCGACCAGTTCGGCGAGCAGCAAAGCGTCACCGTCATTGAACGTACCGACGACAACGACACGGAAGTGGTGGATAACATCGCCAAGGCTATCACCTTCTACAGCCAGTGCAACAAGCAGACCAAGGACAACCTCAATCAGACGGCCATGCAGATTGCCCAGAAGGCCTTGTGGACCAATCTTTACGAGAATTACAAGAAAGCATATACCATCGCTCTGAGCAAGAGCGAGTTGCGCTTTGAACAATATCAGACCAAGACTGCCAACATCGGACAAATTGTGGAGCACATCAGCTCCGAAGGTCCCGAGTGGCACCGCATTGCCATCAAGTCTCATCTTCCAAAATCGCTAGAAAAATTAGAGAAACTCTCCGAAAACCTCTGGTGGAGCTGGAACTACGAAGCCCGCGAATTGTTCGAGGAAATCGCCGGATCAACCTTATGGCACGATTGTGCCGAAAATCCGGTGCATCTTATCCAAATTCTCCCGTTGGAAAGAATCGAGAATTTCGCTAACAACGAGACCTATTTGAAGAAGCTGGACAAGGTCTATGGCAACTTCCGCGCCTACATGGATACACCTTGTACTCGCCCCGAGAAAAAAATCGCCTACTTCAGCATGGAGTTCGGCATCAGCAACGAGCTGAAGATTTTCTCCGGCGGTTTGGGCATGCTGGCCGGCGACTACTTGAAAGAAGCCTCTGACAGCAATGTCAATATGATCGGTATAGGTCTGCTTTACCGTTACGGCTATTTCACACAGCAAATCTCCGCACACGGTGCGCAGGTGAACTTGTACCCGCCGCAAAGCTTTTCCAAGCTGCCCATCACGCCGCTGAAGGATGAAAACGGCGATTGGAAGAAGGTGAGCCTCGCCCTGCCCGGCCGCACGCTCTACGCCCGCATCTGGCGCGTGGACGTGGGCCGCATCCCATTGTACCTGATGGACACCGACTTTGACGAAAACTGGAACGAGGACCGCGGGGTTACTGCCACCCTATACGGCGGCGATGTGGAAAATCGTCTAAAGCAGGAAATTTTGCTCGGCATCGGCGGTATGCGCATGCTGAACATCTTGGGCGAGAAACCTACATTGTTCCACCTCAACGAAGGCCATGCTGCCTTCTTGAGCTTGGAACGCCTGTACCAAATCATGCAGGAAGAGCATGTGAACATGTCGATGGCCACCGAGCTGGTGCGTGCCTCGTCGCTTTACACCACCCACACACCCGTACCCGCGGGTCACGATGCGTTCCACGAGGACTTGATGCGCACCTATTTCGCACAATATCCCGAGCGGTTCGACATTTCATGGGAGACCTTCATGGGACTGGGCCGCAAACGCGACAATTATACCAACGACAAGTTTTCGATGAGCATTTTGGCCTGCCGTTTCTCTCAGGAGATCAACGGTGTGAGCCGCATTCACGGACGCGTGTCGCGCGAGATGTTCGCCGACCTCTACGAAGGCCGTTTCGCCGAAGAGTCGCACATCGGCTATGTGACCAACGGCGTGCACTACCCCACCTGGGCGCACAAGAAGTGGCAACAGCTCCACGCAGAAGTGTTCGGCCCGGCATTTGCCGCCGACCGTTCCAATCCCCAACATTGGAACAAGATCAACAGCGTGTTTGATAGCAGGATATGGCAGCTCAAGCAGGAGCTCCGCAAGGAGATGTTCGATGCCATCAAGCCCATGCTGAACGAGCAGATGCGCCGCCGCAACGAGTCGCCCGCGCTCATCGCGCAAACATTGAAAGCTATCCGCGACGACGTGCTCACCATCGGATTCGCACGCCGCTTCGCCACTTACAAACGCGCTCATTTGCTGTTTACCAACGAAGAACGGCTCAAGGCACTGCTCAGCAACCCCGAGCGTCCCGTGCAGTTCGTGTTCGCCGGCAAGGCACACCCGCACGACAAGGCCGGACAAGACCTCATCACCCGCATCATCGAGCTGGCGCGCAAACCAGAGTTCGTGGGCAAAATCATCTTCGTGGAGAACTATGACATGATCCTGGCCAAGAAGCTGGTCTCCGGCTGCGACGTATGGCTCAACACCCCGACACGTCCGTTAGAGGCATCCGGCACCTCCGGCGAGAAAGCCGTGATGAACGGCGTGCTCAATTTCAGCGTCTTGGATGGCTGGTGGGCCGAGGGCTACGTGCCTGGCGCCGGCTGGGCCATCAAGGAGCAGATCACCTATCAGGACAACCGTCTGCAAGACGAGCTGGACGCCGCCACCCTCTACTCTACCATCGACGAGGAAATCGCTCCGGCGTTCTATGTCCGCGACAACCAAGGCATCCCGACCACGTGGGTAACCATGATGAAGAAATGCTTCTCCAAAATATCCCCGCATTTCACCATGAAACGGCAGTTGGACGACTATTACGACAAGTTCTATCATAAACTGGAGACCCGCCACACGCAACTGGTGGCCGACAACCTGAAGCCCGTGCGCACGCTTCTACGCTGGAAAGAGAAAATGCTGGCCAACTGGAGCAACCTCAAATGCGTGGAGCTCAATTACCAGAACCGGATCAACAACACCTTCTATGTGGGCGAGAAGCTGGCCCTGACGCTGACCATCAAGAAAGGCTCGCTCTGCGCCGACGACCTGAAAGTGGAGATGCTGTTCACGGAGCAGAACGAACAACACCGAACCATACTGCATGCCAAATACCCGCTTATTCCCGTTAAGGAGGAGGGCGACTCGCTGACTTACCAATTCGACATGGACGCCAAAGACGTGGGACTCTGGAACTGCGCCATCCGCATCATCCCGCAAAACTCCATGCTACCGCATGATTTGGACTTCAATCTGGTGAAATGGATGTAGGAGAGATGAGAGATGAGAGTTTAGAGTTTAGAGTTTAGGGTTAAGAGATTACGGAATAGAGATGAGTGAAGGGGTGTTCAGGACAGTGATTTTGGCCAATGGGCAATTTCCTTGCAGTAACACTGCTTTGGAATGTCTGCGGCAGGCGGAGCAGATCATCTGCTGCGACGGGGGATTGGACAAACTGGTGGCTGCCGGCTTCGAGCCCTCCGCCATTGTGGGTGATTTGGACTCTGCGCAAAAGTCGAGTCTCCTACGGTGGAAAGATCGCCTTCATCCCGACAAGAGTGAAGAATACAACGACTTGCAAAAAGCCCTCAAATACTGCATTGCCAACGAACTGAACCATGTTACACTGCTCGGGTGCAGCGGCCTGCGCGAGGACCATTTCATCGCCAACCTCAGCATCATGGCCACCTACAGCGAGTATCTGGATATGAAGATGGTAACTGACTACGGCACCTTCATCGCCATACGACAGACCACCACCCTGCCCTCGATCAAAGGGCAACCGGTCTCAGTGTTCTGCAAAGACGAGCATCTCCCTTTGACCTTCCACAATCTCAAGTATCCAGTGCAGAATCGTTGTTTTCAACATCTCTGGGAAGGCAGCTTAAACGAAGCATTAGGAGAGTCTTTCACCATCGAGCTACACGGAGAAGGTGTGGTGGTGGTGTATTTAGGAAACAGCCAATAACAAACAATGATCTCTCATGGTAAAGAGTTTTTTCGATCAAAACAAGTACATTTTCTTTCTGCTGATTATTAGCACCGTTGCTTGTTTTGGCACGCTGATTTATGCCCCCATCTATGATTTTGCCAGCGAATTCTTCCCTGCCCGCTGGTTCATGATGAACTCCCTGGAAAATGGCGTGTGGCCTTTTTGGTGCCCCTATCGCTCGATGGGCATTCCGGCTCATGCCGATCCACAATCCTTCATTTTTTATCTTCCCTTCTGGTTGATGACATTGATGGGGCAATACAATCCCTATTTCTGGGGTGTGGAATTCATTTTCCATGTTTTTATGGCCGGCTGGGGATTTTATAAATTGGCCCAATGCTTCTCCAAACAGCAGATTGCCTGCTTCCTGATTGCCTGCTGCTACATGCTGTCGGGACCGTTCACCGGCAACGCCCAGCACTATTCCTGGATCATAGCCCTGGCATGGCTCCCTTGGGCATTGAATTACATGATCAGAATCTTTGAAACGCCCTCGCTCAAAAACGCCTTGTGCTTTGCCTTGGCGCTGTCGCTGATGTTCACTGGAGGTTATTCAGGTTTTTGCTTCATCTTGTTTTACTTTTTCATCGTGTTCGCTCTGACACATCTCATCCGAATGATCATTCAAAAAGAGGGCGAAAAACTGAAAAAATTGTGCCTGTTTTTGGTCCTTTCTGGAATTGCATTGGTACTGTTTTCTCTACCCTCATTGATTTCTTACCTGGAAACAACCCACTATGTTACCAGAGGTGATGGCCTGACATTCAAACAGGCTACGGCAGCAGCTTTTGTTCCCAAAGCATTGCTATCCCTGTTTTTCCCTTGGATGGCCAGCTACAGCCGCGAATGGATGGCGTTGGACATATCCATGAGGTCGATATTTGTGGGTCTTTTCACTGTATTCTTTTTTATCATTGGATTGTTTCAACGGAAAAACACCAATGTGTGGTTTTTCATAGGCTGGGGCATTCTGTGTTTGCTCTTGTCGTTTGGGAACCAGTTGCCTCTTTATAAATTGGCCTACAAAATGCCATTTATCAACATGTTACGAATCCAAACCATCTTCAGATGTTTTGTAGTGATCTCCATTTTGATTGTGGCAACAAAAGGTTGTGAATCCGTCTGTTTGAATTTCAGCCGGTACAGAATGTTTTTCATGGCATTCTTGCTGTCCCTTGGCGTGATGTACCTGATTGTGATGATCAGCCATTTTACCAAAGTGGATTTTCATCATTATAAAGATTATGAAAACAGCTTTTATTGGGGATTACAAGCGTTGTTTTATGTTGTGTTGATACTTGTTGTGGCAATTCTGCTATGGCGAAACACAAAACATGCCCAATCCATATTGGCCATCGGCTTGGTTCTGGATCTGGTAGTCATGACTTGGCTGTGTCTGACATCCACCGGCTTTCAGATATATCTCACCAATGCCCAATTTGCCCAAATCCTGAAGGCCGTGCCTCACGATTTTCCACTGCCCCAAGAGGTTACCTCTTCCGAAAGACTGAAACATGAGCTGGATTATGGCACCATGTATCAAAATTTAGGGTGTTTCGCCAAGAAAATCGAATGGGCAAGCCGGGATCCTTTCAAATTGAAGAATCATGAGGAGATGCTGCAGCCCTATTTTGAAAAGGATGAATTGCTATATCTGCCCAAAGCGGTCTTCTTCCCTGCTGAAATTGTGTATTCGGAAACCCCTTTGAGATTGTCTGTGGATACCGCATATTCTTCCGACTCAAGTTTGAAAGCTCACTATGAAACAGTTGCGGAAGTAGAATTCACTTCATTCAAACCGGGAGAGGCCAAACTGCATACCGTAACGGAAGAAACGCGTCCACTGGCACTTGCTCAAATGTATTACCCAGGATGGAAAGCCGTGATGGACAATGATATACCATTGCAAATACAGCAATTGAACACAGCCATGATTTCAGTCGATGTCCCGAAAGGAGAACATCATATAAGACTGTATTATGACCGCCGAGATTGCAAAATAGCATTTATCGTGG
>Ga0310696_10000755_pt1 | contig 48251 bp, 40 predicted proteins | sample AusTroGonzalo_MG_4_FD_203885 | JGI IMG/M metagenome (GOLD analysis project Ga0310696, IMG submission 203885) | Bovine rumen microbial communities from tropical cattle in Woodstock, Queensland, Australia - Gonzalo_02 (v2) (version 2) | ecosystem: Host-associated > Mammals > Digestive system >...
GTACCACGGTGTTTTCAAGTACGCACACCTCGGTATAGTACCAGAACTGCCATCCCACAAGGTTGGCAAAGGTGTAGTTGCAGTTACGCCGCCCAGAGGGTAGCGTAACTGCCTGCATAGCCTCGCGGTCGAACAACGTTAAAGGATGAAATGTCATTATTATTACAGCTGCAACAGCAACCAGTTCTGTGTACCAATCTTCTCGATCAGCTCAACTGCACCCTGGCTCCAGTACAGGTCTTCCTCCTCGTCCTTCAGGTAATCCTTCAACAGGTCGTAGGTGGTTGGATCTGCTGTTACACCCTCCATGCACTTCAAAAGCAGCTCAACACCTGGCTCCTGAATAGCAAGGTCAGCCTTGACATACTCAACGGGATCGCAGATAAGGTCACGGCTCTTCATGCCCTCAAACTTAACATCTCCGCCCAAGTCAAGAATGCGCTCTGTAAACTTCTCTACCCAGCCCATCTCCTCATTGAAGTGGCCGATGTACTTTTCTCCGAGCTTTGTTATGCCCTGAGCCTTGAAAATCATGCCCTGCTGCTTGTGAACCATAGCACCCTCAGCCAGATGAGTTACGAAAAACTGTAATGCTTCAATTGATTTTTTCTTGTCCATAATACTTTTGTTTTAGTTGTTATATAATATTAATATTTCGCGATGTGATGTTAATCACAATGCAAAATTACGATAATTATCAAACGAATCCAAATCTGAAACAACACAAAAGTTGTCTGAAACGATACAACTTTAAAATAATATTTGTATATTTGCATCCGATATGTACACATTTAAAGAATATCTGCCAATATTTATTGGCGACGATTTGCCCGAAAAAGGCTGGGACGACGGGATGTACTGTTTTGAAGCAAGTGCATCAATAATGCTTCGTACCAACTTACAGCATGGATATGTGTCCTGCTTCGCCTTTATGGTTGTTGACAAAGGGTGGATGAAGATTCATTACAATGGGAGAGAACTGACGCTCCACCCCAACGATCTGTACACCTATTCGCCAGGCCTCCCTGTCACCGTAATCGCCGCCTCCGGCGATTTTCACGGCTATTGTCTGATGGCCGATGAGCATGTCACCATTGAGGCACCATCCGTCCGCGACCTCTTACATCTGGCCTACCTGCCCATTGTACAGCTGCATGAGCCGAAGCAGACACTACCTTCTGATGCAGCACAGCATCTGCTCTTAAAAATGCACGAGATAATTAGCTATCTTCATTCTGACCATATTTATAAAAGCGAGGTGTTGCGTATGTTATATTCCATATTCCTGCTTGACCTGCAGAATGCTCAGCAGCGTGCCATTGTACACCGCCAGACACCCCAGCGTGTGGAGGAAATCTTCATCGGCTTTATCCGTCTGCTGCCCCGCTACTTTGTTGAGCACCACGACATCCCATTCTATGCCGACCAGCTACACATATCTTCTGTCTACCTCTCCCGTGTGGTCCGTCAGGTCACAGGCCGAACTGTTGTAGATTATATTAACCAGATGCTATTGATGGAGGCCTCATTCCTGTTGCAAACCTCTCAACTTAGCATCACGCAGATAGCCGATCATCTTCACTTTGCCGACACCCCCTCATTCAGTAAGTTCTTCTCGCGCCTAAAAGGCATAAGCCCAAAGGATTACCGAAAAATATAATGGATAATTTGACTGCAAATATAACTATTATAATGTATGCACACAACTATTTATTATAGTTATGTGTTTCTGTTTACTTCTTTTTGCTTGTTTTTTCTTGTAGATAACAATTATTTTTATTAAATTTGCCCACATGTTACAGCATATCTAATTTAATAACCTAATATGATAAAAATAATATGAGAAAGATATTTCAATTGGTGTTCATCGTCACCTTTGTAGTTATCGGCACGGTAATGACTTCCTGCTCGAACGAGGATGACCCAACTAAACAGCCAGAAGAGTATGCGGGTGTACCGCTAATCATATTCGATACTGACATTGCTTCATCGGCCGACGACCTCTTTGCCTTGGAGATGCTCTATCACTACGAAGATGTGGGACGTTGCCGTCTGCTCGGTGTGATGATTGACAGAGAGGGTGAACAGAATGCTGCTTTTGCCGATGTGATGAACACGTACTTCGGTCATGGCGATGTTCCCATCGGCCTTGTCCGCGACGGCATCAAAGATCCAAAGGTATGGATAGACTATGCTCACGTGGCTGATACGAAGGATGACGAGGAACTGCCGATGTTCAGCAGATCAATATCCGATTATTCGTCATTGCCCGACGGCTGGCAACTTTACCGTCGTCTGCTGGCCGCACAGCCCGACCACTCGGTGAGTATCGTGAGTGTCGGCTTCGTCACATGTCTGGCACAGTTGTTAGAATCTGGAGCCGATGAGTATTCTTCGCTCTCAGGCGTTGAGTTGGTGCGTCGTAAGGTGAAGTGTCTCTATCTGCAGGGTGGCGTGTTTGGTGAGGCCATGGAGCCTGATTTCAACTTTACACAGGGCATAACATTTGCTAAGGCTTTCTTCCAAGACTGGCCACAGGAGGTTGATATGGTATTTTCGCCGATGGAAGCAGGACAGGACGTAGAATATACGCCTGAGCAGGTCATCGCAGATGTTTCGTGGACCGATGCGCATCCCATCAAACAGGTCTATATGCAGTGCGACTGCAACACGGGCCAGCGTATGTGGGATGTGATGCCAGTAATACAGGCCGTGGAGGGCGATGCCTTGTTCTCACTTTCCGTACGCGGCACCGTGACTCTCACCGATAAGGCTGAGACCATCTTCACACCATCAACTACGGGCAGTTCGCAAGTCGCAAACTATCGTTACCAGCTGTCTGGCAACGAAGAGTGGGCTAAGCTTATGTTAGAGAAGATCCGCCAGGTTACACATTGGTATCTTTGCCCACACGCTTAGCAAGACTATAAGCCATGCCGATTTTGATTGGACAGACTTTAAGTGAAATTAAAGCTCTGACTTTAGGAAATGTGGGAAATCCGGCTCACCGAGAGTTGGCTCGTAGACAAAACCCTCATAGTTGAAGGCACAAAGATCTTGCGGTTTGTCGATTCGGTTTTCGATGATGAACCGCGTCATGGCTCCCCGGCATGTCTTTGCCCACACAGCCTGTATCTTCAGTTCGCCCCCCTTGCGGATATAGAACAATGGCTGGATAATGCGAACCTCTTTACGGACACGCTGCCAATCAAATAGATGCTGGTATTCTTCGGTGGCAAGATGAATCAGGATGCCGTCATCTGCTTTCACTGCATCAATCAGGATATCTGTCAGGCGGCTTTTCCAGAAGCCAAACATGTTCTGTCCAGCACCGCTTGGCAGTTCAACATGCCCTTCCATCCGATATGGCAATATACCATCCAAAGGACGAAGCATACCGTAGAGGAAAGAGGTAATCCACAACTTCCCTTGGGAATAATTGAGATCATCCGCACTCATCGTCTCAGCCTTCAGATGTTTGTAAGCCTGACCATGATAAGCAAGGATGGCTGGCATCTTTGGCTCCTCCAAGAAACGCATGAACCTAAGCCTATTCTGTACGGCAATCTGCTGACTACAGCCGAATATTTCAGCTATCGTCTCTGTGGGGTACTGTGCCATATCCCTGGCAAAAGCATCTGCCTCGTTCAGGAAACGAGGAGTTGACAAGCTAATATCGGGAACATACTTTAGCTTGTCGTTCATGATTTTTGCGGAAGCGAGTATTATCTGCATTTTGTCGATTACAGACGAGCTACTAATATTGCATCATTGCAGGGCAAATATACAAAAAACCTCCATATCACAAACGATACGGAGAAATATTTTGTGATTATTTATGAGATTGATAGTTATTTAACAGCTTGGGGTGTCCAGTTCTTGAAGAATTGAAGAACCTTTTCCTTATTGTATCCTTTTCCTTCTTCAAGGTAACTTGAATCCTGGATGTGGATTACCTTGCCTTCTTCATTGAGTACTACAAATACAGGATATCCGAAGCGTCCGCAGTTATTGAGTCGCTTCATCAAAGCTGCAGCCTGCTGCTGTTGGGCCTCGCCGCCCGACTTACGTGGATTGTAGTTTACGTGGATATACTTGAAATTATCGTCGATAAACTTGCTGATAGTTTCGTCGGTTGTTATAAAGTCGGCAAAGCGCAGGCACCAAGGGCACCAGTTGCCACCTACCTGACAAATAACGAACTTACCCTCAGACTTTGCTTTTACTACAGCCTGATCTATCTGCTCAAGAGGGTTGATAGTCTCATCGTAAACCTTCTTCAATGCCGTCTGTGCATTCATTGCAACAGCAACACATGCAGCGGCTAATGTCATTACAATTTTCTTTTTCATATTTTTATTTTTTACTTATTTACCAAGGGAATGATTCGGGGTTGTTAAGCACATTTGAACGCAGGTCCTGATTCAGACTGCTGATGGCCTGCATATCATCATCGGTGAGCGAGAACTCCATAACCTCAAGATTCTCGGCAAAATGATTTGGCTTGGCGCGGGGAATGGTGATAAGTCCTCGTTGAACTATCCATCGGAGTACAATCTGCGAGGCTGTCTTATGATATCTTGCAGCCATAGCCTGGAGCATAGGATGGCCTACAATGTCGATATTACCTTGTCCGAACGGGCCCCATGCCTCTACTTCGATGCCAAGTTGGCGGTTGTAGGCAATGTTATCTTCCTGAGTCATGAAAGGATGTACCTCTATCTGATTGATGACAGGATGAATCTCGGCATATTCTAACAGATCGTCAAGGTGATGGCGGTTAAAGTTGCTCACACCGATAGACCTTACCCTACCCTGTTTTACGTAATCTTCCATTACCTGCCAGGTGTCTTTAACACAGTCTTTTACCGGCCAGTGAATAAGCAGCAGGTCGATGTAGTCGGTCTTAAGCTTTGCCAGACTTTCGTTGATTGAATTACGTACTGCATCGCTACCCTCGCGCATAATGTTTGTAGCCACTTTGGTAGTGACGAAGATATCCTGTCGTGGCACACCGCTATCGATAATGCCCTGTCCTACTTCGGCCTCGTTCTCGTAGCCCTGGGCAGTATCAATATGACGGAATCCTGCTTGCAGAGCCAAACAAACATTCTCTCGCGCCACCTCGTCACGTAAAGTCCAGGTTCCAACTCCGATCTGTGGAATCTCAATGTTGTTATTAAGTCTAATCATATTCTTATTTTAAAATAATCATAAATTCGGCACAAAGATAGCAATTATTCATCAATTATTGTTATCTTTGCCACAAGAATTTATCATTTTATGAATACAACTAGACAAATTATAAACAATGGACAGAAGAGATTTTATTAAGAAAGCTACAATTGCGGCTGCAGGAGCAGCAGTAGTATCGCCTGTATCGGCAATGATGAATGCTGAGTCGGGCAAGAAATGTAAGGTGCTGATGATAAACGGCAGTCCGAGACCCGACGGCAATACATTCTGCTGTTTGAAGGAGATTGAAACAACACTGCAGAAGCACGGCATAGAAACAGAAATAGTTCAGATTGGCAGGACTCCTGTACGCATGTGCATCAATTGCGGCGGATGCCATCATAACGGCGGCAAGGGTTGTGTATTCGACGATGATCTGTGTAGTGTCATTACCGAGAAGATGGCCACAGCCGATGGACTCATCGTGGGCACACCTGTGTATTACGGTCAGCCTAATGGCGGTGTTCTATCACTTATGCAACGCCTGTTTTATTCTGCAGGCCGATTGGTACAGAACAAACCAGCCGCTGCATTGGCAATATGTCGTAGAGGTGGCGCTACGGCCACACTCCAGACTATGAACATGATGTTTGAGATGATGAATATGCCAGTAGTTACATCGCAGTACTGGAACATTGCTTATGGCGCAGGTAAAGGCGAAGTGAAACTCGATACCGAGGGAATGCAGACAATGCGCACCCTGGCTACAAACATGGCCTTCCTACTGCAGAAAATTCATGCCAGCGGCGATTCAGCACCAAAACGTGACGAACGCCCGCAGTTCATGAACTTTATCAGATAAGCGGTTACTTCAAATCTACTTAATAAACTTAACCTTCGAGGCATCGCGGGGTTTTGCATCAGGCTGCTCATCGGGATAGCCTATGGCAAGTATGTAGTTAAGCTTATATCCCTCAGGGATGTCAAGTCTATCGATGAAGAACTTGCACTTGTCGTTGGATAGCAAAAAGCGTACCGGACCACCCAGACAGCATGTGCCAAGGCCTATAGACTGTGCTGCCAGCATCATGTTCTCGCCAAGCAGACCAGCATCCAGTTCGCCACCACCATTGGCAGGAGTGCAAACACATATAAGGTTGGGGGCATTGCGGAACATGTTCTTAAAGTCCTTGTCGCGCTTCACCATTTCAGCATTTGCCTGTTTGTAAACCTCGGTAACATCAGCAATAAGCTTATGGTCTTCAACAACACGTACTATCCATGGTTGACGGTTAACGCCACTTGGAGCATTGATGCCTGCACGTACCACGATCTCAAGTTTAGCATGTTCTACTGGCTTGTCTAGATACTTGCGGATGGAACGACGCGCCATGATGTTGTTAAGCACAGGATTTACTTCCATCAGCACATCGGCCTCGATATCAGCCATATTATCTGTAGGTTCATAACGCTTCAGCACTCGACCGTCGCGTGATACCAGGAACTTGGTGAAATTCCATTTTATATCGCTCTTCTTGTCGTAGTTAGCATCCTGTTTGCGTAGCATGCCGTCCATCATCTTTCCGCGTTGGTCGTTTACATCGAAACCGCCAAAACCCTTCTGCGACTTAAGATAGGTATACAGAGGATGCGCATTAGCTCCATTCACATCTATCTTGTCGAACTGTGGGAACTTAATATTGAATTTGGACGAGCAGAACTGGTGAATCTCCTGAATAGTTCCAGGTGCCTGCTGACCGAACTGGTTACATGGGAAATCAAGAATCTCCAAACCTTCACACTGATACTTCTCGTATAGTGCTTCAAGTTCGTTGTACTGTGGTGTAAACCCACAACGTGTGGCAGTGTTCACAATAAGCAATACCTTACCTTTGTACTTGGCCAGCGATACGTCGTTGCCTGTATCATCCTTAACCTTGAAATCATAAACACTCTGTGCCGATAGTGTAAGCACACTTACCAATGCCATTAGGCTTAAAATAATCTTTCTCATATAAGTCTTTTTTAGTTCTAAAATGTTCTATTTTATATAATCAAAGAGTTCAATTTTTCCTGCATCGCTTTTTATATTAAGAGCAGGAACAAAATCTTCCATTCTTGTTGTGCCGCTCGCTTTGTCAACATAGAAGTTTACGAATGCTCCGGTATAGCTGCGGAAAACCACTTGATAGGCCGAATCAGTTTCTTCGCCCATCTCTACGTACATCATCGAAGGGTTACCATCTGCCACGCTCCAGTCGTATGCGCTATGACAATAGTTGCTTACTCCTTCAAGAGCCATCTCAGCTGTTATTTCTCTCTTAGAGGTATCAGTACCACAAGAGCATAATAACAAAGCTGTTATCACAAACAAATAAGTAATTTGTTTCATAAATACATTTAATTATCGTGGCAAAGATAGTGAAAACTGATGAATAATTGGTATCTTTGTGCCGAATTTATAATAATTTATAGAAATGATTGAAATTGGACTGAAACATACAAGCGAACTCAAGGTTACTGATGACGTTACCGCGATTGCCGTTGGTTCCGGCGATATGCCCGTATTGGCCACACCTATGATGATGGCACTTATGGAGAATGCTGCTATGCTGGCTGTTAAGGATTATCTGCCCGATGGATGTACTACTGTTGGCGGACATATCGAGTCGGCGCATCTTAAGCCATCGAAGATTGGTGATGTAGTAAATGCTACAGCCAAGGTAACAAAGGTAGATGGCAAGAAAATAGAGTTTAAAGTTTCTGCATATTCAGGTGAAACCCTCCTTGGAGAAGGTACTCACCTTAGATTTATTGTTGATAGAGAGAAGTTCCTGTCAAAACTAATTTAATCGTTATGAAGGTACTATTGATTAATGGAAGTCCAAGAGAGAAAGGTAATACATTTACTGCTCTTACAGAAGTGGCAAATACCCTTAACAGTGAGGGAATAGAAACAGAGATTATAAACATAGGCAAGCTGGCTGTGCAAGGTTGTATTGCATGTGGTATGTGTGGCCGAAATGGTGCCCGATGTACTTTTCACGACGACCTGTATTATAAGGTATGGAGATGCGTGAAAGATGGTATCGACGGACTTGTTGTAGGTTCACCAGTATATTACGGCGGTCCTAACGGTTCACTATGCGCATTGCTCGACCGTGTTTTCTATTCACTCTCTACCGAGCTGCGTTTCAAGCCTGCAGCCAGTGTGGTTGTATGCAGAAGAGGCGGTGCTTCGGCAGCCTTCGACCGTTTGAACAAGTATTTCACAATGTCGAATATGCCGTTGGTAAGTTCGCAGTACTGGAACATGGTATATGGCCAGACTCCAGGACAGGCAGCACTGGATGAAGAGGGATTGCAGACCATGCGTACTCTCGCCCGAAACATGGCATGGATGATGCGAAAACTAAACGTTGCACAAGAAGGACACCCTGATTTAGAGAGTCCTTTGAGAACCAATTTTATAAGATAAACTTGGATTCCACTATTTCTGGAGTTCGAAGATAATCCTGCAGCCTTCGTGGTAGTCAACATCGAAGATGAGATCGCCACCGAGACTCAAGGCGTGACGCTTGGCAAGAGGTAGACCTAAGCCCTCGCCCTCGGCAAGATTCTCGACAGTGCTGAATGGCTGATATACCTGGTCCATAATGCCTGATGGCAGTCCGCTACCAATATCCTGAACGGTATAGCGTATGGTGGTGGCTGTCTGAGAAACAAGAAGTGTGATATTCTGACCACCTGTATATTTGGCAGAGTTATACAGCAACTCGCTAAGGATGCTGAAAAGATACAAGCGGTTAGTAACGATGTGGAGCGTAGAAGGCAGTTCGGATTCAAACTCAATACGCGCATTGGGGAAGTGACTGAGCGTGTGCTTAATGCACTCCTGAGCCATCTGATTAACCGAGACCTCATCATTCTTCTTGTAACGCAACTCACCATTGGCACTGGTTTCGGATGTGTCGAGCAGCAAAAGCATCAAACGGTTGAGTGTGATGGCGTTTTCCTTCATCATCTTTGAGATGTTGCTGAACTCATATTCGTCGATGGTGGTATTGCTGCTTTTACTATCGCGGAGAACATCGGCAAAACCTGTGATTACATTTACTGGCATACGCATGTTCTGAGATACGGTCTGCATGAAATTTGACTTGCGGATAATGGTATCGTCGGTCTGTATTTGTGCCTCACTCAGTTCCTCGTTGGCTTTGTAAACCTTCTCGGCGTTATCGCGAAGCTTGGTCATGTTGTCGTGGATAGCATGCTGCATCCTTACAAAGCTGTTCTGCAGATTACCCAGTACGCCCCTACTGGGTGACATAGGTATAGGATGCCTATAGTTTCCGTTGGAAATCTGCTGTGTAACATCGAGCAGACTATTTATAGGGTTTAATGTCTGCTTGGCTACCTGACGGCTAACCCAAATTATGAGCAGCAATCCGATAATAAAGATGCCTATAATGATAAAGCCGAGATTATAGTAGCTCCTCATGGCCTCCTTGTCGGGGCATGCCAGAGCAAGGCTCCATTTGGTTCCAGGTACAGGGCGGAAATTTACATGATACAAAGTATTTTTGTAGTTAACATGCATTGCTCCACGTCGGCCTGCTATCATCTCGTAGCCCAGAGAAATCATATCGGCATTATTGCTTGGTTCTGCATCGGTGAAAATGGTTTTGCGGAACAGGTGTGTGGTGTCGGGGTTTATAAGGAAACGTCCGGTTCCATCAAGCAGAAGGAAGAATGCACCGTTATACTCGAGCTCGGTTTTGTTTATCATCTTGGTAAGCTGGCCAAACGACATCTCAGCAGAGAGTACTCCTGCAATACGGCCATTCTTCTGTCGCAAGGGGCGACAATAGGTTGCCACAGCTACGTTGTGGTCTACCTTACCCTCGACATACTCTACAAAAGGATCGATCCAGCATGCCTTACCCGCCTTAATGGGTGCTGTATAGCTAAGTTTTTCGAAGTAGTCATACTCGGACTCGATATAAGTTTTTACGGTATTTCCCTGACTCTCAGCGTAAACCGAGAATTTACTACCATACTCCTTGAAGTAGTCGGGCACCATAAATGCCGAACAGCTAACCACAGGATCATTAAGTCTAACGATACGTCCAGATATAGACCTCAGCGAGTCGGGCGTAAGGCTTTCTTCCATCATCCAGGCATTTGAATTGACTGCAGTTTCGATGGTGGTCATATAGCTACGTATCTGGTAAAGCCCCTTATCAAGCATGTTTGCGTTGCTGCTCTTAACCTCTTTATGAATAAGGTTACGCGACTGATAGAACATTGTGCCAATTGACAGAATGAAGATGGGCACAGCAAGCAGTATGATTCCCCAACTGAGATCACGCTTTAAACTTGGCTCACGATCAAATATTCTAAACATTGACGGCCTCCTTTCTCTCATCGGTTTCAGTAAAGTGCGAAACGTGGTTCAGCAGGTCGACTATTACCTCGCTTTTTATCTTTATGTTGTTCACTTGTTTGTCTACTTCCTCTTTGGTTGAGTTGTTATAGTTGTTGCAAAGTGTGGTAACACCCGAATCGATGCTCAAAGTAGGAACTTCAAGCTGATTTACCATATAGCGAAGGAACGACGACTTGATCTTATCGGCCTCTTCGGTCTTACCATAAGTGGTTTTGAGCATCTCGCTACGCTGATTAAGTAATTCGGTTTCATTTTTTATAGCAGTTACCTGTTTCTGCAATGACTGCTGCATCTTACCAAAACGATTCTGCAACTGGCCAATCTCGTCATCACGATCGGTTACAGCTATTATCTGATCGAGATTGCCTGCAGCCACACTCTGTGCCATATCATTAAGCATACGCAATGGCTTAAGCTTGCGGCGGATGAGCCAGGTGCAAAGCAAGAAGAATACGCCAAGGCTTAGTATTGTAACAATGGACACAAGATATACAAGGATGTTGTGCATGCCGAAGATATCTTCATCGGGATAAACCACACCAACGCTCCATCCTAATGTTCCCTCGCCATTGTAGCGGCCTTTCCACTCACTACGAACAAAGGGTTTGAAGAACAAGCTCCACTGTTTGCCGTACAGCTTGAAGTTCTTCTCACCTACATTGCCTGCAAGCATAGCCTCGGCTGCTTCTAATGCACCAGCATCGTCACCTTCTTCGGCATGAGTGAACACAGTGTAGTTTGAAAGTTTAGCAATGTCAGGATGAACAATGAACTGACCGTTACGGGCCACAAGAACACTATAGCCATTTTCAGACGGTTTGGCTGCAAGTATAATCTTTGACAACTGGTTTACCGACACATCGACAGCCATAACACCAACACGTTCGCCGTTCTTATCGGTTATAGGCAGACAGAAGTTTACTAATGGTACGTTCTCGGTGTCTTCACCAGTCAATGGGTCGGTCCAGCCAACCCATCCGCTCTTCATTGGCTCGGTATACCACGTCTGCTCGGTATATGGGCGGTTAGTGAATGTCTCGGACACTACAAGGTCGGTCTTAAGGTCGTTTACAAACGCTCTCCGGTGAACATAGGCCATAAACAAGTCGGTATTTGGATAATAGCCAGGCTTGAATGCTATGGCACAACCTATGATATTAGGATTGCTCTCTACCAGCGCACGGCTATAGGTGAACATGCGCTGCTTATCGTCGAGATGTTCAAGCACATCGAAATATACATTGCCGGTGGCTTGCTCAACACTGAGAAGAATGTTGTCGATATCCTGTACAGTAGCATCGAGCATAAGACTTGCATCGCGACGAGCTTCTTCGCTCAGTACCTTGTGCGAATAATATGTAAGCACGCCAAGCGTTAGAAGTAACAGCACCAACGTCTCGGCAGCTAACTGTACATTGAGTCTAAATTTATTGCGCATAATTTATACGTCTACAAATAAAGAATACTATGATAATGCCGATAAGTGCCAACAGGGCAAGACCAATGCCTACATAAAGGAAAGGCTTATTCAAATCGCTTATCGGTGCAATGATGGCCAATGTCCAGTCGAGGTTCTCTATACTACCATAGAACATTCTTGACGGAACTCCATCGATATCCATATCTATAATACCGGTTTTACCACTTTCAATATCCTTGAGTACTTTTTCGTTCTTAATGCTTACAGTCTTATCAGCCGGATGTAACAGGCTGGTTCCATCTTTATAGAAAACTACAGAGTAGAACTCGAAATCGCGCATAAACTTGAATCGGCTGAACTGTGGTGCATAACGGGCGCGGTTCACAATACGCTCAAGTTCGCCATTAAGCCACTCGAATGTTATGTCGGCTCCACACACGCAGGCCAGTTTACCATCGAGGGTGTACAGAGGCTTTACATAGGTGCAATAATGGCCGCTGATGTTTGTGCCATCGTAATAGAAATAAGGATCGCTCCAGAATGACATCTTTACGTTGCGGGCACGTATGTACCAAGGCGACTTGGTGTAATCGTGACGCGCTGAGCCTACCTGAGAAACCGTAAAACCAGAGGTGTCGTTATGATGTATGTAAGGTTCGAACCATGTTCCCTTTTCGGGGAAGAAATTTGGCTCGAAAGCTGCAAAGTAGCCACGGACATCAGGGTTAAGGTCGGATTCACTCTCAAGTGCATTTATGGCTGCTTCGGGCGAGCTAAGACGTTTCTCTACTTCGTTAAATACATTATTGGCACTCATCTCAATGCGACCTAAGGTACCACCAAGCTGTGCCGAAACAGAGTTCTGCACACCCGAATAACGCCCCATAGTCTCAACACGCATTACAGCGCTGAATGCCATGTATGACAGGCTTGTTACTAAAATTATGACGATACTCAATGAAATGAGTATATACCTTGATTGCCTCTTCATGAAAATATTGATGTTTAAATAGTTGTAATATTGATGCAAAAATAATGTTTTTCACGATAATAACCAAGCAACACTTTGCGATTTAACAAAAATTAATTAGGCTATAATTTATAAAAGGATAAAAATATTAACTTGCAGCATATTACTAAAAAATAAAAATGAAACGATTCCTATTTACCATTGTACTAAGCACTTTTGGCACATTTAATTTATGTGCACAATCGCAGGTAGTGTATACGCCAACCTGGACTGCTCAGGCACAATTTGCCGGATTCTATGTGGCCGACACAATGATATTCCTTTATACCGACGGACTGAATGAGGCTGAGAACATAGACCATCAGCAGTTTACTGAGGCTCGTATGTTCAACGTTGCTGAGCAAGTGCTTAACGAGGACAATGTATCAGCACAGACGATAGTAGAGAGGATGTCGGGTGCGGTAAACGGTTTTGATGGTGATGCCGAACAAAGCGACGACCTGACAATGTTGGCAATAAAAAGAAAATTCCCTGTAGCTGATTAACTACAGGGAATTTTCAAATTATACTAATATTACTATATTTCTTAGAAGAAGAGGTAGCGGTTATCAACTACACCAGCCTTCTGATAGAGCTCCTGCATGAACATGCGAGCTGCCTGAGTGGCCTGCATCTGGAGCTGCTGTTCGGTCTGAGCTGCGTCGAATTTAGCACCCTCGCGGTTGCTTTTCTTAAGAACCTTGAAGAGGTATGCACCACCGTTACCCTTAACAACAGCCTTGCTGAACTCACCAGCCTTAGCTGCTGCTACAGCACCTGCAAGAGCGGGCTCTGAAGCACCAGTAGCCTGAACGAATACAGGAGCAGTGAAGGTAATCTGGTTTACAGAGTCGATGCGAGCACCCTTAGCCTTAGCTGCAGCGATATCAGCTACACCAGCAAGCTTAGCCTTGATCTGCTCGAACTTCTTGTCGCGGAGAACCTCAGCCTTAAGCATTTCCTTAACACCGTTGATGTCGCGGTAGCCAACAGGGTTTATCTTGGTAAGAGCTACAACCAGCAGGTGGTCGTTGTTACCACACTCGTACAGAGGGCTAACCTCGCCAGCCTTAGCATCGAATATCCACTTCATTGTCTCACGAGTAGCACGCAGACCAGCTACGTTGTGCTCGTAGTTGAACAGATCCTGACGTGGAGTAACCTTGAAACCAAACTTAGCGGCGTTCTTCTCGATATCCTCGATAGTCTTGTTCTCGCTTACGAACTGGCTGAACTTGTTGTAAGCCTCAGAGTAAGTAGCCTTAGAGAAGTCGATGGTATGCTTAACAACAGCAACATCGAACTTATCAACCATAGCCTTGCGGGCTGTTACCTGCAGGATGATGTTACCCTGAGCAAACTCGAGGTTCTTAACATCGTTTACTGCAAGAGTATTGATGGCATTGAGATAGTTCTTTGACTCCTCGTCCATGCTTGAGCTGTTCTCGTACATTGCAGAGGTGAGCCACTGCTTTGTGCCTGGCTGACCGTACTTCTGAGCGAGAGTCTCGAAATCGGCACCACCCTTGAGAGCTGTGTAGATGCTATCAGCAGTCTTCTTAGCTGCCTCTACAGTAGCACCACCAACCTGAATCTGACGATACTCGATAGAGTCAGGCATCTGAGTCTTAGAAATGAGCTTAACAACGTTCAGAGTGTTATCGAATGCTGTCTCGAATACAGCTGAAGTCTGACCAACAGCCATTGAATCGAGCTTAGCAGCGATGTCAGATGGATAAGCGCGCTTTGTAGCTGCAAGACCAGTGTAAGCGAACTGTGACTGAGCCTTACGAACAACCTCAGCCGGGTTAGCACCGCTCTGGAGCTTTTGAGCAGCCTCGTTCATTGTGGTCATCAGAGCCTTGCGGTCAGCTGCAGAAGCAACAACCTGGAAGTCAACATACTTGATGTCGCGGCTCTCAACGTCCTGCTTGAACATCTCCTTGTGCTCGTCGTACTTAGCCTTCAGATCCTTGTCGTCAACCTTTACATCGTTGTCGTTGATTGAAGAGTAAGCGATAGAAGCAAGTTGGATGTCGCTCTCAGTGTTCTGACCATCGAAAGCCATCTTAGCTGAGATTGGGTTAGAGATAAGACAGTTGCTGAGAAGTGACTGATACTTCTGAGCCAGAGTCTGGGTGCGAAGCTGCTTCTCGATGAACTGCCAGTACTTATAGATAGCCTGATAAGACTCAGCAAGCTGTGGGTTGTTACCAGCCTTCTTGTAGTCGTCAAGGAACTTAGTGAGCATGGTCACGTCGAAACGACCAGTCTGCTGGTTAACGAATGGAGACTGCATCAACATAGGGTTGGTGCCCTCCTTCATGATGTTCTGGAGCTCCTCATCGGTAACAGTAAGACCGAGCTTCTCAGCCTCATTGCTGATAATCTGCTCATTGATGTACTGACTCCATACCTGATCCTTAATCTGGTTGAGCTCATCCTCTGAGAAGTTCTCACGGTTCTGGGTGATCTTCAGTACGTCCTGGTACTCATCAACAAGAGCCTGGAACTCCTGAACATTGATTTTGTTTCCTAATACTTCGCCAATCTGCTGACGCTGCTGATTCTTGGTTGCTTCGCAAGAACGGAAAGCTTCTTCAGCAATGAAGGCGAAAAGGCCGAGGCCGATAATGCAAACGAGGGCTACGCCTCTTTTACGGATTTTTCCTAATGCTGCCATAATATATTTAAATTTTTAATTATTATTCATAAAACGGGTGCAAAATTAATAAATTTGTTCGAAACAACGAAATTTTTTCATAGAAAAATGGTTATTCGGTGATGTTTAATCGCACCAATTCGATTTTTGTTGCTGTATTCTTAACTATTTTGAACTCGTAGCGGTCAATCTTTACTACCTCGTTGAGTTTCGGGAACGACTGGTATTCGTGCAGAATAAGTCCGCCCAGAGTCATATATTCGTCGCTCTCAGGAAGGTCGAGGTCGAACATCTCATTGATCTTTGTAATCTCAAGTCGGGCCGACAACATATACTCGTGGTCATTAAGTTTCTTGGCCACGTGGTTAGTATTATCGTGCTCGTCTTCAATCTCGCCTGTAATCTCTTCCATGATATCCTCGAGCGATACGAGTCCGCTGGTTCCTCCAAACTCATCAATAACAACTGCCAGTGAGCGTTTCTGCTGCATCAGCTGCGTCATAAGCTTTGATGCAAGCATAGTCTCAGGCACAAACGAAATCTCGCGTATAATACCCTCTAAATCAGTTGGATTGTGGAACATGTCGGATGAATGGACATAGCCGATGACATGGTCGATATCTTCGTGAAAAACAAGTATCTTAGAGTGTCCGCTCTCAATAAACACCTGCTTGAGCTGTTCGATGGTAGAAGTATCCTCGACAGCATCAATCTCAGTGCGGGGCACCATACAGTCGCGTATCTTGGTCTCTGAGAAATCAAGGGCGTTCTGGAAGATCTTTACCTCTTCCTCAATTTCGTCCTCGTTATCGGCATTATCGATACTTGACTGTACAAGATAGTCAAGGTCTACCTTGGTAAATTCCTTCTCTTCGCCGCTGTTCTTCATGCGTACGCCCACAAGTCGCAACAAACCTTTTGACAACAGCGTTGCAAAGCGCGATATGGGATAAAGCACCACATAGCAAATCCACGCTGGTACGGCAAAAACCGTGAGCAGCGCGTTAGGATTGTTTTTGAATATCGACTTGGGCAGGAACTCACCTGTAAACAGCACAACAAGCGTTGACAGCAGTGTGTCGGCAGTAACTCTCACACCATCGCTAAACGGTGCAAACAGGGTTGAATCGAAGAGTTTGGCAAACAAGATACCATAGATTACCAGCGCAATATTGTTGCCCACCAACATGGTAGAAACAAAGTTGTTAGGATGCTGATAGAAGGTCTTTATTATTCGCTGAGAGAATCGGTTCTTATCGCGGTCCATCTCAGCACGCAGGCGGTTTGACGATACAAAGGCTATCTCCATGCCTGAGAAAAAGGCAGAGAAGAGCATCGAAACCAATAGCCAGATGATAAGTGATGTCATTGTCCGGTCCTCCTGTGCTTCTGTAATTGCTGACGCATTGGTGGCTGAGGTGCCTGTACAGTATCCTTCTTGGCCTCCTGCTTATCTTCATCCTTGCTCTCACCAGTCATATCCTCGCGGGTGAACGATCCCTTAGAGTTCGACACGGTATAGTGTGTCATACGCTCGTCGGACAAGAAATAGGTTCCCTCCATATTACGCTCAGGCGTGGTTACCTTTGAGAATACGTTAGAATATAGCTCATGACGTATTCCATCCCAATAAAGTTCCTCGCTCTCGTACAGAAGTCCGTTGATGTTACGTATCTTTACACGGCCACGAAGATGCCAAAGTTTCTTCTGGTCGTAATACCATGCAGTATCGGCCTGGATATAAGCCTGAACATGGAACTTCTCATCGAACTGCTCAAAGAAAACACCTTTCTCAAAAGTCCAACGCGAGGGGTTCTTTACGGTGTTTACATCCCAGCGCTCGGTAATTATCTTGTATTTGATAACACCGCTATCGCTGATAAGAGTGTTAACACCATAAGAGGTCATGACCGACGCAGAATCGCGGTCACGGATGGCAGGTGCAGTATGTTCCTGGACATCGTTACAGCCAAGAAACATCAAACCAATAGCGGCAATGGCAATTATTCTACCTTCCACTTTGCAAACCATCTCTCGTTGAATGTAAATCCGATATTCAGGCGGAACATATTCTCTTTAATCATGTTATCGGCCGAACGACGTACAAACTGACCGCTGATATGAAGAACAGAACGGTTGTTGTAGCCATTGGCAATGGGGATACCGAAACCAAAACTTGCTGAGAGTTCCTTTGGACCTTCCTTACCGTTTATATAATAATAAGGTGTTGCCATTCCTACACCAGCGCGATATTGTACACGCTTGAAGATGCTGCGGGCCATTGGGTTTGGAGTCCACTCACCACCAAAATTAAAACGGTAGCTATCCTTAAGCAGTCCTGACTTGAGGGCATAAACACCATTGGTATATGAAGGATAGTCGACACTACCCCACTTCTGTATCTGAAGGTCGGCACCAACACGGAAGTTACGTGCATGATTATATGAAACACCGAAACCGAATGTGGTAGGAATGCTCAAACCATCTGCAATTTTATATGTTGTGGTATCGGCCTTGCCAATAGATGTCTTAATATTGGTAATCAAGCATTCTGGATCAGTCTTGAGTGAATGTCCAGGAGACCATGTAGCAGCAAGAGTAAGATTATCATTCTTGCTAAGTGGCAACTCAAACTGCATACCGAAATCGAGTTTGTAGCTGCTTATGTCGGCTCTGTATTCCTTTGTAAGAACACTAAGGTTAGACGACTCTACGGTAGCCATAGAACGGTTGTAATCGCCCCACAGATATGAGAGGTTGAATCCTAATGACAAAGGCTTAATAGGACGGAAACCGGCACCGATATAGAACTGGTGCAAACCGCCATCACCTGAGTACTGTGATGCAACAGCCGTTTCCTCTCTATCATCAAGTACGCCAGTTTGAGAATACTGATAGCCAATATTTGAATATGGAAGAACTCCAAAAGAAATACCTACATTCTTAAATGCACGAAAGAGTCCTGTAACATATTCGAAGCCGCCACTCTTACCGCTGAACTTTTTGCCATTTTCGTTATAATTGGTTATCTGACCCGACATACCAGCATCGAAAAGCATTGTAAGAGAATCAATTGAAGAGTACGAAGCAGGGTTCATTGGGTTAACCTCATTACCGCGACGCATGGCAAGGCCAACGCCGTTCATACCCTTGTTGAAACTTACACTCTGGTCAGTAATATCGCCTAAGCCAAACTGGCTGTAGGGAGAGTTAGTGTTGCTCTGAGCAAAAGCCGATGTCGTTAAGGTTGCCAAAACGAAACTGGCGAGAATCTTATTCATATTTTATAATTTAATTCTATTGAAAAACATTTCAGCGTGCAAAATTATCAAAAAAAAACCGAAGTAATAGCTTTTTCTTCGAAAATATAAGTTATTTTTGCATCGTGAAACATTTAGAAAAGAAAATTAAGAGGTCCTTGACTGTAGCTATATTGCTGACAGTCAGCAATATAAGCCCATTATTTGCACAAAACGACGCAAAACAGGTTTATTACGGTTCTGACTCCATCGAGCATAAATTTGACCCGATGGACTCAGTTGAAGTCAGTCTTTTGACCTGTTCTCCCCACGAAGAGATATACAGTTTGTATGGTCACTCTGCACTTAGATGGCATAGCGGCGACCTTGATATGGTTTTCAACTGGGGCATGTTCAGCTTCAGCAAGCCATACTTTGTACTGAGATTTGTGTTCGGACTTACCGACTATGAGCTGGGCGCATATCCATTCGACCGTTTCTGGCCTTACTACCAGCAATGGGGAAGCAGCATAACCGAGCAGGTGCTGAACCTTACTAACGACGAGAAACGCAAACTACAACAGGCATTGGGCGAGAATCTTAAGCCAGAGAACCGCGTTTACCGCTATAACTTCTTTTACAACAACTGCAGCACTAAGCCACGCGATGTTATAGAACAGTGTATTGACGGCAAGGTGATATATCAGGAACGTGAGGACTTTGCACCTACATTCCGCGAGATGGTGCGCGAATGCAACCGCTATCATTGTTGGTCGCAGTTCGGCAACGATATGCTGCTTGGTGTAAAAGCCGACCTTAAGACCACACGAGAAGAACAGGAATTCCTGCCACAGAACCTGATGTACGATTTTGCCCGTGCACAGATTTATAAGGATGGCGAATATCGTAAGCTGGTAAAAGAGCAGCGACTGCTGGTACCACCAGGCGTACAGAAGTTTGTTGTATCGCTAATTCCCGATCCAACTATGGCGGCCTGTATGCTGCTTCTGCTCTCACTATGTATCGCTCTGTATGAGTGGCGCAAGAAGAAAATATGCAAATGGTGGGATGTTCTGCTTATGACTGTACAGGGACTTGTGGGTATTGTGCTCACCGTGATGATATTCTCGCAACATCCTACTACATCGCTGAACCTCAACCTGCTGCTGTTCAACCTTCTGCCTCTGCTGTTTATTCCTGCAATCATTAAAGGTAAGCGCAGCACCTGGCGAAAGCTGCAGCTGGCCATGCTTCTGCTGTTTGCCACAGGTGGCATATTCCAGAGCTATGCCGAGGGAATGTGGATTGTGGCATTATGTTTGCTGATACGTATTAAGAAATGAAGAATAGATATCTATACGTCACCCTGCTTACGATGCTGGCTCTCAGCTCGCAAGCTCAGGCACAGAAGGGAGTAAACCCACGATTGGTAGTGAATATCACTATCGATCAATTGATGAGCAACTACCCCACTCTGTTTGACGATGGATTAATCTATGAACAGGGATTTTATCCTTATAAGGATGTAGACTTGTCCTCTGCCATTTCGTCAGTTATGACAGGTACATCGCCTTTCTATCACACAATAACTGGCGATAAATGGCTTGACCGCAATTCACTACAGACCGTAAATGCTACTCCAAACCACATTGCCGTATCAACCCTTAGCGACGAGCTTAAAAGAGCAACCAAGGGCGAAGGAAAGGTATGTACAGTAGCTGTAAAAAAGGAGACTGCAGCACTTGCTGCAGGACACAATGTAGACCGCATACTTTGGAACGATAACAAGAAGAAAAAGTGGAATGCTATTAGTTTGACTAACAATGCATTACAACTTATCGCTGAAGAAGGACTTGGACAAGACTCCATCCCTGATTTATTACTATTATCGTACTGCACAAAAGATCAGAATAAATCTGAAGATTCTACTCTCGACAATGCGCTTACAAAACTCGTTCGCGAGATAGAAAATCTGATAGGAAAAGAGAACGCTCTGATTGTTGTCACATCAACAGGTTATACCGAAGAGAACGTTTCGGAATATGCCAAATACAACATCCCTACAGGTGTTTATTACACCAATCGCACTGCCAATCTGCTTAACATGTACCTTGGAGCACTCTGGGGGCAAGGAAAGTACGTAGAGGGAACATACCGCAATCAGCTATACCTGAATCATAAGCTGCTGGAAACAAAACGCATTGCGCTTACCGATGCCATACTCAAGTCAAAGGAGTTCCTACTGCAGATGTCGGGCGTAAAGCGCGTAAACACTCATCTGTACGAACAGAACATAGGCGACCTTGTGGTAGAGCTTAACCCAGGTTGGCAGATGCAGAACGACGATACACACGAACAGATACAAGTAAAGAAGCAACTTGCATACTTCCCCATTATATTCTATGGTGCCAACGTACCTAACGAAAAGGTAAAAACACCAGTAAGCATTGAGCGAATTGCACCTACTATTGCAAATACAATTCGCATCCGCGCACCTAATGCATGTATGACTACACCTCTTTTTTAATAAAAAGGCTTGGTTGTTACAATTATTTTTTGTAATTTTGCCGCCGTTTTAGCATTAGTCATACACAAACATTTGTAAAAAAGTAACATTAAAATATGAATTTCAACAAAATCTTAAAGTCGCTGTTTGGTGATAAGTCATCACGCGACATGAAGCTTATCCAGCCACTCGTAGAGCAGGTTAAGGCCGTGTATCCCGAGGTTCAGAAGCTGGATAACGATGCATTGCGTCAGCGCACCAAAACATTACAGCAGCAGGTACAGAACTCTGCCAACGAGCAGAAGAAACGTATCGAAGAGTTAAAGGCAACCATCGAGAATACACCTATCGACGAGCGTGCCGATATCTTTGCCCAGATCGACAAAATCGAGAAGGAAGTACTTGAAATCTATGAGGGTGCTCTCAACGAGGTAATGCCTGAGGTATTCGCCATCGTAAAGGAGACAGCACGCCGATTTGCTGAGAACGAGGAGACAATCGTTACAGCAAACGATTTCGACCGCGAGCTGGCCGGTGATCCAAAGAAGGACTTCATTACCATCGACGGTGATAAGGCTATCTACCACAATCACTGGACTGCTGGAGGTAATGACCTGAAGTGGGAAATGGTACACTACGACGTACAGCTGTTTGGTGGTGTAGTTCTGCACCAGGGTAAGATTGCCGAGATGGCTACTGGTGAGGGTAAGACTCTTGTTGCTACCCTGCCTGTATTCCTTAATGCACTTACCGGTAACGGTGTTCACGTAGTAACAGTGAACGACTATCTGGCAAAGCGTGACTCAGAGTGGATGGGTCCTCTCTATATGTTCCATGGTCTCTCGGTTGACTGTATCGACAAGCATCAACCTAACTCAGAGGAACGTCGTAAGGCTTATCAGGCCGATATCACATTCGGTACCAACAACGAGTTCGGTTTCGACTATCTGCGTGATAACATGGCCATCTCGCCTGCCGACCTGGTACAGCGTGCACATAACTACGCCATCGTCGATGAGGTCGACTCAGTATTGATTGACGATGCACGTACACCACTTATCATCTCTGGTCCTATTCCAAAGGGCGACGACCAGATGTTCGAGGAGTATCAGCCATTGGTAGAGAAGTTGGTTGGTGTTCAGCGCCAGTTGGCCACTCAGTATCTTGCTGATGCAAAGACCTTGATTGCCGAGGGTAACAAGCTGGTTGAAGCAGGTAACAAGAAGGAAGGTCAGGAGAAGCTGGATGCAGGATTCCTGTCGCTCTACCGTTCGCACAAGGCTATGCCAAAGAACAAGCCACTCATCAAGTTCCTCTCTGAGGAGGGAATAAAGAGCGGTATGCAGAATACTGAGAACATCTACATGGAGAACAACAACCGTCGTATGCCTGAGTGCGTTGAGCCTCTGTACTTCGTTGTTGACGAGAAGATGAACTCATGCGACCTTACCGATAAGGGTACCGCATGGCTTGCTAAGCAGGTAAATGATACAGAACTCTTTGTATTGCCCGATATCACAACCGAGCTTTCTGCACTCGAGGCCGAGACTGGTCTTACCGATCAGGAGCGCCTTGACAAGAAGGACGAGCTGATGAGCCACTACGCTGTTCAGAGCGAGCGTGTTCACACCCTGCAGCAGCTGCTCAAGGCTTACTGTATGTTCAATAAGGACGATGAGTATGTTGTTATCGATGGCGAGGTTAAGATTGTTGACGAGCAGACAGGTCGTATAATGGAGGGCCGTCGCTGGAGCGATGGTCTGCACCAGGCTGTAGAGGCTAAGGAGCACGTAAAGGTAGAGGCTGCTACACAGACATTTGCTACCATCACCCTGCAGAACTACTTCCGTATGTATCACAAACTCTCAGGTATGACCGGTACAGCTTCTACCGAGGCTGGTGAGTTCTGGGATATCTACAAGCTCGATGTAGTTGAGATTCCAACAAACCGTCCTGTAATCCGTAACGACCAGGACGACCGCGTATATAAGACAGCCCGCGAGAAGTACAAGGCTGTTATCGATGAGGTTGTGAAGATGCGTAATGCAGGCCGCCCAACTCTGATTGGTACCACATCGGTAGAAATCTCTGAATTGCTGAGCCGCATGCTCGATATGTATGTTAATCCTGAGACAGGCAAGCGCGAAGGTATCCCCCATCAGGTGCTGAATGCTAAGCTGCACCAGAAGGAGGCCGACATCGTTGCACTGGCCGGACAGAGCACAAACGGTAAGGGTGCCGTTACCATCGCCACCAACATGGCAGGTCGTGGTACCGATATCAAGCTGTCGCCTGAGGTTAAGGCCGCTGGTGGTCTGGCCATCATCGGTACAGAGCGCCATGAGAGCCGCCGCGTTGACCGCCAGCTCCGTGGTCGTGCCGGACGTCAGGGTGACCCAGGTTCATCAGTATTCTATGTATCACTCGAGGACAAACTGATGCGTCTGTTCGCTTCTGAGCGCATTGCATCGGTTATGGACCGTCTGGGATTCAAGGATGGAGAGATGATTGAGAGCCCAATGATCTCAAAGAGCATTGAGCGCGCACAGAAGAAGGTTGAGGAGAACAACTTCGGCATCCGTAAGCGTCTGATTGAGTACGATGATGTGATGAACAAGCAGCGTACAGTAATCTACGAGAAGCGCCGCCACGCACTTATGGGTGAGCGTATCGGTATGGATATCGCCAACATCATCTGGGATCGCGTAGTAAACATCGTCGAGAACTCTGGCGACTATCAGGGTTGCAAGGAGGAGTTCCTGCATGTTCTCTCAATGGAGGTTCCATTCACAAGCGATGAGTATATCAACGCTCAGCGCGAGGTTCTGCACGAAAAAGCCTTCCAGGCTGCTATCGAGAACTTCAACCGCCGTACAGAGCGTATCCAGACCGTAGCCATGCCTATCATCAAGCAGGTTTACGAGAATCAGGGTTCTATCTACGAGCGCATCATGGTTCCCATCACCGATGGTCGTAAGATGTTCAACATCCCATGTAACCTCAAGGAGGCTTATGAGAGCGACTGCAAGAGCATCGTCAAGGAGTTCGAGAAGAGCATCCTGCTCCATATCATCGACGACTCTTGGAAAGAGAATCTGCGTCAGCTCGACGAACTGAAGCACTCTGTTCAGAATGCATCTTACGAGCAGAAGGATCCTCTGCTTATCTTTAAGCTCGAGAGTGCCAAGGTTTGGGACGAGATGATTAACGAGATGTACAACCGCATCTGTTCAATCCTCACACGCAGCCAGATTCCTGAGATGCAGCAGCAGGTTCAGGAGGCCGCTCCTGAGCAGCACACCCAGCGCCAGCAGTATGTTGAGAGCAAGCAGAATGTTGGTGAGGAGCAGCTGGTTGACCGCAATCAGCAGGCCGCAGCTCAGCACGACACCCGTGCCCAGCAGCACCACCAGCCTGTTGTTAAGGACAAGCTGCCCGGACGTAATGATCCATGTCCATGTGGCTCAGGCAAGAAGTTCAAAAACTGCCACGGTAAGGGAATCGTGTAAAGTTGTAAAGGTAAAAAAATAAAAGGTAAATAAAATGATAACCATAACCAATTTGAAAAAGGCGTTTGGCAAGACCGTAGCCTGCGACATTGAGAACTTTACAGTTAACGATGGCGATATTTTAGGTCTTGTGGGTAATAACGGAGCTGGAAAGACCACGCTCTTCCGCATGCTTCTCGACCTGCTTAAGCCCGATGAGGGCCAGGTAGCACTCGATGACATCAATCCCGCTGCAAGCGAGGAGTGGAAGGCATCTACCGGTTCATATATCGACGAGGGTTTCCTTATCGATTTCCTCACCCCTGAGGAGTATTTTGCTTTCATTGGCAAGATTACCAATATGACTCAGGAACAGGTTGACGAGCGCCTTAAGGACTTTGAGCGTCTTGCCGCTGGCGAGATATTCGGTCAGAAGAAGCTTATCCGCAACCTTTCTGCTGGTAACAAGCAGAAAGTGGGTATCATCTCTGCATTGTTCAATCGTCCTAAGTTGGTTATTCTCGACGAGCCTTTCAACTTCCTCGACCCCTCGAGCCAGAACACATTGAAGCATGTTCTTACTGATTACAACAAGGAGACAGGTGCTACAATTCTGGTTTCAAGCCACAACCTCGCACACACTATCGACATCTCCAACCGCATAGCATTGCTTGAGAAAGGTCATATAGTTCGCGACTTGGCTAACGAAGGCGGAAGTGCTAAAGCCGAGCTCGAAAGTTACTTCGAAACAGAATAACCTATCATCATTTTTAGGTATTTTATAAAAACTTGCGGCCTTTGCAATCGGGTTGCAAGTTTTTTTATGTATCTTTGCACTCAAAATCATAAGAGTAATGAAACTATCAGAGTTAAAGACAGGCGAAAAGGGTATTATTGTCAAGGTGAAAGGCCATGGCGGATTCCGTAAACGTATAATCGAAATGGGATTCATCCGCGGTCAGGAAGTTGAAGTATTGCTTAATGCCCCCTTACACGATCCTGTAAAATATAAGCTCATGGGCTATGAGGTGTCATTACGTCACCATGAGGCAAACCATATCGAGGTTGTATCGAGTGATACACCACTTGAAGAAACCACCTTTAATCTGGCTACCGATGCTAATCGTCATGAAGACGATTACATACGCCATGCAGCCATGAAGGAGCGCCGCACCATCAATGTAGCGCTGGTGGGTAATCCTAACTGCGGCAAGACCTCGCTGTTCAATTTCGCTTCAGGAGCTCATGGTCATGTGGGCAACTACTCTGGTGTTACCGTCGACGCCACCGAGGCACGCACCTCAATGTTCGGCTACGAGTTCAACATTACCGATCTTCCAGGCACATATTCGCTTTCGTGCTACTCGCCCGAGGAGCTTTACGTGCGCGAACATCTTACAGAGAAGATGCCCGATGTGGTGATAAACGTCATCGACTCTTCAAACCTTGAGCGCAACCTCTATCTCACCACACAGCTTGTCGACATGAACATCCGTATGGTGTGCGCCCTGAATATGTACGACGAGTTTGAGCGTCGTGGCGATAATGTTAATCTCGACACGCTAAGCACTCTGTTTGGTACACCTATGATACCAACATCGTTCAAAAACGGCATGGGCGTAAAAGAACTGTTCCGTGCTGTCATCCAGGTTTACGAGGGCACCAGTAAATTCTCGCGCCACCTGCATATCAACTACGGACACGAGATTGAGGATGGTATCTCGCACATCCAGAAGTACCTTAAGGCCGACGAGCATATCACTCAGCACTACTCTACCCGATATCTCTCGCTTAAACTTCTTGAGCACGACAGTCAGGTGCTCGACTATCTGGGTAAGCACATGGCCGGAGAGCAGCGACTTGACGACTTCCACAAGCTGGCCAACGAGCGCGATAAAGCCTCGGCTCGTGTAAAGGAAGAGACGGGCAGCGACAGCGAGACAGCCATCATGGATGCCAAATACGGTTTTATCAATGGAGCATTGAAAGAGGCCGACTACAAGACAGGTCACAAGAAGGATACATATAAGGTAACCCACGCCATCGACAATATTCTGTCGCATAAGTACTTAGGGTTCCCCATATTCTTCCTGATACTCTATATCATGTTCCAGACAACCTTCTCGCTTGGTCAGTACCCTATGGACTGGATTGAGGAAGGTGTAGCCTGGCTTGGCGATAAGATTAGCGAAGGCATGACAGATGGACCGCTAAAGGCCATGCTCGTTGATGGAGTAATCGGCGGTGTTGGTAGTGTCATCGTGTTCCTGCCACAGATACTGATACTCTATTTCTTCATCTCGCTGATGGAGGATTCAGGTTATATGTCGCGTGCCGCATTCATTATGGACAAGCTTATGCACAAGATGGGCCTTCACGGCAAGTCGTTCATTCCGCTCATCATGGGCTTCGGATGTAATGTCCCTGCCATCATGGCCACACGTACCATTGAGAGCCGCCGTTCGCGCATCATCACCATGATGATTATACCTTTCATGTCGTGCTCAGCACGCCTGCCTATATATATCATGATAGCAGGCACCTTCTTCTCGCTGCAGTATCGCTCTTGGGTTTTGCTGTCGCTCTATGCATTCGGCATCCTCATGTCGGTTGTTGTCAGCAAGATATTCTCTACGTTCGTCATTAAGGGCGAGGACACCCCGTTTGTTATGGAGCTGCCACCTTACCGCTGGCCTACTCCAAAGGCCATCTGGCGTCACACATGGGAGAAAGGAAAAGAGTATCTCAAGAAGATGGGAGGCATCATCCTAGTAGCCAGTATCATTGTATGGGCATTGGGCTACTTCCCACATAACGACGAGCTGCCTCGTGAGCAGCAACAGGAGCAGAGCTACATCGGCCGTATGGGTAAGACCATAGAGCCAGTGTTTGCACCTCAGGGCTTCAACTGGAAGCTTGATGTATCACTTATCTGCGGTATTGGCGCTAAGGAGATTGTTGCTTCAACCATTGGCGTGCTGTATAGCGGTGACGATTCGTTTGGCGACGACGATGATTTCAGCGATGATAACGAGAAATACACCCGTCTGCGTCAGTTGATGATACAAGATGGCATAACCCCACTTTCGGCCTATGCCTATCTTATATTCGTATTGCTCTATTTCCCATGTATTGCAGCTGTAGCCGCCATCAAGAACGAGACCGGCTCATGGCGCTGGGCAGGCTTTGCCGCCATCTATACCACTGCTGTAGCCTGGCTGGCAAGTATGGCAGTATTCCAAATAGGCAGTTTATTTTAAAACATGAAAACAAATCGCAGGGAGGCGTAGAGCTGTATCGCAAGGATATAGACAATGATGAGCGAAGCTCCCTGACGGATGCCATAGGAGAGGATGTCGATGACGTCTTCTCCTGTTTTCTTATGGCCTGACATCATACCATAGACTACGGAGAAAAGGGTGATGCCAAAGCATACTATAGGAAGGATGCTGCGGCTGAAGGCTGATGGGAACAAACTGCCCTTTACCGACAGCAGTATGGCATGTGGCATGAGGGTGAGCAGGCAGATAACAATGGCGTAAAGGGCTAAAAAAACACAAGCCACACGAAAAGCCAGCACGTCGCGGAACGACTTCTGGCCTTTGCCACGGAACAACGCATACACCCCACTCTGCTGCAGACTGCCACCAGCTATAAGCACAAGTAATAGCCATGCTAGCAAGGGACTGGTGATGATGTCGGAGAACCCGCCTACAAACCAGCGGATTCCCTCGGACGAAAGCATAGAACGTACACCTTCTAAACGCATGGCCGACAACAGCCATGACACAATGACCAGCACACTCTCGGCCGCCAACAGTCCCAAGCACAAACGGCTACTCTTCATCGGCTTCAAGATTATCGATATCAAGTACTCGCAACTCTAATGCACGTACAACCAGGCGGGTGGCATTGACACCGCTGGTACCCTCGGGGAAGAGTTTCTGGATTAGTTCGTTCTGGCGCTTCTCAAGGCTCTTTACACCAAAAGGCATGCCGCGCAGACCGGTAATCTGCTCCTTGGTATACCCTAATGCAAGGTGACGAAGGAAACGCTCGTCGTACTCGTCGATCTCGTAGTTTACAACGGCTTCCTGCTTTACCAGCTCGCCACTAACGGCACACTTGAAGCGCTCTACAATCTTCTCGAGGATGGGCTCGTTGAACACAAGCTGCTTGCCGTCCATAACGGCAGATACATCGCGACGGGTGAGCAGCTCGCCTGTCTTAAGGATGATACCATCGGCACCGGCATCGAGCACATCTACCCACAGCTTCTCGTTAAGAATCTCACCTGTGAATATCAGCACTTTCACCTCAGGATGCAGCTCCTTGGTGTGGCGACAAATCTCTACGCCAACGGTGGTAGAACCGCCAAGTCCAAGGTCGAGCAGTACAAGGTCGGGAATCTGCTGTTTCAGCACCTTCCAGTAGGCCTGCTCGTTCTCGGCAGTACCAATAACCTCGGCCTCGGGTATATCGTTCTTTACAATGCCCAGTGTGCCTTTAAGCTCCAGGGGCACGTCTTCTACTATTATTACTTTGAAATTTTCCATACGCTTGGTAATGTTATAATCATAAATGTTGTGTTATCTTGAATTGTGGCATAAATACCGCATCCACGGCGGTTGGTGGCCTCGCCCAGGTCGCGAACTATCTGGCGACAAAGCAGGTAAAGCAGATGATCCTTTGAGGGAGTGAACAGATCGGCTGCCTCAGTATCGGAAATATTGAGTGCAGGCATAGGCACGCGGACCTCTACATAACCATCGTCGCGCTTGGTATATTCTGGGTTAAGTTTCTGGCCTGCTATCTTACGAAGGATATCGAAGAGATAGCGCACAAGAGTCTCGTCGCCAAGAATATCGTGCTGCAGCTGTTTTAGATGCAGACGGGTGCGCTCTGTTTGCTTAAGAGCCTGCTCGCTAAGCACTCCGTACAGTTCGCGATAGTATGTGGTGACCTCGGCCAGCGACTCCATATCGCCATTGTCGAGAAGCTGCTGGATGCGCGAGGGGTAATACATGGTTTCGTGCTTAAGTGCCGACAGACAGTTGTCAAGTACGGCATTTGACACGTGCAGATTGCTATCGTCGAGCTCTGCACGGCGCAGATCATCGTCGAGAAGCTCCAGGTCGGTTCTGCGCTGCTGCTCCTGCATGAACCGCTCGTAGAGACGGTGGCGATAGTACAGCAGGTAATATGCGGGCACTATGGCTATGAGCAGCAGAACAAGCAGGATGATAGCGATGGTCTGGTTGGTCTGCGACTGCTGCATAGTGGCGCAGTATTCGCCCAAAGTATCATCGGCCGACATCTCCTTGAACAGCTGCGTGTAAATCTTATTGTTGTAGCTGTAGAGCGGCCACTCATGAAGCGCCAAAGCGGCTACGGCACTCTCGTTACGGATGTCGAGAATAATGTGGTAGTTAGTCTTCAGACTATCGTGGAACCACTTAATCTCAGGCGGCATCAGCGAGAGGTTTCCAAGTTGGCGCATAAGGTATTTTCCGTTAGGCTCCTGCTCGAGATAGTGCTTGTTAAGATAGTAACGACACAGGTCGGCAAACTCGAGTGTCTTCTCGTATTCGCCATTGATGTTGCTGAAGTATGCACTATCGGAATAGATGCTGGCCATGCCTAGGGCGTCAATCTTATCAGGCTGGGCCTGAACACTGGATAGTGAACAGCCAAGAGTAAATAGCAGAACAATGGTGCGGGCGATGCCTTTTGGTAAGCGGAAGAACAGCTTTGAGCCCTTGCCAAGAGCGCTGGTGGCGCCGATGTGGCACACAGAGAATATCTGACTAATCTTGCGATACTTCTCGATGATGCCCTTGCAGTTGAGAAGTCCAAAACCGTGTCCACCCTCAATCTTGTGGTTGAAGAGGTTCTCCAGCTGCTCATCGGTCATACCCTTGCCGGTATCCTCTACCTCAATCTCTACATAGTCAGCTTCAACCTTTGCCTTCACTCCTACTCGTCCGCCATTATCGGTAAACTTGCGGGCATTGTCGGCCAGCGTGTTAAGCATAAACAGCGTGAGCACCTTGTCGGCCTTAACAACGGCATCGGTAGGTTCAACATCAAGCTCTACGCCCTTCATCTGGAACGACTTCTTACCCTTGGCCAGAACATCGAACAGGGGCTGCAGCTGGAAACTCTCGATGTGAAGGCTAAGCTCGCCCTGACGCAGCTGAATCCAGTAGGTAAGCACATCGTTATACTCGTTTATCTGGTTGAGCAGCTCGCTGATGTACTGTATACGTTCCTCGCGGTGGTCATCGTCGAGGCGTGACACCTCGTGAATCATGCGGTCGATGAAAGGTGTGATATTACATATAAGCGACACCTTGGCACGCTGTTCAAGATTTCTGCGCTCATTCTTCTCTACCTGCAGCAGCTTGGCGGCAAGCTCCTCGCTCTTCTGTTCATACAGGTTATCGGGCTCCTCGGTACGCGACTGCTTCTTGTTGAGGTGGTTGAACAGCCACAGCGAGAACAGCAGCAACACAATGGCCACAACAACAGCAATAAGCATAAGGTTGAGCTGGCCCTGCTGCTTCTCGTAGAGATAGGCGCGTGCCTCAAGCTGACGGTCCTGGCGTGTTGTCTCCTGAAGGTCGAGATACATGTTGCGGTTTACATCGCTCTGCTGCTTGTTGTCCATAGCGGCATAGGCAACACTGAGCTGCTCGCGTATAGAGGCAACCAGATCGGGGGCCTGATTGATTATGCTGTCGTTAAGAGCCTGTTCAAGATTATAGAGGGCCGACTCATAGTCGCCTATCTGGCGGTAGCATGATGCCAGAGTACGATAAGCACCGGCAATCTGATAAACATCGCCATAGCGCTCGAATATCTCAAGAGCATTCTCGGCAAGGAATCCGGAAAGCATCTCCTCGTCGACTCCCACAGGGTTGATGAACTTCATTGCAGGAAGATTATCGGTGATGAGCTGCTGGCGCGACTCGGGATCCATAAGGTGCTCGCTAAGTGCCTCTAATGCCTGTCCGGCAAAGAATGTGTAGCCGCCCTTGCGCGCCGTAAGGAAACAACGCATAAGCTTATCCCACTCAAGCTGATTTATCTCCTGCTGTGTGCCCTTGGTGATAATACCACCGGCACCAATGTTATAAAGGTAGTTGAGATATTGTGCGCTATCCTTCTGAACCTCGTTCTCGTCGATTGCCGATAGCGCCTTTATCGACTGCTGCTCAAGACCCACATAATAATAATAGGTTGAGTTAACGATGGCATATTCTGTTTCGGCATATAGCAGCTGCCTAAGGTCGCGCTCGTTAAGCTGCTCCTGCTCTTCTTTTATTCTACTCAATATGCGGTTGGCCATCTCGCGGTATTCGTGGAACTCACGGTTCCTTGAACGGCGCTGACAGAGGCGCATCTGCTGAACATAACTTATGAGCTGTTGTATCTGATTATCAGTGGTTTCTACGGCTTGGTTCAATTGTTTTTCAGCTTCATAGTAGCGCATTCTTACGATGTTGACAAAGGCCATATTGTTAAGTGCTTCGGCCCTACCCGCATCGTAATCTTCGGATAGTTCAAATGCCTTAAGTGCTAATGTTTCGGTTGAGTCGATGTCGCGATAATGATAGGCATATGACCTGCCGTTGAGCTTATCGACGGCCTGCCTATCAGGGTGCGAACACGCTGATAAGAGTATGGTTGATAGTATGAATAGCCAGATTCTCATGTTAGTTAGTAAAAGAAAAAGTAGCCACCCTCGCAATAATACGAGGGGGCTATTTTCATTATGCGCGAGCCTTGGCGATATATCCGAGAGCCTCGCGGCACTTATCGGTAATATACTGCCAATCGCCAGCCTTCACCTTATCGCCAGGGAAGAGCTTTGAGCCCATGCCTACGCAGTATACGCCTGCCTTGAACCACTTGGTAAGGTTCTCCTCATCGGGCGATACACCGCCTGTAACCATAATCTTTGACCAAGGCATTGGAGCCTTAAGGCCCTTAACCATGTTAGGACCAACTACATCGCCTGGGAAAATCTTAGTAAGATCGCAGCCCAGCTCCTGAGCCTTGCCAATCTCGCTAACAGTCATACAACCAGGACAATAAGGTACCAGACGGCGGTTACATACTGGAGCAACATCGGGGTTGAACAATGGTCCGACAACGAAGCAGGCACCAAGCTGGATATACAAGCCTGCTGTAGGAGCATCGACAACAGAGCCAACTCCAACAGCCAACTCGGGACACTCCTTATCGGCCCACTTTACAAGCTCGCCGAATACCTCGTGTGCAAAGTCGCCACGATTAGTAAACTCGAATGCGCGAACGCCGCCATCGTAGCAGGCCTTAACCACATTCTTACAGACCTCAAGATCCTTATTATAGAAGACGGGAACCATAGGTGCCTCGCCTATCTTCTGCATTACTGCTAATTTATCGAATTTTGCCATAAACTGTCAAATCATGAAATAACATTATCGCTGAACGCGGCCGTTTGCATTACCGCCGGCAAGAGCCTCTACCTCTTCTACTGATACCAGGTTGAAGTCGCCATTTACAGTATGTTTAAGAGCTGATGCTGCAACAGCAAACTCAAGGGCCTCGCCCTGAGTCTTCTTGGTGAGCAGACCGTGAATGAGACCACCTGAGAATGAGTCGCCACCACCTACGCGGTCGATGATTGGGTTGATCTCATAGCGTTTGCTCTGGTAGAACTCCTTACCATCATAGATAAGAGCCTTCCAGCCGTTGAATGTAGCGCTGTAGCTCTCGCGCAGAGTAGAAACAACATACTTGAAGCCGAACTCCTGCATCATCTGCTTGAAGATACCCTCGTATCCGGCTGCATCAGTCTGTCCACCCTCAACATCGGCATCGGGCTTGAATCCGAGGCAAAGCTCGGCATCCTCCTCGTTTCCAATACAAACGTCTACATATTTCATAAGTGGGCGCATAATGCTGATAGCCTTCTCGCTGGTCCACAGCTTCTTGCGGAAATTAAGATCTACAGATACAGTAACTCCATGACGCTTAGCAGCCTCGCAAGCCAACTTTGTGAGCTCGGCAGCCTTATCGCTGATGGCTGGTGTGATGCCACTCCAGTGGAACCAGGCAGCACCCTTCATTACCTTATCGAAATCAAAGTCCTCGGGATTTGCCTCGGCAATAGATGAGTGAGCACGGTCGTATATAACCTTTGATGGACGCATTGATGCACCTGTCTCTGCATAGTACAGACCCACGCGATCGCCACCACGAGCAACAAACTCGGTGTTGACACCATAACGACGCAGAGCATTTACGGCAATCTGGCCAATTTCGTGCTTTGGCAGCTTTGACACATAGTAAGCATCGTGACCATAGTTAGCCAGACTAACTGCTACATTTGCCTCACCTCCACCAGGGATGATGCGGAATGATTCGCTCTGAATGAAACGGTCGTTGCCCTGAGGCGACAGGCGAAGCATAATCTCGCCCAAAGTTACAATTTTTGCCATTGTTTTGTTCGATTTTTTTGATTTATTTCTGATTTATTCTTATCATTTATGTGGCAAAGATACGCAGTTTTTTTGAGTAATACAAATTTTTGCGCAATTTTCTCCATTTAATCTTACGGAAACATTTTGCAACAAATATTTTACGTATATCTTTGGAGAATCCAAAAAAATGTGTACCTTTGCCAAAAATTAGTTGGAATTATGGCAAAAGAGAATATTACTATTAAGGATATTGCCGCACGCGCGGGAGTGTCGACTGGAACTGTAGACCGTGTGCTGCATAATCGCCCGAATGTGTCGAAGGCGGCACTGGAAAAAGTGAACAAAGCCCTTGAGGAGATGGATTACCGTCCGAACATGTATGCAAGTGCGCTTGCTTATAATAAGGAATATACATTCTATTGTGTATTGCCTAAGCATGAGCAGGAGGCTTACTGGGACGAGATTGAGGAAGGTGCCATGGCCTGCAGAGAGTTCCGCAGAGACTTCGGAATCACACTTAAGTTCATCTACTACGAGCGTTTCAATCCGCCAGCATTCACAAAAATGGTTCGAGAGCTGTTTTCAGCAAAGATTGACGGTGTGATACTTGTGCCATCAAGTCTGGAGCAGACACAGCGATTCACCGAGAAGCTGATTGAACGTAATATTCCATACGTGTTGCTCGACTCGTATATGCCTGATTTGAAACCATTGTCATTCTTCGGTCAGGACTCTTTTGCCAGCGGATACTTTGCAGCAAAGATGCTGATGCTTATTGCCAACAAAGAGAAGGAGATTGCCTTGATGAAGCAGACACGCGACGGTGTTGTGGGATCAAAGCAGCAGGCTAACCGTGAGACGGGATTCCGTCATTATATGGTTGACCACTTCCCACAGATTAAGATAACCGAGGTTGATCTGCCTCTTGACGAGGATCACAAGGATTATGACGGCATACTTGAGAAGTTCTTCTCAACACACCCCCATGTTCATCACTGCATCACGTTTAACTCTAAGGCTCACATCGTGGGCGACTTCTTGTTCCGCAGTAATCGCAGAAACGTGCAGATTATGGGATACGATATGGTGGCAAAGAACGAGGCTTGTATACGTAACGGCAGCATCTCATTCCTGATTGCACAGCATGCGTACCAGCAGGGCTACGCAAGTGTTGATGCACTTTTTAATGCCATCGTAATGAAACGTGCCGTGAATCCAGTAAACTACATGCCTATAGAGATTCTGACAAAGGAGAATGTAGACTTCTACCGCAGAACGGCTATCTGATTATACATTTATTAAGTACTGATGCAAGCAACTTATCTGAAAATCAACCCTGCTGACAGCGTGGTGGTATGCTTGTCGCCTAAAAAGAAGGGTGACATTATAACTGTTGACGGTAGACAGATTACACTGAACCAAGACACACCTGCCGGACATAAAGTGCTGATTGATGATGTTGCCCAAGGCGAGGATATTATAAAATATGGCTATCCGATAGGTCACGCCATGACCGCCCTGAAGGCTGGCGACTGGATTAACGAGAATAATCTGAAGACCAATCTATCGGGTACTCTTGAGTATACGTATAATCCTGTAACTGAGCTACTTCAGTATAAAAACCAAAACCGAAGCTTTAAGGGATATATCCGCAAAAACGGCGATGTAGGAATACGCAATGAGATATGGATTGTGCCCACAGTGGGTTGTGTGAACGGCATAGCCGAAAAGCTTGTGGAAAAACTGAAAGCAGAGGTACAGGGCGGAGTGGATAATATCTACGCATGGCATCACAACTACGGATGTTCGCAGTTGTCGGAAGACCACGAGAACACCCGCAAGGTGCTTCGCGACATATGTCTGCACCCAAATGCAGGAGCTGTGCTGGTGCTTAGTCTTGGTTGCGAGAACAACCAGCCTGAGGATTTTATGGCTATGCTTGGCGATTACGACAAGGAACGCATAAAACTGCTGGTAACACAGCGTGTGGATGACGAGATAGAAGCAGGAATGCAGATTCTGCGCCAGCTTTACAATATAGCATCACAGGACAAACGCACTGAGGTGCCCGTTAGCAAATTGCGTGTGGGACTTAAGTGTGGCGGAAGCGATGGATTCAGCGGTATTACAGCTAATCCGCTTGTAGGCGAATTCAGCGACTGGCTGGTTGCTCAGGGCGGAACATCGGTACTTACAGAGGTGCCTGAGATGTTTGGAGCTGAGACAATACTGATGAACCGTTGCACCAGCAAGGAGCTGTTTGACCAAACGGTATCGATGGTAAACAACTTCAAGAACTACTTCCTGAGTCACGGCGAACCTGTGGGCGAGAATCCCAGTCCAGGCAACAAGGCAGGTGGCATATCTACCCTCGAGGATAAGGCGCTGGGATGCACACAGAAATGCGGAAAGACTCCTGTTAGCGGTGTGATGGAGTATGGTGATCGTCTGCAGAATTCAGGATTGAATCTACTTTCGGCTCCAGGTAACGACCTTGTGGCTTCGACAGCGCTTGCTGCATGCGGATGTCACTTGGTGCTATTCACTACAGGCCGAGGCACACCATTCGGCACATTTGTACCAACGATGAAGATTGCCACAAATCTTGAACTGGCCAGTCGCAAGAAGAACTGGATTGATTTCTCAGCGGGGCAGCTTATCGAAGGTCGAACAATGCAGGAGATAGTTCCTGAGTTTATTGACAAGGTTCTGGCTGTGGCCAGCGGCGAACCGGCAAAGAACGAGAGTAACGATTATCGTGAGATATCGATATTCAAGAACGGAGTAACATTATAATGAAGAAAGGAATAATAGCATTATCACCTATAATAGTATTCGTACTGTTCTACCTGGTCACTAGCATCATAGCTGGTGACTTTTATAAAATACCCATTACTGTGGCATTTATGGTATCAAGCATCTATGCCGTAATAATCTTCGGCGATAAACCTTTGATGCATAGAATAAACAGCTTCAGTCGTGGTGCGGGTACAGAGCAGATGATGCTGATGATATGGATATTTGTGCTTGCGGGGGCTTTTGCACATGCGGCAAAGTCGATGGGAAGCATTGACGCTACGGTAGACCTGGCACTAAGCTTTCTGCCGCCATCAATGATTTTTGCAGGTATGTTTCTTGCCGCCTGCTTCATATCGCTTAGCATAGGAACAAGCGTAGGCACCATTGCTGCACTTACACCAATAGCAGTAGGAATAGCCCAAGAAACGGGAACCGACCTTGCGATGATGACTGCCATAATAGTTGGAGGATCATTCTTCGGCGATAATCTTTCGTTTATATCGGATACAACAATCATGGCCACCCAGACTCAGGGTTGCCGATTGAGCGATAAATTCCGTGTGAATTCATTTCTTGTATTCCCTGCAGCCATTGTAATTCTGCTGGTTTACGTATTTCTGGGTAAGGATACTCACGCCCCACAAAATATAGAGGCTGTGGAATGGGTAAAGGTAATACCCTACCTCACCGTTCTTATTACGGCTATATGCGGAATGAATGTTATGGCAGTACTGACTCTTGGCATAATACTATGCGGCATAATAGGACTATGTACAGGTGGTTTTGCTGACATATATGCCTGGTTTGGCGCCATGGGTGAAGGAATACTATCGATGGGCGAACTGATAATAGTTACCATGTTGGCCGGCGGAATGCTAGAACTTGTGAAACAACAAGGCGGTATAGACTTCATAATCCGTCTGCTTACTCGTCACGTAAGCAGCAAGCGCGGTGCTGAACTCAGCATAGGTTCGCTTGTATCACTTGTAGACCTGTGTACCGCAAACAATACTGTGGCAATACTTACTGTAGGCGACATAGCCAAGCAGATAGGCGACAGATATGGCGTTGACAATAAGAAGTGTGCCTCTATTCTGGATACCTTCTCATGCTTTACCCAAGGACTGATTCCATACGGAGCACAGTTACTTATTGCAGCGGGATTAGCTGAAATAAATCCTGTATCTATGATGCCTTACCTTTATTACGCATACGCTCTTGGTTTGGCGGCATTGTTTTCTATTATTTTCCGTTATCCCAAACGTTACTCATGATGAACATTATACAGCGTAACTTTTTCAGATTGATTAAATGTGGCGTTTACGGCACCGCAGAGAAACTTGAACCCATGAGTATACACAAGTGGAACAAGCTATATCAAATGGGACAGCTGCACAACGTTAACCCATTTATTTACCAAGGTTTGCTGAAATGCAAGGATCAGTTCAAACTAAAGCTTCTGCCCCAGCAATGGCAGCAGTGGGAGCTGGCACACTTCCAACAGATGCAGGATGCCGATGATGAAGAACTGTTGCGCCCATATAAGCTCACAAATCCTATTATAAACAGACAACTGCAGAACATACTTGACGATGAGCAGAGTGACATCAACACACGTCGCATGCTTATCCAGATTATTCGCATAGCTCGTCATATACTCAACTGGGGGTTGCCACTACGTTTATTGATAGACCTTGGGGTAAACCTGCGCGACAATACTGAGAAGGTTGACTATGATGTGCTTAACGATTGGCTAAGCCGATTGCGATTTACACAGATAGCACAACTGGAGAGTGCCCTGCTTATAGAGTTGTTTGGATTTACAGCCAACGACATACCATTTGCTGGGGGCGATGTGGATAGTAAGAAAGCAAACATTGTGGCTCGAGAGTTAGCAGAATATACAAGCAACCATCAGAACTTCTTCTTCTCGCAATCGCCCGACAGCATATTTGTACACGCAAGCGGTGGTAACGCGCTAATCAGCCACATACGCCGATCGGCCCGCTACATGCGCTTCATACCAAGTGAAGCTCTTACCAATTTCTTTGCTTCATTTGCCCATTCGCTTACGCACATCGAAGAATGACACTGTCTTCTCCAATCGGCGTACGTGATTGAACCTTATCTCCTTCAATTCGTGATTGCCCATAAAGCGGCTCTTGTCTACATTGCCGCGAACACCTGTTATGCGACCATGACTGGTGTACTGCCACATAGTAATATCGCGTCCATCGGCCAGTTCAGGCTCTTCATCGGTATACATTGCAATCATCAGTTTATAGTCGTTTAACTTTCCCAAAAGATGTCGGTTATAGAAATTGCGGAAAGTATAAATAAGCGGTTGCTGATGATATGCCTGCTCAACAAGGTCGAGAAAAGCGAAAAGCGAGTCGCAGAACTCCTCATTATCCAATCCACCTGTTGTCTCAACATCAATCATCGGAATCAAATCCTGCTCGCCCGGACGGCATTGCATCATGAAATTATCTATCTGCGTTATCACAGGAGTCTTGGGACGGAAATAGTGATAACTGCCTACCATGAGTCCGTGGCGATGAGCCATTTCGATATTACGTTCGTATTGTGCATCTATACGATCGCCACCCTCAGTAGCCTTTAGATACACATATGACATCTTTGAATTCTCGCCAACATTCTCCCAGAACACCTCGCCCTGATAGTGACTAAGGTCTATACCATGTACATGATCGCATGTATCCTCGCACTGCAGGAAAGGATTGTAGTTTGGATCGTTAAGAAAGCGTGGGTCGGCCAGTTTCCCTGCAAAATCGTGTATAGTAGGCTTATAGGTGCTAACCTTCTTCTTGGCCTTTCTGCCCTTCTTCTTAACACGCGTAGTGCGGTGCTTTGAGTGATTCTTGTTATATTTCCTGCGTTGAGCATTAATATCAGTAGCGCCGGCAAAAATCATAATAATAGCCAGCAATATATATAGTCTTTTCATGAATTTTCAATTTTAGATTGCAAAAATACTAAAAAATATCAATATTCCGCTCAGCTAAGACGCTTTTTTTCAAAAATGGATTGTCAATTATCAATTATTTACTAACTTTGCGCACAAAATGGATTAAGATGAATAGAATTATAATATTTATTTTTTCACTTCTGCTTTTTACAGCATGTGATAAGCACGAAGACCCAGCGCCTTCACCAGAGCCTGTTAAGAGTCAGCGCACAGTGCTGATTTACATGTCGGGCGAAAACAACCTTACCCAAGATTCCGATTATCCAGGCGAGTCATATATGAATTATGATATGGAGGAAATTCTTGAGGGCTCATATAATCTAAAAGACGATCAACACCTGATTTGCTTTATCGACAGCGTTGGCACAAATAACAAACCCTACATAATAGAAGTGGCTAACGGTAAGACTAAGGAGGTTTATCGCTTTGACAACGATTTCTATGCCAGCGATCCAGATAAATTCCGTGACGTTATTCAATACACTATTGAAAATTATCCTGCTAAGGAATACGGATTGGTGTTGTGGGGGCATGCCAGCGGTTGGCTTATACATAACGACACCGTACCAAGCGTGGCAAAGGCTCGTGAGGTTACTCGCGGCTATGGTAAAGACGAAGGATGGGACACACAAAGAAGTTCCCGCTGGATGAACATCACACAAATGGCGAATGCATTGGAATCCTTGCCCAAACTGAAGTTCATATTTGCAGACTGCTGCAACTTTGCAAGTGTTGAGGTTGGCTACGAATTGCGAAACTGTGCTGAATATCTTATTGGCTCACCTGCAGAGATTCCTGGCGATGGAGCACCCTATCACTTAATATTAGATAAACTCTTTTCTACGTCGCCTACGTTCTATAACGATATATGCAATTGTTATTATGATTACTATATGCAGGCATATACGGAACCAGCATATGAAAATTGGAATCTTGAGGGCTACAGTGTTCCATTGTGCGCAATGCGCCTAGACCAGATGGAGAATCTTGCTGCAGCCACTAAAGAACTTATGCAGACATTTATGCCAATGTATCCCGAACAGCTTGATCTTACAAACATGCCATACTACTTATACACCGACCGTAGGATACTTTATGACATCAAACCAGTATTAAAGAAATATGCTCCTGAGGCCGAATATAATAAGTGGCTACAGGTTTTCAATACTGCAGTGCCTTGTCATATTGTTTCGAAACAATGGATGTCGTTGTTTACAACTATTAAGAGTGATTTCTATAATTTCCCACAAGATGATGATTTGTGGGGATGTGTAAACATGTTCTTTCCACAGGCATATTACACCTATTGTTACTATCGCTTTAACGAGCGTATTCGCCAGCTACAATGGTACTACGCTGTAGACTGGGAATCGTATGGATGGTGATTGGATTATTGATGAATAATAACCTTGATCTTTGAAATGCGATGACCGTCTAACTCTGTAACTTCAAAAGTAAAATTCTTATAGTCAAGACGTTCGTGAAGCTCTGGGAAGTCGCCCTTTATCTCAAGCAACAAACCTGCAAGAGAGTCGGCATCGCCTTCTACATCTTCAAAGGTCTCGTCGTCAATATCAAGAATTTTATAGAAATCACTCAATAAAGTCTTACCTTCAAACACATATGTGTTTGCGTTGATACGAGTATAGGTTTTCTCCTCTTCGTCGTACTCATCGTTAATCTCGCCTACTATTTCCTCAAGAATATCCTCGAGAGTAACAATACCACTGGTTCCACCAAACTCATCTACCACAATGGCGATATGAACTTTATTAGCCTGGAACTCACGAAGCAAATCATCAATTTTTTTTGTTTCGGGCACAAAATAAGGTGGCCGGATTAGCGACTGCCAACGGAATGTTGCCGGCTTAGAAATATGAGGCAACAAGTCCTTAATATAGAGGATTCCGCGGATGTTATCAATAGTGTTCTGGTAAACAGGAATACGTGAATAGTTATTCTCTACAATACACTTAAGAACCTCAGGAAATGGCAGAGAAAAATCAAGGTCAACAACATCCTGACGTGATGTCATAACCTCTTTTGCAGTCTCGTCGCCAAAACGGACAATACCCTCAAGCATGTTCTTCTCATCCTTGAGATCATCCTCATCAGTAAGCTCCAAAGCCTGCTCTAAATCATCGACAGAAAGTGCATGATTCTCCTTCTGCACCACTTTCTCTGCAATAATACCCGAACGTATAAGAACTGAAGACAATGGCCAGAATACACGACGCAATACCATTATGCTACCAACAGCACGACGGCAAAAAGAAAGTGCATGCTGGCCTGCATAAACCTTTGGCATTATCTCGCCAAAAAGCAGCAAAAGGAATGTAAGTAAAACAGTGATAATAAGAAACTGTAGCCAATAAGCACCACCGAAGTCAATTACATGTGCAAAGAAATAGTTGCACAACATAATAATGGTTACATTTACCAGATTATTTGTAATAAGTATGGTAGCAAGTGTGCGCTCGGAATCATCACGAAGCTGCTGTATCTTACTATCTGAGTCATTCTTATTCTCATCAAGCTCACTTATGTCTGTTGGAGAAAGCGAAAAGAACGCTATCTCAGAACCCGATGCGAAACCGGAAAAAATAAGCAGAATACCTGCTATTATAATAGCAATCAAGGCGCCTAAATCAGGCACCATGAAAGTAACTTCACTCAGGAGTGGTTGAAGATAATCCATTTTCTGATTTTGGTGAAAGCATTTCCATATTATCTGCCCATATCTCAGTGGCATATCTACGCTGTCCTTGCTTATCATCATAGGTGGTATAACGAATACGACCTTCGACGTATAGCTTATCGCCCTTATGCACGTACTTCTCAACAATCTCGGCCAATCTACGCCATAGAATAACATTATGCCAATCGGTGTGATCGGGTACCTGGGTTCCGTTCTGTAACGTATATCCACGTTCAGTGGTGGCTAAACGGATTCTAGCTACAGCAACACCCTGATCTACATATTTAACTTCAGGATCCTGACCAACATTGCCAATTAACATTACCTTATTCATAATTGTTGCAGATAATTAAAAATAAAACTACTATTTACACTTACCAAGGTAGCGGAACTTAAAGTTCTTACCCTTTGGTGAAGGGAACTGACTACGTTCATCTACACGCTCACGAAGATACTCGATCATACGCTCGTAACACTCCAACCCAGAGATAGCCTTAAGACGGGCTACAAACTGTGTATCGCGATATTGGAATTTGCCAGTTCCTGGGATGAGCAGTACACGCTTAAAATCAACAATACCCTCATACCAACCATCCTTAATCTCATTAAGACGAAGAAGAGCTGGAGTTGTTTTAGCAGGAGCAGACTCCTGACTATCGTGAACAGCTTTTTTATCTTTGAAATCCTGAAGTGTTTTGGCTTCTGTTTTAATAATTATAAAGTAAACATGTGGATGTACTTTATAGCGCTTTGGATAAAATATATCACTTGAAGCATACTCACGAATATCAGCTTCAAGCATTGGATTCATTTCTATATCGTCAATAGTACATAAAAAATCTATAGCCTCCTCAACAGAAGACACAAGTATCTCTTTATCAAAATATCTTAAGTACAAATTCATTGTTTATGTTTTTTTGAAAAAGATGTGGTTTCCTTATAATAAAAAGAGCGGAAAACGGGACTCGGACCCGCGACCCCAACCTTGGCAAGGTTGTGCTCTACCAACTGAGCTATTTCCGCAAAATTTCAAAAAAAATGGTGAAGAGGAGGAGACTCGAACTCCCACGTCGCAATTGACACTACCCCCTCAAAGTAGCGCGTCTACCAATTCCGCCACCTCTCCAACATAAGCTGAATAAAAAAGAGTGCCCAGAACAGGACTCGAACCTGCACGCCTCGCGGCACACGCACCTGAAACGTGCGCGTCTACCAATTCCGCCACCTGGGCATTTTAATCATTTAGGCCATTCCTAAATGTCTCTTTTTTGTTCAACAAGTGAGCGGAAAACGGGACTCGGACCCGCGACCCCAACCTTGGCAAGGTTGTGCTCTACCAACTGAGCTATTTCCGCGATTTTCAATCTAAATTAGCAACCTCTCTCGATTGCGGATGCAAAGGTAATGCTTTTTTTGAAACTGACAAATTTTTCAAGCGTTTTTTTTGCAAAAAAGTGCGATTTTATCGGGTTTCTTGACAAAACAGGCATTAATCCATACGATTTCGGTAATCTTCGTACCCAAAACGGCGCAAAACCTCTAAACTACCATCACTATGAAGCATACCAATAGAAGGATGTGAAATTCCGTTAAAAGTGCAAGTTTTGACTGTTGTGTAGTGAATCATATCCTCGAAAATAACCTCTTCGCCAATTTCTAATTCATGATCAAAACGCCATGAACTCATAAAATCACCACTCAAACAACTGTTACCACCCAATCTATAAAGATAAGGAATGTTACGAATTTCAGGAGAATTGAGTTTTTTTTCGTTGACTTCAACAATTTCTGCACCTCTTACTTCTGGCATATATGGCATTTCAAGGCAATCGGGCATGTGACATGTAAAACTGACATCAAGAATAGCAGTACGTATTCCTTTATCTTCTACAATATCGACAACATGTGATACAAGCGGACCTGTTTGCCAAGCAAAAGCACTACCCGGTTCGAGAATTACTTTTATCCAAGGATAACGCTTATGGAAATCCTGCATCAGGTGGATGAGAAGTTCAACATCGTAATCCTTACGAGTCATAAGATGTCCACCACCAAAATTAATCCACTTTAATTGTGGGAACCACTTTGAGAACTTCTCTTCAATATGAACCAATGTGCGCTGAAAAACATCTGAACCACTCTCACAATGACAATGACAATGGAATCCCTCAATATCTGAAGGAAGCTGATCGGGTAATTTATCATTAGTGATACCAAATCTTGTACCAGGTGCACAAGGATTATATAATAAGGTACCAACCTCAGAATATTCAGGATTTACACGCAAGCCTAAAGAAACTCCGTTTGCCTGATTGTGGAATCGCTCATACTGTGAAAGCGAATTGAATGTGAGATGAGACGAGCACTTTACTATCTCAGGAAATTCCTCGGGAGTATATGCCGGAGAATATGTATGTGCAGGAGCACCAAACTCTTCGAACGCTAATCGTGCCTCACTAAGAGAACTAGCTGTTGTACTGTTAATATACTCGCGGAAAATTGGAAAAGTCTTCCAAAGTGCAAATGCCTTGAATGCAAGGATAATCTCTATATCGGCTTTCGCCGCAACACCACTGATAAGAGCGAGGTTACGGCGAAGCTTAGTTTCTTCTATAATATAAATAGGTGAATTCATTTATTTCTTCAGTGGTACAGTAAAGCTAAAGGTACTACCCTGCCCTTCGACAGATTCTACAAAACAATCTCCTCCATTCTTGCGAGCAAAGTCCTGACAAAGCTGAAGTCCAAGACCAGATCCCTCTTCTCCACCAGTTCCGTATGTAGTATCACCTTTCTTAAAGATAGAACCGATGCGATCAGCAGCAATACCAACACCATGGTCGGTAACGCTAATTTTTGCGAAATCACCTTCTGCACTCATTCTAATTTCAATGCTAGAATTCTCAGGTGAGAACTTAATAGCATTAGAAAGGAAATTACGCAGAACCGTCTTAAGCATATCGTTATCAGCAGTAACAATAAGACTTTGGGGTGATGGTTGTAAATCGAGTTTGATATGTTTTGTTTGAGCTATCATATCAAAGATTTCAACTACACCAGGAATGATATCGTTAAGATCAAGATCCTGAATTACAACAGAAAGACGACCAGTCTGACTCTTTGTCCACTTGAGCAGATTGTCGAGCAGATCGTGAACCTCCTCAGATTCACGATTGGCCTTATCGAGCAATTCGTAAAGTTCAGGACCAACAGTATCAGGAGTAGCAGATGCAACAACAAGATTAAGCACCATACGGATACTAGCCATTGGAGAACGAAGATCGTGTGCAATAACAGAGTACATCTTATCACGATTACTAAGTGTTGCACGAAGTTCTGCATTCTGCTTTTCGATTATACGTTTTGCAGCAACAAGTGAAATCTGCTGCATAACACGCATTACAAGTTCTTCCTTATTAAAAGGCTTAGTCAAGAAATCGCTAGCACCAACCTGGAAACCATGAACAAGATCTTGAGGAGTGTTCAAAGCTGTAAGGAATATGATGGGAATATCCTTAGTTTCTTCGTCTTTTTTAAGAACAACTGCTGTATCAAAACCACTAATATCCGGCATCATTACATCAAGTAGGATAAGATCGGGATGTTCCTTCTTAGTCTGCTCGATACAGGTGGTACCATTGTTGGCTGTAATAACCTGGAACTTCTCGTTGGTAAGCAAAATCTTAAGAAGTAAGACATTGCTCACAACATCGTCAACAATAAGTATCTTATACTCACTGCGATTTATTTTAGACTCGAGAGTGTCTGCTACATCCATAACTTTAGCTAGTAATTGCTCTTAATAAAACGTTTTATATGGTTGCAAAAATAGTGCAATAATTTGAATTAACCAAATTATTACACCATTTTTTTGCATTTTGGGGCGCTAAAGCCTATTTTTAGCGATATTCAGACCATGATTTAATACCAATTCCGTCAATACCTACAGTACAGAACGCATGAATGAACGCACTGGCCAAACGGCTGTTAGTGATAAGCGGAACATTAAGATCGATGGCTGCACGTCGAATCTTATATCCATTAGTAAGTTCATGGGTAGTAAGATTCTTAGGAATATTTACAACCATATCAATCTTGTGTTCGTGAAGCAGATCAAGGGCCTGAGGCTGCGCATCTTCTGATGGCCAGTGAACCAATGTATTAGCGATACCATTATCAGTAAGATACTTAGAGGTACCACCTGTGGCATAAAGCTCATAGCCATTCTCAACAAGCTGACGTGCAGCATCAATCATTTCTGCCTTCTGTTTTGCGGAACCTGTTGACAGAAGAACCGTCTTCTTAGGAATACGATGTCCAACGCTAAGCATTGACTTAAGCAGAGCAGTATCTGTGTTATCACCGATACATCCAACTTCACCTGTAGATGCCATATCGACTCCAAGAACTGGGTCGGCCTTCTGCAGACGATTGAATGAGAACTGTGAAGCCTTTATACCTACATAATCGAGGTCGAAGAGGTTCTTTTCAGGCTTTTCAACAGGAAGTCCAAGCATCACCTTTGTAGCAAGATCAATGAGGTTGAGTTTAAGAACCTTGCTCACAAATGGGAACGATCGAGAGGCGCGGAGGTTACACTCTATGACAAGAATATCATTTTCGCGAGCCATGAACTGAATGTTGAAAGGACCGTTAATATGAAGTGCCTTTGCAATCTGGCGAGATATACGCTTGATACGACGAACTGTCTCTACATACAGTTTCTGTGGTGGAAACTGGATGGTAGCATCACCAGAATGAACACCAGCAAACTCAATATGCTCGCTGATGGCATAAGCCATAATCTCACCATCCTTTGCTACTGCATCCATTTCGATTTCCTTTGCATTCTCGATGAACTTAGATACTACAACAGGGTGATCCTCTGAAACATTTGCTGCAAGCTGAAGGAACTTCTCAAGTTCTTCCTTATTTGAGCAAACATTCATTGCTGCACCAGAAAGCACGTATGAAGGACGAACCAATACAGGGAAACCAACACGGTCTACAAAATTATCAATATCCTCCATTGAAGTAAGTGCACTCCATTCAGGCTGGTTAACACCAATCTCATTAAGCATCTGTGAGAACTTAGCACGATCCTCAGCTCCGTCAATATCGACAGCCTGTGTTCCAAGGATGTTTACGTGCTGCTCATCAAGATATACAGCAAGATTATTTGGTATCTGTCCACCAGTAGATACAATCACACCATAAGGCTGTTCCATATCTATAATATCGAGAACACGCTCGAATGTGAGTTCGTCAAAGTAAAGGCGGTCGCACATATCATAATCGGTAGAAACTGTCTCAGGATTATAGTTGATCATTACTGAACGCCAAC
>Ga0310696_10000756_pt1 | contig 48216 bp, 59 predicted proteins | sample AusTroGonzalo_MG_4_FD_203885 | JGI IMG/M metagenome (GOLD analysis project Ga0310696, IMG submission 203885) | Bovine rumen microbial communities from tropical cattle in Woodstock, Queensland, Australia - Gonzalo_02 (v2) (version 2) | ecosystem: Host-associated > Mammals > Digestive system >...
AGTGCTCGTGGTCTTCCGCGGCCTGACCGAAGTTCGTGAAGTAGACCTGTAGCGAAGGGTCCAGCTTCAGGAAGTCGTAGATGGCCTGGCCGTAACCGCCGGTTCCGTCCACCGTCACCTGGCGCACCTTGTACTTCTGTATGAGCCCGCGGGCGATGTTGTTCATCTCGAAGGAGTCGGCCTTCTGTACCTTCACCTTCTCCAGGATGTGCACGTCGTCGATGACGTAGAACACGTTGTAGTCGCGCCCGTGTCCGGCGCAGTCTATGCCCATCGAGGCGTGGCCCCTCGGCGGCTGCCACATTCGCCCGAAGCAATCCGAGGTGAAGACGGCGCTCTCGATGTCGCCCGAGAGTATCTGCCCCTGGATTTCCTGCCGGTACAGGTCGCCCTTCAGGAACCGCTTCATGTTCTCGCGTTCGGCCTCGGTGACGTGGGTATTGTCGTCGATGGTGGCGCCCGTCACGACGCGCCCAAGTTCGTTGTTCAGCACCATGCGGTCGCACTGGCTGCCCTTTCTCGGTGTGGTCGCATATATCGTCTGCGGCTCGAACTTTGCACCGCGCATGGTCGGGGCAACCGCCGCGAAGAGCATCGGCAGGTCGTCGGCCTTGGCGAGCTCGTCGTAGCACACGGTAGACACGCCGTCGGCACCGCGGCACACGTCGTCGTAGTTTCGGTAGGATGCGCCCCATAGGATTCCGGTGGAGCCGTCTACGGAAATGGTCTCGTCAGACTTGTTCCAGGTCGCGGTGAGCCCCCACGAACGGAGCGTGGAGAGCATTCGCGGCATCATCTGCTTTCGGAGAAGGGAGTTGGTAGGCGTGAGGTATAGCACGTTCTCGCCGCTCGCTAGCGCGATGCAGGCCTTGTTGTGCATCACCCAGCTCTTTCCGACTCCTCGACCGGAGTACATGCCCGAAAGACGCTCCCTCTGCGTGAAGAACGAGCGCTGGTATGGTTCGGGCTTGATGTCTACGTTGATTGTCCGCATGCGGATTCAGCCTCCGCCATGCGCTACACTATGTTGATGTTGAGCTGAATGTGTCCGTCGTCCTCGTCCTTCTCGGCTCCGACTTCTGCCACGACAGCCTTCTGCCACGACTTGATGCGCGCCTGTAGCATCTTGATGATGGTCTGCGATCCGTTGAAGTTGCGTTCCTTGAAAGCGAGTGCCGCGAGCTCGTTGCTTATCTCGAGGGTGAGCTCCTGTAGGAGCGGCTTCCACTTCTCCTCGTCGTATTCGCCGCGCTCGATAGTCACCTTGCCCACCTTCTTCGGCAGGATGAGGCACACGTGGTCGTAGAAGGCCTGCGGAGTCGTGGAATTGAGCGCCGTGACGGTCACGCGCTCCAGGATTTCGTTTTCCCGCTTGATTTCGGCGTCCTCGTCCGGCTCGGTGCGGTAAAGTTTCGTCTCGAACTTCTGGAACGGCGACGAGCCCTCTATGACCTTCACTTCCTTGGACTTTTCGGACGGGAAACGGCATCGCGAGCCGTTCTGCGTAATCTTCCTGACATATTCTAGTGCATTCATTCTATATCTCCCGACGGGAATTTTGTCGCGGCCCCGTCTGCGGCGTCATTTCCCGGAAAAACGGAAAAAGGGCGGCACCGTAGTGCCGTCACCTATGAATAAAAGAACGATTGCTTATCTATCGGGCTACCACTCGCCCACCAGCTTTCCTTCCCTGTCGAAGAGTTGCGTGCGGGCGTAGTCGAGAGGGGTCTTGTAGTCCTTGTCCTTCAGGCCTTCGGCGAACCTGCGTGCGCGTCCGGCCTTGAAGCCCTTCACGAACGCCTTGCCAGCCCTCTTGATTCTCGGGCCGAAGAACGGGACCGCGATGGCTGCGTCCAGTGCGCCCGGCATGCCGCCGCGCTTCACCTGGTCGAGAATGCTGTTGCCGTACATGGCGGAGCCGAGGACCGGGACAAAGTAACCTGCGTCCACGACGCTGACCCCCTCGCCCTCGCCGTCGTCTTCCGGGTCGTAGCCCAGCAGGAAGGCTTCCAGCTTCGATGGCTGTTCCTTGATTTCGAGGGAGTGCGGGCGGAGCTCGCGTTCCTTCAGTTCCTTTTCCAGGTCAAGGTCGCGCTCGATGCGCAGGCGTTCGAAATCGTCCTCGTTGCCGTCGGAGAGGGCCCACAGCTCGCGGTCGGTCATCAGTTCGCCGTCCTTCAGCTTCTCGCGGAGCATGGAACGGTAGCCCTTGCGCATGTTGCCGAGAGCCGCCTTGTGACGCATCGCGTCAAGGAAGGTCATTTCCTCGGCGTCGCGTTCTGCCTCTGCGATTTCCTTTTCGCGTTTTTTCTGCTTTTTGAAATTCTCGTCGGCGATTTCGGCATACCTTGACGTAGGCATGATAGTCTCGGTACGGTCGTCGACAGCAGGCATTTCGTAGTAGGCATCGTTGCGGGCGCCATACTTTCTGCGAACAGTAGAGTAAATGAGTTCGTTAATTTCCTGATCAGTCATGTCAGAACCATTCCTTTTACTTTAACGGTACGTAATCAATCTTTCCGTTAAGAAGGTCAATCACATCGTTCACGTCAGCCCCGCTTTTCAGCATGTAGTTGACATCGCGTCGTACTTCGTCCTCGGTGAAAAATCCACGGTTGAAGTTGCCGCGCACGCTATTCATAACAGAATTGTCGAGTTCCTTTTCAAGGTCTCTGCGTACGATTTCATCGGCAACCTTGTCAAGAAAGTTCTTTTTCTTGTAGTTATTTAGCTGCCGTTTTCCTATTGCACGTATCAAAGAAACGCCTTTAGCCATATCCAATCTCCTTTTAATTAGTTATTTCCGCACAATGAATAAAACGGAAACGGCGGACGCGCCGGAGAAATGGCACGCCCGCCGACTACTATGGAGCAATCAACTACGGAGTCAAAAAAAATTCTTATGCCGCTACCGTCCGCGGCGTTCCTTCGGGGTACGGCGCCACAGGCACTTGTGGCCGAGGAGGTTGATTTCCTTCACGAGCACCTGCGCCACCTGCAATGTCAGGTTCGAGTTCAGGTCGCCAATCTTCATCTCCACCGGTACGGGGAGCTGGAATTCCATCCCGTTGTCGAAGGCGATGACCTCGAAGCGCACGACCTTCGACTTCGGCACCTTTTTCTCGGCATTGTCGGTTTTATTCTTCGTCGCCATAAAATCCTTTTCCTTTCTTACTATGCGCGTACCAGCCTGCACGGCAGGCCCCCGCGGCTGAACTGTCTCACCGCGCGACGGACTTCCTGTAGAGTCCGCTCGCACTGCTCCACCGTCCACCCCATGTTGCGGTAGCGACGGAGCCACATTTTCCGGGCGTTAAGGACGCAGTTCTTCGAGAACCTGGAATCCTTCTGCGATACCGTCTTGACCTTGCGTCCCACCGTATTGAGCCTGTCGGCGCACACGGACTCCACCACGTCGGCACCGTCAGCGGACAGCACCTTACCGCAATGTGCGAACAGCTCGGAGTAGCCGTCGTCGGCCATGCGTTCCGTGTATTCAATCGTGGAAGGCATTATCACGGACTGGTTCACCTTTACCTCGAATCCTCCGTTGTCGGAGTAGTCGTCGATGCTGTCCGGTTTCGAAAGGCCGCCTCGTCCGTCCGGCACGAGCACGTTGCGGGCCTCGTCGTTGAGGCATTTCAGCCGGTTGTAAAGGTAGGTGGTGAAAGACGCGCCCTTGGACTTGTCGAAGTCCCGCGTGGCGTCCATGAATACCGTGTTGGCGATTGACTTGAGTTCGTCTCTGTCGAGGTAAGGCTTCGCGCTCGCGACATTCCCGACGCACAGGTCGATAATTCCCTCGCACCGCCTGTAGAGTTCTTCTGTAGCTTCCATATTATCCCTTCACTACACAATATACATTTTGTGTCATTTTTTGTCAATAAAAAATTTACTTTACACAAAAAAGTCCAGCACGCGAACTCCGATAACAAGGTGAAGGGAATAACATTTTCAACCAACGGAAATCTTACTATGGCAAAAGGAAGCGTATCTTACATGGCGGTGATGGAGCTCCGCCCGGACGAGGTGGAATTCGACCCGAAGAACCCCCGTTCCGAAATCGGCGACGTCAGCGACCTTGTCGCGAGCATCAGGGCTCACGGGCTCATCCAGCCCATCACCGTGCGCCGCACCGAAGAAGGCAAGTTCGTGGTGGTCGCGGGAAACCGCCGTCTCGCCGCTCTGAAGGAACTCAAGCGCTCCGTGAACGCCATCGAGGTAGAATTCTCCACCGAGAAGGAATACCAGGAAGTGTCCGTGGCCGAGAACATCGTGCGTTCGCAGATGTCGCCTGTTGACGAGGCGAAGGCCGTGGCAAGCCTTTTCCGCCGCGGCAAGGGACGCCTCGAAATCGGCGCCATGTTCGGCAAGTCCCCGCGCTGGGCCGAGGCGCGCTACCGCATCGCGAAGCTGGGCGGCAAGGCCCTCGAATACCTGGAACAGGGGAAGATCAATCTCGGACACGCCGAGGCGCTCACCGTATGCCCCGAAGGCGACATAGACAGGTTCCTGGAACAGGCCAAGTGGAACACTCCCGAACAGCTCCGCGCGGCCATTCTCCGCAGCCGCAAGGCTCTCGACAACGCCTGCTTCGACTGCAAGAAGGTTTGCGAGGGTTGCACCAAGAAATCCGACTGCCAGCAGGACCTCTTCGGCGACATCAAGGACGTGTACTGTCTCGACGAGCAGTGCTTCGAGGAAAACGTGAAGAAGTTCGAGGAACAGCTCGCCGAGAGCTGGAAGGTGAACGGCTACGAGCGCGTCCCCGAAGGCGAGGACATGAGCGCCTGCAACGGATGGGGCGAATGGGTCACGGACGAGGAATGCAACGCCGACGAAATCGCGGAGCTAAAGGAAAAGGGCGTGAAGCCGATGTTCTGGGTTTACGAAGGCAAGTCCGGCCTGGCATACCGCGAACCCGACGAGGAAACGGAAGAATCCGAAGGCGAAGGCGAACCCGACGACGGACTTTCCTGGAGCGACAGGAACGCCATCGAGCACAAGGTATGCGAAGTAGACGAACCGCACGTGCGTGCCAAGGTACACGATTTCGTCGCTACACTTGACGACATCCAGGTGGCATTCATTCTCGCCACCCTCACGAACAGCCGCTACGAGTACACGGAATGCGACGCCGACGGCAACCATACCGACAAGGACGAATCGTTCCTGTTGCACGTAGGCGACGAGGTAGGCGAAAAGCGTCAGCGCGACATCCTCGAAGACGAAATCGTTGAATCCGTACTCGGCTACAGCGGCGTACGCAACGGAGACGAACGCGGCTACTTCGGGTGCCTCCCGAAGGACGAGGCCATACAGAAGGCGAAGGAACTCTGGGAATCCGAAAAGGCAAACGAGAAGGAAGACGAAGATGGCGAAGACGGAAACGAAGAATAGCCGCACCGCGACAGGCGAATACTACGACGGCGAAGTGGAAACCATCGTGTACCTGGAATGCCTAGCGACTGCACTCATCAGGAACGGAGTCGAACCGAGGCGCGCCCACAACATCGTCGCCGCCACGAAGTACCTCTCGTCTCGACTGGGCGCGAAGGCGGACCAGCCGATAGAACTGGACCTGATGAAGGCGGAGAACTACATCCACCGCGCCCGCACGGGCAAGTGGCTACCGAAGGAACGGCTCGACCCGTTCGGGGAATGACCAATGACAGAAAACGAAATCATTGCTAGAGGCATCGTTGCAGGCATGGCTGTCGTGCTTCCTTTCCTCGGCATTACCATTGCAAAATGGCATTCGTGGAAGGGCTGGTGTAAGTTTTGGCAGATGATGCACAAAGACTTACAGATGCAAAACGAGCGACTGTTTGAGGCCATGACGACGCAGACCAATTTGGTGCTGAAACTGAAAAGGGATCGTAATTGGGAGTCCTCTCAACACCATAAGTACAAACGATGTATGGGACTGGCAAATGTGTGCGAGTGCAGAACCGCGTATACCTGTGGTCGAAGGCTTCGCCATAACCTCATGTGGAGAGAACGGTGGCTGAAACTTGCGGAATATTTCAAGGAGGATGATAATGGACTTGGATGAAATCAAGCGTGGCCTTCGGGCTGAAATCAAGAAAAGGGAAAACGAGCAGTACGCTACATTCCAGTGCAATGTTCGTCAGATGTGCAAGGATGTACTCGCCAAACTTGAAGAGCAGGAATCGGAGATTGCGGAACTGAAAGCGCAGAAAGCGCAGGCAGAGGACGATTGCGCATACTGGAAAAATTTGGCACAAATTTGGCACAAAAAAGAAACCTAACTCAACCGCCCGATAGGGCAGAGGAAAAATAACAATGGAAAACTTCAACATCATCAAATTACTGAAAGCCCACAAGAAATCCGTAGGAATCGTGGCCGCCGTACTTCTGTCTATTTTCGCGTACCACGTCATGTTCGGCTACAACACGGCTACGCAGCTTCTCGTGAAGCAGTCGCCGACAGGAACATTGTCTTGCGTCGACCACGCCGGATTCTACTTCAAAGGTCCGTTCAGCACCATCTATTCCTACGACCGCACGAAGGACTTCTACTTCAATTCCTCCACTAAAAAGGTAAAGGGCAAAGGATGGGAAGGCGACTATTCCGACGAGGACGATATTTCCGTCACCCTGTCACGAAACGCAAACGCAAACATTTCCGGCTACCTCAAGTACCGGCTCCCGACGGAATGCGAAGACCTTATCAAGATTCACAAGGAACAACGTTCCGACAAGAAGCTTAAACACGACCTTATCCGAAACTCGGTACTATCCGCAGTACGCAAGACAGCACCGATTTTCACTGCGGAAGAAGCCAAGGTCACACGAATCGCAGAATTCAACAAGCTTGCCGAAGACATGCTGTCCGAAGGTGAATACGCCACCACCATCGAAATCCTCAAGGAAAAGACCGGCGAGGACGAAGTAGATGCCGAAGGCAACATCATCAAGAAGGCCGAGACACAGGAATACCGCATCACTAAACTCAAGCTCGACAAGGACGGAAACCGAGTCCTCACGAAGAAATCGGCACTCCGTCTCTACGGCATCAAGATCATCAAGTTCGACATCCAGAACGTAAAGCTTGACGACAAGGCGCAGAAACAGCTCGACATCGTAAAGGAACGCGAAATGCAGCGCGTGGCAAACGCGACGGCAGCGGAAACCGCAAAGCAGAAGGCAATTACCGCCAAGGCCGAAGGCGACGCACGTATCGCCCAGGCAAAGGCCGACCAGGAAGTCGAAAAGATGACCGCCGTCACACAGGCGCAGAAAGAAAAGGACGTGGCCGTTCTCCAGGCACAGAAGGAACAGGAAGTCGCCCGCCTCGAAGCCTTGAAGGCTCTCGAAGTCGCAAAGAAAATCAAGGCCGAGAAGGAAGCGGAAGCGGCCGCCAACCGTGCACTCGTAAACGCCGGTTTGACCCCGCAGGAACGCGCCGAATGGGACTACAAGACGAAGGTAGGCGTAGCCGAAGCTCTCGCCAAGTCCGCACACCCGCTCGTCCCGGAAATCATGCTGACCGGCGGCGAATCCAAGGGCGGTTCCAGTTCCGCCATGGACGCGGTTGGACTCAACATGCTCATGAACCTTACCGACAGGTTGAGCAAGAAGTAAGGAGCGGCATCATGAAGAAATTACTGTGCGCAGTTGCCGTCGCGGCACTCGTAGCCGGATGCCGTGGCGAAGGTCCCGCAACATCGAAGCATTCGGGCAAGAAATACTACCCCGTCAAGGTATGCTCCATTGGAGATGTAACAGGCGAATCGTGCGTAGAGTACGCGGCTGAAAACTATTGTAATTGCGACAACAATTTCAGCATCACGACTCTTGACGGTCACAAGTACGAGTTCAACAAGACCGGATGGTCAATTATAATCACCAAAAAATAAAGGAAAAACAAAATGAAAGCAACAAAGAAACCCGTAACCATCGACGCGATCTACTATAACGGCTCCAATGCCGAAGAAGTCCTCAAGTTCTGCGAAGGCAATGCCGTCAAGAATGAAGATGGTACGCTCACGATTCATACGCTCGAGGGCAACCACAAGGCTATCGTGACGGACTACATTATTCGTGGCGTCAATGGAGAGTATTACCCGTGCAAGGAGGACATTTTCGAGAAAACCTACGACATTGCCGAAAACGTAGAACAGGTTGAATGCGTTCCCGACGACAACGAATACGAATTCACGCATGATTTCTCCTGGGCACTTCGTCAGATGAAGAACGGATACCGCATCCATCGTTCCGGCTGGAACGGCAAGGGAATGTTCGCCGTTCTCCAGAAAGGCTACCCCAATGGAATCCCGTGTAACAAGCAGACTGCCGAAGCATGGGGTCTCAACGAAGGAGACCTGTTCCGCTGCGAACCCTATATGCAGCTCAAGATGGTCAACGGTTCCCATTCTATGTGGGTGCCTTCGGTAAACGATTGCCTCTCTAACGATTGGGCTATCGCAAAGTAACACTCATCAATGGCCGTAGCCTCAACTGGTAAGGCTCTTCTCCTGCGAGGACGGGTTCGAGTCCCGGATGTTGCCGTCAGGTGTCAATGGTAGCACGCGCAGAAAGAAGGTAGTTGTGGGTTCGACTCCCACCGGCCATATAACTGAACCAAGGGAATCAACATGAGCAAAGAAAATAACAAAATAGATCATGAACGATTTAACATTCTACTCGACGATTTTGCGAAAGAGCTAGACATACCAATTTCAGACCTTGCAGAAACAAATGATTCTAATAATGATTTTAGCCGACGCAAAGATTACCGTTACATAAAGAACGATACTCTACCTTTCTTTTTCATCGAACTATACACAGACAGTACGAAAGTCCTTGTAGACAAGGAAGGAAAACCAAGCATTTACGAATATCACGACGAAGAAACGTTTAAAGCACTACGTCCGTTAATCATAAAAGCTATCAATGACAGGTTTGAGTTCCTGAAAAAACAAATTGTATACCAAGAAAAATATACCAGAGTCATCGTCCGTGAAAGTTTCCTAGACAAAAAGGAAACGTTGCTTTACTTGTATTTCAAAGGGGAAGAATACACCGCTAGTGCAAAATACGGAAAGATTTCGCTTACGCCATATAGTATGACACCTGATGCGCTATCCGTCTACATGAACGTAGTAGAAAAGTTTCTCTTTCCATACGCGAGGAAAAAACAATGCCAAAAGTAAGACTCAACAACGTCACGCGCGAAGCTGCCCTTGCCGCACTTTTCAACAGGGCGAAACCGCAGGGCCTCGGAATGCTTCAATACGACAATGCCCACGTAATGACCGAGAATGAAGCAAGGCTCGTCCTCATGAACGGCGACTACGTGGACTACCTGGAAGGCCGAGTAATCAAGGTGGACTTCAAGAACCCCGAAGAAATCGACACTACCCTGTACGACCGCGACAACGGAAAGGATGCCGGAGAAGGTGCCGTATTCTTCGCGAGATACAGGCACCTAGCACAAAACGGTGCGACTGGGTTCCTGCCGTTCAAGGTAATGGGACACAAGGCCAAAGAAATCGACGTTGTTGGAATGTACGGATTCAAATACGACGACGTAATGGGAGGCTCGCTGATTGTGTACATGCGCCCGGAAGTCATGCAGTTGCAGAGCCGAATCCATTTCGAGTTCCACCACGCAGACCTCGGTAGCGAATACATGCAGTTTATAACGAGCACGGAATTCATCGCAAAAAGAAAAGAGGAATTCGGCTACTGCGTTGAAAGCGTAATCATCCAGGCGATGCGCCGCATGCTGGAGAAGGACAAGTAATGAAGTGCGGAGAACTGAAGGCAGACATCGTAACGACAAACACGCCGTGGTACGAAATTGATGGTTCTATCAACATCAAATTACAGGAGCACAAGGACTGCGAATTTGTGGACTTAAAGTATGTAAACGAAAACACGGCAGTTCTTCTCTACAAGGAATGTAAGGAATGCAAGGAATGATAGAGAAACCTAAAGCCGAGAACTGCTTCGACGTATACGAGGAATACACGAAGACCGGCGAAGAAATCCTCGTCTACCGCTCCGAGGCAATCGACAAGTACATCGACTCCCTGCGCTCCGAGATTGTCGAGAAGGTCGTTGACGACTTCACGCGGTGGCGCAAGTGCGACCCGGTGACGGGAAAGCCCGACGAGGAGTATTTCCGTTCGCACCCGAAGCTGACGCTCGTCAAGGTCAAGTTCAACTACCTCGGCGAGGACATCGAGGTCGTCAAGATCGCCAAGTGGGACCACAACATAACGTGCTGGAAATTCCAGTGCAGCGAGGACCCGATGAACGACCCGGAATACAAGGGCGACTACAGGGTGGTAGGATGGAGGCCCATACATTGAGCAGCATGAGGAAGGACGATGACGGATACGGACAGAATGCCACAGGTGCTCACCGACGTGCTGAACGTCGGATGCAGAGGCTACACGCTGACGGAAGCGCAGAAGGCCCGCAGGAAGCGCGGACAGAGCATATACAACAGGGACAGGAAAGCGGAAGAATACAAGTACAGCAAGGGAGAATGGGTATAGCATGACGAAAACGATTACGAAGGACCTCATCGTGGTGCACGGCACCGACAGGACGCAGTGCGGATTCCAGCGATTCGTGCTGCCGACGCTCATGCACTCCACGTCGCTCACGGAGAACGTCAGCGTGGAGCTCCGCACGTCGCCCGTAACCGACGTCGGAGAACTGAAGCGCCTCGTGTCGGTTGTTATCGTGCGCCCGGCGGACATCGCCTGGAAGGGCTACGTGGCCTACTACACGCAGAAGCGTCAGTTCTTCGGATTCAAGGTAGTGGTTGACTTCGACGACCCGCTGTGGTGCGTACACGACAACTGCCGCGAACTGATGGACGAGGTTTCCAGAGGCTTCGACTGCGCCGTACTCTCGACAAGGGCGTTGAAGGACAAGTTCCACGACCGCTACCCAGCAACGAAGGCCATCGTGATGCCGAACGGCGTCGCGGACTTCCTGTACGGCAATACGGACAACGGCGAACCCGCAAGGCCGCGCAAGGTGCCGGTAGTCCTCTACGGAGGCGCGGGAGGTCACGACGAGGACTTTGCCGGTCCGTGGGCGCCGTGGCTGCGGCACAAGGTGGAGAACGGCGAGATAGACTTCCACTGTTTCGCATCGCCCGTCAAGCCGCTGGAGCACTTGGCGAACCGAATCACGGTGCACAACGCGGTAACGCCGCCGGAATGGGGCAAGGCGCTCACGGCGATATGCCCGGACTTCTACATCGCGCCGCTCGCGGACACGACGGTGAACCGCTGCAAGAGCGACCTGAAGTACAAGGAGGCCTGCGAGCTCGGAGCCGTGTTCATGGGCTGCGGCGAGAGCTGGTCGCCGTACAGGTCGGCACCGAAGGGACAGCTCGTAGCGAACTCGGCTACCGAGGACGAGCTTGACGCGAAGTTCCGCTCATTGTGCGAACCGGATAACTTCGCGAACGCTGTCAAGGCGCAGCGTGACATGCTGACCGAGAAGCACTTGCGCATGACGGACCACATTTTCATAGGACGCTGGCTCATCGCATACGGCAACTGCAAGGAAGCGTAGCCGAATGCCGTCGCACGCGAACCACGATAACATAGCAGAGAGGAAATGCACACAATGTTCACCGAATACCATCTCGAAAAGATCATCCAGGCGATAAACGACGCCGAGGAACGGCAGACGAAGGCTATCGTCGCCGCCATCGAAAAACTGAAGCCGGAGCCCGTCAAGGTCACGCAAGAACGCCACGACATCGGACTGGTTGTCAACCCGGACCTGTTCACCCCCGAAGAGGAAGAGGCTCTCGCCAAGGCAATCGACGAATCGCGCGTGGTCCCCGTGAAGAAACCGTCCACGGCACCGAAGAAACCGTCCGCCACGAAGAAACCGGCTCCGGTAAGGGGGCGCAACTGATGGTTAGAGGTAACAGCGAATGGAAAAGCCAGCAACGCCGCGAGGAACTGCCGAAGGTGCGCTGCTACAGGTGCGGCAGGGAAATGCCGGTAAACGAGATGGTGGAAGTGGGTTACGAAGTCTACGCATGTCCTGGAGGATGTGGACAGGGCATCCCGAAATGAAGAAGACGCGCAGCATAACGACCACCGTCACGGTGCAGCCCAGCGACGTCGTGTTCGTCCCGAAGCTGGGAGAGGTGCCGAACGAGACTGCGGCGGAGAGAGTGCGGCGCATGGCTAACGAGCGAAAAAAAAAATACCTTCTGAACCCGGGAAACCGACGGAAGCACATCAGGTGCATCATCGAGTGCGTAAGGCGCCAGCGCGAAAGAAAGAAATTACAGAAGACCGCTTGAACGGTCTTTTTTCTTTTTATCGTCAATTCAGCCAATTTTGCAAAGTAAAAAAAAGAAACCGCATTTTGACGAAATTCAAAAGGCGACTAAAAGTAAACGAAACGAAACGCGGCTCGCGCCGGATTCCTGTTCCTAAACACACCCGATACACTCTTGCGTTTTTAACACTTTACAAAGTGCAGCTTTTCAGCAAAGTGTACCAAGTGTATCAAACACCCAGTCCACCCCACACCACCCAATATACCTTTTCCCCGACGACAAAGCAAACGCGCAATTTGCAAACCGTTCGCAAATCCGGCAGAAAACGGCCCCGATTTTCGGGTTTAATGTCTCCGACTCGGAGTATTCCAACCCGGAATAGCCGAATTTTCGCACGTAACCGACCTAGAAAGCCGTTTTGGACACTCACCCGTACTTCCTACCGCCCGAAAAGAAAAACGGCCTAGAGAGCCGTTTCCGTCCAAAATCCGTTTTATACACAAACACGCATAATGCGCATAGAGCGTGACGGAGTTGCCGTATGTCTAAAAAATCCCGATTTTTAGACATAGATTCTGCAAGAATCCTACAGAATCCGCAAATAAAACCGGAAAATTCAACATTTTGTATCGTTTTCGGGTTTCATTCCGTCTTTTCGGCGACTTCCTTGGAAATCAGCATCGGCTCCTTGGAGAGTTTCCCGTCCATCCTGTCGGCCACCTCGGCCATGAACTCCAGGGTACGGTCCAGCACCTTCCCCTTGTCGAGGCCGTCGTCTATGGCGCGTTGTGCGACCTTGATGTGGTCGCGGAGCCAGTCGGCGAAGCATGTCATGGCCTCGCGCTTTCCCTTGCAGTACGAAATTTCGAATTCTTCCGATGTCATTTTCTATCCCCTCGGTTCGAGTTTGTCGATCTTGTCGAAAAGTTTCTGCATGAAGAAGTCGGTCTTCCTGTCGAAGGCCTCCTCGGACCTCTCGGCGGCGACGCGCTTCTTCACGGCCTCCCAGATTTCGGGGCCGAACAGCTCCCCGATGGTCATGCCCATCGTAAGGAGCCTGTACTCCGTCTGGTGCGTCGGGAAAGTCTTGCCCTTGACCCAGTTCGATACGGTCTGGTCGGTGACGCCGAGCATCGCGGCGAGTTCCTCCTGCTTGCGGATGCCTAGCCTTTCGCCCTCCCTGGCGAGAAAATCCTTGATATTCAGTCCGTCCATACAAGGAAATATAGCAATATTTACAAGAAAAGATTGTAAAATACTATATTTTTACAAGGAAAACTTGTAATTTTGTGAAAACTTGTGCTATATTTACCCCGAAAAGGTATGAAAGACGAAGGGGAAATCGCACTATGCCTGGACAGAAACAGAGGGAAGCTGTCGCGCTGATATACGCGCTCTCGCGGAAGGGGCTCGCCGAGCCGGGGCTGGAAAGGGAGGCCCTGCGGCGTATAGCCGGGACTGTGGAGCGGGTGTTCATGGGAAAGGAAAATAAAAGTGCCGGGACGGACACGCGCCTTTGAAGGGGAGATAACCAGCGAGGGACGCTGGTAGGCGGTCCGTTCCCGGCTAGGGAATTCGTTACACGGTGTTATCGGTGTTCGTGCGCTAGTTCGACTGCGCGCGCCTCATCCCCGCCTTGACGCCTTCCTGGTACGGCGTGGAGCCGATGGGTGTGATGGGGGCTATGGGGCATATCGGGACTATGACGTTGTTGCCCTTTACGAGCTTGTAGCCGAACTCGAAGCCCGCGCAAAACTCGGACTGGTTGTCCGCGAATGCGAGTGCCGCGATAGCGAGTACGGCGAAAATCAGTTTTTTCATGGTTGGCCTCCTTGAGAGCTGTTGAACCTGTTATCCCTACACCAAATATATACAATTTTCCGCCGGAGCGGTAGCCCCCCTCGCGCGCACGCGCGCGTACCCCCCCCTATGGAAAATACTATCCGTATTCAGATATATGGTTAAATGAAAGATAATATCTGTTATTTCTATTACTTCTTCTATTGCTATTGCTATATAAGGATGGGTTTTCGTGGGTTAGCTTGGGTTTTGCTGGGTTTCTTTGGGTTTTAAAATAACCCATTGGGTTCTGTTGGGTTTTTGAATAACCCATTGGGTTTTTATTGGTTTTGGGGAACCTGTCGAAAACCGCCCGGTTTCCATTCGGTTAAGGGTTGGGTTCCCGTTGGGTTTTCTTTCTTAATCCGTTGAAAAAACGTTTTAAAAATGTTTTAAAAACGTTTTGTAATGTTTTACTCCCGAAATCGACGGTCGTACCGCTGAAGTACATCGGTTTAACCACGGAATAACCACGGAAAACCGATGTTTAACCACGGAAATTATTGTAAACACACGACCATCCGTACGATTACTCGTCCGATATATCGTACGATAGGTCATACGATATATCATACGATTTTCACCCGTTGAAGAAAACCGAAATAAACCCACTGGGTTTCCACGGGTTTTGCTGGAGGCAAAAAAAACGGCTTCCGCCGTCGCTATCAAGGTTTCCAGTAAAGGTCGTCTGTCGCAACGAAATCCTCGCAGTATGTACTCGATTTAAGATTCTCGTATACCTTCATGTCAGTAGGCAGTTCTGTCAGTTCATGTACCTTATGGAATACGATACTGTCGGAATGGCACTCCATCCAGCTTACAGACGTCTGGTAACCCATCCAATCAAAAGGGGTGTGCCCTTGTTTATCGTGTATTTTAAAAAATCTACTACCAGATCTTATAGCCGAAAGAAATTTATCTTTCATTGAATTACAATACCCTTCTGACACCCTATATCTCATCGATTCATCCTTGACGAGACAAGGCCATCCTACGAATTTTGACAATTTAGATGTATAGACAGTTTTATGGCCCATAGGAGGCTGAGATAAAAACTTGCGAACCCACTTTCCTTCGCTGTCAAAACGGTATATAGACAAGTCTGTCCTGTTTACAGGCCCTCCCTTAATGTTATAACGGCATCTCACGATATTGGTATCGACTACATCACAATCTACGGTGCATTTCATTAAGGTTGTGTCAACATCTACCATTCCACAATTTACGAGTGAATCTTCCGCTATTGATATAACAACAGAAGAAATGATAAACATTAAAATCTTTTTCATAACTTAGCGCCCTCTTCCGGTCGATTCTTGAGAATTTCCGCGGCAACAATCATCGCCTTGCTTATATCTTCGTTCGTGATCTTCAGCCCGTCGGACTTCGTTTCAACACCGAAAAGGGTCTTCGTCGTGACTCCCCTACGCAACAGCCTTATGATTGCGTTGTATTTCGGGCGGTTGCCCTTGCGGGATTTCGGCCACGTCCACCTGTTTATCGTCTGGTAGTCAAGGTTAAGGAACTCGCATAGTCCGTCCATGTCAAGGCCGCTTTCCTGGAAAACCATGTCCAGGTTTATCGTATGAAGGAACTCCTCCGGAGGCTCCTTCACCTTCGCGACATGTTCTTCTATGGGATTTTCGGGCTTCAAGTTGTCGTCCATGGCACAAAAATAGGTAATTATAGGATTTCAACAAGAAAAATATTGAAAAAATATTGAAAAACTATTGACAATGTAGAATTTCTAAGCTATATTGTAGAAAAACAACACAAAGATGTAGGATTTCTACAAGGATAGCAAATGATTCAACTCCAACTACCTGACGAAATGTCGAAGTTCTTTGACGACATCAAGGCCGTCAGAGAAAAGAACCTCGAACCAAGCACTAACCGACAGATCGTGATCGATGCCGTCAAGGACCTCCACAAGAAGGTTGTAAAGAAGGACTAATTGATGGCATCTAGGAACGACATATTCTGGTGCAGGGTTTTCTTCAAGGCGTTCATCAAGCATTTCCGCAAGATGAGCGACGAAGAAATCGTAAAGGACATCAGACAGTCGATGGACGACCTCGAAGACCTCGTTGGCGACACCGACACTTTCGGGTCGCAAATGGTCCGATGGGCAAACGGACGGGCCGACGAACCTTTTGCCACGGCAGCACGCGAGAACGGCAAGAAGGGCGGACGCCCGCGCAAGAATCAAGAATCTACGGCAGGCGCCCCTACCCGCGAGGATGGGGTGAAATCGGAGGGCGTGCGCATCGCCCCGAAAGCGGAATCCGGTACGCCTGCCAAACTTTCCCTCGCATACGCCGGAAGGGGCGGCAACGTACACCTCACAGACGACGAGTACAACATGCTCCTACAGGAACTCGGAAACAAGAGAAAGGCCGACAAACTCATCGACTCGCTCGACTACGCCATCGCAGAAGGCAAGACCTTCAACGCCCCGCACTTCCACGTGCTCATGCACTGGAACGACTACCGCGAGGACAAGGCAGCAGAAGCCGCCGAGATGGCGAAGGTGAACGCCGACGCCAGGGCGGAGGCATTCGCGAAACGCGGGTACAAGACAGCCGAGGAAAGGCAGCAGGAAGAAATCGCGAAGGTCAGAGACTTCTGCACCGGGCTGCGCAACGGAACCATCAAGATTGCAAAGGAGGGCTAATGATGAATGAGAACATCCTTGCTGAAATCAGCGAACAGATTACCGTCGCCTACATGCAGGCCGGGAAGAAGATTACGGGCGAAAACGTGGCCGTGGTGGCGAAGGCCATGATGGACGCAATAGGTTTCGCCAGCGTCGAAGAAGTGCGCGAATCCTTCCGCCGCGCAAAGATGACGCAGGACATCCCGACCCAGCGCACGCTCGCCGAGGCGCTCGCCAACCACCGCGCAGAGACCTACACGCAGACATCCTCGCTCCCCCTCATCGAGAACGCCGACCCCCGCGCCGCATGGCTCCCGAAATCACAGATGAAGCGCAACATCAACATGATGACCGCCATCAAGAACCTCTCCGCAGCCATCTCCGACCGCGAGTACATGGAGTACTGCAAGGTGCATGTAACCAAGACGGAGAGGCGCGGCGACAAGGAAGTGGCGGTATACGCCAACCTGGAGGCAGCCCTGGCGTTCGACAGGCCGAAGAAGAAGATGCTGGAGGACCTCTACATGAAGTACTGGAGAAAGTGCTCCTGCGCAGCAGGCTACCCCGCTAACGCGCCGCTCAACCACGGACTCACGCCACCAACGGTGCCGGAATTCAAGGCGATGCTCCACTACGAGAGCCTCGCGCACATCTAAAACCTAAAGGAGAAAACAAGACTATGGACTGCAATATAGACCTGGAGAAGGTGGCGAAGGCCACGGTAATGAAGGACGGAGTTTCCGCCGCCATCTGCATCGGCGAGGCCGTCATGGAAGCCGCCTTGAACGCCACGAGGTTCTTCCGCGGGAGCATGGAACTCGACATCACCGAGTTCGTGATTGAACGAATCGAACTCGCAAAGAAGGCCGGACCTCCCGAAATAGAGATCTACCGCAAGAAGGCCGAAGCCGTGGCCGGTATCGTACCGAAGCGTCGCCGCGGTAGACCGCACAAGAACCCGCCAAAGAAGGAGACGGACAATGTGTAAGGACGGATTCACGCGCAACACCGCCGACGACGGCATCCACGACAACATCGAGTTCAACGATTACCATACACCCGAATACAGGATGAAACGCCGCGCACGCCGCGCCATCATCGATAACCTGGCCCCGTTCGGCATCGTCGTCGGGACGCTCGTAGCCTTCCTCATCCTCGGTTATATCGAACTGGGCGAATTCTAGTGGAACTGAAGGACTACACGGAGTACGCCACGTGCACGATATGCGGGCTCAAGAAGTATTGCAGACTCGTCGCCGGACGCTTCATCTGCTACAGCTGCGAAAACGGAAATTTCAAGGGACTAAAAGGAATAGACAATGTGCAACGACGTGACAGCAAACAAGGATAGATACGACAGGCTACTCATCGACACGAAGGTATGCGCCGAGTTCATCCTTGACGACCTCATGGCGGCGGCACGCAAGGACCCCGACAAGGTGCGCGACGTGATCGGCTCGGTCAGCTTCCGCAAGATGGAGGAGTACGTGTCGCTGAAGCAGCAGACCGAGGCGGCCTTCGAGGAGTGGATTCACGGAGTAACAAGCGTTGACTGACTTGTCAACAACTGACACAACTTATCAACACCCAGGAGAATCAACAATGGAACAAGCAAAGGAAACCACTACCGCCGTCAACGTCCTTGACGACTACTCCGTAATCGTCGTCGACCAGGAACGCCTCCAGGCGTTCTTCTCGGACGGCAAGAACCTCGACAAGGTCTACGGACGCGTCGAGAAGATGGCGAAGGGCCTCGTGGCCGACCCGACCACGAAGGAAGGCGCATCCCAGATCAAGGGCGCCGCACGACAGCTCGCGAGCGTAAGGGTCAAGGTGGATAACCTCGGAAAGCAGGTGGTCGCGGAGCTCAAGAAGCTCCCCGGTGTCATCGACGACAACCGCAAGGCATTCCGCGAGAAGATGGAAGCCCTGCAAGCCGAAATCCGCCGCCCGGTCACCGAGATCGAGGAACGCGAAGCCGAAATCGACCGCATCAAGGCCGTGCACCAGCAGCTCATCAGTGCGGACTCCGCCACAATCAGGCAGAACATCGAAGCCGTCAAGGCTATTGCGCTCACCGCCGAAAAATGGAAGGAGAGCCTCGAAAAGGCCACCAAGGCCGTGACCGGAGAAATCGCAGCGCTCGAAACCATGCTGAAGGCAGCGGAGAAGCGCGAGGCGGAGGCCCGCGAGCTCGAAGAGCTCCGCAGGAAGCAGGAAGAGGCGGAACGCATCATCCGCGAACAGAGAATCAAGGAAGAGGCCGAGAAGAAGGCACGCGAGGAAGCCGAAGCCCGAGCAGCCGCCGAGAAGGCACGCATGGAGCGCGAAAAGCAGGAAGCCGAACGCAAGGCCGCCGAAGCCGAAAGGGCCGCACAGGAGGCCCGCGAACGCGAAGAAGCCGCCAAGGCCGAACTCGCAAGGCGAGCCGAGGAACCAGCCCCCGTACCGATGTCCAAGACGCTCCCACAGCCGAAGCCGTCCAAGTGGACCGACGAACAGAAGGCGGTGAACAAGCGCATCGTCGCCGACATCGCCGACACCATCGAACCTGAACTCAAGAAACGGATCGCCGGACATTCAGACCCGGGCTACAGACTCGCCGCGGAAGAATGCGCGAAGGCGGTCGTGAAGGCGATCCTTACAGGAAAAATCCAGAACCTCAAAGTGGAGTACTAAAAATGGAATTTATCGAAATCACGCGCATCGTCGCCGACAAGGCCGCATGGCTCGAAAAGCGCAAGCACTACATCACCGGAACCGACGCCGCCAAGCTCCTCGGGCTCTCCCCCTTCGGCAGCATCTTCGACGTATGGCTCGACAAGACCGGACAGGCCCCCGAGTTCGCGCAGAGCGCCGCGATGAGGGCCGGGACCGCGTTCGAGTCCGCAATCCTCAAGATGTACGCCGAGGACACCGACGCGAAGCTGGAGCACGTGGACGGATACAACCTCGTCACCTGCGACAAGTACCCGCGCCTCGGCGCCTCCCTCGACGGATGGAACCACTCGCTCGGAATCCCGGTTGACGCCAAGAACATCCGCTGGAAGGACGAAAAGTGGGGCGACGCCTGGACCGACGAGTTCCCCGAATACTACAAGACCCAGCTCCAGGTGCAGATGATGGTCACCGGCGCGAAGTTCGCCCACCTCGCGGTGATGTTCTCCGGACAGGATTTCAACATCTACACGATGGAATACGACGAGGAGCTCGCGCAGCAGATCCTCGACGCATCCGAGGCGTTCTGGCCCTATGTCGAGAATTCCGAGATGCCGGAGGTAAGCGGCAGCGATACCGCGTCCGACTACATCAAGGACAAGTACGCGGTCGGTACGCCCGACCTCGAAAAGGAAGCCGACGAGAGCCTCCAGAAGTACGTGGCCGACTACAAGGCGGCGACCGCAGCCGAGAAGGACGCCAAGGCGAAGAAGGACGAGGCTGGCAACCGCATCAAGGTATTCATGGGCGACGCCACGGTGGTGCCAGGATTCTGCACCTGGAAGAACGCCAAGGATTCGCAGAAGACCGACTGGGAGGCCGTCGCAAAGGCCGCCATGGAAAACATGAGCGTACTCGAGCGCGAGGAGCTCGTCGCGAAGTACACCGAGACGAAGCCGGGCAATAGAACACTCCGCATCACCGCAAAAGGATTTTAAACAATCAACCCCAAAGAGGTAAAACTATGGAACAAGCAATGACCCCCGCAATCGCAACCCCCGAACAGCAGATGATGCCCGCCGTGGCAATGTCGGCATCCGAAAACGCCGCCGTCGCAATGGCCGCACAGCAGAAGGCTATCGTCGAGGCCCGCTACAAGATGGCACTCGCACGCCCCCGCGACCTCGACATGGTGCGCCAGGCGATGCTCAAGGACGCCCGCCGCCCCAGCTTCGCCAACGTGGCAATCTACCACAAGCCCGTAGGCAAGGGCATCGAAGGCCCCAGCATCCGCTTCGTCGAGGCAGCCATCCGCAACATGACCAACATCCTCACCGAGACGGCGACCGTATCCGAGGACGACGAACGCCGCGTCATCCGCGTGGCCGTCAGCGACCTCGAAACGAACACCTACTTCTCGCAGGACGTGACCGTCACGAAGACTGTGGAACGCCAAAAGCTGCCGCAGGGAGAAAAGCCCATCCGGGTCCGCACCAACTCCTACGGCAAGCCCGTCTACATCCTCCACGGCACCGACGACGACATCCTCAACAAGCAGAACGCGCTCATCTCCAAGGCGGTCCGCACGCTCGGACTCCGCCTGATTCCTGGCGACCTCGTCGACGAGGCGCTGTTCTACGTACGCCAGACCATGGCGAAGCAGGACGCGCAGGATCCCGACACCGCAAAGAAACGCATCATCGACGCTTTCTCGCAGCTCGGCGTCAACGTGGAATCCCTGAAGGACTACCTCGGCCACGAACTTTCCAGCATCGACCCTAACGAATTGCAGACACTCCGTGCGCTCTATTCCGCCATCAAGGACGGCGAGACCACATGGAAGGCCATCATGGACGACAAGGAAGAAAAGGAAGCCGAGGCGAAGGCAGAACAGAAGTCCGCGAAGAAGACCGCCAAGAAGGAAGCCGCAGCCGTAAAGGACGATGAACCCGAACAGGCTCACGCTACCGAAGGCTCCGTTCCCACAGAAGAGGACATGTTCGGATAGCCGATGAAGACCCGTTCCCTGAAGTACCCCGTTTCCGCGATGGTAGGCGCGACATGCGGTCGCAAGTCGTTCACCTACCGGATGGTCTACGCCCTGGAACAGTGGGCCCTGCGCCACGGGTACGAGGGACACCGCCCGCACATAGTCCCGACAAAGGCCGACAGGAAAAGGCAACAGAAACTTCAACTCAAGGAAATCTAATGGCATACCTCAACAAAGTCTTTCTCATGGGCAACCTCGGAAAGGACCCCGAGATCCGCGTCTTCCCGAGCGGCGGCAAGTGCGCCACGTTCTCGCTGGCCACATCCAAGCGCTACCGCGACCAGAACGGGGAGCAGAAGGAGCAGACGCAGTGGCACACGGTCAAGGTGCTCGGCCGCTCCGCAGACACCCTCCAGCAGCTCGGCGTCAAGAAGGGTACGCAGATGCTCGTCGAGGGCGAGCTCACCTACAGCACCTGGACCGACCAGACCACCGGACAGAAGCGCTACTCCACCGAGGTGGTGGCGTTCTCCTTCCAGCTGATCGGCCCCCGTCAGCAGCAGGGCAACGGCAACGCGGCACCGACCTACGACTACTCGCAGGGCGGACAGAAGGCGCAGCAGCCCGCGCAGGACAGCTCCGGATGGCAGGCACCCGACGGTGACGACGACCTGCCCTTCTAGGGATATTGCCGTGTCTCCGGCACCCCCGCGGTCGTGTTTTTTTTGTTTCGGGCCGCGGGGGCAACATTTGAATCGAAACACAGCTCGCCTAGCTCAACGGTCAGAGCTACGGACTCATAACCCGCAGGTTCCCGGTTCGAATCCGGGGGCGAGCACTAAGGCCCGATGGGTGTACACATTTTACCTAATCAACACCCCTATAAGACAGCACCAGTAGGGCCCGAATTTGCACGATGGCAGCATAAACTGAAAGTTAAACCAACAACTGAACTTTCTTCTAAAATCTGTAAACATACACACGCACCGCTGCCGGAGTGCAAAACCTTTAAGAACCGCAAGTCATGAACAACTGATTGGCTTGCATCCGTCCGGAATCTACACACGGGCGGACCGGTGGCGAGGCGGCTCATAGGTACTCCATTTACTTTACCGCCGGGCCTCTTCGGCGGCATAAAAGCAACGGATTAGCTGGTGCCGACAAAGAATAGGTGCGCCACCGGATAGAATTTTTTTTGAACGAAACGAGGAAAAATAAATGGGAATAACTGTACTTTCGCTTTTCGACGGCAAATATGGAGCCAGTTCCAACGGGGAAATAATCTCCTATGTTGGCAGGACAAAGAAACTTATCGGAAAGATTGGAAAATCTGGATATAGGATGGTTGTCCTGACAATCAACGGGAAAAAGCAATACCACAATGTCCATAGGATTATTGCAAAGGCTTTTATTCCCAACCCGAAAGGACTGCGTGAAGTGAACCACAAGGACGGAAACAAACTCAACAACGCCGTGTCAAACCTTGAATGGGTCAGCACTAGGGAAAATCAAATACACGCAAGAAACAATGGACTTGAAGGGTCTAGCAAAATCAGTATGGAGATTGCCGAAATGATACGAAAAGACAATGGAAGTAATCGTGAACTTGCAAAAAAGTATGGGCTTAAAAAGACTGAAATAGGACTGATTCGTCAAAACAAAAGGTGGGTAGCATAATGGGAATAAGGGTGCTTTCATTGTTTGATGGGATGTCGTGCTGTCAGATCGCGCTCAAGGAACTCGGCATAAAGGTCGACAAATACTACGCCTCCGAGATCGACAAGCACGCGATTAAGCAGACGCTAATCAATTTTCCCGACACCATCCAGCTCGGCAGCGTGACCGAGGTTGACGCACGGAAGCTCGGACACATTGACCTTTTGGCAGGGGGCTCGCCATGCACGAACTTCTCGTTCGCCGGACGCCGCAACGGCATGAATACTACCACGAACGAGGAAATCTACACTCTCGAGCGATACCTCGAACTGAAGGAACAGGGCTTCGAGGTTTGCGACGCGTTCCATGAGAGCGACAACCTTGCCGTCGGAATACTGCTGCGCCTTCAGGAGGGCAATCTCGTTGTCCTTCTGTGCGAGCTGGTAGACCGGGCTTGCGGCAGGGTTCTGGTTGCCACCGAACAGACCGCCGAGGCCGTTGCCACCGAGCAAGCCCGTGGCGATTGCGGTTCCGACAGTACCGATGATGCCGGTGGTAAGACCGGCAGTGCCTACGCCCTTGGAGGCGTATTCCTTATCTTCTTGATACACCATCTTATTATCTCCTTTCGATTGGTGTGTAAAAATGCCTATCGGGTGTTTCCCGAATCGGCTCTATAATGTCTTTCTGAAATCGCCCGCGTCAGCTCCCTTCTAGCGTTCGCGGGGACATGTAATTTCCTTCGTCCAAATGAATAAAAGAACGCCGTCGGCGTTCTCCTTTTCCTGGTTCCAAATGTCACGGAGAAACGGGTAGCATTACGCCACCTGCTTCGGAATCCACAACGTAGATACGAGGTGACGGTTGGCGTAGCACCAGTCGTCCTTCTGCGGCTCGCCATACCACGAATCCGACAGGCTCACGGCGAGCTGGATCGTGGCGCACTTGGTCGGTCTGTATTCGGCGAGGTCACGGAGCATGGCATACAGCAGCACGTTGGTATCCTTGAAAGAAAGGTCCTGGCCGTATCCGTTGCAGTCGTGGACGAGCCAGCAGACAATCTCGTAGAGGTTGCCTAGATTCGGTGCGTACCAGTCCACAATCTTCGGGCCGCTGCGCCCGTCGAATACGAATCCCGGAGCCGTCTGCACATGCAGGGTTCCCTGGTTCGTAATGACCGAAAGTCTCACCCCTCCGTCAAGCGGGTAGCGCCTCGCGCGGTTCTGCTTTAGTTGGCAGAGCATACTGCGACCGTCCGATATTTCAAGGCGCTCTATCTTGAGCGTCGACTTGTGCAGCCGATTCATCATATTTATCCTCCCCAGTCATCCTTGTCGAAAAATACCCACCCGAAGAACATCCATGCGGCGAAACAAGCGACAATTACTCCGCATCCTACCATACATTACCTCTTCGCTGAACCTTCTATCTTTCCGCGTATAAATGCCACGTCGGAGCGTATTGCAGAAATAGCCTCCCTCATTTTCGACAGATCTGACATATCCGCTTTACGCTGTTCCACAAGCGCTTGCGTAGTCAGTTCCAACGAGGTAAAACGGACGTTCGTGTCGTCACTGTTACCCTTCTGTATGGCGGCCGTGGCTGCTGCAATAAGCAACGCCAACGCGCCTACCAGAGGTTGAAGGAACTTGCGCCATTTTGCGGATTCATTCATCGGAAAATTCTCCATTTGTGTAAAGTGACTTCATTAGAATCGAATTTTCCATCAAACATCTTCATCACACAATGAATAAACCACGCATGCAGTTACCGTACAAGTCGTTGTACGACGTAATGTTTTCAGCCATGGTTTATCTCCTTGTTTAAATCTTTTCTCGCGTCAAGTTGTTTGAAATTTGCAGAAATCCTAGTGTTAGTAATCTTCCTCGAAGCACTTCGACATGACGCTGATGTAACAAAGTGTCGAGCTTGCGTTCGCCTTGATAACAGATATTACCATATCTATCACATACGCGTGCAAATTGTCCCCGGTACAAATAGCTAACAAAGCGTGTCCTTGGATGTCTTGAACGTTGGATGTTGACAGATTGCGGGACGCAAGTACAACATCAGTTCCATTCAAATTTGAATTGCCGATTCGGTCGATGAATGAATTGATATTTGATCCGGTCTGCGAGTCCCATTTAATCGTACCCCATACTTGACCGCCGTTCCAAGATCTCGTAGAACCGGCATCCACAGTGAGCTGCAAAACATTTGTCGATGGTGTTTTCAGTCCAAATACCAGGTTATCCGATGGTCCGTTTACAAACTTCGATGTATAATGAATAATGCCGACACCGGTAATCGTCCCGTTGTTGATTTCTCTGTGCCACAAAGCAGCAGTATGAGGAATCTTGAACGACGGGCTGGCTTCACCAAAGCCTTCCCCGTCACTCTTGAGGCACATCGGTACATTGCTGCCACCATACGACGACGCATACAATTTATTCGAGCGTTGTGCATAGCCAATAGTCCAAAGGCTAGGGCTGTCGCATTCAATAACATTCCCGTACTGGTCTACGTAAACAGGAATTCTGGGGCCGCCAATCTGCGGGTGGCTTGCCGAAGAACCAATCTTTGCGGCGTACGTACTTTCGTTAGCGAAGCCGGACTGCGTTGCGTATGCGCTTTGCAGGCCATTCGTGCGGTAGTCGCCGTCCTGCAATGCAAATGTACCGCTCGCATTTGGCAGTTGTAAATCTCTGCTTGCCGTTAAGTTATCCGACCAAATCTTACCTACATAAGCACCGTTACCAATTCTTACCGACCCTCTACGGGCATTTGTTTTTTCTCCACCCGAAGCACCTACTATCCAAATTACACCATTTCCAGTATCGTAGTATGCAGTCAAGTTCGGCATTGTATATACACCCTTGAAGCCGGAACCAGACCCATCAAAGAAAACAGGACATTTAGTGTTGCTCGAATTTCCTTGGTTGTACAAGTTTCTCGAACTTACGGCTACTTCTTTGACATTGGCGTAAGTAAAATCGACAAGATCGGAAGGTAACGTTTCTGTAGTCGTTCCGCCTTTTGATATACTAGCGATATTAGTATTTACAATCTCAACGCCTATTCTTCTGGCAGATGCAATGTTGCTACCTGTATCTATAAGCCAAATATCATATTTAGGCCTGGACGAAGTGCTGTCGCTAGATTCCTTGTAGCATATCTTGAAGTAGTCTGTTATTGCTACTGTTTCTGCCGTTAAAGTCATCCATGCTTTAGTAGTTCCTCCGGTGTCGTCTGTCCTCGCTATCGACGCATTGATAACAACAGTAGCTGTAATCGCTCTTGTGCAATTTACCCTAAATTCGCAAACACCTTTTTTTACTGTGCCAAAATCAAGCGTAAAAAGATGCGTGTACCCCTTAATACCATCATTAAGTGTAAATGCTGTATATGGCCCTACAGCAGATACTGACGGAACAGACCAAGCACCCTTTTGGTTGAGGTACTTGCTTGTGTCGCCGGAGCTACCGTCTATGCCTAACTTTGTCTGGAACGCATTCTTGCACGCAGTCCACAGACCTGTGAGCGTTTCAAGGAGTCTTCGTACTGTAGTTTCGTTATGCGAAGAGTTTGCTGCCATTGGATTTCCTATAGAAAAAAATTAGAAGCCCATACCCATGAGGTATGGGCTCATATATCAGACGAATGTTGCGATTATTTCTTGTACTTCCGCAGAAGTCATTTCTGTCATTAGCTCTACAGGATCCCCACCAGTAGCAGGTATAGTCTTGGAGACTCCGTTCACGGTCACGTTGTGGGTATGGCTTCCAGAAGCCTTACTGTTCCAAGTAGACGCACTTGCTATGTGAGAATCGGATATTGTACCGCTGATGTCACTGTCGGTTACCTTGTCCTTGAAAGCGAGAGCCTTCAAGTCGCTGAACCACTTCGCAATCTTGCCGAACAGTACGGAAAGCTTTTCGCCCGTAGCAATGTTGCTGCGACTAGAAGCAGCCGTAAATGCAGCCGTAGTATTGCTTGCGTTGCCCGTTGTAGTAAGGTAGCTGTTCGTATCTACGGAGCCGTCATTCTTCAGCAGGCCGGCTGTTGACGATTTTTGAACGTAGTTCGACAAGTCTACGAATCCTGACAGTAGGTCGAACTTGTACGTGGTAGTGCCGCCGCTAGTAACGGCGCAGATACCAACGTTATCTCCTGCACGGATTGGCTTACCCGCCCCTTCGATGAAGTCCGCAGTAGTAGTACCGCTGTCGGTGATGTTGTAGACAAAGCCTTCGTTTGCCGCTACGAGAAGGGAGCTGGTAAGATCTGCAACGGTCTTCGTGCCGCCAGCCTTGTACACGGCTGAAATCGCAGCGTTGATGGCGTCACGCACCGCCTTTTCTGATGCAGCCTTGTTATTCTCCGACGCTACGGAAGCTCCGATTGATCCTGCAAGCTGTACGACACCCGTCTGCGAAGTAGTAGCACTACGGACGGTTTTCTTTGACGGTACGATTTCGCCGTTCTCGTTCTGGGTTACTCCTGCAATGAACGAAATGCTCGTACCGCTTGCAGACGGGTCTGCTACAGCAGTCTGTTTCGTCTTGAAGTCGGAAGCCTTGTTGCCTGAATCGGTCAAGTTCCCGTTGGCGTCGAGACCGGCAAAATTTCCTTCGGTCGCATTGGATACCTTGTCTGCCTTCCCGTTCAGTCCTGTCTTGACGAGTTTTTCGCTCGGGTACTTCGTGTCGCTAGGAGTGCTAGACCAAGACGTAGCTTTGTTTACGGTATTTTCAAGATAAATACTCGAATACGGCTGCCAAGTATATTGGCCGGATGTACAAGCGATTCGTTCTAACTTTGGAGTTTCGCTCGGGTTTTGGTAACTCGTCATATCCACACCGACGAAAATGAAATCGGGTGTAGAAGACGAAGAGTTCTCGACGGACATGAGCGGAGCCAGCAAATCATTATACCGGAGTAAAGGAATCTTCCCTGCATCGAAGATAGCCTTTACTTCCGCGTAGGTATTTGATGTTGTGACGAATACGAAGCCCTTGCCATTGCCGGATACTTCGCTTTTTACCGCAGCCCAAAGGCCTGCCAGGGTCTCGTTGAGCCTGCGGACGGTTACTTCATTTTCTGATGTTGATGCGGCCATGTCAGGTCTCCTTTTTTAAATAAATGTTGCTACAATTTCCTGCACCTCGGAAAGAGTCATTTCTGTCAGCGCATCTTGTTTGTTGTTAATTAAGTCGATTATATCTTGCGACACAATCAGTTCGTTGGTCTCTACGTCAACATCAAGGCCGAATCCATGGAGTACGGATATGACGTTGCCCGAAGTAATTTCGATAGCGTTTCCAGGCACATAGGAAGCGCCTTCCCCGCCGTTGCTAGAAATCGGAGAAAATTCGGTTATGAAAAGCTGGATTACTTCCACTTCGACGACGGCACCGGACTGTTCGTCCGAAAGCGCCATCATTATCGCCGTGGAGTCTGTATTCTCCGTCATCCACGCGAACGTCTTGCTCGTAACGAGTTCTTCCGTCGTATCGACGTTGAACGTACCGGCGAACCACTTCATGTGTCCGACTTTCAGCTTGACATCGATGTTCACCTTGTCGCTGGAAGACGTCACGACGGTTACCTTGACCTGGGCCGTGCAAATGAACTTCTTGTTCGCGTCCATTGACGCGATGCAGTTGTGCACGTCGTCGGAGTCCTGCAACTCGATATTGTTGCTTCCGATAACGCGCGACAGTTCGTAATCGGCAAGCGGTACGTATACGGCTGTATCGTCCGAAAGAGTCGCCGTCGAGTACAGTCCAGCCGTACCGTCATAAGCCGTGTTGATGTAGTCACCGACGATGTTCTTGATGTCGATACGGAATACATCCATTCCTGTGATCGGGTCGCGCGTCTTCGAGATGTCTACGGTATCCTTTGGGCTCGTAATCTCTACGCCGCGCTGCCCAGAAAAATCTACCTGGTAGTCCGTATGGCCGTCAGGCTTTACGGTAGGAGTGACAGTTATGTCGGTTCCTGCCGACACCGTTGATTTAGCTTCAGTTTCAGCCGCCTGCGCACGGTCCGATTCGGACTGAAGGTCGTCTGCTACGGAGTCTATGGAATCTCGCAGTTCGTCATCCTGGTCGTCAACGTACTTTTTCGTGACGCCAGACTGTCCGCCACCTTCTCCGGCAGGGACAGATACATCCATGTAGGACGCGATCACGTTCCCGTCGGCATCCCTTACCACGTAGTCGAGCAATTCGTCGGCAGTCACGAACGCCTGCCACATGCCGTTAGAATCGAGCGTTGCCGGGTTATCGCACAGTTCAGAACCGGAAGCGTTCTCGAATATCTCGGCAAGCTCCATCTTGCCTGATTCGTATACGGAAACCGTACCTCCGGAATAGGGAATCCCGGACTGGTCCACGAACTGCTTTGGTACTGTTACAAGATATTTCATCGGAATAAAGGCTTTATACTTTCTCACGATGAATAAAAATCAGGCGTTTACGACACGCCGTTCATGTTGGCGTTGCTCACCTTGCCGCCGCTAGATGGATTGTCGGAGCGGAACAGGTCTACAGAAAGATCCACGCCGTTGTGGTATACGTTCTGTTGAGTGACCCACGTCTTGTACCCGAATTCAGCCGTCGAGAATACAAGCCCGCAGTCTTCCGAGTGCCTGTACTTCCTCCACGAGTACGTGTACACGAACGTGGTTAGCGAGTCTATGCAGTCATTGCGTACGGCGTCGATGTCCATGGAGCATTTTTCGGCAATCGAGGAAATAGCCTTCCTGACATTAGGCCACGTAGTGACGAGCGAACAGCAGTGACGAAGGTATCCCCATAGCCGTACATATTCGTCGTCAGGCAACGGCCTTATGTCTGTACGTCTGATGGTCTTCTGCGAAAGCACCTTCCTGTTCACCCTCCTCAACTTGATAAGTAGGGCGTCAAGGTCGGAAAGCATTTCCGGCGGAAGCTTCCCGTAATATCTTGAAACCTTGTTATTGTTTTCCATACTATCCTTCCTGAATTTTAACGACAACATAAAGTGTCATTTATTGACAATATAGATGCGTTGGAGGGACAGGCTACTGACATGTTACGTCAACTACCATGTCAGTTCGAACAGTATCTTCTTGGACTCTTCGTAGTTGTTGGACCCTGTCTTCAGGTACTTGATTCCTGCTATATGGGAAACGCCACCAGGGCAAGACATGCTCCATTCGAAGCCCCTTCCGAAGTTCATCACGAACGGTACGTTTGTAGGTGTCATATAGGACAAGTCGCTATTGCTGTCAACAGCCAAGGACCAGTCGCACCTTACAACGAACGGGTCAACTCCTATCCTGAACAGGTTTATGGGGCCTGTAAAGCCCGACATCCATGCGACAGACCTTGCGTATATCAAGTCTTCGATTTGGGTTTCGCCGTCGCCGTAATCATATATCCACACCTTGTCCTTTATATCGTTGGCACTAGGTATAGGCTGCGTCGGCAGTCCTGGCCATACGTGGAAGCACACGAGGATATTTGCGTACAGTTTCAGCTTTCCGGAGGGCAGGAACGTACCGCTGTTGCCCTCGTACGTATAGCTATGCGCGGAATCGGCTGCTACCAAGTTGTAGCGGTCGAACTGTACGGGCATGTTGACGACGCCGACATTGTTGCAAATGTTCGCTGATACCGTCGTGTTCGCCACTGTGCCACGGAATGACACCATTGCGGCCACCTTGCATCCGATGATGTCGAACATGAGAGAACCGCTAGAATCGCCCTCGATCTCGACATGCTCGTTGATGTCGCAATTCAGATACCTTGCGTACACGTTCGTCTGGCGACCGTTGATGTTGCAGTTCCTGTACACAGCGGCCGCAGTGGACGTAATATTCGCGTAAACGTCCGCATCCTCGATTAGCAGCTCGCCGTTCACGGCAATGCCCGACAGCATCGTGCACCTGATGGAACCCCTCTTTAGGCTGAACCCGCCGATGGCTACATCGGTAGTCCTCATTTCGAGCCAGCAATCCACGAGGTTCAGGTTCGAACCTTCAACCGACACGGAGAAGTCGCCGGACACGTTGTGCAGTTCGGTGTTGCCTCGCAGACCTACCAGGTGGAAGTTAGCGTTCTCGGCGATTGCGTTAGGAAGAAGCACGACGTTTTCGACGGTCTGTTCGCCAAGGTCGCCGTAGTCGGCCTCGTTCTGCTTATTCTTCAGCCTCACGTAAACGGACGCATTACTGCAATTGTCCAGTAGGATAGTGTTTCCGACGCTGGTTAGCTTGCTCCACGAATACACCGGCGCGAACCACGAGGAATCTAGTTCGCAGTTCTTGATGGTTACGGCTCCAGTAATGGTGCCGTCAGCGTAAATCTCGCAATTGTCGAACGTCATGCCTGAAGCGTAAACGATGATGTCAACGCGGATACCGGACCATGACCTGAAACGTGGTTCCGTAATCAGCGTAGCGTCGATGATAAGGCGTTCGGTCGGGTCGAAGTTAACATGTTCCGAGCTCGCTCCCCAGCTTGTACGCACTTCCTTGTCAACAATGTGTATTACGCCGTTCACGCCGTTCTTGCTGACGCAGTGGAGGTTGCGTACGCCGATTATTTCCGTCTGGTTGGACACGAGGTAATTGCTCACCCTAGTGGAATCGTCCATGTCAACGTCGTACAGGGTCAGTCCGGACACGTCGTAGTACACGGCTTCGGGAGTGGCCGGGAAGAACAGGCCACGCCCGTTCGCATGCGCGTAGTCTGCTGCACGCTGCACGGCGTAGCGTTGCGTCGCGTAGTTTCCGAAATTATTGAGCGGGAACGCGCCGAAATGCCTTACGTCAAGCTGTCGCGGGCATTCGGTAAGGAGCCACCGTCCAGTAACGGATTTGTCGGAAACGATTACGGATCCGTAGTTTTCCTGGCTCGCGGAATCGCGTTCGTCCCACTTGTATAGTACGGCAGGCTTGTCGCCTGCAACGTTGTAACCTAGCAGCATGACGATTTCGCCGTCGGCCACAAGTTCGGCAGCTCGCAGTTCAGCGACAGAGCTGAACGACCTCAACGCGCATCCGTCGAGACTGATGCCTAGCGTGTTGTAGCTGTCTATGGCGCTTCCCTGCTCCTCCCAGCTTTCCGTGTCGTCGTCATCGGTCATGGTGGCGTGGCCGACGTAACGGTCGAAGAAGATAAGGTAGTCGTGGTTTTCGAGGAACGGCTGCTGTATGAGGCGACCTGAAGAGTCCGTGAACACGGAGCTGCCTAGCGACGTCGTTCCGTCCTCGGCGAACACCTCGGCCGGAGAAGCGTCAAGGTTGCAGAAGCGCACTCGCCCGACGAGGAGGCGTCCGGCGTTGTCGTGGTAGGATGCGAAAGGGGTAAGCGGTCTCATGTTACTTTTTCACTCCGTTTGCGTCGGGGTACTGTTCGGCGAATTCCTGCGAGAACGGGTCCCACTGCGGGACACCCTCGTATTTCCACTTTTCTATAAGTTCGGGATGCTTCTTGGCGTACTTGTCCAGACCTTCCTGATATAATGCACGCTGGGCTACCGGTTCAGCAATTGATCCGTACCTGTATGCGGCGCTTCCTACGGCATCGAAGACCGGGGCGACAACCTTGTCTAGCTTTCCGGCACCTGTCTGTTCAATGTACTTGATTTCCTTAATAGCTTCGGGGAAAAGGATACCTGCACGTTCCATCGCCTGGTTCACGTAGAATGCGGTCTCTGCGTCAAGGTCCTTGTTCTTCGCGTATGAGTTCCATTCCTGGTAAGTCTTCTTGCTTGGAGCCGTGAGGAACCTCTTGATGTCCATTACGCCTTCGGGAGATTCGAGCATCTTCGCGATGTCAAGTTGCGTAATTTCAGTTCCGTTTCCGAACGCAAGTTTTGGCGATTTCTGCACCATGTCGTAGACATTCTTGACGGCCTTCCGTACGTCGTGTTCGGTCTGCGACGTTTTCGCGTTGGTCTTGTAGTCCTTTATTACGGAATATGCGTTATCAACCTTTTCGTAGATACCCTTCTGTTCGCTGACTGACGGGAGTTCCTCACCACGTCTCAATTTTCTCATGGTGTTACGTGCGGCGCTGTAGAACGGGCCTCCGAGTTTCCCGAAAGCACCTATGACTTTCGGCACCATTGACGGGATTGACGCCGCGGTATAACCAGTAAGCATGGCGTTCGCGACGTTGCGCTTGTCAAGCGGATAGTAGTCGCTACCAGCAAGAGCTGCAATTTCTGCACCGCCAATCATTGCACCCGTAGCTACCGGGTTCGCCACGAATCCTGTGGAAGCGAGAGCGAGATTCCTTCCGGCGTCAAGCGCGGCATCCTTCTTGTGCTCGCCGAGCCAGCCGAGAACGCTTCCGGCCTCGCCCTTTCCTTCAGCGATGTCGCGGCGCATTCCGGCGTAGAGTTCGGGAGCCACGGTACGCAGTACGTTGCTCCAGAAGTTATTGTCGTATTCCTTCACGACCTTGCCCCTGTTGGCGAGCATCTCCTTCTTCATCGACGCTTCGATTTCGGGCCATTCCTTTTCCTTCTTGCGTTGCCACTCGTTCACGATATGGTCGTGCAGGTCTTCTGGAGTTATTCCGAGGCGGAGTGCAGCAAGGCTCAATTCCTCGGGGTCGTTCGCAATCTGCAACAGCGGCACGTTTACGACACGATTCCCCTTTTCGTCGGTATACGCCTGCGCGTACATGCTGTCGGCGAAGGCCTGGTTCTTTTTCAGCTCGTCGTAACTGCCTACGGATTTCGGTGGTGCCACGTTGATGATAGGGTTCTCGGCAACGAATGCTTTAACGGCTTTTTCACCGCGCGGATATACGAAGTCCTTGAAGAATGGCACAACGATGCGGTTCTTGAACTGGTATTCGGCTTTCTTATAGTCTTCCTCGCTCCTGGCGTCCGCCATGTCGTCGAGCAGCATCTTCGCGAGTTCCGTCATTCCGTTCTTGCGGAGCCATTCTCTCGAGGATTCAGCGTCGAAACCCCTGTAAATATGCGTTGCCTTCTGAAGGTAGTTTTCAGCCATTCGTAACCTCTTTATTTTCCACATATGAATAAAAACGGAAGCCAGCCGCTATGGCTGGCTCCGCTGCAAAAAAAAGAACAAGGGTTCTTTTACGGTTACTCCCACTTGCGTTTCGGTTTCGGACCGAGCCTACGGTCGATTTCCGCAATCTGCGCGTTGATTGCACCAACCCTTGCGGCCGAGTTGACGGAGTGGCGCGGCGCAGTATTCAGGTAATCGCGCAGTCCTTCGAGTTCGGCTCGCAACGATTCAAGACCAGCCCTGTCTTTCGGCAATACGGCGCTTCGGCTCAAGTCGATGCCGTTACGTGCGGCGCGGTCATCAACAGAAGCCACCAGTTCGTCGGCCTCGCGCATCCAGGAGTCGCGCTTTTCGTTCGCCGTATTCTGTTCGCGCTGGAAGTCCATCAAGTCCTTCTGGTAGATTCCCTGTCCGAGGTTCCTTCCGGAAGCGACGGCTTCCGCGAGCGTAGGAGCCGTCATTGCGGCTTCGTAGTCGGCCTGCGCGGTCGGGCCGTACTTGGCAAGGTATTCGGGAGTGTAGGACTTCTTCAGTCCTTCGCGGTAACGTACAAGGGCCTCGTTTTCCTTCTTCAGCTTCTCGTCGTTCTTACGTATTTCATCCAGCTTGATACCATACTCGTTGTCGTAACGCGTATCGGCGATATTGTCGCGTGTAGCCTGGTATTCGCGGTTGATTCGGTCCTGTTCCTTCTGGTATTCCTGCTGGGCAATCATGTTGTCCCACTTCTTCTTGTCTTCGGCTTCCCTCTGCTTGCGCTGGAGGTAGTCGTCCACCTTGTCGCCGGTGGAAGAAATAACGCCGCCGATCGAACCGAGGCTGTCGTAGTAGCGGCGACGGGCTTCGGCTTCCTGCTGCGAAATGTTCCCGAAATTGAGTGCCTGGAAATTCATCGGTATTGCCATTATCAGTTACTCCTTTATACGAGCTGTGCTCGGCTCTGCGCGATGGCGTTGCCGAGAGCCAGTCGGTTCTGCAATGTCGCGTCAGTCTGCTGCTGGTCGAAGGTGATGTCGCCTCGGAGCGTCTCGAGCTGCGTCCTGTAGCCCTGCTGCATGGAATCAAGTTTCTTCTGCTGCTGGTTGATGTAGTCCGTGTACATCCCGTAATCGAAGGAACGTTCGTCCTTCATTTCCTGACGTGCTTCCTTCAACAGTTCCTCGTCCTTTTCCAGGATGGACTTGTTGATGGCCTCGATGGCTCCGGAAGAATGGCCGAGACCAGCCGCGGCGGCTGTATGCTGCGACGCCTTCGCGACGTCTTCCAGGATTGCGTCTCTGTTAGGGTTCAGGTAGTCCTCGACGCTGTAGGCGCCCTTGTCGAACTTCTTCGGCTCGTACACGTATGCGGACGGGTCGTATGAATCGCGTAGCGCCTTGTAGCGGCTCACGGAGTTCGCGTCCGAGAGCTGCGTGCGGTTGGCCTCTGATTCGTTGAGAATCTGTTCCGCCTGCTGCTGCCACGCCGAAATCTGCTGGTTAGCCTGGTTACGGCGCTTCTGCGCAGCCTTGCGGTCCTGTTCAGCGCTGTGGGCGTTGATTAGGGCCGAAGCCAGACCGCCTACTGCACCTGCTATGGCTTCTACCATGGTATAGTCTCCTTGTATTCTTTTCCGTACCAATGAATAAAACCGACTACTTGACGCATGTAACGCCCTTCACGTCGAGCCCGTAGAGCGCGAAACCGATATTCTCGCTCGTGCCTACCTCGACGGCCAGGTACTGCGCCTTGCCTAGGTTGCGGAAAACGGTGTCGTAGTCGTAGCGTCCCGCGTTGCCCAGCGAACGTGTGCCGGAAGACACCCACGTGGTCCCGTCCCTGGAATAACGCAGGGTGATTAACGGAGCGTGGTCGAGGACGTTGCGGTAGTCTCCGTTGTTGGTTATCAGCTTGATGGAGCCTATCTTGAACGGCCTGTTGTCGCTGGATATGATGCCTCCGGCCCTCTTGCGCAGTATCGGCGTACCGTCGTGCTCGAACCATGTATCCTCGGTGGCCTTCACGAGGCAGTTGTCGCCCTGAAGTAAGATGTCGCCGTCCATGCCGGTGACTGGATACGAGTACCTGAACACGTCCTCGCGGCCCTTCTGTCCCTTCGACCCCATACGCACCCATCCGTCCTCGCGGAGGTCGTAGCAGAGCGTCACGCCGTCCGAAGGGAACGTAATCACGTACATCGGGTGGCTGAACCACTTGTAAATGAACGCGAAAGCCGTCTTGAAGTCGTACTTCCATATCATGCGCTCGATTTCGTCCGTAGACACACGCTTAGGCTGGACGGAACCGTCCATCATGTAGACGCATCCGTCGCCCATAGCGGAAGAGCCTAGCCACAGCACGCTGTCACCGTACACGGCGAGCGTGTCTGCGTTCTTGATGCCGATATTCATTGCGGCGGTATCCGGCGACACGAACGGGTTGGACGTGGAATCCTGGAACGTGAAGGCCTGGAATGAGCGTTCGCCGAACGTGAACAGGCGCGAGCCCGTAGAACATCCCACAAGCGTGTTATCCGGCTGCCATTCCGAGAAAGTCCAGTATCCGTAAGGGTTCTTGTCGAGTCCCATGGGGTCGTCTTCCGTCTCGAACGGGAACTGTACCGAGCGGTAGAACATGTCTGTTCCCTTGGCGCCTACGACAAGGTATCCGTACATGTACGCAACCCATGAAGGCTTCACGCGGTCAACTGTAGAATCCGGGTACTGTAGCGGCATCTGCACCATCTTGAAATCCTGCTTCTGCAAGATCGGCGCAAGCGTGGTATTTACCGCGTAGACGTTCTCGCCGTCGCAAACGACAAGGTGCGGTGCGGCCTTGCCGTAGCCCGACGTCTCGCAGAACGACACCTTGCCTGACCCGGCTACGTCGGCAACGAAGAAAGCCTCGTTCCCGGAACCTGCTTCAGTAACAAGGTACAGTCCTTTTCCCCACACACCGTATACGCACGGGCGCCCGTTGTGTCCCCTGGAGCAGCGGAACGTTCCCCTGGGCTTGCCAGAAGGGGCGGAACCCTTGGTGGCCGCGTTCACGTAGCCCGGCATCGGAAGGAGTACGACGGAAAATCCGTGCTCGTTGGCATCCTTCTGCTCTACGAACATGTTGTACGTGTCGGAACGTCCGAGCTTCGCGAAGCTGGACTTCTTGGTAAAACCAACTATGTTGGATACGAAGCTCAACGGCTGAACCTCCTGCGGATGAACGCGCCGGAGCGCAGGGAATCTAGGCAGTTGCCTTCAGGGTCCCTTGTTAGCCTGCGCGTAGTCACGTTGGTAGCCCCGATAAGGTCTTCCATGGACGTGAGCTGTGCGGAATAGTTGGAAAGCTGTTTAGGGTCGGAATCGGCATCCTCGGAAAGCAGCCCGACCGTCACGGCGAGCGTTAGGAGTTCCTTGTAGGCATCCGGCAATTCGATATAGTCGTCGTCGGCAAGGTGCATCTCGGCGTAGTAGACTATGCGGAAGTCGCAGTTGTCCATGCCTGACGGTAGCAGCAGTTCAATCTTGTTCTCGCCTACGGGGGACGCGCTGAAGATGTCCTTCGACGGGTCGGCGTAGAAGTTGACTAGCGGCACGAAGTTCATCTTGCTGTACGCGGCCTGTTCGCCCTTCAGTCGGAACATGCAGGCCATGATACGCTCGATGTCGGGAACTATGATGTCGGGAACGTAGTCGGCTGCGCCCGTCAGTTCAAGTTCCGCTTCCGGAGTCGGCGCTGACTGGTGATACCACACGTTAGTCTGCATGCTCCTAACGGTCCAGTAGGTATTGTCGGAAGTGACATGCCCGAAATCCTTTCCGGGAATCATCTTTTCCGCGTCGGGAAGCCCTTCTGACGAAGACGACTCGTGCATCACCTTGCCGCGTTTGAGGTTGTACTTGCCAATCACCTGCCTTTCGGCATACCTGATGTCTGTCATCCTCTGGAAAGCCGTTATAAGGTTCGAAGAGGAATACTTCGAGAGGGCACTTTCGAGATGCGCGCGAGCCTTGGAAAGTTCGCGGGAATCCGCGGGCGTGCCGTCCTCGATGTGGTTGGCCCTCGAAAGGGCGCGGAGCAGTAGTTCCTTTACTCTCATTTTGCAAAGCCTTTCACTGGGTTACTTTTTCTTGCCTCGGTTTACAACGCTGGAGGGCAACTTACCGATCCAGTGCGTCGCGATGTAGGAGCCGATTGAAGGTGCCGACATCGCCTTCGCGAACGAGCCCGGACCAGTTGCTGCGTCAACCTCGGACTTCTTGAAGAAGTATTTCTTGCCGCCGAGGTCTATGTAGCATCCCGTGTCGCCGAGCGTCGTGAAGTCGCCCACCCAGCTAGACGAGAGGTTCGCCGTCTGCCCGCTAGGGGTGCGACGCTCCTTGGTGTCTGCCGGTATTCCGTTCGTGGCACGGAGCAACGGGTTCAGGAACCGCTTCGGCTCCATCTTCACAGCCCATTCCCGCGCCTGCCGTTTTGCAGCGGTCCGCCAGGCCCTCATCGCGCCCGGATTCCCGATAATCTGCGGAGGCGGTTCGTGCGTCATGAACCATTCGGTCTCGAGCTGCGCAAGGTGCTCGTCGTTCATGGCCTTGTTCTGCGGGACGAGCGCGTCCCTGTACCTGGGGTCGTACCGCCAGTTGCCTGGGCCGTCGCTGTTGCCGCCGTTGTTCCATACGTGCCATTTCATCGGTCAGAATTCCTCGTAATTATCCACCTATGAATAAAACGGGAGCCGGAATGAATCCGGCCCCCGCCACGGTCGCGCCAACCCTTTATGGCCGGGAGGCGGGGCCGTAAGCCTTTTTACTTGTCCAGTTCGAGAAGGTGCCGCAACGAATCCAGCGGGACCATCTTTCGTGATTTACCGATGTAGCCTCCGACGGCGTAATCAAGCGGCAGGTCTTCCATGAAGAAGTCTGCACTGCCGCCACGGTCCACCGAGTAGACCTTTTCGGGCAAACCGAGTCCGCGCTTCTGCACGCCAGGCGCATAGTCGGGATTCAGGTCGGTCCGTTTCATGCCCTTGTAGACGCTTTCTGGAATTTCGAGTACAAGGGTCTTCGTTTCCGGCCCCATATCCCATTCGCCGCGTCTCCTGCTGGTGAAAACCGGGCGGGTTTCTTCCACGTAGACGAAAGTGCCGTCGGGGTTCTTTTTCTTGTGCTGAAGGTCGGCCTCGTACACGTTATGCTTGCCAATGGTTGTCTTGATGGAACCCTGCGAAAGGATCCCGCGCAACGGCTCGTCCGTAGTGGCGTGGTAACGGCGTATGACCTTTTCCATTTTATCGAGGAAATTCTTCGGAACCTTCGGCATGCTAGTACCCCCTGTTTGCGATTATCCGGGCAGTCTGTTCGCGGTTCGCGTCCACGGCCTTCTGCGCGTCGATGGCGAGCTTCCGTTCGTCGGCGGCTATCTTCGCGGCGGCGGTCGCGTTCTTCGCCGCAAGTTCCGCCTCGCGGAGCTTCATCTGTTGCTGGAACTGGATATTCTGTATTTCCTGCTGATTCTTCATGTTCTGCTGCGCGAGCTCTAGCTCGTAGTTGCGGCGTTCGAGTTCCTTGTTCTCGGCCTGCACCTGGTCCAGCTTCTCCATCGCCTCGTCGAGCTGCGCCTTCAGCTTCTCGGCGACGTTCATCATCGTGCCGATGTCCTGGCCTTCCGTGAGCTTCAGTTCCGTGTTCGCCTTCAGGTCCTGCGCGATGTTCTTCGCCACGTCGCTGTCTATTGTCTCGGCGAGACGGATGGCGCACAGTTCCTTGTGGGCGGGGTCAGCCATCTCGGCTATCGCCTGGATCTCGGAGCGGATTTTCATTTTCGCGGTAATGACGGACGGACCGCCCTCGAGAGTGAACTGTGGAACGTTGCCGTTGTTCAGGATACCGAGCATGATGCGTCCGAGCGCGTGACATGCGGCTTCCGCGTGAAGGTAGAGCTCCTGCACGTTGGATTCCGAGTTAATCTGCTGCTGCATTATCTCGTAGGCGGTGCGCTGCGTGGTGTCGAGACCGGCGAGGTTTACGCCGGAGCATTCCTGCATTGTCTGGCGGCCTTCCTGGAGCGCGGCGGAAATGTCCGCCGTGTTGAAGCTGTCGTTGACGAGTTGGGGCTGCGAAGCGCCAGCCTTGTCGTTCCAGGTGAGCCACATCGCGGAGCCCTTCTCGAAGTCCGTGAAGTATTCCTCGCAGCCTTCCGTGGCTGACTTGCCGACCACGCCGCGGACGTTCGAACAGCGGCGCATGCGGAGCGCCTGCATCGTGAGGGCCACGCTCATCTGCTCGATCTGCGGCATCATCTTCTGCACGTAGCCGACATAGACCTGGCCGTATTCGGAGCTGTAGTCCGTGTAGCCCGCGAATCGGACTATCGGGATGATGTCGGTCATGAGGTCCACCGGTTCGCGCACCTCGCGTTCGCCGCAGATGGTGTGCATGCGGACGAAAGTCCTCTTTACCGTCTTCGGCGGCATTCCGGGCTGTGCGTCCGGCGCGGGAAATTCCTTCGTGACCTTGCGGAAGTAGCGGACGAGCTGAACCTTGTCGGTCTTGTCCTGCCACGCCTTTATCCCTGCGAACGACATCTGCGGCTGTCCCGACGGGTAGTCCATCGGAACGATGTCTTCGCCGTACTCGCGCTTGGCCTTCGTGACTGAAATGTAGCTGATGATGGCGCCTTCCTCCGCGTCGCAGCCCGAGGGGTCGATGCAGTCGGGGTCGATGGCCACCTGCTTCTGGTCGGCGATGAACTCGATGCTGGGAACCACCTTGCCGTCGGAGAGGCTGGTGCCTACGACCACGTAACCGGCGGCGCAAGTGACGCCGCGCGTGAAGGCTCGCTGGTACACGTTCTTCGCATTATTAGAACTCTCGATCTTGGATATGGCTTCCTGAATGACCTTGCCGCCACTTTCTTCGGTACGGTCCACCAGGTTCACGTGGAAGGGCGAGCGGGAGAACGGCGACGCGATGGCGTTCACCTGCGGCGAGATGTTGTTGTAGGGAATGGTCGGGATGAGGTCGTTGCCTTCATTGTCGAGGATTGCCCAGCGCTTCTTGTTCTCGCCCACGCCCCAGAAGTTGCCTCCCGCCACCTCCAGCGCGAGTTCCTGGTCGTCTATGTCGGAAGCCCACCTGTCGCTCGCGCGCTTCAGGAAGTCCCTGCATTTCTTGATGATGTCTTCGTCTTCTTCCGGCATCGGAGCGAAGCCGTTGTTTTCGTTGGCCTGTAAAATACCTTCCATGACAAAAAAGCCCTTCTATCCGATAGGTTCTGTTACGACCTATGAATAAAAGAGCCTCGTATCAGGAGGGATAAATATGTCGGGCAATGAATAAAGGCTAGAAGATTTTCTTCTGTTACTTCATCCTTTTTATCATTTTCGGAAGGTTCTTTCCTACAGACCTGGCCAGTTCATCAATAGTTCTCATTTTTGTATAAGCGCCTTTTATTTCTTCTGGTTTGACACGATACCATTTACCATCAAGTCCACGATATTCAATGAAATTTCTGCCGCGTTTTAATGCGGCATACGTCCCTTTATCATAGTCATCAGGATAAACATAGCCTCCATACGCATTAGGAACTCTGACATAATGCAATTCAGCATTTGGATTGTATTTTACGGGTTCGCCACGGACCTTGTAAACATTGCCTTTGCTATCATGCGAATACATTTGCCATGGACGAATCTGTTCTTTAGGCAAAGATCGTCTAGGGTCGTTCCTGTATTCTTCCATCATAGTTTCGTATGTTCCAGGGAACCTTGACACTACATAATCTTTTCCGCCTTCCGTAGCAAGCACTTCTGCGGTTTCTGCGGCACCTTCTGCCGAAAGCGCAGCATTCCTTGCAATGTCCTTCATTTCACCATATTCAATTCCGAGACGCAATCCGTCAGGAGTGGTAAAATCTCGAGTCTTTCCTTTGTCAAGAAGCTTTTCTGCAAGTTTTTTGTTATCAAGGTATTGTTTATCCCTATAATTAAGGTCATGGCCTCCAGTACCAAGCATATCTTGTTGTGTAGTAACAGAACCAGGTCTCAAGTTAAATATATCGTTAGAAAGCTTTTGTACATTAAACGAATGTTCACGAGCATTTTTGTCGCCTAGTTTTTCTATTGGAATCGGTTTTAGGTATCCTGCCTTGAATACGGCATCAAATACGTTTCCAACAGTACGAGAGTTGAACGAATCAAGATTACGACCTTCTATGGACGAAGGAAAATCTTCCAAGATTTTATGTCCTAGATTTATCCCAACCATACGATCAGGAATTTCTTCAGGAGCCATGTTCACGTAATAAGGATGTTCAACGTTGAGGTCGTGATTAGTCTTGTGTGCGTATTCGTGTATAGCTACGTAAGGGTAGTTTTGAAACAAGGATTTCTTCACATACACCGTTCTATCTTCTGGCGAATAGAATCCGGATTCTTTTTCTTTCTCATTCAACAATTTTGGCTTTCCTGTTTTGGAATTCACAGACATTAGCCATGAATCTTGAAGAGGTTCAGGCATGCGATGGATATACCTTTCAAGTCTGTCAGCCAGCTTTCTATCCTCAATATGCTCTTTTACGTTTGACGAAGAGTTGTTGATGTCTTGTACTAATGTTCCTGCAAGATCATTTATTAGGGCATCTTGTTCAAGCGCAGTAAGTCCAGGAATAAGAGCGATAGAGTAAGGAAGAATGTTTTCGTCATTTTCCTTTTCGTATTCTCGGTCAAGAAAATTCTTGCGTTCAGCCATATTACACCTTAATTCGTCATTTTTTTGCAATATGAATAAAAAGAAAAAGCGCACCGTAAATGGTGCGCAAAAACTCATATATGTCTTTCCAACTTACCTGGATCTTTCCTTGTGGTCAAAGAGCCATTCAATAATTTTATCTCTGAAATCTTGAAATGTTTTACCACGTTCAACAACCCAACTTTTTGCGGCATCCGACAAATCCTTTCCCCAAATCGGCTCCGTTAGTGTCAAAGTTCCATTATCTACAAAAACGCCGCCATGTTCAGACATGGTTCTATCAATAAGAAATTCGAGTTTTTTTCTGTAATCTTCAATCGACTCACAATCTTCGTAAAGCCAACGATTCCTTGTCTGAAGAGATCTTATAATCATGACATACCGTCCCGTATTGTACAATACACAATATAATCTTTTTGGTAACAAAAAACAACACAAAAAAGGACCCCGCCACGGTTAGGTGACGGGGCCTTTTTTTTGGGGATAATAGGTTATGCCAACCTAGAATTCCTTGTATCGCCGTGGTTAGGCGATCTTGTAGAGCACGAGGGCTGCTGCGCGCGGTTCCACGAGCTTCGAGCAGAGAAGCATGTCGTAGCGGCTGTCGGTGGACAGCTTGCCGATTTCAGCGCCGGAGTTGCAGTGAACGGTCAGGCCGTCGATGGAGCTCTTTTCGTACTTGGCGCCTTCGCAGTCGCACTGGTTCATCGTACCGAAAGCCTGTGCGCCTTCCGCACGGATGATGGTTGCGCCGTAGGTGCCAGCGGCGCCCTTGACGGTCACGGAGGCGTTGGCGGCGACGGATGCCGGAATCACGACGAGGTCGAGGTCCCAGGTCACGGCCACGTCGAGCGTTCCTGCGGCGGCAACGGAGCTTGCGACGGTCACGACGAAGCTGTTGGCGACGCCGGTATCGTTGTCGTTCACGTCGAGGGCGTTGATGCCCGGGATGGCCACGACGACCTTGTCGCCGACGGCGAGACCTGCGGAACCGGCAGTCAGCGTGACGGTGGCGGTGGTCGCGGAGGTGGCGACGGAGGCCTTCACCTTGGCGGAAGCCACGTCACCGATGGTGAACTGCGGGATGTCCGGGATGGTGCGGAGCTGGTCGATGAGGGACCAGGAACCGCGGAGGTTCTTGCCGAAGCGCGGTTCTGCGAGTGCGCACGGCACGGCCTGCTGACCCTTGGAGGTCAGGTCGCCCCATACGTTCCAGTCCATGAAGCCGTAGAGGGTGCCGTCCACGAAGGACTTCAGGAAGGCCCCGGCCTTCTGGAAGGCGGCGAAGTCGGAACCGACGAAGATGTTGCCGATGTAGGCAATGTCTTCACCGATGATGTTCTTAACAGCCTTCTTGGCGAGCTTCTGGCCGATCTTGGCCATGGCCTTGTCCTTGCCGAGGGAGGTAATCTGCTTCTCGACAGCCTTCACGTTGTACATCACGAAAGCGTCTTTGATGCGGACCGGCACCTGGCGGTGCTTAATCGGGGTGGGGTTGGCGATGTTAAGGGAATCAAGGCCGGTGTTGGCGGGACTGCCCATGTTGACATCGGAGATTTCGGCCTGTCCGAGATTGGTGGTCTTGTAGTAGATGACGTCGCCGTTGTCCTTGCCCTGCATTTCAGCGGCAATGTTTCGGTCGGCACCTGCGTAGAGGTAAGCGCCGTCGGCTACTGCGCCGAGGGCGAGGGAAATCACCTTCTTGTTCTGAACGGTGGAATTTGCCATGATTATGTCCTTTGGCCGCACGGTGGCGGCACTTGAAGTGTGGGTTTGTCTGCGATACTACCCGAACAGCTTCTTGAAGATCGCGTTGGCTTCCGCGCTTTCGTCAATAGCCCCGCCGCCCTCGTTTCCTCGGGTGAGCGAGCCTGTAACTCCGCTGCTCATGGGCGGCTGTGCCGTTACCGGAGCGGGTGCGGGTGCTGGCGTCGGGTCCTGTGCAGGTGCCGCGGGCTGCTGCGTCGCGGCGGGTGCCGGAGCGGGAGCTGCTGCGGGGGCGTCCTTCTTCGGGGGGAGCGTGAACCGTCTCTGCTGCGTGGCCGCGCCGTTCTGTGCCGTGCGCGGTGCCGCCTGCTGTTCGGGCTGTGCGCCCTGTTCCCTCGCGTAGAACGCCTTCACCTGGCTTTCGAGCTGGTTCAGCAGGTTTACGCGTGTCGCGTTGGCGATTGCGCGGCTGCCGAACCTCGCGAAGAGCTGTCTCTGCAACGGGTCGTTCTTGTAGATGATGTTCCTCAATACCGGTTCGTACGGGGAGTTCTGCAAGAAGTCGAGAATGATGTTGTCCGGGTCGAGTTTCTGGCACATGACGTCCAGTACGGTTCCGTAGTGTTCGTCAAGTGCGTCGAATGCGCGACGCGCGTCCTCGTCCGGGTAGAAAGCCTCCACCTTGGATTCGTACTCGCGTTCGTACTGTCTGTTCGCGATGTCTTCCAGGTCCTCGTCCATGCCGTTGAGCTTCTGCTCGGTACGTGCCTGCCAGGCTAGGAAGCGCTCCCTGTCTGCGGGGTCGCGAAACTGCGTAGGGTCTATCCTGCTGTACTTCTCTAGTTCGGCCTGGAGGGCGTCGCGCTTCTCGCGCATTTCGCGGTACTTCTGCTTCCACTTGCGGGTGGAATACTCGGCCTTCTCGAGTCGTGAAAGAGGATTCCTGCGCGGCACCTTGGGTTTCGCCTTCGCGGGTTCCGACGCCGCGCCTGCGTTGCCTTCAGTACCAGCCACACCGCCGTCACCGTTGGCGGGTTCACCGCCATTGTTGTCTTTGTCCGGCTCGGCGCCCGCTGCCTGTTGTCCCGCCGGGGCGTTCGCGTCATTCTGCGGCCCATCTGCTTTCGCGGGTTCCTGTTTTGCGGGTTCAGCTCCTGCGGCCTGTTCCGGGTGGCCCCCGTCACCTGCCGTAGCCGTCTGCGTTTCGGGAGCCGGTTCGGATGCACCGGGTTCCGTCTGCGTTTCGGGCTCGTCGTCCTTGTAGGACGCCAGGATGTAATCAATGTCCATGTTTGGATTCATTGCTTCGTTAGGCATTACCTATCTCCTCGCGTGTACGCCACGCGCTGCGTTGAATGTTTTCTGTGGGAAAAAGGCTCTTCTTCGGCCTTCCGACGTATGAATAAAAGAAGGCCCCCGAAAAGGGGCCTTTGGTGTTTTGATGAGTGAAACGCTAGAGCTGCTTGGGGTTTACTGGCTTTCCTCGGCTTGCACGGTACTTGCCGAGTTTACGGCCGAGTTCGTGACCGAATACGCGGTTGAGGGAATCCTGGCGGAACTGGTCTTTCCATTCGTCGTTGATCCATTTACGAATGTCATTAAGTTCGGCTTGATAATACTTGTCTTCGAGAGGCTTGTAGAGTTCAGGTCCCTTCGTTCTCGTTACGTGGATTAACGCCTGGTCGTAATCCTTCACGTGGTCGAGTTCTGGATGTTCCGCTAGATACTTTTCCGTCTCGTCAAAAATCTTATTTTCGATTTCTTCGTCAAGTCGAGCACGTCCGCTGGCCCTCTGCCTTGCGTATTCCTCTGGGTGTTTCATCCATCGCTTTTGATAGCTTAACGGTTGCAACTTATTTTCGTCAATCATTGAACCTAGCGCTTTCTGTCTTTGAATACGGATTTCAGGAGTCTTCAATATGTCATGGAATTCGCTAATCTGCTGTTTAGCCTTCTGCGGGTCGTTTTCTTCAAGGAAAGCGTCTATCTTGTCCTTGTAGTTTTCTCGGAAAAATTTATTGTTCCAGTCACGGATTGCGGCAACCTTGTCTTCTTTAGAATATCTAGGAACGCTAGAGTTTGATGCTCGACGGGCGTCATTCGGGTTTCTCCAATCGCCCATATTGAAACGGAATCCGGCGTTCTTTAGGTAGTCATGCGGGTTAGAATACCTTGCCTCGCTAGGTACTTCTATACCTTGCGTTTCAGCCTTCTTTACAAACAGGTCATCGTCATAGTACGAATCGGAATTCAAGAAAGACTTGAAAGACTTCTGGTCGCCGATTACGTCGTTCATGAGCTTTGCCGTCCTAGGCGCTTCTATTCCAGGTCCAAACACATTTTGAGGACCGTACCCCCTTCTCACGATTCCTTTGGAAAGGCTCGGTGAATCTTCCGTAGCCCTTGCGAAATCGTAAGGCGTTTCAAATTCTGTATTTTCGAACCATTGCCTACGGGCCTTGTAAGGAAGGTTGTTCACGGCGTTCGCTTCAATATCTCTACGTCTCGGTTTACTAGGCAGCGGGAATGCGTCCCTAAACTCGCCCCTTCTCAATCCACCGTAAGCGACATTTCCGTTATTTTCGAGAATGTACTTCTTGTTTTCGGCTTGTGCGTTGTCTACAATCCATTGTGCAATTTGGTTGTCTGTAGCGCCATCGCCAAGGGTTTCCCTAGCTTTCTCAACAAGTTCAGGTGAAGACGTCTCGACAAAGCCTCTATCACGTACAAGAATTTCTTTCTTGTTCGGCGCATATCCGTACAATGTATTAGAACCATCGGCAAAGTGCATGGTCCAGTCTTTCGGGAAATCGTAACGGCTGATATACTCCGGCGGAATTACTACAGTTGCGTCTTCTCCGGCTACATTCGCTGTTCCGTACGGCTTCGAAGGCGAACCGCGAAAAACCATCACCTGGTCATAGCCGGTCTTTCCGGTATGGTCAACATACATAGATTTCCATTCTTCTTCTGGAATGCGGATTTCTAGCGGGTCCATGCGGTAGTTCTTGTCGCCGACAAAAGCATTGTTCACGTAGTCGTAGCCCATCGGGTTTGCGTCACCCATGCTCGTCCATACACCGGCTCTTTTTTGGAAATTCTTTGCATCCGGCCCGAGTCTTTCAACCAATCCAGTTTTCAGGATGTTCTCGATGTTTTCCGGCTGCGTGTAGTGGAAGGCGCGGACGTAGCGTTCGCCGCTTTCGGGATCAATCCACACCTTCGGGGAGCGGTTGCCCTTTTCGCCTGCTCCAAGAAGATAGCTGCGACCTGCATCGTAATACCTATGATTCTCTCCGCCTGGAACAAGGTCGGGAAATGCTTTAGAGAAGAGATTCTCGTCAAGGTTTTCTGCATAAAGTTTAGCCCTATTGCGTCCCTTTCTTTCAGGGTACATTTCCCCGCGCTTGACCTCGAAACGGCGCCACGCCTCGTTGCGTGCGGCGTCCGTTTTCGCGTTCTTGAATTCCCTGTACAAAATTTCTAGCGGAGTGAGTTTCTTGTTTGCCATATCGCCCTATGAATAAAAACGAGAAACCGGGGCGTGGTTAGCCCCGGCTCCCGTTTTTTCAATCAACCCAAGGAACAATGGAAATTCTATGCCTGCGGCGCGCCCTGCGGAATCGGTGCCGCGGGTTGCGCTTCCGGCTGTTG
>Ga0310696_10000757_pt1 | contig 48160 bp, 43 predicted proteins | sample AusTroGonzalo_MG_4_FD_203885 | JGI IMG/M metagenome (GOLD analysis project Ga0310696, IMG submission 203885) | Bovine rumen microbial communities from tropical cattle in Woodstock, Queensland, Australia - Gonzalo_02 (v2) (version 2) | ecosystem: Host-associated > Mammals > Digestive system >...
GTATAATAGAGACCGTCTTCCGTCTTTTCCGTGCGCATGGCAGGGAGAGGAGTCCAGATATTGTCTTCGTAGCGGCGATAAACCATGACAACACCTTTGTCCACAACCTCCTGGGTGATTTCGGGAACGGAGAGAACGGCCTCGAAGTAACCTTCGTCGTCGTTGCCGTTGGGTACGTCCCATATTTGCCAGTTGTTGCTTTTGACGGTGAAATCAATCAAGGTCATGTCCAGGCCTTCCACAATAGTGTACTGTTCGGTAACGTACTTATTGGTACATCCACCGGCGAGCAGGCTTACGGCCAGCAGGGATAAAAGGAATTTTGTCGCTTTCATGGTTATGGATGTTTGTTGTTTTTTTTCTTTTCAAAAAGCATTCCACAATTATTCCCATCAGGCGGGTGATGGTTATGGGACTATTCCGTTGATGGGATTGATAAGGCAAAGTTAAGCAAAAAATACGTATATTTGTACGATTGAGACCTTTGTAAAGCATGAGACCTTTATTCCTCACCAATACCCTTTCCCGCGAAAAGGAACTGTTCAAACCCATCCATGAGGGCCATGTGGGCATGTATGTCTGCGGCCCCACCGTCTACGGCGACGCCCACCTGGGCCATGCCCGTCCCGGCGTCACCTACGATGTCCTTTTCCGTCTGCTGAAGTACCTGGGCTACAAAGTGCGCTATGTGCGCAATATCACGGATGTGGGCCATCTGGAGCACGACGCCGATGAAGGGGAGGACAAGATTGCCAAGAAAGCCCGTCTGGAGCAACTGGAGCCCATGGAGGTAGTGCAGTACTATACAGAGCGCTACCACGAAGCCATGCGCCTCCTGAACGTGGAATCCCCGTCCATCGAGCCCCGGGCCTCCGGACACATCATCGAGCAGATCGAGGCCATCAAGCAGATCCTGGCGGCCGGCTATGCCTACGAAAGCAACGGCTCCGTATACTTCGACGTGCAGAAATACAACCGGGACCATAATTACGGCGTGCTCTCCGGCCGTACGCTGGAGGCCACGCTGGAAGGCACCCGCAGCCTGGACGGTCAGGGCGACAAACGTGCTCCCTATGACTTTGCCCTTTGGAAAAAGGCCGAACCTGAACACATCATGCGCTGGCCTTCCCCCTGGGGCGACGGTTTCCCTGGTTGGCACCTGGAGTGCTCCGTGATGGGTGCCAAGTACCTGGGTGCGGAGTTCGACATCCACGGCGGCGGCATGGACCTCATGTTCCCGCACCATGAGTGCGAAATCGCCCAGAATGTGGCTTCCCGCGGCACGCAGGGCGTCCATTATTGGGTGCACAACAATATGATTACCATCGGCGGACAGAAGATGGGCAAGTCTCTGGGGAACTTCATTACGCTGCCTCAGCTGTTCAGCGGAGACCATCCGCTCCTCACTCAGGCTTATAGCCCCATGACCATCCGCTTCTTCATTCTCCAGGCCCATTACCGCGGTACGCTGGACTTCTCCAACGAGGCCCTGCAAGCCGCTGAAAAAGGCTACAAGCGCCTGATGGCCGCCTGGCGATCCCTCGGAGATGCTTCGGAAAGGGTGTCATCCCCTTCTGCAGAGGTTGCAGCCATCATCGAGGCGGTGGAAGAGGCGCTGTGCGACGATATGAATACGCCCATCGCCATCGCCCATCTGTTCGAGGCAGTGAAGCTCATCAATGGCGGCAAGCTGGCTCCGGCCGATGCATCGGCCCTCAAGCAGCTCTTCGACCAGGTGGTGGGCGGCGTGCTGGGCCTCAGGGACGAGGAAGCCGGCGCATCCGGCAAGGCCCAGAAGGCCCTGGAGGGCGTGATGGGACTGGTGCTGGAGGCCCGCAAGAAGGCCCGCGAGGAAAAGAATTGGGCCGAAAGCGACCGTATCCGCGACACCCTGGCCTCCTTCGGCATCACCGTCAAAGACACCAAGGAAGGCGCCACCTGGACTTTAGACTGACCTTGAATCGAAGAACCCAAGGCGCTCTGCAGCGCGCCCGGCCGGAGGCCGCGGGGGATAATAGGGGGCAGAGCCCCCTCAAATAATGAAAAGAGCGAGAGCTCATGTGCGTATGAAATTCATCAGTTGGAACGTGAATGGCCTCCGGGCCGTGGCGGGGAAAGGCTTCGCCGATATTTTCGTAGAGTTGGACGCCGATTTTTTCTGCCTGCAGGAAACCAAGATGCAGGCCGGACAGTTGGATCTGGAGTTCCCCGGCTATCAGAGCTATTGGAATTACGCCGATAAAAAAGGCTATTCCGGCACGGCTGTCTATACCAAGCATACTCCGCTGAGCGTACGCTACGGCATGGGGGTGGATGAACACGACCACGAGGGTCGGCTCATTACGCTGGAATACGAAAAGTTCTTCCTGGTGTGCTGCTACACGCCCAATTCCCAGGACGGCCTCAAGCGCCTGGATTACCGTATGGAATGGGAGGATGCCTTGCGAAACTATTTATCGGCCCTTCCCAAACCGGTCATTTATTGCGGCGACCTAAACGTGGCGCATGAGGAAATTGACCTCAAGAACCCTTCCACCAATCACCTGAATGCCGGTTTCACGGACCAGGAGCGCGAAAAGTTTTCGACGTTGCTGGGGGCCGGTTTCGTGGATAGCTGGCGTATGCAGCATCCCGGCGAGGCCAAATACTCCTGGTGGAGCTATCGCATGAACGCGCGTGCCCGGAATGCCGGCTGGCGCATCGACTACTTTGTGGTGTCGGAATCCCTTCGGGACGCCATTGTCTCCACCGACATCCACAATGAAATATTCGGCTCCGACCATTGCCCGGTGGAGCTACAAACGAACTTTTAACAAATGATTTCTTTTACCTGCGATTACAACGAGGGGGCTCATCCGGCCATCCTGGAAGCCCTTGTGCGTACCAATTTCATCCAGCAGCCCGGTTATGGGGCCGATACTTTCACTGATGCGGCCAAGGCCCGGATCCGGAAGGCCGTGGGCTGCCCGGAAGCAGAGGTTTTCCTGCTCACCGGCGGCACGCAGACCAATTCCACCGTCATTGCCACTATGCTCCGGGATTACCAAGGCGTGGTGGCTGTGGAGACAGGGCACATCGCCGTGCACGAAGCCGGCGCCGTGGAGTATACCGGTCACAAGGTGCTTACCCTCCCGGCCCACGAGGGCAAAATGCAGGCCGATGAATTATCGGCCTATCTGGCTCGCTTTTACGCCGACGGCTCCTATGAGCACATGGTTTTCCCCGGCCTGGTTTATCTGTCTTTCCCCACGGAATACGGCACTCTTTACTCCAAGGCCGAACTAACGGCTATCCGCGAGGTGTGCGACCATTATCAGCTGCCGCTCTTTGTGGACGGCGCCCGTCTGGGCTATGGTCTCATGAGTCCGGAATGCGACCTCACGCTGGAGGAACTGGCCCGGCGCTGCGACGTGTTCACCATTGGCGGCACTAAGGTGGGGGCCCTTTGCGGGGAAGCGGTGGTCTTCCCTTCCGGAAAAGCCCCGGAGCACTTCTTCACTATGGTGAAACAGCACGGCGCGCTGCTGGCCAAAGGCCGGCTGCTGGGCATCCAGTTCGATACCCTGTTCACAGACCATTTATACTTCAAGATTGCCAAGAACGCTATCGGCCTGGCCATGCAGCTCAAGGAGTTGTTTGTGAGCAAAGGCTATGACCTGTTCCTGGATTCACCCACCAATCAGCAGTTTATCGTGCTCACGGAGGCTGCCGCCAAGGCCCTGGAAGGAAAAGTGGCCTACGAAGTGTGGGAAACCCTTCCCGACGGCCGCGCCGTCACCCGTTTTGCCACCAGCTGGGCCACCACCCCGGAACAACTGGCCACCCTCGCCGCCCTGCTGCCGTAACTTGCCGTGACGTGCCGTGACTTGCCGTGGTGTGCCGTGGTGTGCTGTGGCTTGCCGTGGCGCACCGTGATGCGCCGTGACGTGCCGTGGTGTGCCGTGACTTGCCGTGACTTGCCGAGGTGTGCCGTGGGCGTAAGCCATTGATTATCGGCCGATTACAGAAAATCGATTACTCCTTCAGGGGTAATCGATTATTGTTAACTGCCTGTTTGTCAATCCGTTATCTCCACGCGTGTAAGGGGCATGTGTAAAAAGGCTGCAATTTGTTCGGCCGGAGCAAACGTTTCTGTACGCAATAGTTGAAACAAATCCTGTTTCTGAGAAGACGGCATGGAAATAATCTCATGGATATCCAGTATGATGCCATGCTGATGCAGAAGCCGGGACAGTTGACTATAACAAAGATCAGATTTTCCTATGAACACTTCGTTCAAATCATACTCGCTGCCAGTGTTGGCGTGTGCGGCTATTAATTCCTCTTCATAACTGTCGAAGAAACGGATGGCGCTTTTGTGGTCAATCACAGAGTAAGTGGTTACGATGAAGTCGGTCAACTGGTTTCGCTCGGTGTCGCTGGGAAGCGACTTGAACAGATTCTGCAAAAGCGGATAAGTCATCGGCTGGCCGGCCCGGTGTTGTGCTTTAACCCTATCCAAAGCACGACGAAGGGGCATGGAGGCTTTCCGCAAAACAATCTTTTCCGAGAAGGGATGGTCACTGTTGCCATAAGCCAGATAATTCCACCGATACTCTTCGGCACGTTGAACGAGTCTTCGTTCTACCGGGTTATTATCCAGATAAAGCAGTATGGTACGGGCCTTCTTATCTCCATATTTGGGGACACTCTGGAAAGGGTGTTCAAACAATGGCCCCTTCCTTCCGCATAGGGTATTGAATGCCCTGGCATATTGGGAGCTGTATTCACTTACAAACTTTGACAGTTCACCCTTCCGCTGTTCGATGGTAGCATGGTGGATGTGATCGGGCATCTGGACCAATTTCAGGACAGTCACCTGATGCCTGGAAGCGACTACACAAAAAATAGTGAAAAAGACCAGATAATCACTGACGGAATAGAATATAACGCCTTTTTCTTCCGGGCGCTGGTAACAGTGATTAATGATTCCGTTGTAACACTTTCTTGTTTTCATGACAAAAAGAGCTGAAAAGATAATATCTTTCAACAGCTCTTTCTTCCTTTCCAAAGGTCGGAAGTTTTATTTAAATATGCAAGCCGTGGAGGTAAGTCATTGATTATCGGCCGATTACAGAAAATCGATTACCCCGGAAGGAGTAATCGATTTTTCGTAAACGCCTTGTGGTGAACTACTTGTATCCACGGCCGGAGCCACCGGAGCCACCGGAGCCACCGGAGCCACCGGAGCCACCGGAGCCACCGGAGCCACCGGAGCCACCGGAGCCACCGGAGCCACCGGAGCTGCCGGGGCTGCGGGCTGCGGGGTGCTTGCTACTGGGTCAGATTGTAGGCGCCGACGCCCAGGAGGGAGAGTGCCAGCATGATGGCACCAGCCAGCAGGACGCCGCCCAGGGCTGCCAGGGTGCTTTTCTTGAAGTCCATGTTCAGGATGCTGGCGGCCAGCATGCCGGTCCAGGCACCGGTGCCGGGAAGCGGAATGCCCACAAAAAGGAATAACGCCCAGTAAAGTCCCCGACCGGCTTTTTCTTCCAGTTTTCGGCCGCCCTTTTCTCCTTTCTGCAAGCACCAGGTAAAGAACGGGCCGATGAGTTTTTTATCCTTTCCCCACTCCAGCACATTGCGGGCAAAGAGGAAAATGAAAGGCACGGGAATCATGTTGCCGATAACTGCCACAATGATGGACGGAACCAGGGGAAGTCCCCAGAGGACGGCATATGGAATGGCTCCGCGGATTTCAATGAGCGGAACCATCGCGATGAGCAGGACCCAAAAGTACTTTTTCATGGGCTTAGACGGGCTGGTTAGCGGCTATCAGGGTACGGATTTCCTCCTTGGCTTGACGCCAGCGGGGAATGTCGATCTTGGTGCCCACCACTTCCACCACCTTGGCGGCGATAATGGAGCCCACCTCTCCGCAAACGCGCAGCGGCATGCCCAGAGAATGGGCATAGAGGAAGCCGGCAGCGTAAGTGTCGCCGGCGCCGGTGGCATCTACGGGCGTGGCCGGCCAGGGTTCGATGAAGTAGTATTCATCGCCAGACTTGACCATGGAGCCGGCTTTGCCCACCTTCACCACGGCAATGTCGCAGACCCGCGCCAGTTCGTCGATGGCCTCACGGGGTTCCTTCTTGGTAAACGCCTTGGCCTCAGACTCATTGGCAAACACAATGTCTACGTAGTTCTCTACCAGGTTGTGGAAGAAAGCGTCGTTGGATTCCACCACGTTGTAGGAGGCCATGTCGATGGAAATGATGCAACCGGCCGCCTTGGCCAGGCGGGCGGCCTTGGAAATGAGTTCCTGGTTCTGCACCAGATAGCCTTCGATATGGAAATAGTCGTAGCCTTCAAAGAATTCGGGCTGTAGGTCGTCGGGGCCCAGTTCCAGGGTGGCGCCCATATAATCGGCAAAGGTCCTTTCGGCGTTGGCGCCCGTGATGAACACCATGCATCGGCCGCTGGACTTTTGGCTATAAAGCATTTGCGCCTTCACGCCGAATTGCTCCATGGTGCTCTTGAACAGGTTGCCTAAATCGTCGTTGCCGATTTTTCCCAGGAAGCCGGAAGGCATTCCGAAAATGGAGGTGCAGGTGATGGTGTTGGCGGCCGATCCGCCGGGAACGTACTTGACTCCATAGTGTTTGAGGGCTTCCCAGATGCGGTCGCCGGTTTCCATATCCACGTGCTGCATGCTGCCCAGAGGGAGGTGAAACTTACGAAGGAGGGTGTCGTCCGGAAGGATGGCTAAGATATCGGTGAGAGCGTTGCCGATGCCCAGGATAGATTTCATGTTCTGTTGTTTGCTTACTTACAAAAGTAGTCATTTTTTGCCGATTTTCCATTATCTTTGCGTAGATATGGACAAGAAAACGGGAAAATGGTTGTCGTCTGTTTTTTGGGTGGCCGTGGCGGTGCTCCTGGTCTGGTTGTGCTTCCGCCGCATGGACTGGACCCAGTTTGTCCTGGCTCTGGAACACTGTAAATGGGAGTGGGTGCTGGCCTCCATGGCGCTGGGCGTCCTGTCCATTTTCATCCGGGGCCTGCGCTGGCGCATGCTCCTGACACCCCTGGATCCGGGCACATCCATTCTCACCTGTTTCAACGCCTATAGTATCGGCAGCGCTGCCAACCTGGCCCTTTCCCGCGTGGGAGAGGTGGTGCGGCTGGCCTATGTTGTCAAACACTCTTCCAAAGACGCCAACGGGAAGCGCCTTTTATCGGCCGATAAAGCCCTGGGCTCCATCGTGACCGAAAGGGTGTGGGACATGCTATTCGTGGGGCTCATCACGGTTTTGGTCCTGGTGCTCAAGTGGGACGATTTCGGGGCTTTCTTCTCCGAGAATTTTTCCTGGGGCGGCCGATTACTGGCCTGGATCCTGGCCGGTCTGGTTCTCGTGGGTGCCGGCGCCGTTGCCCTATTCTGGTATTTGAGGAAAAGAGGCGGCTTCTGGGAGCGGGTCTGGCACTTCGTCCAAGGAATCGGGGAAGGCCTGGGCTCTTTCCGTCATATGAAAAACGGCTGGCTTTTCCTACTGTACACCCTTCTCATCTGGACGTTGTATTGGTTCATGAGCGCCAGCATCCTTTGGGCGCTGCGGGATATGCCCGAATTCAGCACCTTCACGCTCGCGGATGCCCTGTTCATTTCCCTGGTGGGCAGTCTCAGTTCCATGGTGCCCGTCCCCGGCGGTTTCGGCGTCTATCACGGCATGGTGGGCGGTGCCCTGCAGGTGCTGTGGGGTATTCCCAAGGATTCCTGCATGGCCTATGCCGTTCTCAACCATGAATCCCAGGTACTTACGCAGGCCCTCTGCGGTTTGGGTTCCTATATTCACGAAAGCTTTTTCCGTAATAAGCAATGAAATTTGCCCTTATCGGCCATCCTGTGGCGGGCTCCCTGAGCCCCCGCCTGATAGCTGCCGGCTATGGTGGCCGGCACAGCTATGACCTATTGGATTTCGAGCGTTTTGACGATGCCTGGCAAGCGTTCTTGGACGGCTACGACGGCATCAATGTCACGGCACCGTTCAAACAGGACGCTTTCCGGCGCGTGGACGTACTGTCGCCCAAGGCCCAGGCCACCGGCGCCGTGAACCTGGTGGTCCCTTGCGCCCAGGGTTTTATCGGCCACAATACGGATGTGGACGGTGTTCTGGTGGCCTTGCAGGAAACCGGGCTGTCGTTTACCCACGCCCTGGTGGTGGGAACGGGTGGTGCGGCACGTGCTGCCGTTTATGCAGCACAAACGCTGGGCTGCCAAGTCACTGTAACGGGCCGATCCTTGGAAAAAGCAGCCGCTCTGGGTTGCCCGGCCGTGTCTTTTGAAGAAGCCGCCCGGCTCACGCCCGATGTAGTGCTGTATACCCTGCCCGGCCGCGCTCCGGTGCCGGAAGGCCTTCCCTTTGCCCAAGCCGTGGTCCTGGAGGCGGAGTACCGGATTCCGCAGCTGACAGACATTCCCTGCCGCCGCTATGTGAACGGAAGGCGCTGGATGCTGGGACAGGCTGTGGCGGGTTATCGGCTGTTCACAGGCGAAGAACCCAACGTACAGGAAATGTTGCAGGTGCTGTAATTTTTTCGTAACTTGCCCCTGCGATGCAGCAGGATGCCCGCAAACCTTTAATTCCTTTTATATTATGTCACTGAACAAAGTTATGTTAATCGGTAACGTTGGAAAAGACCCGGAAGTACGTTACCTTGAGAACAATCCGCAAAACCCGGGCAACAATGTAAAAGTGGCCTCCTTCCCTCTGGCCACCTCCGAACGCTACCGCGACCGCAACGGTGAACTGCGGGAAAACACCGAATGGCACAATGTGGTAGTATGGCGCAACAACGCCGACGTAGCCGAAAAATACGTCCGCAAAGGCACCCAACTGTATATCGAAGGCCGTCTCCGCACCCGTTCCTGGACCGACCAGACCGGTAACAAGCGCTACACCACGGAAGTGGTGGCCGATACCCTGCAGCTCCTGGGCAAACGCCCGGACGGAGAGCAGGGAGGCGCCCCGCAGCAGGGCGGTTATCAGGGCGGCTACAGCCAGCAGCCCTACCAGGCCGCTCAGCCGGCTTACCAGCCGCAACCTTCGGCCCAGCCCTACGCAGGCCCGCAGCCCGCTCAGCCGCAGCCTTACGCTCCGCAGCCCGCGACCCCGGCCGTAAATCCGGCCTACCAAGGCCCTCTCCCCGCCGCCGAACCCTCCGACGACCTCCCGTTCTAAAACCGGCCGTGGAGGTAAGTTGCTCATTACAAAGCATTTACGAAAAATCGATTACTCCTTCCGGGGTAATCGATTTTCTATAATCGGCCGATAATCAAGGGCTTACATCCACGCGCGCTATATCCAGGGTTCTATTTTCAGTCCTTGAATGCGGCCCATATGCTTGGCGTTGCCGGTGATAAGGGTTAAACCGTATTCGAGTGCCGTGCAGCCTATGAGAAGGTCTTTGTCCTCAATGGGAGTCCCCGCCTTGGACAGCCTGGCTTTTTCCCGGGCGGCTGTCCAGTAGGCATCGCTGGCGGGGATGACGGCCAGTTGATCGAACATTTTTTCCAGGATTTCCTTGTTCCCCTCGGGATCTGCACTGGCGGCAACACCGGTATACAATTCATAGACGGTAATGTCGGAAACAACGCAGTTGTTGATTCCGATTTCCTGAATCCTTTTTCTGATGCCCTGGGGTCTATTTCTCAGAACATCTATCAGAACATTGGTATCCAATACATAGCGTATCATAATTCAGGCACCTCCCATACGCTATTGTGGGATTTGCAGGCTGCAAGTATCTCTTCGGGTGATTCATCACCTATCCAGGCGCCGCAGAACTGATCCAGAAACTCTTCGGTTCTTTTGCGGCTGGCTTCTTTTTCTTCTTCGGATTCTATGTCCCGCGTGGCCTCCTTAAGCACGTCGTTTACGTAGGTGTTGACACTGACTTTCTTAAGCTTTGCGGCCGACTTCACCCGTGCCAGCGTGATGGCATCTAAGCGGAAGCCTGTTTGCACCCTGTTCGAGCTTTTTGTTATCATATGCTCATATATTTTGTTAGCAAATATATGAAAACATTTTGTTGCTAACAAGACCGGGCCTTGTTTTCGCGCGGGTAGTTGTCCAGGAGCCTGAGGTAATCCTCCTTGTGCGGGGCCGTGGAGTCGGCGATCTTTTTCCGTAAAAGCGAACGTTCTGTGCGGACGGTGGGTGTGGCCTTGTTCATGAGCAGGCCGATGAGTGAATTGGGCAGGCCGGCAAAAAAGACGATGGCCATTTTGTAAGCATGCTTGCTCAGGCCGGGAAACTCTGCCCGGAAGTGCTCCATGGCCTGATTCCGGTAGATGTTTATATCCTTTTCAAGAAAAGTGAGTTCTGCGTTAAAATCACGGAAAGCTTCCAATTTGTTGTTAAAATGGGCAATAATGACTTGCTTTTGACGCTTGTCTTCACTCTCATAATACTCTACGGCCAGTTGTGATAGCGTGTCGATTTCTTTCTGAAAAGAGTCCTGTGACAAGCGGTCATATTTCCCTTGAATCTCCTCAATCTGAGACAGGGCCACCTCTACCTGCTTTCTCTTTTGCCGGATACGTTGTATAAGTAAGAGAATGCAGGAAAGAAGGAGTAGAGTTCCCAGAATGGAAAAGACCGTGATCGTTTGCCGCAGATTCCGTTCTTTCTCGCTTTTTAGTTTGTAATGCTCTTTTTGGTTAAACACAAGGGATTGCTGGATTTTCTCCCGTGTCAGCGAATCCTGGTAGGCTACGACCTTTTCAAAGGAGGACAAGGCGGTTTTGTGGTCTCCGGCGTGTTTATGATATCTGTATAATGCATACCTTGCTTGCGATTTTGACCAATCATCTGAATTACTGGCAATCCTGCTGATTTGGTTGAGCAGGGAAAGGGTATAGTGATCCTGGGCTTTTCCCATTCCGGAAAGGATGACAAGCAAGTTGCACCAGTCGGAGATCTTCATAATTTCACGGGGACACAACATATAATGTTGATATGCTTCCTCATATAAAGGATAGCGGCGGAAGTAAAAGGCTCTAGCCTGTGTTTTATGTATTTCCCCAACAAGCAGAGAATCTTTGAGGGGTAGTTTAAACATGGAGGACAGAAGGCTGTCTCGAGCTGCCGTCTCTCCATAATCGTGGTAGGCTCTAGCCAACCCCACTTGTGCATATACTAAATACAGGCTATCACCACTTTGCGAAAATGCATTTACGGCTTCTTCTTGACTTTGAACCGCTTTGCCAATGCAATATGCATTGTTATAGATATCTGCCAGATTGCGGGAACTGAGTCCTAGCCAGAACCAATCGTTCCGTTTTCGGGCCAAATCAGCGGTTTGCTCGAAGCTCATCATGGCGTTGTAACTGTCTCCGGCATTCAACTGAACTCTTCCCAGGCAGTAAAGGGAACGAAGATACATCGTCTGGTTGTGCGTGCGCTTATAATACTTAACCGCCTGCATGATTAGGGAATCATCGGCAATATTGATGTCACACTTGTCGTAGGCCCGGCTCAGCAGCCAGGCCCTTTGGGCACGCAGGGAAGGACGCGAGAAAGAGCAGGTATCCAGCAGGCCGATGACCTGTTGCGGGTCTTTTTCCACTGTTTCCCAAGCGGTGTCCAGAGTGCTTTTTCCTTCAGGCCTGCATGCCGATAAGACAAGGCAAAGAAGGATGATAGGGATGCAAGAAGTGTGTCTCATAAAGAACTGCCGGTGTATTACAAAAATACGAAAAAACGGGCAGTCCTGAGCCATTACAAGAAAGAATTAACGGTGTAGGAAAATAAATTATTGATTTTCAGTACTTTGCATGTAAAAGAATTAACGCTTGAAAAGAGGACAACCTGACTTCTTCTTTTTACCTTTATCATACTAAAACTCAAGTATTATGAAAAAGATTTTAGTGTTAGCTTTGATGCTATGCATTTCGGGCATGGCATCTCCTTTTCTCAGAGGTCAATCGCCTCCCGATGATCCGGACCAGATTCCGATAGCAATCGAAAAAGAGGCGGAGTACAACCCTTCTACGGGTCCGAAGTCTCCTTCCGTTGTACGGCTTCGGGCGTATTACGATTGTGCAAGTTCGGAAATCGTTGTGTCTGCCCTAAACGCAGGAACAAGTATCAGTGTTTGTGCGGAGAACCTTGTCAGCGGAGAAAGTTCTTTATTCAGCATTTCCGGAAACAGTGTCAGTTATATGCCAATTTCCGGAACTTCAGGTTACTGGCTGTTAACGTTTACTCTGGAAAACGGGGCTATATATATAGGGGAGTTCACCATATAGCTTGACATGGGTCGGGTCCGCATGATTATCCTGCTGGGGCTATTGCTATGCATCGGCGGTTGCTCCAATAAACGCATTCGGGAAGCCCTGGAATCATTTCTTTCTCAGGAAGTATCTTTCCCGTCAACGCTTATCTGTTGCTCAGGTGGCACTGATGGAGTGAACCCCCTGCGCGATTCCATTCCCAAATTAATCATATATGTGGACTCGACCCAATGTTCCTCATGCCGTGTCAGTCATTTATCGGAGTATATCCCCTTGTACGACGATGCGTTGCGGAGCGGGCGCTATACTCTGGCCATTATCTTGTCCCCACCGGTGTCGGAGTACGGACATATTGCGCATTTGTTGGAACTGTATAAATATCCGTTTCCGGTGTATTTGGACAAAGACCATTCATTCAGAAAAGAGAATGGGTTCATACCTGATGATATCCGCTTTCATGCCTTTTTGACGGACCGGTCCCGTCGTCCGGTATTGGTGGGAGATCCTGTCCGGAGCGACAGATTAAGGAATCTGTTCGAACAGGAACTTCAGAATCTTTAGAACGTAACTATTAACAACTAGACATTAACTATCATGAAAATCAAGTATGCAATTATTGCAGCAATCATTCTTGCTGCCGCATCTATCACCTCGCTGAAAACCATCAAGAGCAGCAATTCTTTATTGGATGCAAACGCAGAAGTGCTCGCTTACTTTGAAGGAATGCCCGGAGAACAGGAGAGGACTTGTTTTTATCATTCATCTTCATACGATCCTTCTCTTTACTTGGAAGTGATAAGTTGCGAAACCTGCGAAACAGTCAAAACAAGCAGTACGTATAATCCAAACACGTGCATACTTCTTGGAAATAATTAAATCTCTGAATTCCAGATGAGTAAACGATTTGTCGTCGTGCTGTTTGCCGCAATTGTGTTGATTGCGTGCCAAAATGCGTCTTATCCCAGAGTTGAAACATCGGCTTGTCCTGAGATGGCCGAATTCGAGGTTCTGGAGAGTCCTATCCCTGTATTGAACCCGCATAGGATGTATGTTGCCGGGGGCCATCTCGTTATCTATCAGGAAGGTGTCCAAGCCCCGTTTTCTGTCATCTCATTTCCGATAAATGATTCTTCGGGATTTGCCCAATGCGGCAATAGAGGAAATGGACCGGGAGAAGTTGTTTCGCCGGATATCAGGAGTTTTGTGGTGTCAGAAAAGGGCTTCTCTTTTTTTGATGCAGGGGGCATTCGTAAAGAGTTTGGCATTGTTGGCGACACCCTGTTATTCGTCGGTGAAAACAAATTCCCATCCATTGAAGGACCGACTAATGGTATGTATCCTCTTCAGAAGGGCTTCCTAAACGTCAATATTTCCGCTCCCGAATATGAGTTTGAACTCTATAAAAAAGATGGGGGGAAAGAGAACAAGAGTTTGTACCCTAACTGGGGAGGAACAACGCAGGAGACAGATTTGACAAAGTACTTGAAACAAGTTGCCGTTCGTCCTGACGGCCAAAAAGCGCTTGTCCTGTATGCGTTTTTCAATAAATGCCGTCTTTTGGACGGGAATGGCAATCTGTTGAAAGAGATTACCGTGAATGCCGAGGATGGAAGTTTTTATCATGAGATGATACATAAGGAAATCTTCTATTCTTCCTATCCTTGTGCAAATGATAGTCATATCGTCGCGAAGTATGGATCCAAAGAAATCCATGTCTTCGATTGGAATGGAAATCTGGCCAGAAGAATACAGTTAAATCAAGATTTCGACGCATTTGCCGTGGACTTTCTCAAAAATAAACTGTATGCGGTCTCGTATTCAGACGATGCTCATGTCTTTCTGTTGAATTCTCTCTTTTGATTCATCGGCAATTGTGTCATATACTTAGCACATAGTGAATAACGACCGCTTGCATATCTTTTCCCTGGCGGCAGCAATCTGGCTCATGATTGAGTCAGGATACGGCATGATGCAAGTATTGGGAATAGCACGGTCTGGGCACGTACTTTATTCCATGACGGGACATTTCCAAAACCCTGGGCCTTTCGGTGGCTTTGTGGCCATGCTCATGTCCATTTGCCTGGCTTATTTGTTACTGACAGAAGGTAAAAATGCCAGGCACCGGCGGTTAAAGTGGATTTGTGCCACAGCTGCAGCCTTGGGCTTTATCGTACTTCCGGCTTCCATGAGCAGGGCAGGATGGTTGGGACTTGCCGTTTCCATGGGTATGTTGGCCATCCGGAACCCAAGAATCAACACATGGTTTTTGGGAAAGCCATTCTGGACAGGAGGAACCCTGACGGTTCTGGCCATCATCGGAGTGGGCGGATTCCTGCTGAAAAGGGATTCGGCACTTGGCCGCATCCATGTGTGGCACATGGAACTTCTGGCCATGTTGAAGGCGCCTTTTACAGGTACGGGGACTAGCCGCTTTGCCTGGACCTACGGAGAAACGCAAGCAGATTATTTTTCTGCTGCAGAACGTTCCTTGTGGGAAATCAGAGTGGCCGGATGCCCGGAATATGCTTTTAACGAATACTTGAAAGTAGGAGTTGAATGGGGAATCCCTGGATTACTCTTGTTTCTTGGACTCACTTTGTTTGTGTGCTTTATCCTTGTACGGGAAGCTAATCCTTTGGGATACGGGGCGATAGCTTTGTCTGTTTTTGCTTTCTTTTCTTATCCCATGAGCCTTTGGCAATTCCAATTGTGGGCAGGGTTGTTTATGGCAGCTGCCCTGGGTGAGCTGCGCGGACGCTACGGATGGGTTTCGTATTGCGTTTTTCTGGTTGCGGCATGCGTTGTCTGGCTAACAGGAAAGGACAAAACCTCCGCCCCGGATTATCGGGCACTGTGCCAGCAGGGTTATGCGCTGTTTCAAGCGGGGGAATATGAAAAGGCGCTGCCCCTTTTGCAGGAAGGAGCGACGCTGTCCTGCGACCCGATGTTTTACAATATCATGGGACGTTGCCATGAGGCGCTTGGACATTATCAAGAAGCTGAAAACGAATACATTCATGCTCATCACATGGTCCCTTGCCGTCTGTATCCATTGGTTTTGTTACAAGAACTCTATCTGTCACAGGGAGAAAGGAAGAAAGCCGAACTCTTATCCGGAACAATTCGGGAAATCCCATTAAATCCACGAAACAAAAACATGCAGTCCCTCCGGGAACGTGCAGAAAAAAATATTATTAATACCCCAAAAATCAAGAAAGATGAAAAAAAGTTTATTGTTTGTAATTGCCATGTCTTTCCTGGCGGTTCTGTGCCATTTCTTTTCAAATCAAAATGTTTCTTCAGATGTGGTAGAATGTAATGTGGAGGCAATTGCCCAGAACGAAAAACCTCCCAGGTTGGATTGCCTTCCCGATGGAGACGGCTGTGCAGTAATCGTGCAGTTGGCCAATGATGTTTATTATACTATTACGTTAGAGGAAGCCCATAATGTCAACTGATTATCGAGTGCTGATTTTTACGATATTTTTATTCTTTTCGTGTGCAGAGCAGAAAGGTGCTGATGTGGTAGTAGAGTATCTTCGTCTTTCAGGAACGGCCTGTGAAACGAAGAATGGCGAGAATATTTTCAAGATTTGTCATGTGACGGATTCCTTGTTTATTGCTAAGTCGAGGGGCGATAGATATCTGGTCGCAGGATGCTGGAATAACGGAGAGATATCATTTTCCCCTTTTGTGTCCCTGGGACGCGGTCCCGGGGAATTCAGATATGCCATTACGGAAGTATATGGAGACACCCTTTATATCGCAGAAAACCAAGGCGCGCTGCAAAAGATAGCGGCAGTTCCGCTGAACGCTCTGCACGACAAGTCTTTGTGGGAATATTCCGATTTCTCGCAGATGGGGAATTTGCATGTGGCATCATTCTGTCACAAGGATGCAGAGCATTACCTATTTGCCGGAGGAGAATATGGGAAAGAGGAATTGTTGACCCTGGCCGACGCAAGCGGTGTTTCAGACACGCGGAGCATACCTTTTTGGCCGGAAGACGGATTCGACGGAAGTAATATCGTGAAACAGGCTGTCTATCTCCGGAACTCAAGCGTATATGCCAATCATGATCGGATCCTGTTTACTTGCGGCGAGGGGCGTTATGCCGAGTTGTTTTATCTTGACAGTTTATTCCGTGTTGCAGAAAGGAAGGTAATATTTCAGACTTTTCCGGACTATGGTGACAAAGGAGACGGATTGAATCCATCCCTCAAGGCAGCAGCCTTGCGCGGCATCAAGGTATATGTGACAGGAAGATACTTGTATTTCATGCTTCATCGCTGGAAGGATGTGGACGGGAAGACAATCCCGCCGGACTATAAAGGATATCCTGCTGTTTACGATGACAGAATTGAGGTGTATGATTGGGACGGCAATTTCCAGTGCGCGTTTCAGACGGATGTGCCATTTGTTTCGTTTGGAGTTACACCGGACAATTCATGCCTTTTTGCCCTGACGAAAGATTTGACGGATGAAAGCGTAATGATACGGAAGTATGCAATTCCTTTAACGGAAAGAGAATGAGGCGTTTATCATTAGAGGCATTTTGCCGGAATGCTTTTTTTTTGGCTATAGTGGTCATTCTTTACGGAATGTGCCGGGTTTTCGTTATCGACCGCTTCCATGTGGGTGGAAATTCCATGGAGCCCACCCTGCATGCGGGCGACCCGCTGTTGGTGGAGAAATGGACGTTGGGGGCCAGAATCTATACGTCGTTTAATTTCGACTCTCCCGTGCTTTCTTCGTTCCGAATGCCGGGTCTCGGGCACTTGAAACCCGGTGATATCGCCGTTTTCAATAGTCCGGACGGGGGAGAGCCAGGAAAGATTGGGTTCAGAATAAATTATGTCTATGCCAAACGCGTGATGGGCACTCCGGGAGACACCATACAGATAATCAGCGGGTTTTATCACAATTCGTCTGTTCCCGGACGGCTGCTTTGTCCTCCAGACGGGCAGGCACGCCTGGGAACGATGGCCTCTGCGGAGGCCGATTCCGTAAAGATGTACCGGGAAAGCATCAACGATGTCCCATGGAGTGCCCGTAACTTCGGCCCGATGGCCGTTCCGGCAAAAGGGTGCTCCATGAAATTCGATACCGTGACGGCCGCCGCATACGCCATGGCGGTGGAATATGAATGCGGAAGGCGCCCTGTGGCGGGAGAAACATATACCTTCAAGAAGAACTGGTATTTTTTCGGTGGCGATTATGTCCTGAATTCGCGGGACAGCCGTTATTTCGGCCTTGTCCCGGAAGACTATATTGTGGGGCGGGTATTGCCCATGGGGCACAGGGAACGGACGGCACGCGGGCTGAGGTATGCAGACGCGCAACTGGAAGAAGCCCTGATGTTTGCGGGTGCCAACCGGGGAGAACTGGAGAAGGTGCTGTATCACTACAAAGGGGAAAAAGATAAAAGGGCCGCTTCCGAATGGCTTATCCGGAACATGCCTTATCATTATGGCTATGCATCGTCTCCTTTGATGGACAGTGTGAAAGTGATCCTTCAGGCTGTAAGGGCAGGAAATAGCGTGGATAAGCGGAGAAAAGAACGATTGGTTGTTCGGGAGGCTTCACTGAGAAAGGTATATGACAGTCACGTTATTACAGCCGAATATCTCATAGATGACATTGACAGGGCATTTAAGGCAAGGAACAAACGCCCTTGGAACCGGGCGCTTTCCTTCGAGGATTTCTGCGAGATGCTCCTTCCCTACCGGGTGGGCACGGAACCACTTGAGTCCTGGCGGCCTGTGTATGAAGCCCGTTTTGCCGGCATCCTGGACTCTCTATATACGGGTAGCGACATTATTGCAGCCTGCGATTCAGTCAACAAACGTATGGGGCAGACTTTTCTGCTGGAAGAATCCCTGCAGGCTCCCGATTTGGGGCCAGGCTTCCTTTTGGACACGCGGGTGGGCGGCTGCCAGGAGGTGAGCGCCTTTTCCTTGTATCTGCTTCGGGCGCTGGGCATACCGGCAGCAACAGATTTCCTGCATAAGGATGTGGTTCATTTGTGGACAGTAGTGGCCGATACGACTGGCAGGAAAGAATTCTTGCGCCTTTTTGCCGAATACGGCGGAAGTCCCCAGGAACGCGGACTCGTGGATTACCGTACCAAGGGGAAAGTGTACCGGAAAACCTACGCTCCGGTACGTGGACGACTGTTCAGGGATGTATCGGCCGAATATTTCAGCGATTTTACTTGCGATGTCCCATTGGAAAAAAGGACGGGTGAAACTGTATGGCTGGGTATGTTTACTGGGGCCAGATGGTTGCCGATGGAGCCGGGAAAGAAAAAGGGAAAAACGGTTTCCTTCTCTTCCTTTGAGCCGGGAATGGTTTATGCGCCTGTGACAAAAGAGGGAGAAGAGGTAGGTTTTCCCTTTGTCCGTCATATAGACGGGTCTTTGGAAAGGTTCGTCCCCGGTAGCCATTCAGACAGTGTCCGGGTTACACGAAAAACCCGTCTGACAGCCCATGTGAAAAACTTGATGGCCGAAAGTGCCGGTTCGGTTATCGAAGGGTCTTTAACGGCAGATTTCACGACTATTACCTGGAAGGACACGTTACTTGTCACGCATGTAAACTACAACCGGGTATATCCTCATCAGCCAATACGGTATTTGCGCATGAGTCCACCCAAAGGACAGCCTTTGCAGATAGCCGAAATTCGACTCTTCCGGGATAAGGAAAGAAAAAGCCCGTTACCTTTTACGGTCAAGGAAGAGGCTTTGCCCTTATCTGATGGAGATGAACTGACCTATTATAGGGCAACGAGCCCGGATATCCCTCTTATTTTGGATCTGGGTCGGGAAGAATATATTGCTTTGTTGGAATGGACCCCGAGGAATGATGACAACTTTATCCGTCTTGGGGATGTGTATGAACTTCAGTACAATGACGGTCCGACCGGCTGGATTGGACTTGGGTGCCAAACGGCGGCAGATACGGTCCTGTACTGGGATGCCATTCCGCAGCATGCCCTGCTCCGGCTGCATAACCATACTCGTGGCCGGGAGGAAGATGCTTTCATTGCCCGAGACGGACAACAGCAGTTCGTTTCATGGAATACACCATAATTCAATAATACGAAAAAACAGGTAATTCTGAATCTGGAACCAGAATAAGAAGAATTAACGTTAATAAAAGACAAGTATTTGATTCTCAGTGTTTTGCGTTACGAAGAATTAATGCCCAAAAGCAGTGAAGGTTCATTTCTTTTTTCTATTTTTGTTGTGAAAAAGTTTTTCATAAATGCATGGAAACGCTAAATAATAGGTGTATTTACTATTGTCCATTGATACCGTATTGGAATGAAGCATTGGGTGACTTACTCTTTTTTAGTTTTTATTATCTTTTCAACGATGCTCTGCCTATGGGCGGCCATAAGATATTATGAGGGGAAGGAGTGGGGAAAAGTAGAGCAGTCATACCAAGTCAAGATGATGCGTTTGGAACAGCAAAGAGAAGCTATTTGGACCTCTCATTTTAAGTGTGATTCTCAATTAATACAGACGGAATTAGATCAGCTGTCAATTTTTAAAGAGTTGGATGATTATAATCCAGATATCTGTTTACTTCTATTACCTAATGTTTGTGGCGCATGTGCCAAAGAACAGAGTATGATTTTGTTGAACTATGTTTCACGGTTTAATCGTGTGGCTATTATATGTCCTCAATTTAAGAAAAGAGATTATCAGGTTCAATTTTCAGATGTACAGAATCTGTGTGTTTTTAGTTATGATTATGAAAAACTTGCGAGTAAAGAATTACAAGAACTTGATGACGTGTTGTTATTTAGAATACAGCATCATGAGGTATTCCAGGTAATTGTAACTGTTAAAGATAATCCGGAATGGATAGAAAAATACTATCAGTTTATATGTCCAATTTAAAAACTTGTATGATGAAGAAAATTGTTTTAGGTGCTTTGTTTGTGCTATTAATGGATGTGATTGCTGTCCTTGCCCTCGCTTCCAACCCTATTTCTGAAGGACCGGACACATTTAATGGCCCCTGCTATCAAACGATGGGGTACTGCGGTCATGTGCTTACTTATAAGTGTACAAAGGATTATACAAGTGAACAATGCCGTAGACATGTTTGCGATACTTGCGAAAAAATAGATGAGCCGATAATTGAATAAACCTTATGAGTCGGGTTGTTTCTTATTTGATGGCTCTTTGTACATTCCTTTTGTTATTGTCCTGCGAGGGAGATGATCGGATTGAATGTATGGAGATTCCGGTGGCGGTAAATCGGGCGGGAGACGTGGCCCCGCCCCTCATCGTCCGGAATACCAAAACCGTAGTTACGTATTTCACGCCCGGAGGGATGGGCTTCAGTCTGGATGGTACTCCCCGCGGTAAAATTGACAGGATTATCCGTGATAATCCCGACTGGCAATTCTTGTTCTACGTTGATTGCTCGCCCAAATGGAAAAATACGGTTATCCATTATTTGAATGAGTATGATTGCAATTTCCCGGTCATGCTCGACTATGAAGGAAAATTCAAGCAGAAGAATCTCGTTCAAAAGGATTTGACGGGAATAGGATTTATCCTTGATGCAGATAGCCGGCAACTGGGCTGCTCTGTAATTGGAGATAGCAGGAGTTTGTTCGACAGTGAATTCAAAAAAGCAAAAAGAATGGCAAAATGAGAGAACGTTTATCTCTATTCATCACAGTGCTTATGCTGTCTTCGTCATGTGGGATGAGGCAGGAAAGGGAATCCGTTGTTTTTGGCCGGGTGGAGTCGCACCGTGCCTTGACGGATGCAGTGGATTCCGTGGAATGGATTCCCTTGCAGACGGAGGGGGCGCCTCTCATCGGGTCATTCCCCGAACTTTTTGTCCTGAATGACGGCGGTTTTATTGTTTGGGATAAAGAGAAGTCGGCCGTTTACCGTTTTTCTGCCACGGGAGCATATGTCGGGCCGATTGGGCGACAAGGCAACGGACCGGGAGAGTATATGGACATCAATAATATTCAGATACTGGAAAAACAGGTTGTGGTATTTTCCCGTCCCGACAAGGTGTTGGTGTTTGATTTGTCTGGAGAATTGGTCAGAGAAACTCATGTTTTGACTCCCGGCATCCAGTCCTTCCAAGTCCCCGAGGGCTACCTGACTTATTATGGCTTTGGGGGAGGTCGTGGATATCGTCTGGCCTTGCAAAAGCCGGACTATTCGGAAGAAACGTATCTTCCGGACCAGTCCAAAGTGATACACCTGTCAGTCGGAAAACCCATTTTTTCTCCTGACGGGGAACAGGTACTGTTTACCGATGCCTACAATTCTGTTATTTATACTTTTTGTCAAGGGTGGGTACGCCCCTTTGAACGCTTCGACTTCGGCAAATGGGCCATTGACGAAAAGTTCTATGCTTTTGACGATGCTTTTTCCGCCATGGATTACTTGTTGTCTCGGGAATTTGCTCTCATCCAACGTTTCATCGTAGGGGAGAGTGGTCAAATGGTTGAAGTGTTCATCCAAAAGGGAAGCGATATCCGTGCCTATTATGGACTGAACCGAGGGGAAGGATGGTCATGGTTTGGTGCTGGAAAGCCCGGAGAGTCTTCATTTGCCGGGACGTTTCGCTGCATGGATGGCTGTTCCGTCTATTGTGTTATTGATTCTTGGCTGTTGGAAGAAAAGAGAGAAGATGATCTGTTCCCTTGTTCCCTGCCCATCCATTCAGATCAAAATCCTGTTATCGTAAGACTATATTTGAGATAAGAAAGGCTTGTTTTTCAACGGCTTTGTACTGGGATTACACAATCTTACCCTCGGCTGGGAAGAAGATGCATTTGTGGCCAGAGAGGGTACACAACATTTCGTTTCTTGGAATACGCCGTAATTCAATAACAACTAAACGACTAATCACATGAAGAAACAAAGAATCATAACTGCTGTGGCAGCTGTACTATGCGGAGCTATCTGTGTGTCAATTATTAATGCAAGGGGGAGAATAGATTTTTTTGAGGAGAATCTTGAGGTTTTGACAGAATGGGAGATACCGCAGTTACCTTGTGAACAGGCGACTTCGGTTTGTGTGTTCAAGGCATATGATGCAAACGGAAATTTGGGATTGGTCCGTCTCCCTGGATTGAAAAATGTTCCTTAGCATGAAAAGAGTAATCGCTGTTCTTTCTTTGCTGATGACAATACTGTGTATGTCTTGTTCGCATTTGGGACATGGAGGATATGAACCCATCAAGGCGAACTTGGTCCAGGCTGGTTTGGATGTTTATGATTGGATTGCCGCGGATGATTCGGTTCTGCTTGCATATAACTATTACGACTCGTTGATGTGCCATGTGTTGAGTGATAGCAGAGACAGTATATGTTTGAAAGACCGTTTTGTGTATAAAGGAAGAGGACCAGGGGAATTTTTCCTGCCAGTTTTTACATATGATTCTGACGACGGAACCTTGTATGTCTTTGAAACGGGGCGAAATACCTCAAATAAGATGGCTGTCATTTCTGTGGAATTGGAGGATAAGGCTAGTTCCATGCGGGTAATGGAGTTGATGGGATGCAAAGATTATTCGGGAGGGACTGCGTTTACCCATCTGAAAGGGGCGCAATTCTTATGTCTTGATTTTGATTTTGATGCGGGCGGTCTTCTATATATGCTCGACTCAGACCTGCAGACCATGGATAAAATCTATTATCCCCTATGTGAGCAAAATACAAAGAACCCCTGGCTGGATGGAATGGTACATACGGTTAATGCGACAATCTATTTCAACAGAAGTCTCTCCAAGTTGGCATATGCTTGTGGTGAAGGACGCTATTTGGAAATAATGGATTATGACCCACAAAATGGGACTATTCGTAACAGAAGGCCCGTATTGACAATCCTGCCGGAGTATGAAGGCCGTGTTTTGGGGAATGGGATGGAGACATATCGCATCATTAACGATAAATACAGGGGAATAAAAGCCAGAATGACAGAGAACAGAATCTATGTCACTTATGAAAACGAGTCATCAAGTATGCCAATTGAAGGCTATCCCAAGTTTTACAGGGATTTGATAGATGTTTTTGACTGGAATGGCAATAAAGTCCAATCATTCCAGACAGACAGACCCTTTGGTTCCTTTGTTGTCTCGAAAAATGATAGATACCTTTATACCGTGTCCCAGGAGACAGATACTGCCAATCAGATTGTCTGCAGATACCCTTTGCCATGACGGATATGTCGAAAAGAATCGAAGAGGGTGCGGTTCGGGTGAAATTGTTTCCGGTACCAGCTTTCATTTGTCAGATAGGGCTGGCAAATACTTTTAAACGTTAATATATTCATATCTAAACATCAAAATTATATGAGATAAAAATTATTCGTTTTATCGGCGACTCTGCTCGCTTGTGCATGTGTTTTTTCTTTTCTGGCAAATGGCAATAGGCCAATCATTCAGCAGGGTGTTGAGGTTTTGACTGTGGGTGAAGTGGGAGACTATAGTTGCACTGTTACGTCGATTTGTAGTAATCCTTTTGGACAACAAACAGGGTCCGTCTCATGCACCGGTACGAGTTGTAAAAGGGGCTATGAATGGGTGGAATGCGATGGACATCGAACAAATTGTTAATAAATGATGAACTATTTAAGGCAGTTTACCGTTACAACCGTCCTTTTTATAATTACAATTTCGTGTTCAAATCACGAGCCCATTGTCCAAAAGAGATGCGTTTACAGAATGTCTATCTATCCAGATTCGTCCTTTGTCGGAGATATAAGGGGGCTTCAATTTCATAATGACCATTTGTATTTTATGGATATTAACCGGAGATCCATAATGATACTTGATAAAGAACTGTCAAGACTCCATACTGTGTCAAGGGGCGGACGGTCCAAAGAAGAATTTGTAGCTCCTTTCACCTTTACCATATCTGGCGATTCTGTCTTTGTAATAGATTTCGGAAACTTGAAAATGAAAAGTTACAAGAAGGGAGTATTTATAGACGAAAAACCTGTTCCCGTCAATACCAGAGATCAACGTTTTGTAGAAGACGGGAATATGTTTTTTTTGCCTGTAAAGGATTCAGAAGCGAGTATTGTCAAGTCGTTTTTGGCTGGCCCTCCGATAACAATTCTTCAAACAGAGAAGTTTTACTCCACGGTTAAGACTGTAACGATGAATTCCTGCCACGTGTTATCCTATGAAAGAGACCTAGTAATAATTCCTGAAGCCTTGCCCTGGATTAAGATTATAAGTAAAGATGGAAAACCCGTCCGCACGATTGACTTATCCACTTCTGTGGCATATCGTAGAAACGTTTCTTTCACGCAAAAGGCAGACACGGAGGAAAACAGTTTCTATATATTGAATGTTGATGTTAGTATCAATGGTGATATGCTTTTGATACTGATACCTACTTATGGTGGACGTTACCGATGCAATCGGATTGTTTCAGTGAATTTAAATACAGGAGAAATATCGAAAACCGTGATGTCGCTTTCGGGAGAGGTTTATTCAACTTTTTGCACCGATGGTGAAAGACTTTATGCTTTCAATAGTTCAGAAAACCAGATAGAAGTATATGAGATGTAGTCAGCTGTTCATTCTTTCTTTATTTCTGATAGTGATGACCTCATGTTGCGACGTGAAAAATAAGAAAAAGAGTGATATGCTTGATAGTTTGATAGGAAGAGATGTCTCATTTGTGGATTCTCTTCTTGTTTTCAAAGAAGAGAATCGTCCTCGTGTTTTTATGATTTGCTTTGAGAAAGGGTATTTATACAAGGGTATTATCAACAACAGGTGGCTTGCGCTTGCGGCTCACGGTATCCTATTAATGGTGGTCTGGTTCATTAAGTTTCGTTCTCTAAACAAACCCAGTTCGTATTTGGTCGCGACAGAAGTATAATTTTTTTCACTATGGGAAGCATGTATTTCATATTGGCATTAATTCTTGTTTTAGCCCTTTATGCGTATAGCAGTATAAAGGGAAGGGATGTTGTCAAAGGGGTTGAAGCTGGTTCCGTTGATAAATGTGATTCAGAGCTTATCCGCAGGCGCTCTTTTGTGGCATCGCCGATTAAGATTTGCGATGAGCATGGAAATCCGTTAAGCACAAAGGGGATGATTCGCGTCGTGGTTTGTGGTAATTGCATGAAACCCAAAGGTATTTCTGACAATACACAGTTGCTTGTGGAAAAGTTGGACCAAAACTCATTGAAAAGCAGGTTGAAAAAAGACGATATCGTCATGATTCATTTGAAAGACAAAAAATTGGATAAGATTAGAGTATTTGATCACTTTGATGATCAGGAACAGCTCATAACGTATCGTTTTGATGACAGTGGAAATCGCGTCATTTCTTCACGTCCTCATTTACAGAGTTCTGTTGTTGGGGTAGTCAGATACAAGATTTAGCATAACACCTGTTGTAATTTTGGCAATTCTTTACAGGGCGCCTTCCGGATTCGATTGGTTCCGGAAGGCGTTTTTTCCTTCTTTTCATCTGCTCGGATTCAAAAATTAACGTTCTGTTGCGGGAAAGCATTGATTTAGTGTACTTTATGGATTACAGAATTAACGGTATTTTTGATTAGGGCATCATTTCTTCTTCATAAATTCGTTGGATTATCTGTGATTCGGTTTATGAAGTGTTATGGAATCATTTCTTTATTGCTTGGCCTTGCTTTGAGTGGTGGGGCTTCTGCCCAGCCGTTGACTCTCAACGAAGCCATCGGCCGGGCGCGGACCGGCTCGGTGCAGGCGCTGGAAGCGCGGCGGCAGTTCGTGTCCACCTACTGGGCCTGGCGTGCCTACCAGGCCAGCCGGCTTCCTTCGTTGTATCTGTACGGAAACCTAGGCAACTTCAATCGTTCGCTCACTTTGCTTCAGAATCCGGATGACGGAAGCATGAAGTACGTGGCGTCCAACAACATGCAAAACGGAATCGGCTTGCAGGCGCGGCAGAACATCCCTTTCACGGGCGGCACCCTATATGTGTACACCGACCTGAACCGGATAGACCAGTTCGGAGCGGCCCGCAACGTCACCTGGTACAGCCAGCCGGTGACCATCTCTTACCAGCAGCCGCTGTTTGCCTATAATCAGTTCAAATGGGACAGGCTCATTGAACCCAAAGAATATGAGCGTGGACGCCGCAGTTATGTGGAGGCCATGGAACAGATAGCCCTGGATGCCGTGGCTGCCTGGTTCGGGGTGCTCATAGCACAGGAGAATGAGCAGTTGGCCCGCTCCAATTACAAGAATACGGTCCGTATGTATGGCGTGGCCGGGGAGCGTCTGAAATTGGGCACAGTGACCCGGGATGAATTCCTCCAGCTGGAACTCCGGATGCTGAACGACAGTCTCTCCATCGGCGAAAGTGCCATCAAGGTGCGGGAAGCGCAAATGGCCCTGAATTCCCTGCTGGGCTATGATGATGCGGCGAAGGTGAGTCCGGTTCTGGAAGAGGACCTTCCCGCTTTGCAGGTAGACTACGGGATGGTGCTGGAGAAGTCGTTGGAGAACTCCCGTTTTCAGCTGGACAACGAGATAAGCCTTCTGAACGCGCGTTCCAATGTGGAGAAGGCCAAGGCTGAGCGGGGAATAACGATGAGTTTTAACGCGCGCTTCGGCCTGTCCAAGTCGGGCATCACCCTGCCGGAGGCTTATCGGAATCCGTTGGACCAGGAAGTGTTCGGCCTTAGTTTCAGCATCCCTATCTTTGACTGGGGGCAGGGAAAAGGCCGGGTGGAAAAGGCCAAAGCGGCCGAAGATGTCGTGAAAGCGCAGGTGGAACAGAGCGAAAACGATTACCGTCGGAAGGTGTTCTCGGCGGTAGGGCAGTTCAACAACCAACGCGGCCAGTGCCGGGTATCGCGCCGGGCCCTTGCCATTGCCGGGGAGCGCTATGCCCTGGTGATGGACAAATTCCGTGCCGGCAGCGCCTCCGTTTTGGAGCTAAACACCGCCCGCAGCGAGAATGACAACGCCCGGACACAGTACCTGTTGGACCTGTCCAACTTCTGGACCTATTATTACACCCTCCGGAAGTACACCCTTTTTGATTTCCTTTCCGGAGAGGAGATCCCAATAGACGCAAACGAAATGACGCTGGAAAAATGAAAGCACGCACTTTTATCTTGTTCCCGCTTCTGGCCCTGACGGCCTGCGGGATGGGCGACAATACCGGTACAGGGGTGGAGGGTCGCCTGCAACAGTCCCCTCTTGTGAATACAGTAGAAGTGATGACTCTCCGGCGGACGGATTTCAGCCGGGAACTCTTGTCCAACGGAAAGCTGGCGGCATCGGCCCGGGCCAGTCTTTCTTTTTCTAACAGCGGAGTACTCTCTCAGGTGAACGTTGCCAACGGGCAGCGCGTAGGGAAGGGGAGTGTCCTGGCGCGGCTGGACCGTCCCGATTTGCAACTGGCGCTGGAATCGGCCCAAATAGCGTTGGATAAGGCCGAGATGGACTTGTATGACTATCTTGTTGGTCAAGGTTACCCTGCGCGGGATACCCTTTCTGTCCCGGCCGACCTTCTTGCGACAGCCAAAATGAAGTCCGGCTATTCCGGTGCCCGGAATGGCCTTGCTCGGGCCCGGTTGGATGTGGCAGGGACTGTCCTCAGGGCTCCTTTTTCCGGACGGGTGGCCGATGTGAAACGCCATTGCCACGACCTTTCCGGCACCGACCCCTTTTGCACTCTCATCAATGATTCGGCCTTTGACGTGGATTTCACGGTCATGGAATCGGAGTATGGTTTCCTTTCGCTGGGTCTTCCCATAAAAGTGACCCCCTATGCCGACGCGTCCTTTTCCTGCAGCGGAAAAATCGTTTCAATCAATCCTTCGGTGGACAAAAACGGCCAGGTGAGCGTCCGCGCCAGGGTTCCCGGCGACCCGCGCCTGCTGGATGGCATGAATGTGAAAGTTTCGGTGGGGCGTACCGCCCCAGGCCAGCTGGTCGTTCCCCGCAGTGCGGTGGTCATTCGGGACGACATGGATGTCCTCTTCACCTATACGGAAGATGGCAAGGCGCACTGGACTTATGTAAACATTCTCGCTTCTAATGCTTCCAGCCACGTGGTTGCGCCCAATGCCGACCGGGGCGCGGCACTCTCCGAAGGTGACCGGGTGATTGTAAGTGGCAACTTGAACCTCGCCGACGGGTCCGACGTCGTGCTGCGGCCGTGATGCTCAGGCACATCATCGACCGTCCCATTGCTGTGACCATGGCCTTGCTGGTGGTGGTGGTTCTGGGACTTGTGTCCATCCGTCTTCTGCCCGTTTCCCTGATTCCTGAGGTGGACATCCCATACATAAGCGTACAGGCGACGGATGCCACTTTGTCGGCCCGCGAAATGGACCGGCGGGTGGTAACGCCGCTTCGGGCCCAGCTCATCCAGGTGGGCAGCCTGCAAGACATCGTGTGTGAAGCCCGGGACGGCAGTGCCACGCTCAAACTCAGTTTCAACCACGGCGCCGATATCGGCCTGCTCTTTGTGGAAGTCAACGAAAAGATAGACCGCGTCATGGGTTCTCTTCCCGGCATCGACCGTCCCAGGGTGGTCAAAGCCGGTGCCACCGACATTCCGGCATTTTTTATCAATGTGACGATGCCCTCCGGCGGTTCTTTCACCGAGCTCAGCCGCTTTTGCCGGGACGTCGTTGCCAAGCGCATCGAACAGCTGCCGGAAGTGGCGATGGTAGATATGAGCGGAACGGTGGAGGAGCAGATATTGGTGCTCCCGGAGGCCGATAAACTCGCCCAATTGGGCTTGACGGTGTCGCAGCTGGAAGCAGCCATCCGGAATTCCAACATTCAATTGGGGTCACTGACCATTCGGGACGGCATGTATCGCTACAGTGTGAAGTTCGACACCAAGGCGGGCAGCCCGGAAGACATTGCTGATATCTGGCTGCGCTGCGGCGACCGCCTTCTCCAAATCGGAGATGTGGCCCAGGTGTCCCGGGTCCCGGCTAAACGCACCGGCCTGGTCCGTTCGAAAGGGCATCCGGCCGTGAGCCTGGCGGTTATCAAGCAAAGCGATGCACGAATGGGCGAACTGAAAGATGGCATTCAAGCGCTGCTGGGCCGCTTCAAGACCGATTATCCGGAGCTGGATTTTCAGCCCACGCGGGACCAGACTCGGCTCTTGGCGTATTCCATCAAAAGCCTGATTGAGAATATCCTCCTGGGCATCCTGCTGGCTTGTCTGGTCATCTTCCTGTTTATGAGAGACTTCCGAAGCCCTTGGCTGGTGTGCCTTGCCATGCCGTCGGCCCTTCTCTTTTCCATGCTCATTTTTTACTTGACAGGACTTTCGCTCAATATCATCTCCCTGTCAGGCCTTTTGCTGGGTGTGGGCATGATGGCCGACAATACCATTATCCTGATTGACGACATCACTTCCCGCTGGCAGCGGAGCGGCGACTTGCGTTCTTCCATCCTGGAAGGAACGCATGAAGTGCGCGGCCCCATGCTCAGTTCTGTGCTCACCACCTGCGCAGTCTTTGTGCCGCTGGTTTTTGTAAGCGGCCTGGCCGGTGCCTTGTTTTTCGACGAGGCTATGGCCGTGACCATCGTTTTGTTTACGTCCTATTTCATTACAATCATCGTAGTCCCCGTCTACTATTGGTGGTGGTATAAGGGTATGCCGGCCTTCCGGGCGCATCCACTGCTGCAACGGATTTCCATGGAGGAGCGTCTCCGTGAGTGGGACCACCGTCGGATGGTTTGGTGGCTGGAACACAAAAAATGGTCTTGGCTGCTCCTTGGCGTGAGTGTGGCGGGTGTGATGCTGTGCTTTGCCCGGATGCCCAGGGAGCGTCTTCCGCAACTTACCCGTACCGAGGCCATCCTGCACTTGGACTGGAACGGTCGCATTTCGGTGGAGGAAAATGAGCGCAGGACCGCTGCTTTGGAAGCCGTTCTTGGCGAGGATGCCGTGGAGTATACCGCGCTGGTGGGTACACAGGATTATGTTCTGGGACATAGCGGCGATCAGGGTATCAGCGAGGTGCAGTTGTACTTCAAATGCAAAGACATGAAAACGCTGGAGGCTGTCCAAAAGCGTCTGGACGCCTGTTTGGCAGCCACAGCATCCGCTGCAACCTGGCGGTTCGATTCCGCCGGAAACATTTTCGACTTGGTTTTTTCCGACAAGCAGCCCCCCCTGACGGCCCGTCTCCGGCCGGTGCGGAATCCAGAGATTGGGCTGGAAAGGCTTCAGGCGTCGTTGGAAGCCGTTAAACTTGATATGCCGGACATATCAATCGTCCCGCCAGTTACCCGTACGGATGTCCTCTTTACGGCCGTTGCCGAGAAAATGGCCCTGTACGGTGTCAGCTACGAAGAACTGGCCACGCTTCTTCGCCAGGCGCTCAATGAAAATCGGCTTTTCTCCCTGGTACAGGGGAACCATACCTTGCCGGTGGTGACCGGGATGGACCAGGAAAGCCTTTCACAGATGCTCTCGGAAACTTTCCTGGAGAAAGACGGCCGGCAGATTCCCGCCATAGAGCTGATGCGTCAAACGTATACGGAAGATCTCAAGACATTGGTTTCCGGGACAGAAGGGAGTTATTATCCGCTTGATTTGCAACTGTCGGATGCCCAAATACCTCCCGCCATGGCCGGTATCCGGAAAGCCCTGCAGAAAAACGGAGATTTTGACGTGCGTTTCAGTGGTTCCTGGTTTTCTTCCCGGGAGCTGCTGAAAGAACTGCTGTGGATCCTGCTCGTCGCCATCGTGCTGTTGTATTTGATTCTGGCTTCCCAGTTTGAATCGCTGCTCCAGCCGGTCATCATCCTGCTGGAGCTGGTCATCGACCTGTTCGGCGCCCTGGTTGTACTATGGACGCTGGGTGTGAGCCTGAATTTGATGTCACTCATTGGCCTGGTGGTGGTGACGGGCATTGTAATTAACGACTCCATTTTGAAGATAGACACTATAAATCGACTCCGTGCCGGGGGCATGCCACTACGGAAAGCGGTTCTCACGGGGTCGGGTCGGCGTATGAAAGCCATCATTATGACCTCGCTCACGACGATGCTGGCCGTTGCCCCTTTCCTGTCCAGAGGTTCCATGGGGGCCGATTTACAGTACCCCTTGTGCCTGGTTATCCTGGCAGGAATGTTCATCGGGACACTGGTAAGTTTGTTTGTGGTTCCTGCCATTTACTACGCAATTTATGCCCGGAAGCCACAAGTTTAAAGGAATCCCTCCTTTCACGGTGGTGCTGTTAATGGCGGCCCTTTCGCTGGTGGGACTGGCCTGCCTTCCCCGCATCAACGTGCAGTATACCCCCACTTCGGCGGGGCGGAACATCAGCGTGTCGTACACCCTGCGGGATGCCTCGGCCCGGATGTTGGAGGCCGAGGTAACCTCCTTGATGGAAGGGGTCTTGAGCGGTATCCACAACGTGACGGAAGTATCTTCCTATTCGCGGAAAGGCTCTGGCGATGTGTCACTTACATTCCGGAAGGGAACCGATATGGAGGCCGCCCGTTTCGAAGTGGCGTCGGCCATCCGGAATGTATGGCCGTCCCTTCCGAAGGGACTGTCGTATCCTTCCATCGCTTTCTCCTCGGGCAGAGGAGGGAGGGCCGTTTCCTATACGCTCAAGGGGCCTCTGCCCTCGCAGGAAATCGAACGTTATGCGCGGGATTATCTGCTCACGCCTCTTTCTTCGCTGCCCGATGTGGACGGGGTTTCGCTGAGCGGTGCAACGCCCTGGCAATGGGTGGTTACTTTCGACGCGGGAAAAGCGGCTGCATTGGGCGTTACGGCCGATGACTTCGCCCAGGCCCTTTCCGGCGCCTTGTCGCGGGATGTGGTGGGAATGACAGCTACAGAAGACGGACAGATGGCGGTGGTCCTGAGCGGCGGGCTGGGACAGGACCTGGGCGCCATCCCCGTTAAACGGGTGGGCAGGCAAATCCTGTATTTGCGCGACCTGGCTGTCTGGCGCTATGAAGAGACCCTTCCCTCGTCGTATTATCGGGTGAATGGACTCAACACCATCACCCTTTCCATCAGCGTTACCGAGCAGGCCAATCTGTTGTCGGCCGTGACGGCTGTCAAAGCCGAAATGGCACGCCTGCAGGAATCTTTTCCGCCCGAAATTACGGCCCGGCTATCCTATGACGCATCGTCATACATTCGCAACGAACTGCGGAAGATTTACCTGCGTACGGGGCTTTGTGTCCTGATTCTGCTGCTTTTCGTGCTCCTTGCCAGCCGTTCGTGGCGCTATCTCTTGATTATTGCCACCACCTTGGTGGTGAATATTCTTACGGCACTTTTGCTATATGCCCTGCTGGGCTTGCAAGTGCATATCTATACATTTGCGGGGATAAGCGTGTCGCTAGGCATTGTTATCGACACGACCATCGTGATGGCCGACCATTATGGCTATTGGAAAGACCGCCGGGTGTTTCCGGCGCTGTTTGCCGCCACGGCCACCACGCTGGGTTCCTTGGCCATGGTGCTGCTACTGCCGGAAAGCGAACGGGCCAACCTGACGGACTTTATCCGGGTCATTGTCATTAATCTGACGCTTTCACTGGTGATGGCCTGCCTTTTTGTTCCCTCCCTGATGGAACTGCTTCCTTTGAAGCAGGGCGTGACGCTGTCCGCTACCGGAAACCGTCGCCGCCGCGTACACCGAAACCGTCGTTATTGCCGGTACATCGATTGGGGTGTGCGGCATCGCTGGGTATATCTGCTGGTGTTTGCGGCTGTCTTTCCCTATCCTGCCTGGCGTTTTTACCGGGCGCTGGACAGATCCAATTTTTACCGGCAGCCCACCCGGCAGCAGTTATATATTAGGGCCGGTATGCTGGAGGGCTGCACGGTGAACCAGCTCAACGAGGTGGTCCGTGACATGGAAAATTATCTGTCGGGCTTTAAGGAAATAGAAACGTTCACTACCTCGGTTCGCAGCTACGACGATGCTGTTATCGTAGTGGAGTTCAAGCCGGAGTATGAGAGAACAGCCTTTCCCTTGACGCTCAAGTCGCAGGCGACAGCCATGGCCATCAATTTCGGGGGAGCCAACTGGCAAGTCTATGGCATAGACCAGAACAGCTTTAACAATCACATTGTATCTTCGTACAAGTCCAACAGGATATCCTTGACAGGGTATAATTACGACGACCTGATGAAATATGCCGATATCCTGTCGGCGCGTTTATCGGCCAACCGGCGGGTACAGGAGCCTGAAATATGGAGCCCGGGATGGGGAGGAAGGCCCGGAATTGAGTTTAACCTGGATTACGATTTCGGGGCAATGACGGCGGCGGGTGTGAGTCCGTATCATTACTTTTCGGCCCTGTCTTCGCGGCTGTGCGACCGGGAAGTGGGTACCGTCTTGTACAAAGGAGCGCCCGTCCCCCTGACCCTGCGTTCGTCGGACCGTGACAATTATGACCTCTGGCATGTCCTGCACGAACCGCTGGCAGTAGACTCCTTGAAAATAACGCTTGCCTCCGTGGGGAGCGTTGTCAAAAGGCGCAGCGCATTGGAAATCTATCGGCACAACCAATCTTATCAGGTGGATGTCTGCTACGATTACATTGGTAGTTATACATTGTCGCAGAAACTGGTCACCGAGACGTTGGACTACATGAACGGGGAGGTGCTTCCCGTGGGTTACAAGGCAGAAAACAGGGAGGGTGGGTGGTTCCAGGAGCACAAAGAACGGTATCTCTGGCTCATACTCCTTATAGTGGGCGTCATTTTCGTCATGTTGTCGATGGCATTCGAATCCATAAGGCTGCCACTGGCGATCATTCTCATGATTCCGCTGTCTTTTATCGGCTTGTTCCTGGTGTTCGGCTTTTCCAGCCTGTCCTTTGACCAGGGAGGTTTCGCCGCATTGGTGATGCTCTGTGGCATTGTAGTGAATGCGGGAATCTATCTAATCTCCACGTGGCAACGCTTCTGTGGCCCCGTGGCTCTCCAGCGCGACATCCGCATCCATCGTTATGTGAAGGCATTCAACCATAAGATCGTTCCCATCCTTTTGACGGTGGCTTCTACCGCTTTGGGCTTGCTCCCCTTCCTCTCAGACGGCCCCGAGGAAGTATTCTGGTTTGACTTTGCCGCCGGCACCATCGGCGGCATGGTTTTCTCACTTGTCGCCTTGTTGTTGTTCTTGCCAGTATTCGTTATTAAGCGTAAAGGATGATCTCCCCGGCTTCTCAACACGCTCCAGCACCAGGATCAGCGGATGCTCTGGTAACTGCAAGTCTTCCAGTTTCAGAGACTGATATTCCGCCACCGCAATCACGCCTTCCGTACTCTCCCGGTACGCCATTTCCCTGTATAATTGCTCAGGAATTTCAATAACTATAGGCTTTACTGCGGAGGATTTTCGTCGGTATTGACAGGCTATTGTAGGTTTTCTATACGAATAGAAAAAACTTTCTGTTACAAACCGTTTTCGAATATGATTTTAGCGTAACGAATAGGTGAGGATTCGCATCTATTGTAGGAAGTCTATTTTGTTCGGGGCATAAAGCAGTCATGTAGAAAGAAAATGATAAGAAAACAGGTTTTAGGTAGTTTTGGGGTTTTGATGTCAGTGTTCCTCCTCACATCCTGCGTGGAGGACATCGGCATTTATAACCTCCTGAACCGGCACAATGTCTATAGCATCATGTACGATCCGGACAGCCGGTCTTGGAAAAGTCTCTCCCTTTTCCCCATCATGCCCACCGTCAGTTGGAGCATGAAGTTCTAGAACTTCGTGATAAATTAGGAGACCTCTGTCGAATCCAACAGGGCTCTGACCTCTTCCTTGAGCTTAGACAGATGGTTGACAACGATGGACCAGATGATATCGTCTGAGATGGCGTCGTAGGCGTGGATAATCCGATTACGGGTGCCAACGATTGCCTTGGCATGTGTTATGGGGATGTCAGGCTCCAACTTCAATATCCGGTTCATAGCTTCCCCAATAATCTCTATCGCGCGTTCTACCGCAAGGCGCAATTTCCAATCCGACTGGTAATCCTCAAAACGCATGGGAACGCCATCGAAGAAGGACTCAATTCTATCTATCGAAGAAAGAATATCGGCCAGATATGCCTGAACCTTGCTATCCATAAATAGGTTGACGGGTAGCGTCCACTTCTTTCTTGAAATAGGGATTGTGAATAGCTTCGTATTCTACCAAATCCACATCCCGGTGAAGCAACTCTTCAAGGGCGAACTTGAAGTCAAAGTAATTGACAAAATAATCATCTATGGAAGCCTTGTCGAAAACCACGGTGAAATCTACATCGCTGTTTTTTCCGAAACGCTCCGTAAGAGCCGACCCGAAAACGCACAACTCCCTCACCTTGTAATGCTCACACAAGGCAATGATTTCGGCCATATTCCTTTTAATCAGCTTCATAGTATGGCAAAAATAGACAAATTGTGACACAATTGCAAATCGGCCACAAGGTTATCTTTTCATTTGCTCACGGATTATTGCCGCTGGCGGACGGCTTCGAACAGGAGGATGGCGGCCGAAACGGACACGTTCAGGCTGTCCAGCTGCCCCAGCATGGGAATACGGATATGGGCCGATGCCGCCTGGCGCCACTGCTCAGTGAGCCCGGTGGATTCGGTGCCCATCACCAGCGCCGTTCCCCGGCGCATATCCACATCGTAATACAGGGAAGAATCCTGCAATTGCGCCGTAAGGATTTGAATACCATGCGCTTGCAGGAAGGCGATGGCTTCTTCCGAAGTGCAGGCCACCGTGGGTACGGTGAACACCGCCCCGATGGAAGCCCGGATCAGATTGGGATTGTAAAGGTCTGTGAGCGGATCGCAAATCAGAACGGCATCGGCCCCGGCGGCATCGGCGCTACGTAGCACAGCCCCCAGATTTCCCGGCTTCTCCACGCTCTCCAGCACCATCACCAAGGGATTCTCCGGCAGCCGTAAATCTTCCAATTTCAAAGACTTATACTCTACCTCGGCAATAATTCCCTCAGTTCCTTCCCGGTATGCTACCTTCTGGTACAACTGCTCTGGAATCTCAATAACCAATGGCTTTACTGCGGAGGGTATTGCATCGCAAATCGCCTCCGCTTCGCTCCGGCCCCTCCCACTGGCTGCGCCAGCGGGCCCCTCCCTCTTATCCGGCCGAGGGTGGCCAGAGATTTGCGATACAATACCCTCCTCCGTCAAGCTATCTGCTATCTCTGGACAGACGAAGACCGTTTTAACGGTGTAGCCGGCTTCCAGACAGTGCTCCAGTTCACGTCGGCCTTCTACCACAAAGAGCCCCTGCTCCCGCCGCGCCTTGGATTTCTCCTGCAACAGCAGCAACTGCTTAATCTTTGGATTCTGTGTCGATGTGATAGTTTCCGTACGCATTAACGATGAATCGCTCAGAAAAACGGAGATTCGAAAAATTCGCTAGAATTTTTCGGGTCTCATCATCGGGAAGAATAATACGTCCTGGATGCTTTCGGCGCCGGTCATGAACATGGTGAGACGGTCGATGCCGATGCCGATACCGCTGGTGGGCGGCATGCCGTATTCCAGGGCGCGGACGAAGTCGTAGTCCACGTACATGGCTTCGTCGTCGCCTTTGCTCTTGAGGGCAGCCTGCTCCTCGAAGCGCTCCAGCTGGTCCACCGGGTCGTTCAGCTCAGAGTAAGCGTTGGCCAGTTCCTTACCGTTCACGAAGAGTTCGAAACGCTCCGTGAGGGTATTGTCGTAGCGGCAGCGCTTGGTGAGCGGAGACATCTCCACCGGATAGTCGATGATGAAAGTGGGCTGGATGAGGTTCTTTTCGCAGTATTCGCCGAAGATGGCGTCGATGAGCTTGCCCACACCCATTTCCGGAGAAACTTCCACGTTCAGCTGCTTGCATACGGCGCGGAGCTGCTGCTCGTTCATGCCCTTCACATCCACGCCGGCGTACTCCTTAATGGCGTCCAGGATGCGCAGGCGGCGGAAAGGACCGGCAAAGGAAATTTCGTTGCCGCCGATGGTCTTTACCACGCCGCCGGTGGTTTCGGCCACCCGCTGCAGCATCTTCTCCGTGAATTCCATCATCCAGATATAGTCTTTGTAGGCGATGTACATCTCTACGCAGGTGAACTCCGGATTGTGGGTCTTGTCCATGCCCTCGTTGCGGAAGTTCTTGGCGAACTCATACACACCGGCGAAACCACCCACAATCAGACGCTTGAGGTACAGCTCATTGGCGATACGCATGTACATGTCCACGTCCAGGGCGTTGTGGTGTGTGATGAACGGACGGGCCGTTGCACCGCCCGGAATGGGCTGCAGGATGGGGGTTTCCACCTCCAGGCAGCCAGCCTCGTTGAAGCACTGGCGCATGCAGTTGATAATCTGCGTGCGCTTCACGAAGGTGTCCTTCACCTGCGGATTCACCACCAGGTCCACGTAGCGCTGCCGATAGCGGAGCTCCGGATCCTCGAAGCTGTCGTGCACGGTACCATCGGCATCCGTTTTCACGATGGGAAGCACGCGAAGGGACTTCGAAAGCACCGTGAGTTCCTTTGCGTGGACGGAAAGCTGACCCGTCTGGGTGAAGAAAGCGAAACCCTTGATGCCCACGAAGTCGCCGATGTCCAGCAGTTTCTTGAACACGGTGTTGTACAGGGTTTTGTCTTCTTCGGGGCAGATTTCATCGCGCTTCACGTACACCTGGATGCGGCCGGCGGGGTCCTGCAGCTCCATGAAGGAGGCGGCGCCCATGATGCGGCGGCTCATGATGCGGCCGGCGATGCACACATCCTGGAAATTGCCTTCCTCCGGCTTGTAGCCTTGGGCAATTTCCACGGTGGTGGTGTTCACCGGGTACAGCGGTGCCGGGTACGGATTGATGCCCAGTTCCCGTAATTTGTTCAAAGATTCTCTGCGTCCGAGCTCCTGCTCGTTAAACTCTGCGTATGCCATGGTAAAAAACGTTTTCTGCAATAAGGACACAAAGATACGAAAAAATGCTTATATTTGTAAGGTTAAGCCGCTTGTTATGAAGAAAGCCATTCTACGGATTTTATGCCTCCTGCTGGGCCTGAACGTGTTCACGGCCTGTTATGGACCGGCCATGCCGCCGGATCAGGAAGACAGAGGTCTGGACCAGATCCGTCTGCAGGAAAAGGCCCAAGATGTCCCGGAGGTGGAGGCCTTGGATGAGAACCAACTGTAATGTCCGGTTTCCCGTCGCTTCGGCAACGTATCTCCCTAGATTTCCATAGCCGTCTTCTCAAGACGGAAGCCCGGGTGCATCCACTCCGGCAATTGTTCTGGGAATGTACCCTTCGCTGTAATCTGCACTGCCGCCACTGCGGGAGCGACTGCACGGCATCGGCCCTCCAGCCCGATATGCCCTTCGAAGACTTCGAGAAGGTGCTCCAGCGCGTAAAATCGGCCTATGACCCCAAAGAAATCCTGATTATCCTGTCCGGCGGGGAACCGTTGATGCGGGCCGATATAGCCCGTTGCGGCGCACGCATCAGGGACCTGGGTTTCCCTTGGGGCATGGTGTCCAACGGCTATTTCCTCACGCCGGAAAAGCTGGAGGAACTGCGTGCTGCCGGGCTTCGCACCGTCACGGTGAGCCTGGACGGCCTGGCGGCGGAACACGACTGGATGCGCGGAGTCCCCGGCTCCTTCCAGCGGGCCGATAAAGCCATCCGCACCCTGGCCCAAATGCCTTCCATGGGCTTCGATGTGGTTACCTGCGTCACCCAGAAAAACTTCTCCCAACTGTCTGCTATCCGGGATTATCTGGTGGAGGCCGGCGTGAAGGCCTGGCGTATCTTCACCGTATTTCCGGTGGGCCGCGCCGCTACGGACCAGGAACTGCAATTGACGCCGGAACAAACCCGCGACCTAATGAAGTTCATCGTGGCTTGTCGCCAGGAGGGGAGTATCCACGCCAGTTTCGGCTGCGAAGGCTTCCTGGGCCCCTGGGAGGGCAAGGTGCGGGATCATCTTTTCTCCTGCCAGGCCGGGCTCAGTATCGCCTCTGTGCGCGTGGACGGCGCCATTTCCGGCTGCACCAGTATCCGCGGCACCTATAGCCAGGGCAATATCTACCAGGACGATTTCGTAGAGGTGTGGGAGCAGCGTTTCGGCCTGTTCCGGGACCATACGCCGTTGCGGAACGGCCCCTGCAAAGACTGCCGCTGGTGGAAGTGGTGCCTGGGAAACGGCATGCATCTGCGCGACAACAACGGCCAGCTGCTCCAGTGCAATTTGGCCAAGCTTTTATAGCTGCAATTACCGCCTGTCATCGGCTGCTTGCCACTCATCTGGAAAAAGATTTCCTGCGTTGGAAAAACGCGGGATTTTTTGTATTATTGTCTGATTTAAGGAACTAAAACCAATACAGATATGAAACGAATCCTCATCGCAGTTTTGGCAGTGCTGGCCCTGGCCTCCTGCAACAAGAAAGTTCAGTATCATCCCGAGTGGACCTACGACTCCGTAGTGTACGAAGTAAACATCCGTCAGTTCTCGCCGGAAGGCACCTTCAAGGGTGTGGAAGCGCAGCTGCCCCGCCTCAAGGACTTGGGCGTGGACGTACTGTGGCTCATGCCCATGTTCGAGATTGGCACGGTAGAGCGCAAGGGCAGCCTGGGCTCCTATTATGCCATTTCGGACTACAAAAAGGTGAACCCTGAGTTCGGCACCATGGAAGATTTCGAGCAGATGCTCGCAGCCGCCCATGCCATGGGCTTCAAGGTCATCCTGGACTGGGTGGCCAACCAGACCGCTCCGGACCATGTGTGGATGACTGAAAAGCCGGCCGAGTTCTACGAGCGCGACGCCGAAGGCAACGCCATCTGGGAATATGACTGGACCGACACCCGCAGCCTGAACTACGAAAACCAGGAAGTGTGGTGGGCCCAGGACGACGCCATGCGTTTCTGGCTGGAAAAAGGCGTGGACGGCTTCCGCTGCGATGCCGCCGGTGAGGTCCCGGCCGAATTCTGGTACGGCATCCTCCCCAAGATGAACAAGGACTATCCGGATATTTATCTGCTGGCCGAAGCAGAAAGGGAGAACCTGGCCGATCCTCTGGTAACCTTCGACGCCAACTACGCCTGGGAGCTGCATCACCTGCTCAACAGCCTGGCTCAGGGCAGCAAGACCACGAAGGACCTGAAGGAATACCTGGACCGCGATGCAGCCCGTTTCCCCAAGGAGGCCTTCCGCCTTACCTTCACTTCCAACCACGACGAGAACTCCTGGGCCGGCACCGAGTTTGAGCGCGAAGGCGCTGCCGCAAAGGCCTGCGCCGTGCTTTGCTTCACGCTGCCCAACTCCCAGCCGCTGGTGTACACCGGTCAGGAAATCGGCCTGAGCCGCCGGCTGGCGTTCTTTGAAAAAGACCCTATCACGGACTGGTTCCCCAACGAGTATACCACCTTCTACAAGAATCTGATTGAGCTCAAGCACAACAATCCGGCCCTGAAAGCCGGTGAAAAGGGTGGCCCCATGGTCTGGTGGGAAATGCCCTCAGACGGCATGGACGGTATTGTGGCTTTCCACCGCGAAGTGGAGGGTAACAAGGTAATCGTGCTGGCCAATTTCGGCACTCCGGCTCCTGCCCAGGAAGTGCAGGCTGCCGCCGAAGGCAACGACAACCGTCCCCAGGGCGAGAAAACTGCCGAACCCTTCAAGAACCTGCAGGGAGAGCCCACCGCCCTTCATGTGAAACTGGACGGCAAGTACCAGGAAGCTTTCACCGGCGAAATCTATGAGGCCGGCGAAAAGGATTTCCTGCTGTGGCCCGGTGATTTTGTGGTCTTAACCAAGTAAACCAACTATGAGAAAAATTGTTCTGATGGCCGCTCTCGCAACGACAGTGGCGTGTTCTTCGCCCAGTACTTTGAATCCGGCCGATGTCCAGGAAGCATCGGCCCGGGAGATTGCCCGTGTAGAGCCTCTGAGCTGGTGGACGGGCATGAAGACGGACCTGCAGCTGATGGTGCAGGGTCCGGATATCGCCTCCTATGAGGTGAGCTTCGCCGGCAAAGGCCTTTCCGTGAAGGGCGTTCACAAGGCCGACAGCCCCAACTTCCTGTTTGTGGATGTGGCTGTGGCCCCTAAAGCCCAGGCTGGCACCTATTACCTGATTTTCAGCAAAGACGGCCAGTCGTTCAAATACCCCTACATCATCCGCGACAGGGAGCAGGGGAGTGCCACCCGCAAGAGCTTCACCACGGCCGATATGATTTACCTCATCATGCCGGACCGCTTTGCATCGGCCTTCCAGGACAACGATCAGGCCTGGCAGGGCGGGGAGTATTTCGATGGATCGGCCCGCCCCTGGACCGTACCTGCCACGCCCGATAAAGTGGACCGCCAGGATCCTGTGGCCCGTCACGGCGGCGACATCCAGGGCATGATCAACCACCTGGATTATATCGCCGATCTGGGCGCCACGGCCATCTGGTGCACGCCGCTGCTGCTGGACAACCAGGCCCACGAGAGCTATCACGGCTATGCCTGCGCCGACTATTATCACATGGACCCTCGTTTCGGCGACAATGAAATGTACAAGACCTTTGTGGCCAAGGCGCACGAGAAAGGCCTGAAGGTGATCATGGACATTGTGACCAACCACTGCGGCACCGCCCACTGGTGGATGGAAGACGCCCCCTTCAAGGACTGGTATCATGTGAACGAGCCCTACATGCAGATGAACGCCCTGTTCTCCGTGTACATGGACCCCCACGCTTCGGTACGTGACCGCGAGCGCCAGGAAAGCGGCTGGTTCGTGCCTTCCATGCCGGATATGAACCTGGACAATCCGTTTGTACTCAAGTATTTCCAGCAGTGGGCCATCTGGTGGACGGAATATGCCGGCCTGGACGGTCTGCGCGTGGATACCTATCCTTACAACGAACCCGGCCCCATGTCCAAGTGGTGCAAGGCCGTTACGGACGAGTATCCCAACATGAACATCGTAGGAGAATGCTGGGATTACAATATCCCCCAGCTGGCCTACTGGCAGAAGGACAATCCCAACAAGGACGGCTTCAACTCCAACCTGCCGTCCATCATGGACTTCCCGCTGGAGCACGCCATTCACCAGGCCCTGAACGAAGAGCAGGTGTGGTGGGATGAAGGCATGACCCGCGTCTATTCTGTGCTGGCTCAGGACTTCGTATACCAGGACCTGTCCAACATGCTCATCTTCTTCGCCAACCACGACCATGCCCGCAGCGGCGACACCTGGGGAGAGGATCCTCGCAAGATGAAGCTGGCCCTTACGCTGCTGGCCACCGTACGCGGTATCCCGCAGCTGTATTACGGCGACGAAATGATGTTCCTGGAGCGGAAAGACTGCCAGTCCCACGACGGTGCCAAACGCATCGATTTCCCGGGCGGCTGGGAAGGCGACAACTGCGACCTCTTCACAGCCATCGGCCGGGCCCAGGCTCCTGCCCTGTATGCTTCGGCGGCCGATTTGCACGATTACACGCGCACGCTCTTCCGTTGGCGCAAGGACTGCAAGGCCGTGCAGGAAGGCAAGACGCTGCATTTCCTGTCCCGCGCCAACGTAGGTGCCCGCAACATTACGGACAACAGCTACTCCTTCTTCCGCTATACGGATACGGACGCCGTATTTGTTTACATCAACAACAACTCGGAACCCCGTACCTTGGACTGGGGCCACTATCGGGAGTTCGTGCAGGGTCCCGTGACCGGCAAGGAGATTCTGAGCGGGGAAACGGTCACTTTGCAGGACGGCTTCTCCATTGCGCCCAAGAGCGCCATTGTAGTTGAATTCGCCCGTGGAGATAAGTAATTGATTAATAGGAAAATAACAAAAATCGATTCGTCTGAATTGGACAATCAATATTGCGTAAGGTTATGATTATGAGAAAGTTAGTCCCCACGCTGATGATGCTGGCACTGATTGCATGCTCCGGTCCCAAGAGCAAACCCCTTACAGGCAATGCGCTCAAGAGCCCCGACGGCCGCCTGGAACTTAAGGTGGGCGTAGTGGACGGTGTGCCCATGTATTCCCTCCAGAAAGACGGGGCCGATGTTGTCCTCCCTTCCCGTCTGGGCTTCGATCTCCTGGACCGCGAAGACCTCAAGGACGGCTTCACCCTCACCGACGTGGAGTACGGCAGCTTCGACGAAACCTGGGAACCGGTCTGGGGCGAAGAAGCGCAGATCAGGAACCATTATAACGAAATGTTTATCGGCCTGAAGCAGGAGTGCGGGGCTGTGATGCAGATTCGTTTCCGCCTGTACGACGACGGCCTGGGCTTCCGCTATGAGTTCCCGCTGGAGAACGACTTGACGTATTTCAAGATCAAGGAAGAACTCACGGAATTTGCCATGACCGGCGACCATACCGCCTGGTGGATTCCCGGCGACTATTCCACCCAGGAGTTCAATCCCACGGAGTCCAAACTTTCCCAGATCGGTGGTTTATCGGCCTCGGTGCGTCCTATGGGCGGCAGCCCGCAGACCCCGCTTCCGGTCACTTCCGTCCAGACGGCCCTGCAGATGAAAACGGCTGAGGGCCTGTATATTAACATCCACGAGGCAGCGGTGCTGGATTATCCCACCACCCACCTGGATCTGGACGACCAGAAGTTCGTTTTCAAAACCAATCTTACCCCGGACGCAGAGGGCGTGAAGGGCCGTATGCAGGCTCCCTGCAAGACCCCTTGGCGCACCATCATGGTGTGCGACAGCGCTCCGCAGGTACTGGCCTCCCGTCTGGTTCTGAACTTGAACGAACCCTGCGCCCTGGAGGATGTTTCCTGGATCCATCCCGTTAAGTACATGGGTGTTTGGTGGGAGATGATTACCGGCAAGACCGAGTGGTCCTATACCCACGACTATCCTTCTGTTCAGCTGGGCGTTACGGATTATGCTGCATCCACCCCTCACGGCCGTCACGGAGCCAACACGGAGAATGTGAGCCGCTACATTGATTTCGCGGCCGAAAATGGCTTCGACGGTATCCTCATCGAGGGCTGGAACGAAGGCTGGGAAGACTGGTATGGTCACCAGAAAGACTTTGTCTTCGACTTCGTGACCCCGTATCCGGACTTCGACCTTCCGTACCTGAATGAATATGCCCACTCCAAGGGCATCCGCCTGATCATGCATCACGAAACCTCTTCCTCCACCCTCAATTACGAGCGCTGGATGGAGCAGGCCTATACCCTCATGAACAAGTACGGTTACAATGCCGTGAAGAGCGGTTACGTGGGCGCCATCATCCCTTACGGCGAGAAACACTACAGCCAGGCCCTCATCAATCATTACCACTACGCCATTACGGAGGCGGCCAAGCACCACATCATGGTGAATGCCCACGAGGCCGTCCGTCCCACCGGTCTGTGCCGCACCTGGCCCAATATGATTGGCAACGAGAGCGCCATGGGTACCGAATTCCGCGGCACCATCAAGCCCGGCCATACCACCATCTTCCCCTTCACCCGTCTGCAGGGCGGTCCCATGGACTACACTCCGGGTATCTTCGAGATGGATATGTCCAAGAACAATCCGGACGACGACCAGCACATGCACCACACCCTCTGCAATCAGCTGGGCCTGTATGTGACCTTCTACAGCCCGCTGCAGATGGCCGCCGACCTTCCGGAGCACTACGCCCGCTTCATGGACGCCTTCCAGTTCATCAAGGACGTGGCGGTAGACTGGGACAAGAGCCTGTATCTGGAGGCCGAACCCGGCGCCTACATCGTGACGGCCCGTCATCCGAAGCTTTCCACGCTGAATGCATCGGCCCAGAGCACCGCTACGCTGCCGGATGCCAAGAAGGACATGGTGACCAATGCCGCCAAGTTCGTCTATGCCCTGCCGGAGAATGCCACCACCAAGGACCTGGCCAAGGCTAAGCCGCACGATGTCTGGTACGTGGGCGGTATCACGGACGAAAATGCCCGCGAGGTAACCGTGAAACTGGACTTCCTGCTTCCTGGCGTCACTTATGAAGCCACCCTTTACGCCGATGCTCCGGACGCCGATTATGAGACCAATCCGCAGGCCTATACCATCACCCGCCGCACTGTGACATCGGCCGACAGCATTCCGGTACGGATGGCCCGTGCAGGCGGCTTCGCCCTGTCCCTTAGAGAAAAATAAATGGAATCCGTTACAGTTAACTGTATCAACGACGGCAAGTTGTACGAACTGCCCGCGGGCGGGCATATTCGCACCATCGCCCCGGAATTCGTCACAGACCCCAGGACCGGCAAGCAATACCCGGTCCTGGCGGCTCTGGTGGACCACGAACTGAAAGACCTGGACTATCCTGTGTATTATCCGCGCTCGGTGGAGTTTATCGGCTACAACCACCTGCAGGGGAAGCGCACCTACATGCGTTCGCTCAGTTTTCTGGCGCAGCGGGCCGTGCGTAACCTCTTCCCGGATAAAATCTTCAAAATTAACCATTCGCTGCCCAGCGGCTTATATTGCAAGTTCCGCGCGGAGCATATGAAGGATGAAGACATCCTGCTCCTGCGGGAAGAAATGCGCCGTCTGGTGGCGCTGGATCTTCCGTTTACCCGGAAGAAAATGTTTTCGAATGAAGCCGAAGCCATTTTCCGCGCGCAGCGCCAGCCGCTGAAAGCTGCCTTGCAGGATTCGCTGGGCACATATTACTGTACGGTGGATTACCTGGACGGGGTCGCCGATAATTTCTACGGCCCGCTGGTGCCCTCCACCGGCTACCTGAAGGTGTTTGACCTGATGCCCTTCCATCACGGTTTCTGCCTTCAGTATCCCTCCGATGAGGATATTACTCGTCCCATTGCCCGCCAGAAGCAGCGGAAACTCATCGTCACCCTGAAGGAGTACGGCTACTGGTGCAAGGCCACGGGTGTGGTAAGCGTGGGCGCCTTGAACAATCTGCTCATGGACGGTGGCGCCGTGAAACTCATCAACCTCTGCGAGGCCCGGCAGGAGCGCGGTTACGCCGAATTGGCCGATAAAATCCACGCCGTGCGCGACAAGGTGAAGATCGTTTTCCTGGCAGGACCTTCCTCCAGCGGCAAAACTTCCTCGTCCCTGCGTCTGGCCCAGCAGTGCATGGTGAATGAGATGAATCCTAAGGTCATCGAGCTGGACAATTACTTCGTGAGCCGCGAACGTACACCCAAGGATGCAGAAGGCAAGTACGATTACGAGGCCCTTGGTGCCATGGACCTGGAGTTGTTGGGAGAGCACCTGAATACCCTGCTTGCCGGCGGGGAAGTGGAACTGCCCCGTTTCGACTTCAAGGAGGGACGTCCCTTCTTCGAGGGGAAAAAGATGCATCTGGAAGAGAATGACATCCTGATTATGGAAGGCATCCACGCGCTGGATCCGGCCATGGTGCCTTCTGTGGACCAGAGCCGCATTTTCCGCGTCTATGCATCGGCCCTTACTTCGCTCAAACTGGACGAGAACTGCTGCATCTCCACCACGGATAACCGTTTATTGCGGCGTATGGTGCGCGACAATCGCGTGCGGGGCATCACGCCCGAGGAGACCATCATCCGCTGGCCTTCCGTCCGCCGCGGCGAGAACCGCTACATCTTCCCCTTCCAGGAGAATGCCGATGCCCAGTTCAATACGGCCCTGCTGTACGAACTGCCCATGCTCCGCTATTACGCCGAACCCCTGCTGCGCCGCATCCGCCCTTCGTCCCCGGCCTACGCCGAGGCAGTGCGCCTGCTGGATTTCCTATCCTACATAGCGCCCCTGCAGCCGTCCGAAATAACGGCCATTCCGCCCACCTCCATCATGCGAGAATTCATCGGCGGACAAACCTTGTAAATCATCATGCTCACCATCCGGACTGCAATTGAAAAGGATATCCCCGCCATCATGAAAGTGCTGGAGGCGGGGCGGGGCATCATGCTGGCATCCGGGAATCTGCACCAATGGGCGGCGGGATATCCTACTGAGGCCATGGTGCGGGGCGATATCGGCCCCGGTTATGGGAAGATAATGGAGCAGGAAGGAGAGGTGGTGGCGTATTTTGCCTGCATCCCTTCGCCAGACCCCACGTATTCCTATATTGAAGGCGGGGCCTGGCTGGACAATGAAAAGCCCTATTATGTGATACACCGGATTGCCAGTTTCCCGCACGTCCACGGCGTTTTTACAGCCATGATGAGCTACCTGGAGGGATTCACGGACAACATTCGTATCGACACCCACAAGGACAACAAGATTATGCAGGGGCTGCTGGAGCGCTTCGGCTTTTCTTATTGTGGGATTATCTATCTGCTAAACGGAGACCCCCGGCTGGCCTACCAGCGGATTCGGGACTAAAACAAACAAGTATGAACGTTGGAATCATCGGGGCGGGACACATCGCCGAAAAAGCCGCCTGGACACTGAAAGTCATGGACGACATGCAGTGCCTGGCCATAGGCTCGCGCTCTTTGGAAAAGGCACAGGCATTTGCCGATAAGTATGGGATTCCCCGCGCCTATGGGTCGTATGCGGATTTACTGGCCGATCCCGACGTAGACTTGGTATATATAGCCACACCGCACTCCCATCACTTCGCCGTCACGCGGGATGCCATCCTGGCGGGCAAAGCCTGTCTGGTAGAAAAATCCTTCATGGCCAATGTCAGGGAAACCGCCGAAATCCTGTCCCTGGCCAAGGAAAAGGGCGTTTTGGTGGCCGAAGCCATCTGGACCCGCTACCTGCCGGTACAGGATATTGCCCGGGATATTATCGCCTCCGGCCTTATCGGCAAACCCTATATGTACTCTGCCACGCTTTCGTATGAAATATCCACGAAGGAACGTGTCCTTAAACCGGAACTTTGCGGCGGGGCGTTGCTGGACCTGGGAGTGTACGGACTCAATTTTATCCGGATGTTCAGCGCCAGTCCGGTGGTAGCCACAAGTTCCCATTGTGT
>Ga0310696_10000758_pt1 | contig 48156 bp, 43 predicted proteins | sample AusTroGonzalo_MG_4_FD_203885 | JGI IMG/M metagenome (GOLD analysis project Ga0310696, IMG submission 203885) | Bovine rumen microbial communities from tropical cattle in Woodstock, Queensland, Australia - Gonzalo_02 (v2) (version 2) | ecosystem: Host-associated > Mammals > Digestive system >...
TAACGGACGGTAATACCAACAAACTGCTGAGAAAGTACAAATACGACAAGCTCGGTAATTGCGTTTTGGCAGTCGATCATAGCAATCCGCACCCCGTCAGCTTGGAACGGCAATTCGATTCCTTGGGAAACATGACAATGGAGAAGGTCGGTTATGGCGGGTTGAAGTTTCCGTGGTCGACGTTCGGTTATGAGCCGACGTTGGGAAAACGTTCCGCAAATTGGGAGGGGATTGCGTCATCCGGCGAATACTGGCACAAAGAAACCAGAGTCGTGGATAAAGCTGGACGTATTGTCGGCATATCGCTGGATGACAAGTCGGAAAGATTTGTAGAGTGGAGCTACATTGGCAATAAGTGCGAAAAACGTGAAGTCTCGGATTCGCGGATTTCTCAACGAACTGAATTTACTTCGCTCATGGAGCCGCAAAAAACTGTGCTGGCAGAACGCCGCGGCAATATCATCGGGGGCTTTGAATATGATTATGGACCGCAAGGGCAGCCGGTTTACGCAGCAACCTCACTACGCGATAAGTATAATTTTGCGGTATATTCACAGTTTGATGTTTATCGTCGATTGGTCGGTCAGAACGGCGAAGCCGTGGTTCCAGCAGGCCTAAAAGAAGCAAAGCGGCGGCGTTGTGAGGTTTTCGATGATGAAAAAACATCGATCGTCGCCGTTAATACCTCGCGCATGATTTATGATCAGGCGAACAACATTTGGGGCAGATACTCCGGCACACAACTGCCGAATGTGACTCCGCATGATTTGAAAGAAGAGCGGGAATCGCGTTTTTCGTCTCCCGCAACCGTAATCGCTGGCGACTCCGGATTGCCTGATCTGGCGCTACGCGAATTGGCCTCTAATCGTGAAGCCGCTACTGCGTCGTATGCCGGTGACAGCAACCTCAAGGCGACCGAATTCAAATATGATCGGTTGGGCAACTTGGTCGAATTTGAGGGAACATTCTGGAATGGGAATCGCCGCTATCCGGTCAAGTGGGATTTGACCTTTGACCCATTGGGACGGTTGAGTGAGATGAAGGCGACTGCCCTGGAAGATATGGGCGTCGTCAAAAAGGATGCAAAAGTCGCCGAACTTTCCTTTGCCTACGACGCGGAAAACCGTCGTTTGTTCAAACAAGTGACGGATCGAACCCGAATCGGTGATACGATTGTTCGCTCCGAGGTCACGATGTTTCGAGGTAACCAACAAACGTTGGTTTTCGATCTGAAAGAAAATAATACTCTTGAACTTTCCGGTGAATATTTGTGGGGAACCACGGAACGGGAGCTTGTAATGGCGGCGCTGCCGGAGTATCAGGCGGAAAAACTGGGCGAATACAAAATCAGGCGTTATTTCTTCCAACAGGATAAGGGGCTGAATATTGTATTTATCTCTAAAGTCGACGATAACGGCAGGATAATACCCGTCGCAGCGGAAAGCTATCTTGGCTTTGGTGACAACTCTACGTTTGCGGAAATCGCGGACATCCAGTCTTCCATGTGCGGCGTTAATGTCGAAAACGCTTACAACCGTGAACTGGATGAGCAACTCGGTGCGTCATGGAAAAATCCGGGTGGTTGGCAATATATTGAGCTGCAACTGGGAGATGAGAACAAGCTTGCTCAACTTACCGTTTGGACTGATAGCTTCTCCAAAGATTTTTACATTTTTGTGTTGCCGGAAAACGCACCGAGGGATTATGTCTCAAATCTCAAGACCTGGCTTGATACCCCTGAACACATAGAAAAGTTTTTTGCAGCGGCTGTGATTAATGGTAAATTTGGTGACCGAGTCATGGGCGATGCATTAACCTCGCCTTGTCGTCTCCCCTTGCGCGAGTTGAATGGGAATCGGATTTTGCTGGTATTTGATGACTCTCGGCAACACGACATCGATGTGCGCGAATTCGAGGTGGTCAAAGTCGCGGACAATCCGTCGCCCATAGCGTTTGCCGGACAGTGGATGGATCGCGAAACCGGGATGTATTACCAGGTCAACCGCTACCGTCTTTCCGGATCGGATAAATTCATCTCGCCAGATCCAATCGGCTTCATGGACGGCAACAACCTTTATGCTTACGCCAAGGGTAATCCCCTTGAGTGGCACGACCCCGATGGACGTTGGGGACATATTCTTGTTGGTGCTGGCATCGGGGCTGTTTTTGGAGGTGGAGGTTATCTCCTCAACTGCTGGTTGACGGGGGCAGAATTCAGTTGGGCGGAATTCGGGATTCAAACCACTATAGGTGCATTAAGCGGCGCAGTTGGAGCTGCTACCTTTGGCGTTGGCTCGTTTGGTGTACACGGCTGGCAAGGCGCAGTTCTTGCCGGAGTAACATCGGGCGGTGCTGCAGGAGCAACGGCAGGAGGTTTGGATGCGGGAATCCACAGCGCTATGGCGGGTAATAGTATTGGAGAAACGCTTTCCAAAACTGCGTGGGGAGCTTTTAAGGGCGGTGTTACCGGAGCGATAGCAGGAGGTGTCGCATCCGGTACGATTCAAGCCATTAATGTAAAGCCCGTTCAGGATGTCATTAACCGCGGGTTGGCGATTATCAGACTCGGAACGGGTGAACATATAACACGGAGAGCTGTAAAGGGATTTCTTAATGCAGGTCTTGCCGGATTTATGGGAGGTGGCAGCGCAGGAGCGACGTCAGGAGTATTTCATGGAATTGAAACCGGAGACTGGAGTACAATCTCATCTCGCGCAACTCGTGGAATGATTCAGGGGACTGCTGGTGCCTTGGTTATGCATACTGCGCTGAGTTCTGCGGAGCATTATACAAAAAGGACATGGGATAGAGATCGCGCATCGTATTGGCGACAAGAGGCAAAAAATAATCCATCTGGTTATTCTGAGGCTGATTTGGCAAGAATGAGAAGCGGCCGCGCTCCACAAAGAATCAATCCTACTACTGGTGAGATCGAACCCATGGAACTTCACCATGACCTGATTCCGCGGCGGTCTGGTCTGCCACATGTTTTGGTAAATCAAAGATGGAATCTGAGAAAAGTTTGGCACGATGAACATAGGGCTATAGATGTTTATAGGAATTAGACCGTAAAAGTTAATCTAGCAAGAAGGGGGCAGTTTGCTGCCCCCTTTGCTTACTTCACTAAAGAGATCCGGGCTCCCGCCCCCGTGTAGTGCAGTGTCAGCGCGCCACGTTCGCTCTCGCCATCACCACAACATCCTCAAGGTCGACGACCGCTACATCCGCCATAACCAGCGTTGATAAATGTCGCATTTGGTCTGGTGGTGGTTAATATGCGTGTTGCCAGCCATTCGTTCGTGTGGACACTAATCTGCTAGGGCCACGCAAAAACTCAAGCACTACCACTGATTTAAGAGTGTCGAAAAATTTGCCGAAGCAAGATCGAGCGCTATGCCATTAACATGACGACTGCTATAAACCCAAACATAGTTATTTTGACCATGCTGCGGTCTTATAAACCTAACATAACTATGTTCAGATTCAGTAATAGGGCGCATAATGTTGCGCCCAACTATACTGTTAACTTCTGAAGGGATCGGAATTGCCAAAGATATGTCTATGCGCGCCAAATTGTCGCCTTGCTCAAAGCGATTTCTAACAATCGTCACCGCAAGGCACAAATTTGCAATCATTGCATCGCTCATGCTTACTTGTCCCTAAATATAATCGTTGATACCGATCACATCATTTAATTTTTCAGGATCCAGTTTTTATACTTCTAGCGATGGTATAATTTCTCGTTGCCAAAAAACAAGAAGACCATTGCTTTCCCAATTACTACCTATATAGTTGTGAATAATGTAGATGTTCCGCCCTCCATCTGGTGATTTCGCAAAAAACAAGCACTCCCCATTATCATCAACTCCCCAAATGAGAATTTCTGTATCGTCGGTATTTTTCTTGTTTTTTACCAAGAAAAAACTATAACCGTGACATTTTTTAACACCTATATAACTCCATGACCCACAGTTTTGTTTTTCATCATCGCCAACAGCAACAAAATAGTTTAATGCGATGCCATCATTAATCATTTTTTCCCATTCTACTCCGCTTGCGATTCCGTAACCGCAGGGAATTGTCCTGTAGTACTGCTGCGGTTGTAGGGCGGATTTTAGAATGATTTCCCTTCCGGATATTATCCATGGTATAAGCACATGGGGGTATTGAGTACCATCGGTTAAAACGATACAGTCATCACTCATCTTGTAAGAATCCATTTTTGACTCCTTCTTGTTAATCCTATGCTAATGCGAGCTGGGGGATGACCGACAACTCTTCCTTGCAACGGCTGGCGGCAATGCAGAGATCGTAGTTGCTCTGCAGATTGATCCAAAACTCCGGACCGGTGCCGAAGTATCTGCCCAAACGCAGTGCGGTATCCGCAGTAATCGCCCGCTTGCCGTTGACGATCGCATTGATCCGCGGCGTAGGAATGCGAATATCCATCGCCAGTTTGTTCTGACTGATCTTCATCGGGCGCAGAAACTCCTCCAACAGAATTTCCCCCGGCGGTATCAAGTTTTCGGTTCTAATCATTATGCACCTCCTCTATCAGTGGTAATCGACTATCTCCACATCATGAGCATTGCCGTCACGCCAAGTGAAGCAGATCCTCCACTGCCCATTGATGCGAATACTGTATTGTCCCTCTCTATCGCCATGCAGTGACTCAAAATGGTTGCCAGGTGGAACCCGCAACGCCTCCGGGGTTATTACGGCTTCAAGCATATCAAGTTTGCGCAATGCTAAGCGCTCAATCGCCTGAAATCTTCTGCTGTGACCGGTTTCCTTCAGTCTGCGTGTCTCTTCGCTCTTATAGTCGGCAATCATATATTCCCCTTCGGCTTTTGGCTATAATGTATATCGTTTAGCGTTAAACGCAAGGGGTAATATTAAAAATATCGCATTTTTTTATTGCTAAGACGTAAAATGTCTAATCCTCTGTGCGATATTCTATTTCAGATGTAAGATTCGTTTTCATTTTGGTAGTAAGTGTATGAAGGCGGTAAGAACATTCCTGATTATGGGAGAGAGGAGCATTATGAAGCATTTTTGGATTGTGGTCATTGTGATGGCGTGCGGCTTGACGTCGAGGGGCGAAGCGCCGACTCGAAACGATTCCCTGAATGCAGTCGTCAAGATTGAGACCACCAGCACCGCGCCGAACTACTGGCTGCCGTGGCAGAACAAAATCGCGCAGTCGAGTTCCGGTTCGGGCGTCGTCATCGGCGAGGGACTGATCCTGACCAACGCCCACAACGTCGCCGACTGTTCGCTTCTCTCCGTTCGCAAGCAGAATGACGACACACTGTTCATCGCCAAGGTGAAATTCGTCGACCATGACTGCGACCTCGCGCTGCTGACGGTCGCCGATCCCAATTTTTCCGCCGACATCACGCCGCTACAGTTTGCCCCGACTCCTCCGCCGCAGTCGCAGGTCGTGGCGGCGGGCTTTCCGGTCGGCGGCAACGGCATTTCGCTCACGCAGGGGATAATATCGCGAATTGAAATACGGCGTTATGCTCATTCGCTGAAGTGGCTGCTCACCGCCCAAGTGGATGCGGCGATCAATCCCGGCAACTCCGGCGGTCCGGTTTTTTTCGGCGACAAGGTCGTCGGCATCGCGTTCCAAGGTGACGGGCGCGGAGAAAATCTAGGGTACATCATACCCTATGAGATAATTCAGCACTTCCTCACGGACATTCAGGACGGCAAGGTGGACGGTTTCGGCGTGCTGGGTTTCCGTTTCATCGCGTTAGACAATCCGGGTACGCGCGCTTACTTGAAGATGGCTCCGAACCAGACCGGAATCATGGTGAGTCAGGTCCACCCCGGAACCGATAAGGACGCTTTGAAAGTCGGCGACGTGATCCTCGCGGTCGACGGAAAAAAGGTTGCCAACAACGGCAACATCCGCCTTGACGACGGCCAGCCGCGGCATTTTACCACCGTTTCATCCGCCAAGCAGGTGGGCGAAAGGGTCAAACTCAAGCTGCTTCGTGACGGCAAAGTCGTGGAATCGGAACTTGCGGTGCGGAAGTTTCACGAGCAGGTTGAGGCACACCTTTACGACCGCCGCCCGGAATACTATGTCATCGGCGGATTGGTATTCACCCGGCTGACTTACAGTTACATTCTCGAATGGGGCAAGAATACTGCGCCCGCGCCGCTGCTGCGACGGATAGGCAAGGAAAACGCAGCTCCCGACGAGCATGTGGTACTCTTGGCGCAAGTCCTCGGCGACGAAGTGAACGTCGGCTACCAACATCTCGATTCGCTCGTACTGGAATCAATCAACGGCAAGAAGGTGCATAATCTCAAGGAAGCCGTGGAGATGGTTGAAAACTGCCGGGACAAGTACATCACATTCATGTTCGAAGACTATACCCCCGTTACGCTGGATCTTGAAGATCTACGTGCGGCGACGCCGCGGATTTTGGAGCGCTACCGCATCCCCGCAGACCGGTATCTGAAGTGAGCACTCTAATCTTGTAAAATAACGGAGGAATTTATGTGCAAGCATGGGAAATCGTGGAGTTCGATCATGGGGTTGAGCGCATTGATCGGCACGGCAATGGTTCCGGTGTGTTTTTTGATCGGATGCGCAGGCGGGGAAAAGCAGGAAACCAGCAACGGATGCATTGAGGAGTCAAGGCGCGAATACATGGCTTCAGCCAAAAAATTTTTGAAAGACGCCGACCCGCCCTTTTCGGATTTCTGCTATGCCGCTTGTGTATGTGGGGATGTCGCCTTCTTGTCAAAGATGCAAGAAAAAGGGCAGTTGGATTTTTACAATCCCGAATATATTAAAACGGCTGCACTGTTCGGGCAGTTGGAATGCTGCAAATACCTGATAAAGTGCGGTGCAGATGTCAATGCAGGTGGGCCGGATCCCGACAGTGTTCTGTATTATGCGGTAAAAAGCAGAAACTTCGAACTTTGCAAATATCTGATAGAACATGGGGCGAAGGTCAACGCGAAATGTTGGGGAGGCATTACGGCTCTCCATCACGCCGCGGATGCTGGAGATTTAAGGCTGTGCGAGCTTCTTGTCTCGCACGGTGCGGATGTCAACGCCAAGGATGATATGACGAAAAGCACGGTCCTCCATTGGGCGGTTTGCAGCGGCAACACCGAATTATGCAAATATCTGATGGAACACGGTGCCAACGTGCGAGCCAGAGATGGAGAAGGGAAGACCGCTCTCCATAATTCTGCGTCCTTTGCCCATATTGAACTATGTAAAATCATGATAAAGCATGTGGCCGAGGTCCGAGGGGGGAGTTTTGAATGTAAAAACGAAGAAATATGCGATCTGTTGCTGTCGCATGGCGCAAAAGAGGCGAAACTCAAACAAGAATGCATGGCGGAACTCAACCACCTCACAGAACCGCCGCTGAAGGATTTCCCTGCATGGATCAAATATTTTGAACACAGGTCCGAGATACTCAAAAAGTCCCGTGATCGTTTTCCAAAGTCTTCTGAGCAATATCAGAAACTTGACGGACTGTTGAGGGCATCTGATGCCGTAAAGGATAAGTATTTAAAATGTAAAGATTTGCATCTGCGCGCCGAGGCGATCCGGCATTTGGAGCGCAATGCAAAGACGTTGCCGGATACGCAGTATTTGCTGCATAAAATCAAAAGATTTCTCAATGATTTCCCCAGAGATCAATATGTCGCATCGGAAACTGAAGAAGATATGAACGATATTTTAGACATACAGCAACGGGCGGCCGGAAGAATTTGTGAAGAAATCGAAAAGCAACTTGCGGATTGTAATCCAGACAATGTACATGACGAAATCTCCAAACGAGAGGCTTACGGCCAAAGTGCTTCTATAATAGAGAATTTTCTTGATTGTCTGGAAGACACAGACCAATATGATAGATATAAATATAAAATGGATGGCTTCTATCGAAAATCGAGAGACAATTTCACGCGCACTTGCCCCTGACGGTCCTTATTTTTGTCTACGCCCAATGCTGTTCAAATAAATTGAGATATATATCACTTACGTGAGATAAGCTCACGCGCACTTGGCCCTGTCGAGTCCTTCGGGATTCGGCGGGGTTTTATGTTTTTAAATCCCTAACCATAAGGAGGTAGTATGCAAATCGAAGTGTCGAAGAGCGAGTTGGCCGAGGCGTTGCGCGCCTTGGGTAAGTTGGTCTGCAGGACCAGTCCGGTGGAGGTTTACCGGTCTCTGCGGATCGAAGGCAAGGAAAACAAGATCTCGTTCCAGACGGTCGGGCTGGACGAGGCGATCACCTACACGCTCCCCGTCGAGGGCGTGGAAGAGTTATGCGTGGTCGTGAATTTCGACGAGTTCCGCACCGTCGTTCGGTACGGGCGCAGCAAGTCGGTCGCCCTCGTTTATGAAGACGGGAGGTTCGGCGTTGACAGCACTCTGATGCGCACCAGCCACGTCGACTGGCCGACCGAGCGAGTGGAGAACGGCGATTGCGAAGTTGCGGAACTGCCCCGGCTGTTCATCGGCTATCTGTCGGAGCTTGCGCCCATCGTGAACCGCAACGACTATCGGCAGGTACTTCGCGGGATCCACTTCTGCAAGGACGGACTGGTCGCCACCAACGGCAAGGAGCTGTTGCACATCAATCTGCATCTCCCGGTCGAGAACCTGACGATCCCGTTCCCCCATGCGGTGCTCGCCACCAAGAGCGACGATGCCGGTAAAGTCGTGACGTGGTGCGAGAAGGAGTACCGCTTCTTCCGCTTCGAGTTCGGCAACTGGCGGTGGACCGGCAAAGCGCTGTTCGGCTTGTTTCCCAACTGGCGCAAGGTCATCCCGGATGCGGAGTGCCTGAACCACGTAGTCAAATTCGACGAGAACGAGGCTGACCGTCTGGCGGCGTTCTTGAAAACCGTGCCGGATAACCCGCCGAACAATCCCGTGACGCTGTCGATGGGCGACAACTCCACGCTGGCGGTTGTGCCCGAAAACGGGATGCGGTTCGACATCCGCGCGGAGTTCCCTTGCGACTGGGGCGATCTCAAGGTCTCGGTCAACAAGACGCTCCTGCAGCGGTTGCTCAACGAAGGCCATTGCCGGATCGCTTTCGGAAGCGCCAACTCTCCCTTTGTTGCCGCGGGCGGCATCGGTCGGTATCTCGCCATGCCGCTCGCCTCACATACCGAAAAAGTCGTTCAACCCCAAAACCAACAGGAGGAATCCCAAATGAACGAACCCATCCCCAACGTGGCTGCCCCGTTGCAGCCGGTCGCCCCGATCATCAACCCCGAAGTTCCGGTCAATCCGCTGGACGAGCTCGCTTCCGCGGTGGACGAGTTCAATACCCGCATCCGTGCGATGTTCGACGAATCGACGATCCTCAGCCGCAAGGTCAAGGAAGTCGCTCTCGCGCAGAAGCAGAAGGAGCGCGAGTTCTTCCAGGCGAAACGCGCCATCGAAAAGATCCGCATGGCGATCTGACGTCCACAAAAAATCAACCCCAAGAGAGGTCGAGGCAATCACGCCCCGGCCTCTCGTATTTTTTAGGAGAAGAAAAAATGTTGAAGTTGAATGCCGCTTACTCGAAGAAGGTCCCGGCCGAGGGAGAATACACGAGCCAGAGCTACCACGCCAGCATCGAAGTGGAGTTGCCGGACGGTCTCAGTCAGGAGCAGCTGAACGACAAGATCCACGCGACCTTCGCAATGGTCCGCGAATCCGTCGAAGCGGAACTCGGCGAGAATAACGCCCATAAAAACGGCGAGCTTCCGCCGCAGGAACCCGCGAATCCCGCTCCGCAGGGCAACCGGTCTGCCGGTTCCAATAACGCCGTTCCGGCGAGCCCCAAGCAGATCAGCTATCTCTTGTCTCTCGCCAACCGTCGCGGCATCACTCCGCAGCAGATCGCGGCGCAGCACAACATCGCCACAGTCGATCAGCTCACCAAGCGCCAGTGCTCGGCTCTCATCGAGCAGTGGAAGGCGGCGTAGCATGAAGATCGACGAACTGCGGACGAAGCCGCACTGGTCCTACACGGCGCTCAACACCTACTTGAACGTCTGCCAGCTGCAGTATTTCTTCCGCTACATCGAACAGGCCGAGGTCGAACAGATCTCGGCTTCTTTGATTTTCGGCAAGGCATTTCACGCTGCGCTGAGTCAACAGGCGGATGTTGCGGGAAGCGGCAGCAACCTGAGTGTGGAGAACCTCGGAGACATGTTCGACGAGTATTTCACCGCCTCGGTCAAGGCGACCGACAACGTGAAGTATAAGGTTGGCGAAGACACCGACACCATGTGCGACCTCGCGCGTCGGATGTTCAAGCCGGTCCTCGACAACTGGAGCGACTTCTACAACGTCCGCTCCATAGCCGAGGGATTCGAGGTCACGGTGCCGGGATTGGACAAGCCACTCGTGGGCGAATTCGATCTGGTGATAAACGACGGGCGCGAGCCCTGCATCGTCGACTGGAAGACCAGCAGTTCGCGTTGGCCGTCAGGGAAAGCCGACCGCGATCTTCAGGCGACGGTGTTCTCGTATGCGTATCATCAGATGCACGACGAATTGCCGCTGTTCCGCTTCGACGTGGTGACGAAGGCCAAGACCCCGACGTGCGAGACATACTACACGACGCGGAGCCCGGATGATTTCGCGCGCTTCGAGGTGATCGCCAACCGGGTGCAGGACGCCATCGACAAGGGCGTGTTCCTGCCGAACGAGACGAGTTTCGCGTGTCCGGAGTGTCCGTACAAGAATCACTGCAAACAATGGAAGGGGTAATTATGGGTTGCCGATTGCACTATGCCGCCCGCTACGATGTCGAGTTCGCGGGTGGATATTTCAACTGTCAGCCGGAGGAGGCGAACCAGTTGCTGTATGAACTGGGGGTGCTCGCCAACGACGATTCTTTCACGGTCTTTGAGATCGAGAAAGAGGTCTTCAAGGCCAAGGTCGATGCTCTGCGCACCGAATACACCGACAAAGCCGATCTGCCCCATCCGCTGCTGCAGAGGCACACTTACGGAACGGTCCTGGAGATCCTTGATGAGATTATCGCCGGGACGACGAGCGACTGGATTCATTTGGAATGGTTTTGAAAGGAGGAAATTCAAATGAGCCTGATGATGTGCGAAGGAAAGTACGTCGGCCGGAACGAGATCGCCGCGATACCGACTCCGGAGGGAACCGCGAGCTGGCATCCCGTACCGCATCTTGACGTGATCGATTCCGTGACCGAGGCGATAAAGGCGAAAAACTGGGAGATCCTCGACGAACAGTACGGTCTTGCTCGTGAAGGTCAGCGAATGTTCGGCGTGATGCGGATCAATAGGACGTCGTCGCCGGATTGGAGCCGTTGTATCGGTATCAGAAACAGCCACGATCAGAGCCTCAGCGTCGGTCTTGCGGCGGGCATATCGGTAACGTGCTGCAGCAACTTGGCATTTGGCGGGGCAATGGTGCTCAAGCGTCGCCATACGAGCCGCATAGAGCTCGGTAATCTCGTAGTGGAAGCGGTGGACGAATTGGAGATGGAATTTCTGAACCTCGAAACCGTATCCGAGGATCTGAAGCTCCACGAGGTCAAAGCCGACGAAGCTCGGGCGGTGGTCGTAAGAGCCGCCGAAGTAGGAGCGGTCAACAGCTGCGACATCGTACCGATTTTCCGGGAGTTCCAGAAGCCCAGCCACGAGGAGTTCGCAGAACCCACTCGTTGGAGCCTGCTGAACGCCTTCACCAAGTACGCGAAGAAATACAGCCCCGGCAGAGCTGATGTCTGCTACCGCGGTCTCACGCGACTCTTCGGCTTAGACGGCGACCGGCCCGAGCTGTGGAGGTGATCACATGAACTGTCCTGTCTGCGGAAAAATCGCAAACCTCAAGACCACCGTTCGTACGGCAACCACGGCGGCGGGAATCGGCGCTGGCGGCTACTTGGCTTCTACCGGAGCTTCTACGGGAGCCGCCATTGGAACGGCGCTCTGTCCGGGCGTCGGAACCTTGGCGGGGAGCATCCTCGGCATCCTTCTCGGAGCCGCTGCCGGTGGTGCTGCCGGTCACGCGGTCGGCAAGTACGTCGACGAGGGGATCATCAGAACCTACCGTTGCGACTACTGCGGCTACTCGTGGAGGGCGGCGTGATGGAACCGAGATGCCCCTACTGCCGTTCCGACGAAATCATCCAGTGGGACGACGGCTATCTATGCACGGTTTGCGGTGCCGAGTTTTAATTCCGGACCGCGATCGTTCGATCCTCCTTGATGGGAGGATTTTTTTTGCGATTCGGTATCTGTGCCGTGCCATACGACCGTTGATGCCAGCTCATGGGAATGCGGGGACCGGCGGTTTGCTGACACCCTATCGCAATCAAAAAGCGCGCCAGCCAGTCTTCCAAGTCGTTTTTGTTGCTTTCGTCGATGCGGATGGTGTCGGAAATCATGTACGGCATAGTGGAATACCGCGCCCACAGCCGGGGAATGATAGTCGCACATTCGGCTTCGAAATGTCCTGCCCAATGCCCACGCCCGATGTGAATGAACAGATACTGATTGGCATCACTGTCCCGAGCCCACAAATACCACGAGAAAAGTAAGTGCCGCGTCAAGCTCCGTTGCATCGCCTCCAAGAAACTGCTGAACCCCTCGATGACAGGGAAGCGGTAGACGTTGACGACAAGCCACCCTAGGCGCTCCTGCGTCTGCTCTATATAGAATAAAGATTTCTCGATGATCGGCGGATATTGGTTTTTCATCATGCCTCCCCGGTGTTTTCTACGTTTTGAGCTCACAATCCGCTGACGGAGATATTTTCATAGGATAATCACGGTATAAAACGGCTGTATCCGACCGGTTACGACATCTGGCGTCAATTTTCTGTTTTCTTCCCCAAAATTTCCCCGTTTGAGTTGAAAAATGGGGTAAAAATGCTATATTTTTACATCTCAAATTGACAGGGACGATGGTTTGACTCCCGGTTTGAGGCGGCTGATTGCATTCAAATACTTCCCCGTTTTTTCCCCGTTTGAGTTGAAATTCCCCGCAATTTCCCCAAAAATCGCGGCACGGGGGTCTACGGGAGACGTGCCATGACGTGCCAAATTTGAGGAAGAAACATTGAAAATCGGCCTTTTTCGAGGTCGATTTGAAAGTCGGAAAAAGGCTCTGCGAGCGCACCATTTTTTTGTCTTCGTTTCGGGATTTATCCCGCGGCTGACGCCGCTTTTCGCGCTTTACGCTTCGCAAGTTTGAAACCTGCGGTTTCACTTGCTTGCATCAAGCGCTTCCCGCTTCGCGGTGATAAATCCCTCCACTTGCGCCCGCGGCATTCTTTTGTGAGGGTTGCCGCGCGGCTGACGCCGCACGGCTCTTCGTCGCTCGTACTTGCGTACTTCGCTCCTCGTCGAATCCTGCGAGCGCACCATTTTTTTGTCTTCGTTTCGGGATTTATCCCGCGGCTGACGCCGCTTTTCGCGCTTTACGCTTCGCAAGTTTGAAACCGTCGGTTTCACTTGCTTGCGTCAAGCGCTTCCCGCTTCGCGGTGATAAATCCCTCCACTTGCGCCCGCGGCATTCTTTTGTGAGGGTTGCCGCGCGGCTGATGCCGCACGGCTCTTCGTCGCTCGTACTTGCGTACTTCGCTCCTCGTCGAATCCTGCGAGCGCACCTTTTTTCGCTCGAATTTCAGTTTTTTCCCCGTTTTTTCTCCGTTCAGGTCGCATTATCGCCCTTCGAGTGGTATATTCAGTCACGATTTGCCACAATTGACGGTTATCGATTATGCTCTCCGATCGCTTGCAAAAAATGCGGGAAAATACCCGTGAGCGTTTCTACAACCGGGGACGCATTGCTCCGCTCGATGAGGCGGATGTCGATCTGACCGGGATGTCTCCCTGTCAGGCGGCGGCGGAACTCTTCGTCCGGCGCTGTCGGCGCGAAGTGCCGACCGTATTCCCCGGCGAGAAGTTCTGTTTCACCCGTTCGCAGGGCAAGATCAAATACCCCAAAACCCGGATCGAAAACCTCTCCGCCGACTGGGAGCTCCTGCTGGAGCAGGGAGTCGCCGGGCGTCTCGCCGTCGCGCGCGAAAAGCTCGCCGCCGCCCCCCCCGGTTCGGAGACCGCCGACTTCCTCGCCGCCTCGATCCGGATGCTCGAAGCCGCGCTCGAACTCGCGGAGCGTTACGCCGCCGCCGCCGAAGCCGCGGGAGAGCCCGCCGTCGCGGATCTCCTGCGCCGCGTGCCGCGTCATCCGGCACGGACGTTTCACGAAGCGCTGCAGTCGCTCTTTTTCATGTTTTCGATGTTCCATCTGTCGGGCGTGACTCTGCAGGGGTGGGGGCGCATGGATCAGTATCTTGAGCCGTTTTACCGGCGCGATCTGGCGAGCGGCCGCCTTACCCGGAGCGAAGCGGGCGAACTTCTCGCCGAGTTCTTCATCTTCGCCAACCGCGAAAACGACGCCTACGGCATGATCCAGCAGGGCGACGACGGCGAATCGCTGATGCTCGGCGGCTGTCGGCGCGACGGATCGAGCGCCGTCAACGACCTGACTCTGCTGATCCTCGAGACGAGCTGTGACGTGTCGATGATCAATCCCAAGATCAACTTGCGCGTCGATTCGCACACCCCGGAGGAAATTTTGCGCGCCGGCATCCGTCTCACCGGGCGCGGGCTGGGGTTTCCGCAGTACTGCAACGACGAGGTGGTGATCCCGGCGCTGATTGATTTCGGCTATCCGTTGGAGGACGCGCGCGACTACACCGTCGCGGCTTGCTGGGAGTTCGTGGTCGGGAACGGGCGCGACATCCCCAACAACATGGCGGTAAATCTGGCGCTGGCGGCGGATCGGGCGATCCGGTGGGGTCTGCGCGAACATGCCGCGTTCGATGAAATACTGTCCCGCGTCGCGCCGGAGATCCGCGGCCAGATCAAAATGCCCGAACCGACCTTGCTGCCGAATCCGCTCTTTTCGGCGTTCAGCGGCGAGTGTCTGGAGCGCGGGCGCGACCTGCATTTCGGCGGCGGCGACCATCTGCACTTCGGCTGTCACGGCTGCGGTTCGTCGACGGCCGCGGATTCGCTGGCCGCGGTGAAGAAGTGGGTATACGACAAAAAAGAGGTCTCGCCGGAGGAGCTGCTCCGCGCGCTGGAGGGCGATTACCGCGACGCCGAACCGCTCCGGCGCAAGCTTCAGGATTCTCCCAAGACCGGCAACCACGATCCCGAGACCGACCGCTATTTGAAATTCGTCTTCGACGCTTTCGCCGGGGAGTTGAAGAAGCTCGGCAGAAACAAGTTCGGCGGGCGTATCCGCCCCGGTACCGGTTCGGCGCAGTTTTACGTCAAAATGACACAGGGCGAGTACCGTCTGCACTTGGGCAGCACCGCCGACGGCCGGCGCGACGGGGAGTTCATCAGCTCCAGCCTCGCTCCGGCGCCCGGAGTGCGCGCCAACGGCATTTTCAGCATCCTCAAGACCTACGGAACTCTCGACTACAACAAGCTTTGCAACGGCGGACCGATCACTTTGGAGTTTTCGCCCGCGTACTTCCGCACGCCGGAGGCGACGGAAAAGACCGTGGGGGTCCTGCGCGCCTTCGTCGCTTCGGGGTGTCAGCAGATCCAGATGAACGTCCTCGACCGGGAGACGCTGCTCGACGCGCAGGCGCATCCGGAGCGTCATCGCGACCTCATCGTCCGCGTCTGGGGCTGGAGCGGCTACTTCGTCGAGCTGGACAAGGCGTATCAGGATCAGATCATCGGCCGCACCGCCTATGGAGGCTGACGCGCGATGAAGGGACTGGTCTTCGACATTTCCGAGGGTACGATCCACGACGGCCCCGGCTTGCGTACGACGGTGTTTCTGAAAGGGTGCCCGCTGCGGTGCAAGTGGTGCCATTCGCCGGAAGGGCAGGGGAGGACGCCGGAGATACTGCATCTGCCCGGCGCGGGCGAGCGGCTCTGCGGCGTCGAGTGGGACGCCGACGCTCTGGGCGAGCACCTCGCGGAACTCGCGGCGCTCTGCGGCGAAGCGGGCGGAGTGACCTTTTCGGGCGGCGAACCGATGCTGCAGCCGGAGTTCCTGCTCGAAGTGCTGACGCGCCTTACGGGAGTTCACACCGTGGTCGAGACCTCCGGCTTCTGCGACGGCGACGCGCTGCTGCGCGTCGATGCCATGGTGTCGCGCATCCACTACGGCTTGAAGATCGTCGACGATGCTGCGGCGGAGTTTTGGACGGGGCGCGGTACGCGCCTCATCCTCGAAAACCTGCGTAAACTTGATGCCGAGGGGCGCGCGGAGTATAATCTGCGGCTGCCGCTCATCGCGGGGGCGGTGGATACGCCGGAGAATCTGCGCGCGCTCGAAGCGCTTTCACACACTCTGCGCCGCTGTCGCCGGATCGATTTTCTGCCCGCCAATCCGCTCGCGCCCGCGAAGTACGCCGCCTGCGGTCGGGAGTTTTCTCCCGAGTGCCGCGACTGCGTCACCGGTCATATCCCCTCGTGGTTCCGCCCCGCCGTACCGTGGAGCATCCTCGACTGACCTCGGTTTTCGAAGACGATCCGTTTCCGCGGCCAACAAAAAACGCCCGACTCCGCGAAGGAGGCCGGGCGCTTCGGCTTCGGAATGATCAGTGCTTGCGGAGCTTTTCGAAGAATTCGTTCATCCGCTGCCGCGCCCTGAAGTCGTCGGTGGTCCCGTAATGCCCCGTGCGCGGGTTGGTGGTCATGACCTTTTTGACGCCGGCGGGGAGATTGTTGTACGCGGCGTAAACATTCGACGGCGTACAGACCTCGTCGGCGAACGCGGTGCAGAAATAGCTTTCGCACCGGATCCGCGAGGCGAGATGCGTCACGTCGCAATACGGCACCGACTCGCGCACCGTCTGCGTCATCACCGTGTCCGACTGCCAATGGAACGGCAGCGCGCGCTTGCGGCCGACGATGTCGGCGTTGTAACCCGAGTGGCTCGGCGTGTGGATGAAGGCGAGCGTCACCTGCGGATCCAGCGCGGCGACCGCGACGGTCTGCGCTCCGGCGAGGCTGCCGCCGCCGACCAGAAAGTCCCGGCCGTTCCACTCCGGGCGGCTCTTGAGGTACTGCGCCGCGCGCAGCGCCCGTATGAAGACTTCGCGGTAGTAAAAGGACTCCCGGTCGGTCGCGGTCTTCCAGGCCTGGATCTTATTGCAGTTTTCGTCGTAGTAAGCCTGCTCGCGGTTCACGTCGAAGCCGTGCCACGTGGCGACCATCGCGACCGCGCCTTTTTCCGCCGCGTTGAGCGCCGAATTGCGGGGGGCGTCGCCGTTCACTCCGCTCAAAAACGTGAGGTAAGCGGGGAGCGATTTTTCCTTCGCGCCGACCGGAACGGCGAGATAGCCGGTCGCCGGCTGCGACACTCCGGCGTCGAGCTTCACGGTGTAGAGTTCGATCCCTCTCCGGCCGGATTCGATCTTTTCGAGCCGCGGGTTCATCGGCACGGCGTCGAGTTTGGCGATCTCGCCGGCCCAGAATTCGTCGAAGTCGGCGGGGATGGCGTCCGCAGGGCGGATCTCCTCCGGTGAGATCATCGCGCCGATCTCGGCGACGAGTTCCTTTTTACGCCTCTGCACGACTTGCCGCCCCGGGTTTTTTATCACCTTTCCGTCGGGACCGATCACCTGAAGCGTGAAGTACACCCACCCGGGATTGTCGTTTTTGAACCTCACTTCGAACGGTTTGCCGTCGCAGGGGAACTCCCGCGCCGCCACGACTTTTTTCGACTCCCAGATGGTATTGACGCGGAGCTTGTGATCCGGGGCGGGCTTGCCGGCCTTGAGCAGCGTGCCCTTCAAGACGATCTCTTCTCCCTTTCGGTAGAAGCCCTCGGGGTGGTCGAGTTTCAATCCGCGGACGGTGAAATCGCCCGCGAAAACGCCGCAGGCGAACAGGAAACACAGCAGAAACGACAGTCTTTCGAACATCTCGATCCGCCCTTATTTTTCGGTGTCCTGCCCCTGCTTTTCGAGCTCCACCTTGACGGTGACGACGTCGCCGTCCTTGAGTTCGCGCGTCGCCATCTTGGTCCATTTCTTTATCGTGCGGGGCATGCCGTCGACCGGTTCGCCGTTGATCTCCAAGACCTTGCACTTCACCGGAATCGATGTGCGCTTTTTGCCCTTCTCGAAGCTGAAGGCGTACAGCGAAAAGAAGCCGGTGCCGCCCTTGCCGATCTTGAACGTCAGCTCCGCCGACTGCGTGACGGCGAGGTTGATGTGGTAGGAAAACGCCATCCAGCCGGCTTTGGTCTTTTTGGGCTTGCCCAGAGACACCCCCTGCGGCAGTTTGTCGAGCTGTTCCGCGGCGCCGTCGCCCTTGATGTACAGTCCGAGCGTCACCACGTCCCGGGCTTCGGCGGCCAAAGCCCCCAGCATGAGGGCGACAACGGCGATCATCAGCTTTTTCATTTTCTTTTTCCTTTCCTGAAATTTGTCGTTATGGGGATATTCCCGCGGTTCAATCGATGAAAAACAGTTCTCCGGGCTGCTCGCCGGGACGCTCCGGAACCTTTTCGCCCCGTAGCGGAGCGAGCATTTCCGTTTCGACCGGAGAGACGCCGACGGTGCCGACGTAAATTTCCGACGGTTCGGTGAGCTCGCGCATGAAGAAGCTCAGCCGGACCGTGTCGGCGCGCGCGAGGTCGAGCGGTTTCTTGTCCTGCTTGAAGAGCCGATAGGGGACGGCGAGGTGATGCCAGTTGCGGTCGCGCCGCCCCTCCATGTATCCCATGTACGCCGCCGCGCCGAACGGTTTGGAGTTCATCAGATAGATGGCCGGCCACTCGACGAACCACGGATGCGTCGTCTTGAAGTCGAAGAAGAAGGTGTTGATTTCACCCGCCTTTTCGCGGTCGAACTTCATGTCGACGATCAGCCGGCAGCGCAGATGCGAATACTCCGGTTTGAGCGCCGGGATCGAGAGCTTGAGCGCCGTGCCGCTCGGGCAGGTCGGATCTTCGACGATCTTGTAGCTCAGCTTGCCGACGAAACAGCTTTCGGGCCGGCTTTTGCCGGAAAGCACCGCCCCCGCCATTTTCTTGTCGTCGGGCCTGCCGGAAAGCGAGACGCGCGCGTCGCGCAGTTTGCCGCCCGCGTAATTGCTCAAGCGGACCGATCCCGGGGTGTCGATCGACACCGGGCGGAACGCCGCCGGTTCGCTCCAAACCATGAGCCGCCGCGCCGCCGCACCGTCGTCGGGCGCGGCGACGGATCCGCCAGCGCCGAGCGACAGCGCCAACAGCGCCACCGGGACGACGCTCTTTTTGGGCGCGCTCAAGACGATCTCCCGGACCACCTTGCCGGGGTGCGGATTGCGCCAGTTTTTCGCGTACAAGTTGACCAGCGCGCCGCGGCGGTCGTTGAAGGTGCTGAAACGCCGGACGCCGTAGCCGCCGCCGTCGTAATTCCAGAACGGGAGCTCCTTGCGGTAGGCGAGGGGGATCTTTTCCTCGCTTCCGTCCGCATAGCGCACCGTCAGCGTCGCCGCGACCGGACGCCCGGAGGGTTCCCCGACGCTCGAACCGGCGATTGCCGCGATCCCCAGCCATTCGAAGGCGGAATCGACCGGGATGGTCACGCTGTCCGGTTTCCCGGAGCCGCCGACCACCGCGGCGAAATACGCGCCGCCGGCGGAGGCGATATGAAACTTTTCGGCCGTCCGCGCCGCTTCGCGCTTCATCTTGCCGACGACTTGCGGGGTGCTCATCGGGAAGCGCCGGTCGCGCCCGAGTTTCGTGTTGAAGGCGCGGTCGAGCGGCAGCGGGGCGAAACGCACCGTCGCGGGCGCTTCGGGACAGCGCTCGGGCAAAATCAGCCGCAGCGTTTCCCAAGCCGCGTCGAAGGAAACTCCGACGGGCGGAGCCATGTCGGTGTTCCATTCGTAGCCGCCGCCGAGGGTGAAGCCCGCCAGTCCGCGTCCGTTGACCAGCCCCGGATGGCTCGGATAGCGGAAGTTGCCCCAGAACGAGAGGAAGACGCCGTCGCACCCCTGTTTCAGCACCTCGATCGGCAGTACCCGCATGTTGTCCATGCGTTCGCAGTAGCTCATGCTGAACAGCTGAAAGCCCGCCCGCTTGAAGAACGGAAAACGGCTTTTGCGCAGTTCGAGACCGTAGTCCCAGTTGCAGAACACCACCCGCTTGTCGAGCGTGGGCAGCAATTCGTCGCCGCCGACCGGATTGCCGGCGTAGTACATGTCGTGGAAGAGGATCGGCCGCACGCCGTATTTCAGCACTTCGTTCGTGTAAAGGCGCGTCGCATCCTGCCAGAGCCGCTTCGGATCCTCGGTCCGGCAGCGCTTGCAGACGCCCCACGGGCATTGGGCGATCTCGTCCATCGACAAGTTGAAGTATTTGGGCTTGAAGAACTCGATCTGCTCCCTTATCGCCATCAGCTGGACTTCGCGCGTCACCTCGCTCAACGGACACGCGCCGCTGGACCATTTCTTGTGGGGCTTGCCCTCGGCGATGTCCTGCCAGTAGCGCGGATGGGCGTGCAGCCAGGTGTCGTGACTGAGTATCTGCAGCAGGGGGATGATCTCGATGCGGTTGCGCTTCGCCGCCGCCTTGATCGCCTCGACGTCCGCGAGGGAGTAACTGTTTTCGCGCAGTGTGAAGGGATTGTTTTTGTACGGGAACTTTTCGCCGAATTCGAGCATCATGTAATTGTATTTAAGCGCGCCCGCGGCGTCGATCTCGCTCAAAATTTCCGGCAGGCAGCCGTCGAACCCCTGATGGCGCATATTGAGAAACAAACCGCGTATCTTCAGATCCGGCCAGTCGGCGATCCGGCATTGCGGTATTTCCGGATTCGCGGCGTTGCGCAGCAGATTGCCCAAGGTACGCACCCCGTAATACAGTCCGCGCACGTCGCGCGCTTTGATCTTTACGCCGGAACCGTCGATTTCGAGCGTGTAGCCCTCGGGCGATTCGGGGACGCCGTTTTCCGCAAGTTCGAGACGGCAGAAGGCGCCGTTTTCGCTCCGCCGTACCGCGAGGTCGGGGAAATACCGTTTCACGAGCGAGGACAAAACCTCCGCTTCGTTGTCGGCTTCGGCGGGGGCGGAGATGGTGAATTCGCGCGGCAGGGCGGTCGCGCCGCGGCGCGCTTCATATTTTTTTACCGCCGGGATCAGCACCGGCGTCCCGTCGGGATTGATCCGGTTGTCGATGGGGAGCCCCGCGGCGGGGAGCGCCGCCAGCACGAAAGCGACGATGCCTGAAACAGTGGGCAGCCAATGCCGACGCTTCATGATGAAAACACCTTTCTGTTATGAGCTCCGTGACGGAAAACATTGTTGCCCCGACCACGGCGGTTTTCGTTGTTTACCGCTGCCATATCGGATTTTTACCTGACAATACAATACTGTTCACCGGGTGTTTTGTCAAGTTGAGCGATAAATGGTTGACGCAGGTTCAACGGCGGAGCGTTTCCGCCGCCGACTCGCCCGGGCGGGAGCGAAAACGCGGAAAACACGCCATGTCGCGCTTCCCGGGATTGCAAAAAAGCGCTCGGCAAAGTATATTTCAATATACGCATTTTTCAACGCCGAACCCTAAAATCGCAATATTTGGAGGTAGTCATGAAGTTGAAATGTCTGTTTGCGGTCGCGCTGGCCATGCTGTTCGGTGCGGCTCTGGCCGAAGAGAAAAACAGCTCGTTCGCCGCCGACGCTCTGAAGCCGTACGTCGAGTCCGGGGAACTGCCCGGCGCGATCAGCATCCTCTGTAAAGAGGGCGCGCAGGAGGTCGCCTGCGTCGGCTGGGCGGATGTGGACAAAAAGATCCCGATGTCGCTCGACCGGACATTCATGCAGTGCTCGCAGACCAAGGGCTTCTGCGGCGTGACCGTCGCCATTCTGCTCGAAGAGGGCAAAATCTCGCTCGACGATCCGGTGTCGAAGTACCTGCCCGAGTTCAAGGAGCTCAAGGTGGCGGTGAAGGATAAGGACGGCAAGGTCACGCTCGTCCCCGCCAAAAACGTGCTGACGATCCGCATGGTGATGAACCACACCGGCGGTTTCCCGTTCGAGATCCCGAGCAAGTGCGAAAAGGGGTGGTCGTCGTGCTCGGTGCGCGACAGCGCGCGCGAAGGCGCCGCCAATCCGCTGCTTTTCGAGCCGGGAACCAAGATGAGGTACTCCAACACCGGCATCGACATCGGCGCGGCGGTGGTGGAGGTCGTCACCGGCAAGCCGTGGGAAGTCTTCCTCAAGGAGCGCGTGCTCGATCCGCTGGGGATGAAGGATACGACCTTCCAGCCGACCGATGAACAGCTTTCGCGCGCGATCTCGATGTACGACGTCAAGGCGGGGAAAAAGGCGAAGTTCCGGGCGTTCAACAAGTGGATGCCGCTGCCGCACAACGGGCCGACCGTGTTCCCCTCCGCCGGAGCGGGGCTGTGGACGACCGCCGCCGACCAGCTCAAGTTCTACAAGATGCTGATGAATCTCGGCGTCGGCGAGAACGGCGTGCGGATCCTCAAGGAAGAGACGGTGAAGAAGTATCTCGCCTCCAACACCCGGCCTGCCGGCATCAAGGGCGGCTATTCGCTCGGGCTGGGAGTGAATTACGCCAAAGGCACGATGGGGCACGGCGGCGCCTGGAAGACGAACTGTCAGGTCAACTGGCGGAAAAAGCAGCTGGCGCTGTGGGTTGTCCAGCAGAACGGCAAAGCCGGCGGCTGGACCAAGGCGTGGCAGAAGGCGAAGGATAAGTTTTTCACCGAGAAAAACGACTCCTCGGAAACCGACGCCTACACCGGACGGTTGAAGTAGCACCGCTCGACAGGCGATAAAAAAATCCGGCGGGAAACCCCGCCGGATTTTTTATGCTCCGAGGAACGGTGTTTTACGCCTCCGGTTCGGCGACGAGCTTCTGAAGGTAGGTCACCGCGGCCAGATAATCTTCCTCGTTGGGGAGATGCTCGATGACGACCGGCATCTCCGGCGACAGGGCGTCGATGAGCTTGATGTAGTATCTCAAATCGAAATCGCCGGTGCCGCAGGGGGTTTCCGGCATCACCACGGTGAGTCTTTTTTCCAGCACCACGTCCTTGATGTGGCAGCTCTTGATGTACGGCCCCAGCAGCTCGAAGGCGTGGTCCAGAAACTCCCGGCAGAAGAGCAGCGTCTTGGGCGACGACATCATGTTCACGGCGTCCATGTGCACCGCGAATCCCGGGCGGTCGACCTGCTTCATGAGGTCGAGGTAGCTTTCCGGCGAATCGGGGACCATCCACGGCATCGGCTCGGCGGTGTAGAAGGTCTTTTTCGGATCGACCGCGTCGACGATCTCCTGAATGGTCTCGATCATCCGCTTCTGGAAATCGGGATCGTAGTTGCCGCGGTGCGCGGCGTCCCATTTTTCGCTGCTGGCGCTGCCGGTGATGTTGACGGCGCATTTGGCGCCGACGTACTCGGCGAGGCGCAGCCGTTCCTTGCAGTATCTGATGTTCTCCGCTCGCTTCACGGGGTCGGGATCCATGACGTTCTTCCACGCGCCGACTTCCGCGATCACGAGATCGTGGTTGGCGCAGGCGCGCACGTATTCGTCGATCTCCTTTTCGGGGGCGTCGACCTTGAGCGGGAAGTTTACTGCTTTCAGTCCCAGCGCCTCGTACTTCGCCGCCCACTCCTCGGCCGAATTCGCCGCCAGTTTTTTCGAGATACCCAACCGCATTTTTACGATCCTTTCTTATGGATTTGTTATGTGTTACGGTATAATGTACGATAAAAACGCAGTTTTGTCAATACCCCACTGCTAAGTAACCCATTATTTCGGTCTTTTCGTATTCCGCATGCGCGGCGGAGGCCAAAAGCGGCGATCCGCGATATGATCGGCGCGGCATGGCGATGATCGCGGTCCTGCGAGATTTCAGCCTTCGATGGTGTAAGTGATTTTTCCCTCGGCGGTCGCGGGGGCGGATATCAGAGTTTCGCCGACCGCGTCGCCCCAAGCGCTGCGCAGATTGCTGTCTTCGAGCGGCAACTTGCCGGTCGCGACCTTGCCGCCCGTGCAGGAGATATTCGCGCCGTCCCCTTCATGGAAGAGCCGCACCGAACAGGATAGCGGCCGGTTGGCGCGCCACGAATCGGTGACGGTCAGCCTGCGCCCGTCGAAGCGCAGCATCCGTTCGCAGCGGATCAGCCCGAGTTCCGCCGGATATGCCGGGGTGAGATCGCAAGCCACGGTGAAGTTTCCCGGCGTTCCCGCGACCTCGAATTTCCCGGCGCGAAACTCCCGCCCCGGCGATTGGGGCACGCCGTCGAATACCGGCGGATTGTGTCCGAAACCGTTCTGAATCCAGTTTTCGTAACGGCGGGCGCCGAAGGTCTCGCGGGTGTAGGTGGCGGTTCCGAGGTCGGCGACCGCAAGGCGTCCGCCCACGCCGAAGACGAATTGCCCGACGTCGTTGTGGTTGTGCGACTCGCCGTTGTGTCCGCCCTTCATCGCCACATAAAAGCTGCCGCATTTCGCATGCACTTGCTGAGTATTCGGGTAGACGTGGAGAAATTCTTCCGGCGCCGCCGCGATCTCCGCCGTCGAGACCGGCGGTTCGGTGAGCTCCATGAGCGTCATCGCCAGAGCGGTGTGCCCCTGCGGGTGCAGTCCGTTCGCCGCCTCGTAATCGCGCGCCATACGGAGCGCCTGCGTCGCGCCGCTCCGCCGCGCCCCGTGTTGATGAAAGTCGCGTGCGGGCGCATCGAAGAGAAAAGTTCTTCGCCGATCACCTTTTGGTTGTCGTCGCGGTTCGGCAGATGGTTGCTGACCACGTAGGCGGTACGGAACGCTTCTTCCAGCGACACGGTGCGGCGTTCCCGGCGCGGCGACCGACGATCGTCCGCCACCACGGCCACTGCCAGAATGCGGCGCTGGCGCCGTGGAGCAGCAGCAGATCGCCGCCCTTTTCGCACCAGGCGCGCATCGCGCGTTCGGCTCCGGGACCGGGGTGTGCGACGCCGCAGCTGCCGCCGATCAGATGGAGCACGACGAGGTCGCAGTCGTCGATCCAGCCGCCGGTTTCGAGGCGTCGCCAGTCGTCCTCGTCGAAGCGGATGCGCCGCCGCAGGCGCTCGGGCAGATGCTCGAATATCATCCGCCCGGGATGGGCGTCGTAATGGTTGTCGGTAAAAAAATCGATCATGGCGCAGTCATTTCCCGATCGCGACGTACCCCGCCGCGGCGAGGGTGACTTCGTGGACCGTGTAATCGTGGCTCCGGGTGTAGCGGTCGGATTTTTCTCCCTGAACCATCGCGGAAAACTCCAGCAGCTGCGCCGCGTAGCGGTCGCTTTCCGGCGGGAAGCCGACGGTCTGCTCGCCCTTACGGTAGCGTCCGAAGTTTTCCTTGAGCTTCAGCGCGATCTCCAACCCTTTGCCCTTGAAGTTTTCCATCGGGCACAGTTCCAGCGTGCCGTTGGTGCCTTCGATGCGGAGCCGCCGCTTCTGCATCCGGTCGCGGCTCGCCACCGCCACGACCGCGTGGGTGTGCGGGTACTCCAATACCGCCAGCGTGTTGCTCAGCGACGGATCGCCGGGTTCGCACCCCTTGAGCAGTGAAACGACTTTCTCCGGGCGTCCCAGCATCTCGACGAGAAAGTCGATCAAATGGCATCCGAGGTTGAACATCACGCCCCCTTTGAAGGTCGTGAGATACTGTTGATAAGTTTCGCCGCCATAGGCGTGGTTCATGTTCGTTTCGACCATGAAGACGCTGCCGAGCATCCCCGACTTGACCGCTTCGACGGCGAAACGGATCGCCGGATTGTTGCGGAAGACGTAGCCCATCTGGAACGGGAGTTTCTGGCTTTCCGCCAGGTCGAGCAGCTGCTTGTAAGCTCCGAGGTCCTCGCCGCAGGGCTTGTCGACATGGATCGGGATGCCGCGCTCCGCGAAGCGCATCGCCACCGGCACGAGGTCGAGGTTGGGGACCTCGATCAGCGCGGCGTCGAGGCCGCGCATGGCGAAGACGTCGTCGAGGGTGATGAAGTTTTCGCCCCGGTACAGTTCGAAGGTCGCATTTTGAGGCGAAAGATAGGTCGGGGAGTCGGCGAACTCCTTTTCGTCGACCAGCCCGGCGAGCTCGAAGTCGTCGGGAAGGCTCTTGATCGTCGTGAATTTCCCGTTGGCGTGCTCGTGGCGGATGCCGATCTGCACTACTTTGAGCTTTCTCATTTCCCGTTACTCCACACTTGTCCAGTCGAGCAAAACGCCGAGAGGAGGGGGCGTCGCCGTGGCGAGTTCATGATAGACCGCCGCGGCGTCGGCGGCGGGAGCGATCCTGCCGATCAGCGGGGCGACTTGGATGCGTCCCGCTTTCAGGAAATTCAAAAAGGCCGTGTAGTCGTCATGCTCCGTCCATTCGCCGGGACGCGACTCGAACTTCGGGCGCGTCATGGTGTGCGCGCCGATCAGCTGGACGCCGCGCCGATGGACGTACTTGTAGAAGTCGATGCATCGATCCGAGATGCGCGTGCACCCCAATAACGCGATGCGGCCGTTGAGGGCGACATATTCGAGAGCCTGCTGCAGCGCCGAGATGAAGCCCGTGACTTCGATAACCGCCGCCGGACCTTTCCCGTTTGCCGCATCCTTTATTTTGGTATGGAAATCCGCGTCGTGCGGATCGAGGACGAGGTCCGCGCCGAGCCGTTTCGCAAGCTCCCGGCGCTCGGGCGAGTAGTCGCACGCCAGCACCGGATACGCCCCCGACAGTTGCGCGAACTGCACCGCAAACTGCCCGAGGAGCCCCAGCCCCGCGACCATGACCGCTTCGCCCATTTCGATCCGCAGCCGCCGCACCGCCAGCATCGGGAAGCTCGCCAGATGCGCATAGGCGGCGCATTTCACATCCACGCCGTCGGGGATCTTCACCGTCCGCGTCTCCGACCGCCTGAAGTAGGCGCGGTGTCCGCCCCAGTTGACGACCACGCGGTCGCCGACTTGCAGCGTCTTGACCTCGGGACCGATCTTCACCACGTGCCCCGCCGCGCTGTATCCCGCCGTGTGCGGGAAGCCGCGGGAGGCCGAGACGGTATTGGGCAGTTCACGGTAGTTGGCAAGTTCGGTGCCCGCGCTGATGAGGTCGTAGTCGTCCTTGACGAGGACCTCGTCGCCGTGAAGTTCGGCGTCGAACTCCTCTTCCAGAAACTCCGCCCTCTCCTTGGCGGTGAAAGTGACGACATGGTTTTTCATCGCGGCATTCTCCGTTTTGAGCTTTTGGTATAATATAGGCGGCTCGATAAGGATTTGCAACTATTCGCAGAGCGCCGCGCACTTGGGCACCGAGTAGCGGACTGACGGTGTCGGCACGCCGTTTTCGAGCTTGAAACTCGTGATGCCGCCGGATCGCTGATGACCGACGACGAGAAGTTTGCCGCCGTCCAACAACAGCATGTCGCTCGGGTAGTCGCCGCCCGACGGCATGGTGCGGACCAAGCGGAAGTCCCCGCCGGACAGCGCGGCGAAGACCGCGATCGAATTGCCGCCGCGGTTGGCGACGAAGATGAATTTGCCGTCGGCACTTATCTTTATCGCGCCGGGGTAGTTGCCGGTTTTGTCCGCCCCCTCCGGCAGTGTGGAACGCACTTTCCCGAGGCGCCACGGTTTTCCCGGCGCTTCGCGGACGAACGAGGCGGCGGTGCTGTCGAGCTCATTGGCGACGTACAGCGTGTTGCCGTCGGGGGCGAAGACGAGATGCCGGGGGCCCGCGCCCGGCGGCAGGATCAGTTCCTCGGCCGCCGGAGTCCTGACGCCGGTCTCGGGCGTCCAGTCGTATGCGTATATCCGGTCGGTGCCGAGGTCGCAGACGTAGAGCCTTTTCCCCGCCGCGTCGAAGCGGACGAAGTGCGGGTGCGGCGACTTTTGGCGCGCGGTGACGCCGTGGCCGCTGTGGCGGATCACCCGCGGCCGTTTGTACGGCAGACCTTCGCGCAGGTGGAACTCGGAGACGCTGCCCGAAGAATAATTTGCGGTGTAGAGAAATCCCGCATCCGGCGAGAGCGTCAGATGGCACGGCGTCCTGCCGCCCGCCGCGACGCTTTTCGTCTCGATCCAGCCGCCGAAGGGCAGGGGATCGAGTGCGACCACTCCGCCGGAACCGCGGACGGTCGTTCCGTACAGCCGCTTGGAGTCGGGAACGCGGATCAGGCAGTTCAGATTCGAGATCTTCGCGATCTGGAACGTCCCCTCCGCCTGAAGCCGGTAGATGCCGCCGCCGTCTTTGGCGTCGGCGCCGGAAACGGCGAGAAATTCCGTGCATCCCGCCGTCAGCAGGCATCCGCAGCAGAGAAGCAGTTGTTTTACGGTTTGGCGCATGATACGGCAAAATAACACCGGAAATATGATATTGCAAATGCCCCGGCGCTTTTTCGCTTGCAAATCGCGGCGTACAGTATTATAATATGGCAGATTTTGAAATCCGAAAATACGATGCGGGGTGGAATATGAGAGGTCGAAGTTTTTTCCGGACGGTTCTGTCGGCATTGCTTTTCTGCGGAGTTTTGGCGCTGCATGCCGAGGAAACGGCTCCTGCGAAAACCCCGGCGCCGCCGAAACGGACGGCCAAGAAGCCCGCGGCCAAAAAGCGGCCGCCCAAACGCGCCGTCGTGCGGCCGCCCAGCGCCCAGCCGGGGCGGCTGCGCATCGGCTGGGCGATGCGCGACGTATCCACCGATCTGCCGGTGATCATCCCCGGCGGCTGGACGCGCCCCGTATCCAAGGGGATGACCGACCGGCTTACCGTAACGGCGCTGGCCATCGACAACGGTGTGGATGCGGTGATCTTCATGTCGTGCGACCATGTGCATCTGGGCGGGGCGCATGTCCGGATGATCCAGAAGACCGTGGCCCAAATGGAGCCGAAGCTGCCCCGCAACAAGTGGATCGTCAGCTCGACTCACACCCATACCGGCGGCGCGCTTTACGGACCGGGACGCCACGGCGTGCCGGAGGGCATGGATTTCGACGAAAAGGCGGAGTTCCGCGCGATGTTCATCCGTTCCGCCGCCGAGGCGATCGTCGAGGCGTGGCGCAAGCGCGCTCCCGGCAAGATCGCATGGGGATACGGCTTCGTGGTCGCCGGATTCAGCCGCCGCACCGTCTACAAGGTGGACCTCAACGAGATTTCCCGTTTGAAGCACGATCCGGAAAGTCCGGTGATGCGCGGTCACGCCACGATGCACGGTCCCAACATCCCCGAGTTCAGCCATTATGAAGCGGGAATGGACCCCTTCGCCAATTATCTTTTCACCTTCGATGCGGACGACAAGCTGACGGGGGCGATCATCAATCTGTCGACGACGGCGCAGTGCGGCAATCCCGACCACGACCGGCTTTCCGCGGACTTCTGGCACGAGGCGCGTCAGGCGTTCAAGGCGAAATACGGCGACATCTACCTGCTGCCGCAGTGCGCGGCGGCGGGCGACATCACTCCGCGCCAGCAGCACTACATTAAGGCGCAGACGCGGCGGCTGAAACTCAAATACGGCGACCGCTCCGAGCACCGGGTGATCCGTTTCCGCATGGACGTCGCCGACCGGATACTCGCCTCGTTCGACGAGGTGCTGTCGTGGGCCGCGAAGGACAAGCGGTCGGTCCTCCCGATCTGCCATACGACGATCTATCCCAAGCTGGCGCGCGCGGTCTACTCGCCCGAGGACGTGGCCGAGGCGGAGCGGCGGCTCGAAGAGCTGGAAAAGACTCCGCTGCCCGAGAACGCCGATCCCGTCGCGAAAAATCGGGTGCAAGCCTACCGGGCGACTCGGCGCGGCAAGTACATGAAGGTGGTCAAAACGGCGGAAAGCGTGCAGAAGATGCCGGTCCTGGAGACGGAGATCCACATCGTGCGCATCGGCGACATCGCCTTCGCCAGCAACCCCTTCGAGCTCTTCATCGACTACATGCACCGCATCCAGCGGCGGAGCCCCTACGAGCTGACCTTCATCGTCCAGCTGGCGCAGATGGGCGGAGCTCCCGCCGGGTATCTGCCGACCGAGCGGGCGGTGGCGAACCGGGGATACAGCGCGGAGCCCTACAGCTACAGCATCAGTCCGGCCGGGGGCGATACGCTGGTCGAAGAGACGGTGAAAGAGCTGCAGCGGCTGTACCAGATCCGGTGGAAGCGCCCGGCCTCTCCGAAGAAAAAGAAGTAACCTACTTGACTGCGGCGCGGCGCATCGCGGAAGCGACGTCGTCGATGATCCCGTCGAGGGTGTGGCGCGGACGCCATCCCGTGAGACCGGCGATCTTGGCGGTGTCGGGCATGCGGTGGCGCATATCCTCGAATCCGGCGGCGTAGGCGACGTCGTAGGGTACGAATTCGATGCCGGAAGAGCTGCCGGTGCGTTTTATCACCCGCTCGGCCAGATCGCGGATCGAAATGCTCTCGTCACTGCCGATATTGTAGACCTGCCCGTAAGTTTCCCTGCGGTCGAGCAGCATCAGCAGGGCCTCCACCACGTCCGCGATATGGCAGAAACACCGCGTCTGCTTCCCGTCGCCGTAGACCTGCAGCGGGCGGCCCGCCAGCGCGGCCCCGACGAAGCGCGGTATCACCATGCCGTAGCGTCCGGTCTGACGCGGCCCGACCGTGTTGAAGAAGCGCACCACGGTCCCCGGCAGCTGCGAGGAGCGGCAGTGCGCCATCAGCAGAAATTCGTCCAGCAGTTTGCTGCAGGCGTAACTCCAGCGCGAGTGCGTCGAAGGGCCGATTATCAGATCGTCGTCCTCGGCGAAGCGGTCGCGCGGGGATTTCCCGTAGACCTCGCTGGTCGAGGCGACGATCACCCTTTTGCCGAACTCGGCGGCGGGGGTGAGCACGTTTTCGGTGCCGTGGACGTTGGTCGTGATCGTGCGCGCCGGCTCCTTCACCACCAGCTCGACGCCGACGGCGGCGGCGAGGTGTATCACCGCGTCCGCCTCTTTGACGCACCGGCATACCAGCGGGGCATCCTGAACCACGTCGGCGCGGATGAATTCGAATCCGGGGGCGTCGCTGATATTGGCGAGGTTGTCGAGCGTGCCGGTGGACAGATCGTCAAGCGCCAGCACCCGGTCGCCGCGTTTTATCAACGCTTCGGAAAGATGACTGCCGATGAATCCGGCGCCGCCGGTGATGAAAACGAACATCGGTCGTCAATCCTCGAATATGCGCTGACGCACTTTTTTGGGCAGCAGCAGCGACAACGGCCCGGAGATGATGTACCCCGTGACGATCGCCGCCAGCGCGTAGACGCGGAATATCGCGACCAGCACCATCAGCACGATGAAAAGTACCAGCTTGCGGCGGCTGCGTCCCATGGTCACCAGCCACTTGCCGACGTGCAGATAGGGGATGTTGCTGACCATCAGCAATCCCAGCAGCGCCGCGTATCCCGGCAGGATGAACGCCAGCCGGTTGAGATCGATGCCGCTGGTCTCGCGGGTGGAAAGCGAATATACGAAAAAGATGGTCACGCAGATCGCCGCCGCGCCGCCGGGGGAGGGCAGTCCGGAGAACGATTTGGAGTTCTTGTGCTCGGTGATCGCCTTGACGTTGTAGATCGCCAGCCGCAGGGCCGCGCATCCGAGGTAGACGGAGCACAGCGCGTAGGTCAGCAATATCTGCTCGGCGGTCATTTTGTCGCGAAGCACATGCGTCATTATCGCCACCAGCGTGGCGGGGGCGACGCCGAAGGTCACCATGTCCGCGAGCGAGTCCATCTGTATCCCGGTCATGCTGGCGGCGTGGAAGGCCCGCGCCGCCAGACCGTCGAGGGCGTCGAAGACCATCGCCGCGAAGATCATCCACGAGCTCACGACGAAGACCTTCAGCATGGCGCTCGGATCGTTTTTGCCGTAAGCGCACAGCGTGTACAATATCGCGATGAAACCGCACAGCGAATTGCCGATGGTCAGCGAATTGGGGACTATCTTGAGTATCTTGGCGTCGCGTAAGCTCATTTCGGTTCACCACCCGCGTCTTTGAGCATGGCCGCGACCACGCTCTGGCCGCCTTTGACCTTGTCGCCGACCTTGACCTTGACTTCGAAACCGGCCGCCGGCAGATACAGTTCGGTGCGCGAACCGAATTTTATCATGCCGTAGATCTCGCCGCGTTCGAGCTCGCGCCCCGGATGCACCGGGCAGACGATGCGGCGGGCGATGGCTCCGGAGATCTGGCGTATCGCCATCGGGAAGGTCGTGTTTCCGATCTTCGCGTCGCCGGATATGGTCATCGCTTCGTTTTCCTTGCCGCACTTGGGATCGCGGGCGTCGAGGTATTTGCCGGGGCGGTAGTTGACGTTGGTGACCGCCAGTTTGGCGGGCGTCCGGTTGACATGGACGTTCAGCACCGAGAGAAAGATGCCGATCCTCAGGGCGTCGCCTTTGAACGGCGGCAGATCGAAATCGTGCACGACTTCGATGTCGCGGACCGTTCCGTCCGCCGGGCTGGGCAGCAGCGTTTCGTCCTCGGGGAGCTTGCGGTGCGGATTGCGGAAAAAGGCCGCGAAGGCCAGAAACAGCACCAGTACGACGGCGGCGACGATGATCGCCGCTTTGATGAAACCGTAATGGTACAATACGAAACAACCCGCCCACAGGATGATCGAGGCGGCCAATGCCAAACCCCATTCCCTTATGCCGTATCGCGTCAGTGTCATTGCCTTATCCCCCGAATTTAGGTTGCCGAAAAGCTGATTACCGATTACTAAATATATCCCGGAAAGTCCCGGTTTTCAATCACCCGCCGCGTCAACGGCCGAAAATCGCGGCTCACTCCCCGATGATCTTTATCAGTATGCGTTTGTCGCGCATGCCGTCGAATTCGCCGTAGAAGATCTGCTCCCACGGACCGAAATCCAAGCGGCCGCCGGTCACCGCCACCACGACTTCGCGGCCCATGATCTGACGCTTGAGATGCGCGTCGGCATTGTCCTCGAAGCCGTTGTGACGGTATTGGCTGTAAGGCTTTTCCGGAGCCAGTTTCTCCAGAAAAGCCTCGAAGTCCCGATGGAGCCCGCTCTCGTCGTCGTTGATGAAGACCGAGGCGGTGATATGCATGGCGTTGCAGAGCAGCAATCCTTCGCGGATGCCCGACTCGGCCAGCGCCGACTCCACCTGCGGCGTGATGTTCACGAACATCCGCCGCGCGGGGAGATGCATCGTCAGCTCTTTGCGGAAACTTTTCATCGCCGCTTACTTCTCGTGGCTGGCGCGGATACGCTCCGCCACGCTCTTTTCGTAGGCGTCGAAGTCGGTGATGGTCTTGCGCGCCACGCCGCTCTTGATCGCGGCTTCGGCGACCTTGCGGGCGACGTGCGGCACGACGCGCGGATCGAACGGCTTCGGGATGACCATTTCGAGTCTGATCCCGGCGGGGGTGTCGAAGAGGCCCTTCTTGGCGTCTTCGGGATAGGCCGCCGCGAGTTCCTTCTTGACGTCGGCAGGGATCTCCATCGTCGCCAGTTCGGCGAGCGCCTCGGCGGCGCCGATCTTCATCGCCTCGTTGATGTCGGTCGCCTGAACGTCCAGCGCGCCGCGGAAGATGCCGGGGAAGCCGAGGACGTTGTTTATCTGGTTCGGGAAGTCGCTGCGGCCGGTGCCGACCAGCGCGGCTCCGGCAGCGAGCGCCACGTCCGGCATGATCTCGGGCACGGGGTTGGCCATCGCGAAGATGATCGGGTTCGGCGCCATCGACTTGACCATTTCGGCGGTCACGCAGTTCGGCGCGGAGAAGCCGAGGAAGATGTCGGCGCCCTTCATCGCTTCCGCCAGAGTGCGGAGCTTGGTGTCGGCGGCGAAGAAGCGCTTCTGCTCGTTGAGGTCGGTGCGGTCGGTCGAGAGCACGCCCTTGGAGTCGCACATGATGAAGTTTTCCTTGCGCGCTCCGGCGGTCAGGTAGAAGCGGCTGCAGGCGATGCCGGCGGCGCCGGCGCCGTTGACGACGAAGCGGCAGTTTTCGATCTTCTTGCCGAGCAGTTTGATGCCGTTCAGTATCGCCGCCATCGAGATGATCGCGGTGCCGTGCTGGTCGTCGTGGAAGACGGGGATGCCCATGCGCTTCTTGAGTTCGGTTTCGACTTCGAAGCAGGCGGGGGCGGCGATGTCTTCGAGGTTGATGCCGCCGAAGGTCGGTTCGAGTTTTTCCACCGTTTCGATCAGCTTCTTCGCATCGGTGCGGCCCTTGTCGTTGAAGACCTTGCCGAGGCAGAGCGGCACGGTGTCGATGTCGGCGAAGCTCTTGAAGAGCACGGCTTTGCCCTCCATGACGGGAAGACCGGCTTCCGGACCGATGTTGCCGAGTCCCAGCACGGCGGTGCCGTCGCTCACCACTGCGACGAGGTTGCCGCGGGCGGTATACTTCCAGACGTCCTCGGGATGATCCTTGATCTCCAGACAGGGCTGCGCGACGCCCGGGGTGTAGGCGAGCGAAAGTTCCAGTCCGGTGCGGCAGGATTTGGTCGGATTGACGGTGATCTTGCCGGGTTTTCCCTCGCTGTGATAGTCGAGCGCGAGTTTCTTGAGTTCTTCCTTGGTCATTTTTCTGCTCCTTTTCTCTTGAAGGCGTTGATGGTTGAATATACTCCGAACAAAATCGTTTTTTTCATTTTTCCGTCGACCGCACCGGCAGCCCGCGGCGCCGCAGATAATCCTTCGCCTCGCGGATGGTGAACTTGCCGAAGTGGAAGATCCCCGCCGCCAGCACCGCGTCGGCGCAACCGGTCGTCAGGACCTCCGCCAGATGGCTCAATTCTCCCGCGCCGCCGGAAGCGATCACCGGCACGTTGACGCTCTTCGACACCCGGGCCGTGAGTTCGCAGTCGTAACCGTTGCGCGTTCCGTCGGCGTCCATGCTGGTCAGCAGGATCTCTCCCGCGCCGAGTTCGACGCCGCGTTTGGCCCACTCCAGCGCGTCGATGCCGGTCGGGCGCGTCCCGCCGTGAGTGTATACTTCGTATCCGCCGTCCGGACGCTTTTTGGCGTCGACGGCGAGCACGATGCACTGACTGCCGAAGCGCTCCGCCCCCTCCCGGATCAGCTCCGGATTCAACACGGCCGCGGTGTTGAGCGAGGTCTTGTCCGCACCGGCGACGAGCAGATTGCGGATGTCATCCACCGACCGGATGCCGCCGCCGACCGTCAGCGGGATGAACACTTCCCTCGCCGTGCGCCGCACCACGTCCAGCATGGTGCCGCGGCCGTCGCAGCTGGCGGATATATCCAGAAAAACCAGTTCGTCGGCCCCTTGGCGGTCGTAACTTTTGGCGGCGGACACCGGATCGCCGGCGTCGACCAGATTCCGAAAATGCACGCCCTTGACCACCCGTCCGTCCTTGACGTCCAGACAGGGAATGATCCGTTTGGCCAGCCGTGTCGTCCGGAAAGTCGACGCTTTTTCCGTGTCATATCCCATAATGGCTTAAATATACACCGTCAAGACAAGTTTTTCTACATGCTTTTTACTAAATTGTTTAGTAATTGTTGCATTTGACGGTTTTTCAGGGGGGCGGCGCCCCGGTAAGAACGCGCGTCACGGCTGCCGGACGTCGATGCGGCGGCACTCGGAAGGGGTGACGACGAGGTGACAGTAAAGCCTGATGCCGAAGGTCTCCAGCGCTTTGGCGACGTTGTCGGTCAGCTTGATGTCGTCCTGCGAGGGGATGCATACGCCGCTGGGATGGTTGTGGGCGAGTATGACTCCGGTCGCGTTGCCGAGCACCGCCCGTTTCGCCAGCTCCCTGACGTAGATCGAAGCGCGGTTGACCGTGCCCGGGGTGAGTTCGTAACTTATGATATGGTTGTGCGAATTCAGGAAGATGGTCATCAGCGTTTCGCTTTGACAGCCGCCCAATTTCATCCGCACGAAATCCTCGGCCGCATCCGGGGCGTCGAGCACGTCGGTTTCCCGCACCCGCTGTTCCAGATATTTGGTGCACATTTCGCGGATCAGCCGGACGAGCAGAGCGGAACTCATGCCCATCCCGTGTTCCTCGATCAGCCGGTGCATCGGAGCGTCCATCAAGCCTTCGATGGAGCCGAAATCGCGCAGCAGTTCCTTGGCCAGCGGTTTGACGTCGCGCCGCGGAATGGCGTAAGAGAGCAGCAGTTCGACCGCTTCGTAATCCTGCAGTCCGTTCAGCCCGGCCCGGCAGAAGCGCTCGCGCAGGCGCTGACGGTGTCCGGCCGCGCCGATGTTCTGCGCGGCGGAAACTTTGGGTGTTTTATCCTGATCTTTCATGACGAAGGGCAATTATGTTTGGGGATAATATATGACTTCTCAGCATAAAAGTCAATATGGCAAGTTCGGGGAAAAGAGATTTGCGGAACGCGGATGTGTCACAGATTTTGCGCATACTGCGGATGTGTCGGATAGAATCGGATTTTTTTGATTTACCCGCAGATTTGAGATCATGAATATAGGTTTTTCCATAAAAAGACTTGAAAAACACCGTGACCGATGTTATTGTATGTGAAACATAATAACGCATTTTATCATCGGCGTATGTGATCCGCAATATGCGGACTGCCGACCGGAAAAAACAAGATATCGAGCAGGGAGAAGAGCGCAAATGGACATCAAGCAGGCACTTTACGATGAGATTCGGCGTTTGGCGCGCAAGGAGATCAAAGCGTCTTTGACCTCGCTGTTCGAAACGGTTTCCGCACTCAAGAAGCAGGTCGCGGAGCAGAAACGTCAGATCGCCGCCTTGGAAAAACGCTGTGCGGCCGTCGGTCCCGCGGCTTCCGAGTCGCCGATCGCCGTTGCCGACGACGATGAAAAGCAGCTCCGGCTGAACGCGGCCGGGATTCTGCGTCTCCGCACCAAGCTCGGTCTTACGCAGGGCGAATTCGCCAAGGTCCTCGGCGTGGCGATGCACACCGTCAGCGTCTGGGAGCAGGGGCGGCGCGTGCCGCGCCGCACTCACAAGGCGCGCATCTGCGCACTGCGCGGCATCGGCAAACGCGAGCTCAAGAAGATGTTGGAGCCGAAAGAGCCCGCTCCGGCTACGGCCGGGAAGTAATATCCCATTTCTTTCGATTTCGTTCGGCCGCGGGTGTCAGTCATGAAGGCATCCGCGGTTTTTTTGTGCCGCTCCGGCGTCCGGGGCGGGAAAAAAACAAGCATTTTTTCAGGAAAAAACGTGCTTCAAATTGACAAATCGCCTCCGCGGTATTATCTTTTCCATTGTTGAGTCCGCATGCAACAAACACCATCGTTACTTTAGGAGATCATCATGGCGCAGCTGACCAAGGAAAACTTCAGGGCCGAACTCGAGACGCGGATGAAGAGGACCGAAGAATCGCTCAAGAACAGTTTTGCCGCCATCCGCACCGGCAAGGCGTCGCCGGCGCTGGTGGACGGGATCATGGTCGAGTACTACGGCACGCAGACCAAGCTCAACGCCATCGCCGGCATCACCGCCCCCGAACCGCGTCTGCTCGTCATCCAGCCGTGGGACGCCGGCGCCGTCAAGGCGATCGAAAAGGCGATCCTCGCCTCCAATCTGGGAATCACCCCCATGAGCGACGGCCGCACCATCAAGCTGCCCATCCCCGAGCTGAGTCAGGATCGCCGCGCCGCTTTCTGCAAGCAGGCGAAAGCCGAGACCGAGGAGGCCAAGGTCGGTCTGCGCAATGTCCGCCGCGACGGCAACGACTTCGTCAAGAAGGCGCAGAAGGACGGCATCATGACCGAGGACGAGCAGAAGAAGGCCGAAACCGACATCCAGAAGCTCACCGACCGCTATATCGGCATCCTCGACGCCGCTCTCGCCGCCAAGGAAAAGGAGCTGATGACGATTTGAAGCGTCATGTAAAAAAGGCTGACGCGCCGCCGGAGAAGAATAAGTTCACGTTCACCCGGCGGCGCTTTTTGTTGTTCGCCGCCGCCGCCGTGCTGGTCGGCGTGCTGCTGCGGCTGTGGGCGGCGTTCGACTTTGCCGCGATGAACGGCGGAGAAAACAACATGATGTCGCCCGCCCAAGTCACGGATATGGCGACCTACATCGACCTTGCCGACAAGATCGCCTCCGGGAGTTACGAAGGCCCGTTTTACTATCAGCCCTTTTATTACGCGGTGTTTCTGCCGCTGATCCGCATTTGGGGCGGCGGCGTCTGGGCGGTCGTCGCGGTGCAGATACTGCTCGGCGGCGCGACGATCTGGCTGACCGCGCTGATCGGCGAGCGGCTCGTCGGAAAAGTCGGCGGCCTGCTGGCGGCGTGGCTGACGAGTCTTTCCCCCGCGCTGATTCTCTACGCCCCGTTCCATTTGAACGAGACACTGCAGGCGTTCAATCTGACGCTTTTATTCTGCCTTTTGCTTATCGCCTTCGAAAAACGCAAATGGCACTGGTGGGCGCTCTGCGGATTTGCCGCCGGGGTGGCGGCGCTGACGCGCGGCAACGCCGTATTGTTGGCGCTTCCGGTCGCCGCGCTCGGCGTGCGGCACTTCGTCCGCGACCGGACGCGTCGGCGGGAGGTGATCCTCCACGCGGCGGTCTTCGCGGCGGCGCTGCTATTGGTGGAACTGCCTTTCATTTGGCACAACACCCGTGCCACTGGGCGTTTGTGCGGCCCCAGCACCGCCGCCGGCGAGGTGCTGGCGCTCGGCAACACTCCGGAGGCGCCCCCCGGCGGACGCGAGCCGGGGCTTCCGGCGGGGCCGATGGAGTACCCGGAAAGCTGGCACCGGATGATGAAACTCCAGGCGGAGGGCGTTTCCGTGCCGCGTCAGATGTGGGAGTGGTTCCGCCGCGAACCGGGGGCGTTTCTGGAACTCCAGTTCCGCAAAGCTCTGCTCTTTTGGGACGGGCGCGAGATCCCCAACAACGTTTCGCTCTACGGCGAGGGCAGGGCGAATCCGGTGCTGTGCCATCTGGAATGGGGCGGCTTCAATCCGCTCGTCGTGCTCGCCCTTGCCGGCATGCTGCTCGGCATGGAGCGGCTGAAACGCGGTGAAGGCGGTATTTTTCTGCTGTACGGTTTCGTCATCGTCTACTGGCTGTCGATCGCGATGTTTTACGATCTCTCGCGTTTCCGGGCGCCGATACTGCCGCTTGCGGCGGTCTTCGCCGGCGTCGTGGCGGATTTTCTGTCGCGCCGGAAGTCGACTCCGCTACGGCGTATGACCGCGTTCGCGGCGGTGCTGGCGGGCGTTTTCGTGAGCGCCTTCGCCTACGAGTCGTACCGCAGTTGTTGCGAAGCTGCGGTAATGCGTCTTGTCCGCCCCGACGGGACGAAGATCATCGACCGCGGCGGCGAAACGTGGATATTCGACCACGGTCCGCAGACCTTCGGCTCCTGGGAGGGGATCGCGGCGGCGCCGGGGATGAAACTCGAAAAACGCTTCGTCGGCGGCAATGCCGGCAAAGCGCGGCTCAAGGTGTTTTCCGCCGGTTCCGGGGTGTTTCTGACGGATCGCGGCGGGATCACGCTCAAGCCGGGAGAAAACGAGCTCCTTCTGGGCGTTTTGCCTGCCGACTGCCGGTTGGTCTTCACGGTGCTCGAGTCTCCGCCGGGGGCGATGCTGGTGATCGACCGCCAGCGCAACTACGGGCGCACCCGGATAAACGGCGAAACCGTCCCCGGCGAACTGGTCGCGCGCTTTTCTCCCGTGTTGTAAAAACGCCCGTTTCGTGCTATATTAAAAGAATGTAGTTCGATACAGCGAACAACAGTTTCACAACCGAAGCGAGGCACCCGAAATCGCCGATAACGATACAAATATTTTCATCGTCGAACCGCAGGACTTCCGGCTTACGGAGCCCTTGCCGCTCGACTGCGGACGGGAACTGAAAGATGTGAACATCCGCTACGAGACGGCGGGGCAGCTCAACGCGGACCGCTCCAACGCCGTGCTCATCACCCACGCGCTCTCGGGCGACGCCCACGTCTGCGGGCGCCACACCCCCGAGGACCGCAAACCCGGCTGGTGGGACGCGATGATCGGTCCCGGCAAGTACATCGACACGAACAAGTATTTCGTGATCTGCTCCAACATCATCGGCAGCTGTTCCGGTTCGACGGGGCCGCGTTCCATCGATCCGGACACCGGCAAGCCCTACAATCTGAACTTCCCCGTCATCACCGTGCGCGACATGGTGCGCGCGGAAAAGGCGCTGATCGACCACCTCGGCATAAAGAAGCTCTTGTCCGTGGTCGGCGGTTCGATGGGCGGCATGCAGGTGTTGGAGTGGGCGGTCAACTACCCCGAGTCCGTCGACTGCGCGATCCCGATCGCGACGGCATGCCAGTTCTCGCCGCAGAACATCGCCTTCGACTGGGTGGCGAGAGAGGCGATCAAGGCCGATCCGGACTTCAGGAACGGCGAATATTCCGCCGATGCGCCGCCGTCGCGGGGGCTGGGCGCGGCGCGGATGCTGGCGCACATCACCTACCTTTCCGAGGAGACGATGAGCCGCAAGTTCGGGCGGAATCTCCAGAACAAGGACTCCTACGACTTCGATTTCGACTTCAACTACGACTTCGCGGTCGAGAGTTATCTCGAACATCAGGGCAAGCGTTTCGTCGAGCGCTTCGACGCCAACAGCTACTTTTACATCACCCGGGCGACCGACTACTTCGATCTGTCGGCGCACGCCGACGGCGATCTCGTGAAGACTTTCGCGCTGACCGACGCGGCGTTTCTGGTGGTGTCGTTTTCGAGCGACTGGCTGTTCCCGACGTGGCAGTCGAGGCGGCTGGTCGAGGCGATGATGAAAAACAAACTTCCCGTCTCCTTCTGCGAGATACAGTCGAGCTACGGGCACGACGCGTTTCTGCTGGAGGTCGATACGCTGGGGCGGATGATCCGGGATTTTCTGCGCCACCGGCAGGAGGGTTTGAAGCATGTTTAAGAAAATACGCGATCTCAACCGCCGCCGCGACCTGGACGTCATATCCAGTCTGATCTCCCCCGGCGAGCGGGTGCTCGACTTGGGGTGCGGCGACGGCACGTTTCTGAAACAGCTTCAGGATGCCGGGGCCGTGGTGCAGGGCGTCGAGCTCGACGCCGAACTGATCGGCCGCTGCATTTCCAACGGCGTCCCCGTGATCCAGAGCGACTTGAACGGCAAACTGGATTTCACCGACGACGGGAGTTTCGACTGGGTGCTGCTGAGCCAGACGATCCAGGAAATGCGCCACCCCGACCGTCTGCTGTCGCGGATGGTCCAGATCGGGCACAAGGCGGCGGTGAGCGTCATCAACTTCGGGCACTGGAGCTGCCGGATGCAGGTCTTTTTCCAGGGGCGGATGCCGCGCAATTCGCAGATGCCGTACCACTGGTACGATACTCCGAACATCCACTTCAGCACGATCAAGGACTTCCGGGAATTGTGCCGCGATCTGGAGATCGAGATACTGCAGGAAACTCCGTTGCCAGCCCGCTTCCCGCGGCTGACCGATGCGATGCCCAATCTTTTCGCCATCGGCGCGGTGTTCGTGCTGAAAAAGAAGTGACGGGACGATGCGCATCGGAGCGAAAATCGCGTTGACGGCCGATCTGCTCCGGGCGCGTTTTGCATTCCGCCGCCGCGGGCACGATCCGCACAACATCCTCGTCATCCGGCTGGACGGCTTCGGCGATTTTTCTCTGTATCTGCCGTACGCGCTCGCTTTGCGTGAAATCTGCCCGGCGGGGAAGTACAAGCTCACCTTGTGCGCCAACGCGAACTGGTGCGAAGTCGCGGAAAAACTGCTGCCGTTCGACGGCTTCATCCCGCTCGACGTGCGGCGCTACATGACCGACATGGCGTATCGTAAAGACGCGAACCGCCGCATCGCTTCGGGCGGGTACGGCACCGTGCTCCAGCCGCGCTTCTTCCGCGAACCGCTGCTGGAAGACCGTCTGGCGCTTGCCGCCGGGGCGGACGGGGGTGTCGCCTTCGCGTTGGGCGACGCCCATCTGCACGCCGCCTGCGGCAGAAAATTGGAAAAGCGTCTCTATGACCGCAGACTTCCATGCCTTGCGGATCGGCACGAGGCGCTCAAAAACCGCATCTTCATGGACGCCTTGGGCGAATGGCGCGAGCCGCCGCGGCCGGAATTGCCGCCGCCGCTGCCGGAGTGGGCGCCGGGGAGTTATATCGTGCTTCTGCCGGGGAGCGGCAAGGGCGAGCGGGCCGCATGGCCGCCCGAACGCTGGGGCAGGGCGCTCGCCGGAACGGAACTAGGCTGTGCCGTCGCCGGGACCGCCGACGAAGCGCAGCTCGTATCCGCCGCGGCGAAGAGCGTCGGGGAGCGTGCCGTGCCTTTGGCGGGAGCGCTTTCGGCATGGGATTTCGCGCGGCTTGTCGCCAACGCGAGATTCGTCGTCGGCAACGACACGGGCGGCATCCACTTTGCGGCGTGGTGCGGAGTTCCGGCGCTGGCGGTGACGGGCGGCGGCCACCCGGGATGGTACTATCCTTACCCGGCGGAGGTGATGCCGGATCAGGTGCGCGCGCCTCACTCCGAGGCATATCCGATTCCCTGCTGCGGCTGTGCGTGGAAATGTACGAAACGGAAATTCGGGACCTTCCCCTGTATCGCCGCCGTCACCCCCGCCGCCGTCGCCTCGAAAATCGCCGCTCTGTCGAACCAGTTGCTTTCCGGCGTCAGTTCAGCGCTTCCGCCTGCGCGATGAAGGTAGCCTGACTCTCGGGGCTCAAGTCGTTGAAGCGCGCGTTCCAGCCGCAGACTCTCACCTGAAGCGTCTCGTAACGTTCCGGATGCGCCTGGGCGTCGCGGAGCATCGCCGCGTCGAAGATGTTGAACTGCAAGCCGCTGCCGCCGTGTTCGATGTAGGTGGCGATGAGATCGGCGAGGATCGGGATGCCCTCTTCGCCCCGCACCGAACTCGGGTGCAGCATCGCATCGACACACACTCCGCACGGCCAGTCGGTCACATCGACCTTGAGCGTCGAATTCAACAGCCCGGTAAGCCCGTTGCGGTCCATCGACACACATGCGTCGAGGTTTTTGGACATGGGTTCGCCGGCGCGCCTTCCCGAGGGCAGCGCCCCGACCTTGCCCCCGTGTTCGACCACCAGTTGGCCGTAAAGCGAGGGGGTGATCCGTCCGCCGCGCCCGGTTTCGAGGCGGGTAAGCTCGCGCGCCGCCTCGGTCGCCACCGTCAGCGCCAGTTCGTCGACGCGGGGATCGTTGTTGCCCCATTTCGGGCATTGCCGCAGGGCGGCGAGACGAAGTTTTTCATACCCCTGCCAGTCGGCGTCGAGCGCCGCTTTGAGTTCGGCCAAGGTGCAGAGTTTCCGGTCGTAGACGAGCTCGCGGATCGCCGCCAGCGAGTCGGCGCAGTCGGCGAGGTGCGACACCACGCATCCGGTGGTGTTGTACTTCGCGCCGCCGTCGGTCACGTCTTTGCCGGAGGCGATGCAGTCCGTGTAAGTCGCCGACAGCAGCGGCACCGGATTTATATGCGGCCAGATCTTTTCGCAGCGGGCCTGTCGGGAGGCCATTTCGCCCGCCTGCCTGCGCATGTCGTCAAGAAACGCCGCCAACAGTGCGTCGAAGGTCGCGAAGTTTCCGGTCGTGCGCAGGGTGTGGAGCAGTACGTCGGGCAGATAGAGCATGGTCGCCCCCGAAAGCGACACCTCGCGCCCGAATACGGCCGGTTCGTAACAGCCGATGGGGATCGGATTGGCGGCGTCGGTCGGGGCGCGTCCGTCCTTTATCAGCCCGGCGACGATCTTTTCGTAGTTCAGAAAGACCATCGAAGTGCGCCCGTCGCGCACGCATTTGGCGCACAGTTCGAGGAAGTCGCGCGGAGTGTCGCCGCGCATCAGGATCGAGAACTTCGGATCGACGACGTTCATTTCGTAGTACGCTTCCAACGCGAGATACGACAGTTCGTTGATCTCCGGTCCGTAGCAGAAGTTCTTGCCGAAACGTTTGCCCTGATGCTTGGCGTAGAAACGTATCCAGTAGTGCTTCAGCAGCCCCTTGGCGCCCTCGCGGTCGAGTATCCCGGCGGCGATGTCGTGCCGGTAAAAGCGCAGCATGTCGCGGTCGAAGCGCCCCATGGTGCGCACCTCGACCATGCCGTTCTCGATGAGATCGTGGAGCAGATAGGTGAGCTGCAGCGCCTCGTGGAATGTCTCCGGCTTGCGTTCGGCGACCGCCTGCAATACCGGATTGTCCGAGGCTTCGGCAAGGCGTTTCGCCAACGTCGCCGCCGCTTCCAGCACCATGACGCAGCCCCGGTAAAAGGGGGTGTTTCCGGCGTTCCGGGCTCGCTCCAGCAGACCGGGCAGGCCGAGTTCGAGAACGGCGCTCCAGTCGGGGGTGATGTGGCTCAAGTCCACCCGGTAGCCGATGCCGAGCTCATAGTCCGTAACCGACGTCGATTTGCGGCGCTCGCCGAATTCGCGTTCCCATTCGCGTTCGCCGCGTTCGCGGACGATCTTGCGGAAGAGCCCCGTGTTTTCCACGATCCCGGCGAAGGCGTGATCCGGTTCGGGAAGGATGCGCCCTTTCTCGCAGATCAGCTTCGTCAGAAAGGCATTGGCGAGGACGACCGGCTCGTCGGGGAACTCCGCCGTATGGCAGCGGAAGATATCTTCGAGCTCCTCCCCGAAGAGGCCGCTTGCCGGATCGAAAGATGCGCTTTCGTAGAGTTTTTCCAACTCGCGGCGCTGCAGCTCGAAGTTTGCGATCTTCACTTATGGTCGTTCCCGCACCGGGAAGGTTTATTTGTGCCCGTAGACCTTTTCGGGATCGAAAAGCTTTTCGCCCAGTTCGGTCACGGAACCGTCGGCGTTCAGACGGCGGAAAAAGCAGCTGGCGTGCCCTGTGTGGCAGGCGGCGCCGCCGATCTGCTCCACCTTGAAGATCACCGTATCCTCGTCGCAGTCGACGAGGATCTCGTGGACGATCTGCACGTTGCCGGAGCTTTCGCCCTTGTGCCAGAGCTTCTGACGGGAACGGGAAAAGTAGACTCCGTGCCCGGTTTTGAGCGTTTCGTTCCACGCCTCTTCGTTGATGTAGGCCAGCATGAGGACTTCGTTGGTCTTCCAGTCCTGCGCGATGGCGGGAATGAGCCCGCCGCATTTGGCAAAATCCAGTTTCAGCATTTTCTCTTCCTCGAAGTGTTATTCGATGATCTTGTTGAGGGGGAACTCCACGATGCCCTGAGCTCCGGCCCGTTTCAGTTCCGGAATGAGTTCCCGTGCCGCGGCTTCGGAAACGATGGTGTTCACCGCCACCCATTCGGGATCGGACAGGGGAGAGACCGTCGGCTTTTCCAGCGCGGGGAGCAGTTTCAGAACGGCTTCGAGTCCGGCCTTGCGGGCGTTGAGCATGAGACCGCACTTGCCCTTGGCCAGCATGACGCCCTTGAGGAGCATCGCCAGATTTTCGATCTTATGGCGTTTGAACTCCGACTTCATGGCGTCGTGGTTGGCGATGAAGCGGGTGGTGGAAATGCACAGTGTGTCCACGATCCGCAGGTTGTTGGCCCGGAGCGAGGAGCCGGTTTCGGTGATCTCCACGATGGCATCGGCCAGTCGGGGCGGCTTCACCTCGGTGGCGCCCCAGGAGAACTCAACCTTGGCCTTGACGCCGTTGGCTTCGAGGTAGCGGTTGGTCATGCCCACCGCCTCGGTGGCGATGCGCAGGCCTTCCAGATCTTTGACCGAGTGTATGGGCGAGTCGTTGGGCACCGCCAGCACCCAGCGCAGCGGCGAAGTCCCGGTTTTGCCGTAGACGAGTTCGGCGGCTTCGTAAACGTCGGAATTGTTTTCCCGGATCCAGTCGTACCCGGTAAGTCCGCAGTCGATGATGCCCATTTCGACGTAGCGGGACATTTCCTGCGCCCGGATGAGCAGACATTCGATCTCCGGATCGTCGATGGTCGGATAGTAGGATCGGGAACTGATCTGGATCTTGAACCCGGCCTTGTTGAAAAGATCCACGGTGGCCTCTTCGAGACTCCCCTTGGGAATTCCCAGCATGAGTTTTTCCATAATGCGATATTCTTTCCGTTACGGTTGGTATTTGGATAAAATACATCGAAAGCTTATCTTGTCAAGCAAAACGCGGAATTTTTCGCGTCCGCACCGGCCGAAACGGATACCCCGCCTTTTTTCGAAGGCCTCGCCGCGCCGGTCGCCTGAAATCGTTCATGCGGCGTTCCGAATACGAAGCTTGAAAAAAAGGCCGGCGATGATATATTATGTGCAAATGCACAGAACGGGGACAATATGCCGAGACCGGAAAAGAAGCGTTATGTTTGTCCGCTGAGCGGAGTAAGGCGGTTCGATACGGACGGGAACGCCCCGGCGCTGGACATCCGCGCGGATGAACTCGAAGCGTTGAGACTTTGCGATTTGGAGGAGGTCTCGCAGCAGGAGGCGGCGACGCGCATGGGGGTTTCCCGCGGGACGCTCCAGCGGCTGCTCTACTCCGCACATCGGCAGATCGCCTTCGCACTGGTATGCGGACGTTCGATACATCTTTCTCCGCCGACGGAAAACCGCTGCATCGGAAATGACGAATGTCGGAAAAAGTGCCGTTTTTGCAGGAAAAACGAAAAAACAACCCATGCGGGAGGAAAAGCAATGATCATCGCGGTCACCAGTTCGAACGGCGAAGTGTTCCAGCACTTCGGACACACTCCGGAATTCACCATTTACGAGACGAAAGGCGACGAACTGCTCGGTCCCCGCGTCATTCCGACCGGCGAGAACGGTCACGGCGCGCTGGCGGGACTTCTGGACGCCCTCGGCGTGGAAGTGCTGATCTGCGGCGGCATCGGCGGCGGAGCGCAGATGGCGCTTGACGAGATCGGCGTCAAGGTCGTGGGCGGAGCGTCGGGCAAGGTGGCCGACGTGGTCGCCGCCTTTCTGAAAGGCGAACTTGAGGTGAACCCGGATTTCCAGTGCCATCACCATGACCACGATGGCGACCATAAATGCGGAGATCACGGCTGCGGCGGCGGACACTGCCACTAGCCGAATGCCGGCTTCGCAGGGTTCCCCTTGCGGTTTGAAATGCCGGGTTCACAATGCTATATTACCCGAATGAATAGCACATTGGCAAAATACCGCCGCTGCTGGCATCTTTCGCTTCTGCTCGTGCTGCTGCTCTTCGGTAACGAATTGCTGCATTTGCACTGCCACGGGCATCCGTACGATGCCGAGGTGGATGGTGCGTCTTTAGCCTCCTTCGTGTCGGATCGTTCTCCGGCGTCTTTTGCCCGATCGCACCATCTGCCGGAAATATCCCAAGGGGAATTTCCCTGCCCGTTTTGTTCGGCCGTGATCGATTTGCTGTGTACTCCGATTTCGACCGATCCGCAATTCGAACCGCTGCCGAATACCGCAGTGCGGCGCGATTTGACGCCGCCGGTATTTCACGTCACGCTCTCCCATCAGCCGCGTTCTCCTCCGCTGGCCTGATCCGCGTCATTCCATAAAGCCGAAACGATCCCCTTCCGTGCCGTGATCATGAAGGGGGATCCGCCATGTCCCATGTATTCGGACGTGGCATGTTCCGGCTCGTTTCCGCTGTTGCCGGATCCTTTGTTTCCGCAAGCCGCGCCGATCCGATTTCCCTGCGGCGATACGCGGCGCATCCGGCGTGATGAACCATAAAAACAAAAGATGCACAGATTTCCTTGTGCCCGAAAATGAATATAAAACCGCAATGGATAAATATAATAAGCTTCTTGATCGTCATTTCACGCTTATCGAACTTCTGGTGGTGATCGCGATCATCGCCATTCTCGCCGCGATACTGCTGCCCGCATTGCAGTCGGCGCGCGAACGCTCGCGGAGCGCCGACTGCATCAGCAATCTCCGACAGGCGGGGATTGCGCTGGCGTTGTACCGCGACGACTATCGCGGAATGTATCCCGTCGTGCATTCCGGGACTTTCGCCGCTCCCGAAGAGCTGCCGGGCGAGCCGCAGTGGTACACCCCGCTGGTCAAAAAATACAACTATAAAATGGAGTACCTGCACTGCGGCTCCGACCGGGGATACGACCGGGACAAAAATATCCAGAGTTACATGGTCAACGCGATGTTCACTTTCGGACGCCCGCTGACGACGCTCCCCTCCGCGTCGCGGCGGATCGTGCTGTCGCCGCGCGGTTACGAGGAAAACGGCAAGGATCCCGAAGAACATCAGTGCTACTCCGGGATGAGCGAACCCGACGACTGGAAAGGGCATA
>Ga0310696_10000759_pt1 | contig 48110 bp, 39 predicted proteins | sample AusTroGonzalo_MG_4_FD_203885 | JGI IMG/M metagenome (GOLD analysis project Ga0310696, IMG submission 203885) | Bovine rumen microbial communities from tropical cattle in Woodstock, Queensland, Australia - Gonzalo_02 (v2) (version 2) | ecosystem: Host-associated > Mammals > Digestive system >...
TCGAGAAGCGTTCCGGCGAGACCCTCGTACAGCTTCAGGATGACGTTACCGACGAAAGCCTCGCAGACGATCACGTCCGCGGCTCCTCTCGGGATCTCCCGTGCTTCCACGCTTCCGATGAAATTGATATCCGTTCTTGCTTTTAACAGAGGATAGGTTTCCTTGACAAGGGCATTTCCCTTCTCCTCCTCCACGCCGATGTTGACAATACCCACCGTGGGATTCTCAACGCCGACGACATACTTCATATAGATGGAGCCCATGACGGCAAACTGCACAAGCTGGGAAGCTCTCGCGTCCACGTTGGCTCCGCAGTCGATCAGCAGGGATACGCCGCGCTCCGTAGGGATCAACGGTGCCAGAGGCGTTCTCTCAACGCCGGGGATCCGGCCTACCAGGATCCGGCCTCCGACCAGCACGGCACCGGTGCTGCCCGCCGAAACGAAAGCGTCGCAATCCCCGTGGCGCACCAGGTTCATCGCAACCCGGATGGAGGAATCCCGTTTTCTCTGTACGGCCTCCACCGGCGCCTCATCGCACCCGATCACCTCCGTGGCGTTGACAACGGAGATCTGCTCCTCGCGATAGGTGTATTTGGCCAGCTCGGCACGAATCTCCTCCTCGCGTCCCACAAGCGTCACAACGAGCTCGGGATGTGCGTTGACCGCCTCCGCAGCTCCCTTGACCACCTCGAGCGGCGCGTAATCGCCCCCCATCGCGTCCAATGCAACCCGCACTGTCTGTTCCATCCTGTTCCTCCCTGCGGCCCGGCCGCTTTTCAAGTGAAAAGAGCACAATGGGGATACCCCAATGTGCTCCTGTTCCCACATTCGTTTTACTGACTATTATGCTTCCGTGTCCGCCTTAGGCTCTTCCTCTGCTGCAGGTGCTTCCTCAACAGCAGCTTCTGCTGCGGGCTCCTCAGCAACGGCTTCCTGCTCCTGATCTGCAACAGCCTCCTCAGCCGGTGCAGCCTCATCCTCGGGCTCCTCAACCTCGATCGCCTTCAGGCTCAGGCTGATCTTGTGCTCCTCGGGATTGAACTCCACGATCTTAGCCTCGATCTCCTGACCGACGGAAAGAACATCCGCAGGCTTCTCCACGCGCTTGCGGGAGATCTGGGATACATGCAGAAGTGCATCAACGCCGGGTGCGATGGAAACAAACGCTCCGAACGCGGTCATGCGCTCTACGCGGCCCGTAACGATCTCACCGACTGCGAAACGCTCCTCGGCAACCTTCCAGGGGTTCTGATCCGCAAACTTCATGCTGAGGGAGATCTTCTCGCCCTTGATGTCCTTCACGAACACCGTAACGGTATCTCCGGTCTTGAACAGCTTCTTCGGGTTGTCGTTGCGACCCCAGGAAACCTCGGACACATGAAGCAGTCCGTCAACGCCGCCGATGTCGATAAATGCGCCGAAGTCCGTAACGTTGCGAACAACGCCCTCGATCACATCGCCGACCTGAAGACGGGAAAGCAGCTCCTCGGTCTTCTCCTTCTTGCGCTCCACGATCAGATCCCTGCGGTTACCGATGATACGTCTCTTCTTCGGGTTGTACTCGGTAATGCGGAACTCGATCTCCTGATCCTGGAACTTCGTGAGATCCTTCTCGTATATATCCGAAACAAGACTTGCGGGGATGAACACCCTGCAGTCATCCACTACTACGTTCAGACCGCCGTTCACCACGTTCGTTACCTTCGCGGTGAGCACGGTTCCGTTTTCAAACGCTTCCTGCAAAACGGCGCTTGCACGCTCGCTGTTCAGTCTCCTGCGGGAAAGAAGCACCTGGCCCTCTCCGTCATTGACCTTGATCACCTTCGCGGTGAGCACGTCTCCTTCCTTAACAACGGTGCGGAGATCCGCAACAGGCTGCGACGAGTATTCGTTCTTCGTGATGATACCGTCGGCTTTGTAACCGATGTTCAGTGCAATCTCATCTTCCTTAACACCAATGACAGTGCCCTCGACTACCTCTCCGTTTCGTATTGTTTTGAAGGATTCCTCCAACAACTGCTCAAAAATCTCATTGTCCATGATTGCATGAACCTCCTCGATAATGTTTCTCGGGGTGGACGCCCCCGCAGTAATACCTACGTAACGAAAAGATGGTATGGGTTCCTTCTCCAAATCCGCGGCAGATTGTATATACCGCGTATTTCGACATTCCTGCGCCGCGATTTCATATAGCTTTCGGGTGTTGGAACTGTTCGCGCTTCCGATGACAAGCATTGCGTCACACTGCCTGGCAAGGGACCGCGCCTCCGTTTGTCTCTCCTCTGTGGCATTGCAGATAGTGTTAACCGCACTATCCTCTGCATTGTAACCCATTTTTCGAAAAATATCAACAAAATCTTTAAATTTTGTATAGTTAAACGTGGTCTGCGCCACAATACACAGTCTTTGGTTTGTCTTTGCAGCATTTTCCGCTGTTTCCTGCGCCTTTTCGGCCGTCGAAACCACGGCGGCGCCGCCCTCGCACCACCCCATGATCCCCTGAACCTCGGGATGCGCGGAGTCTCCGCAAATAACGATTTTTTCACCGGCGAGACTGTGTTCCCGCACGATGCGGTGGATCTTCTTCACGAAGGGGCAGGTGGCGTCCACGATCTTCAGTTTCCCGCCGGACGCTTCCGCCGCGGCCAGAAGCCGTTCCTCGGTCCGCTTCGGGATCCCGTGGGACCGGATCACGATGGTTCCCTCCGTGATCCCGCCTTTATTCCCGGAAGCTCCTCCGTCGACCTCGTCAATGTCCGTGATCACGCGCACGCCGCGCTTGGCTAACGACGCCACAACATCCTCGTTGTGGATGATGGGCCCGAGGGTGTAAACCGGACCGTGCTCGCCCTCACTCAGGCTGTAAACCTTGTCAACCGCGCGCTGTACGCCGAAGCAGAATCCTGCTGTCTTTGCGACGATCACCCTTTGTTTCGCCTGTGCCCCGCCCGGAGCACTCACGCGAAAAAATCGCTCTTGCCGCCGTTCTCCGGTACTTTGCAAAGCTCTAAAAGCCGCTCCTCAACCTGAGGGATCGTCATGTCCGAAGTGTCGACCAAAACCGCGTCCTCCGCCTGACGGAGCGGCGCGTGTTCGCGGTGCATATCGCGGTAGTCGCGCTCCGCGATATCCTTTGCAATCTGTTCGATATCCGCGGTAATCCCCTTCTGCTCATACTCCAGGGCACGGCGTCTCGCACGCTCCTCGATGGACGCCGTGAGATAGATCTTCACGTCTGCCTGCGGAAGAACGAAGGTGCCGATGTCGCGGCCGTCCATCACAACGTCCGCCTCCTGCGCCAGCTTGCGCTGCAGCTCCGTCATCTTCTCGCGCACCTTAAGGCACACCGAGGACGCGCTGGCCATGTTGCCGACCGCTTCCGTCCGGATGAGTCCGTTGACATTTTCCCCGTTCAGAAGGACCTGCTGCTCACCGTTTTCGAAAGCGATGGTCACATCCGCTTCGCCGCACGCCGCCTCAATGCGCTCCGTCTCCTCCGCAAGGATCCCCTTGCGCAGAAAATACAGTGCCATAGCCCGGTACATGGCGCCGGTATCGACATAAATGTACCCGAGCCGCTTTGCAAGGCTTCTCGCGATCGTGCTTTTTCCTGCTCCCGCAGGTCCGTCAATGGCAATCTGTCTTCCCATGTTTCTCTCTCCGTTATCTGTTAGTATCGATCTCCTGCGCCGCTTTTCTTCCGGCCAGCATGCCGGTGGACCAGGCAATCTGAAGGTTGAACCCGCCCGTGGTCGCATCGAGGTCAAGAACCTCTCCTGCGAAAAATAATCCCCTGGTGATCCGGGATTCCATGGTCGAAGGGTTGACCTCATCCGTGCTGACGCCGCCCTTCGTGACCACCGCCTCGTTGAAATCGCCGAGTCCCGTGATCTGCAGCGTCATGGCCCGAAGCTCCCGAAGCAGCTGCAGGCGCTTGGGTTTCGTCACCGAAGCCGCCTTGCTGTCCGCAGGGATCCCCGCCCTGCGAAGGATCTCGCCGCCGAGTGCCGCAGGGACAAGCGCACCGATCCAGTTGTCCATCTGCTTCGCGTGTCCCGCTTCCAGCTCCCGCACCAACCGGGCGTCCAGCTGTTCATCCGAAAGCCCGGGTTTTAGGTCGAGCACCGCCGTTCCCCCTGCAAGAGCGTCTCCCGCACGGGCTGTGGCGGTCAGAACCGTGGGTCCGCTGATCCCCTTGTGGGTAAACAAAAGCTCCCCGAAATCCTCGGCGAGGACCGTTCCGTCAGCGCTCAGGAACTTCACTCCGACATTGCGGAGCGACAGTCCGGCAAGGGCCGCACAGCAAGCGTCCGACGCCTTGAGGGAAACCAAGGACGGCCGCAGCCGGCTCACGCTGTGCCCGCAGGATTTCGCCATCCGGTATCCGTCCCCCGTGGAACCCGTGGCGGGATACGACAGCCCTCCCGTGGCAACGATCACGGCATCCGCCGCAAGTTTTGTCCCGTCTTTCAAAACGACTCCCGTTACCCGGGAGACGTATGTCTTTTTCTTCTTGGCCGGCCGTTCTGTACCTGCCGGGATGTCCGGTCCTGTCTCACCTGCAGGCTCCGTTGCAAGGGAAGCAGCCTCCGCGTGCAGGTGCACCGAAACGCCGAGCCGTTTACACTCCCGCTCGAGGGCCCGGATGACGTCGGAGGATTTGTCGGATACGGGAAATACCCGTTTCCCCCGCTCCGTCTTCGTCAGCATTCCGAGGCGCTCAAACAACTCCACGGTCTGCGCATTGTCAAACCCGTGAAATGCGCTCAGGAAAAACCTCGGGTTGGACACGACATGCTCCGTGAACTCCTGCCGGTCACAGGCGTTCGTCAGGTTGCACCGTCCCTTGCCCGTGATGTATATTTTCTTTCCGAGTTTCTCATTTTTCTCAAGAAGGATCACTCTCGCTCCTTCTCTCGCAGCGCCGATTGCCGCCATCATGCCGGCTGCGCCGCCGCCGATCACGACTATTTGCTTCATTGGGCGCTTTTCTTCTCCTTATCGTCCTTGAGGACATCGATGTTGTTCCAGATGTAGTCTACAAGGGAAACCACCGTCATGATCAGGGCAAACCACATGAAAATCTGTCCGACGACGTCGACGATCTTGAAGAACAGAAATTTGTTGTATGTGCGGTCCGCCGTGAAGAGCATAAAGCAGCACATGAACATCTGGGCGAAGGTCTTGATCTTTCCGAGATACCCTGCCGCCAGAACGACTCCCTTGTCGCAGGCGATCAGACGGAATCCGCTGATGATGAACTCGCGGGCCAGGATGACTGCCACAACCACCGCAGGGATCTTCTCAAACTCGATCAGAAGGATCAGCGCGGTGCTCACGAGGATCTTGTCCGCAAGCGGGTCCATGAATTTGCCGAACGTGGTCACCAGATTATACTTGCGGGCAATGTGTCCGTCCAGAAAATCCGAGAAGCACGCCGCCGCGAAAACCGCAAGCGCGATAAAATTGTAGTACGGCAGGTAATTCTCCAGCATCAGCAAAACGACAAAAACCGGGATCAGCAAAACCCGGAACATCGTAATTCTGTTCGGAAGATTCATTCGTTTCATTCGTTAACCACCTCTCCGGTCAAATCATATTCGGCAGCCGCCGTTATCCTCACGGGAACGATGTCCCCGGACAGAAGCGACGACGGTCCTTCGAAAAATACGGCCCCGTCGATCGTCGGGGCATCCCCTTCCGTGCGTCCCGTGAAGACGCCCTCCTCCGGAAGGTATCCGTCCACGAGAACCGGCATCGTCTGCCCGACAAGGCTCCCGCTGTATTCGCTGCAGATCTGCTCCTGCAGCCGCATGATCACATTTCTGCGTCGTTCCTTTATCCGTTTCGGGATCTGCGGCGACATCTTCGCTGCCGCGGTTCCCTCCTCCTTCGAGTACGGGAAGCATCCCAGACGCTCAAACCGGGCACGCTTCACAAACGCCTCAAGCTCCGCGAAGTCCTCCTCCGTCTCACCGGGGAATCCGGTGATCAGCGTCGTGCGCAGCACAATGCCGGGGATCCGGCTCCGCAGTTTCGCGATGATCGCCTCGATGTCCGCACAAGTCGTGCGTCGCCCCATCCTTCGCAGGATCTCATCGGAAGCGTGCTGCACCGGCATGTCCAGATACCGGCACACCTTCGGTTCCGAAGCCATCGCCTCGATGAGGGAATCGTCGATCTCCTCGGGGTATGCATACATCACCCGGATCCTCTGCAGTTCTTCGATCCTGCACAACCTGTGCAGCAGCTCCCCGAGTTTTTTCTCCCCGTACCGATCCGTGCCGTAGATCGTGGTCTCCTGGGCCACAAGGATCAGCTCCCGCGTCCCGGCGGCAGCCAGGCGCTCCGCCTCTGCGATCAGCCGTTCCATCGGGAACGAGCGGTACGGTCCGCGGATCTTCGGTATGATACAGTAGGTGCAGCATTTGTCGCAGCCTTCCGCGATCTTTAAGTACGATACATAGTTGCCCGCGGTGATCGCCCGGGGCGTCTTCGGTTCCGGAAGATACGAGAGCGGCCTCAGGGATTCATACTCTCCCTCCGTCGTCAGTGCCGCCACGATATCCTCGTAGGACGCCGTGCCGACGATGGCATCCACCTCCGGGATCTGCTCACGGATCTCCGCAGCGTAACGCTCGGCAAGGCAGCCGGTGACCACAAGCCGCCGCAGACCGCCCGAGGTTCTTCTCCCCGCAAGCTCCAGAATGGTGTTGATGCTCTCTTCCTTCGCATCGCCGATGAAGCAGCACGTATTCACGATCGCCGCATCCGCATCGTCGATATCATCCGCAACGGAATGTCCGGCCTCCTGAAGAAGCCCTAACATAACCTCGCTGTCCACGAGATTTTTATCACATCCGAGCGAGACCAAATATACTTTCATAAAGCCCTTTCTCCGTCCGGCTCCGCACGGGTTCACTCGGCGGACAGCTCGGCAGATTCCACACAGTTGTACATCAGCATCGCGATCGTCATCGGGCCGACTCCGCCGGGTACCGGTGTGATGGCTCCCGCCACGGGCTCAACGCTCGCAAAATCCACGTCGCCGCAGAGCTTGCCGTCATCCATGCGGTGAATGCCCACATCGATCACGGTCGCGCCTTCCTTCACGTATTCCGCAGTGATGAATTTCGGCTTTCCGATGGCCACCACGAGAATATCCGCACGCTTCGTCACAGAAGCAAGATCCTTCGTGTGGGAATGGCACACGGTAACCGTCCCGTTCTGGGCAAGAAGCATCGCTGCCATAGGCTTTCCGACGATATTACTGCGGCCTACCACCACGCACTCCTTCCCGTCAATCTCGATCCCGGTGCGCTTCAGAAGCTGGATCACACCGGCCGGAGTACAGGACTTAAATCCCTTCTGGCCGATGTTGAGACGTCCCACGCTCACGGGATGGAATCCGTCCACATCCTTGTCCGGCGAGATGGCAAGAAGGATCTTCTCCTCGTCGATGTGCTTCGGCACCGGAAGCTGTACCAGAATGCCGTTCACATCCGCTCTCCCGTTCAGCTCCTGAATGATCGCAAGGAGCTCCTCCGTTGTGGTTTCCTCCGGCAGCTCATAGGCAAGGGACCGGATCCCGATATATTCACAGGCTTTCTTTTTGTTCGATACATACACCGTCGAAGCCTTGTCATTTCCGACCTGGATCACGGCGAGACAGATTTCCCTGCCCTCCGCCGCGTACGCAGCGACACGCTCCTTAAGCTCGTCCTTGATCTCCGCAGAGATCCTCTTTCCGTCAATCAAAATTGCCATGTTTTTCCTCCGAGGCGGCCGCAGTCTTCTGCCGTGGCCATAGCAAGTTGTATTATACCGCATCCCCCGCCGCAAAACAAGGAAAACTTAAGGGCACTCCCGCGCTTTTACGCCAGAGTGCCCCGAAATTCCGATCTGTTATTGCAGGTTCAACAGAATATAAACAAGAAGGATGATCAATCCGATGCAAAACGCCATCAGACCGTAGGAAAGGCTGCGGGATACGAGCCGCACGCTGGATGCCACATTTTCCCTCGCACGGTTGACTGCCTCGACGCAGTCCCCCTGCTTCGGATGCTTTCGCCCGAACGTCGCGTTCCACAGACGGCGGAACACGTTTCCGACGTGTCCGATGGGGTTGGATACCGCCTCTCCGAGGGAGATGTTGCGCTGTTCGCAAACCGGCCGGAGGATCGTTCTCCGCAGCAGCAGCATGAGCGCGTCAACAATCTTATCCAACAGCGTCAAAACGCTCTTGGCGATCACAAACACCCCTTTTGCCAATTCCTCCGTGCCGGTCTCGATCCCCTTCATCAGGGTTCCGCCGACCGTGGGAAGCACGGAGAGAAGGATCGGCCGGTACACGGCATTTTCCAACTCCGGGACCGCAAGCGCCCGGTCGACATACTCCGGCGTCTCGCGGAGCGGAACGCGCTTCTTCATCACCGCCGGACGGACCGCGAAGAAGAACAGCACTACGCCGATGCTTATTGAGATCAGACTGCCCTCGATACACTCCCATCCGAACACCTCAGGAAGGGCGCGAAGCGGGGGATACTCCGTGAGGGGCGCGGCAAACGTGCCGATGGGACGCAGGATCACCTCCGGGATCGTTCCCGCAACGAAGATGAAAACCGCCACGATGGACATCAGCACCATCGGAACGATGGGCGCATAGGATTTTCCGCACCGGATATCCGCGGCGATGACCTCCTCCGAGGGCTTGCGAAGGAACAGTACGACGAAAAATTTCGTCATGTATGCGAGAGTACATCCGCCGGCTGCAAGGAACAGGTATTCCGCGACGGCAAATCCGGTCCCGCCGCCCGCCTCGCGGCAATGCACGATCGCTTCGTGCAGAAGGGTCTTGGAGACATAGCCGGAAAATCCGGGGATACCGGCAATTCCCAGGGATGCGATCATCACAAGGATCATCAGCCAGGGCTTGTTCCGGCCGAATCCGCGCACCTTGTTGAGATCGCGGGAATGCACTCTCTTGACGACGATTCCCGCCGAGAGGAAAAGGATCAGTTTAAAGAACGAATGGTTGAGCATATGCAGAATACATCCGCCGATGGCGAATGCGTAACCGCCGCCCGTCATGGCGCACACAACTCCTGCTCCCGTCAGGATAAACCCGATCTGCGAGACGGAGGAGCACGCCAGCATGTGTTTGATGTCGATGGAGAACAGGGCGCGGACCGCACCGATCAGCATGGTCGCAACGCCTAACAGCGTGATAAGCCGTCCCCATGTGATATCAGCGACAAAGATCCGTCCGCACAGGATCATGACGCCGAACACTCCGGTCTTGGTCAGGATCCCGGACAGAAGCGCGGATGCGGATGCCGGAGCCTCCGGATGCGCTTTCGGCAGCCAGATGTGTAACGGCCAGCAGCCGGCTTTCGCGCCGAATCCGAACAGGAGGCACCCTCCCGCCGCGTACAGCTCCGGACGGGAGCTAGCCGCAACACACGCCCAGTACAGTTCGGAAATCCGCAGCGTTCCCGCGGTATGCCACAACAGAAGGATTCCCATCAAAAGCACAAGACCGCCGATCACGGACACCGCAAGATAGGTTTTGGACGCCTCGACGGCCTCTTTGGTCTGCTCCTGTACGACCCAGACGTAGGACGCCAGCGACATTCCCTCAAAGAAGACAAACAGCGTGAACAGGTCCGCCGCAAGGAACACTCCGAGGGTGCAGGAAAGCGTGATCAGGGAAACCACATAGTATCGGAGCTGATGCTCCTCCCCTGCCCCGTACCAGAAGAAGAACAGCGTCGTCGTAAGCCACGCAAACGTCGTCACGGCGGCGTACATCACGCGGAACCCGTCCGTCTCGAATCCGAGTCCTACCCCGCACACACGGGGTACGGAAAGCGAGTATCCGGTCCCCCCCGCTTCCCCGAGGACAAGCGACACTGCGACGGCGAAGACTGCCGTCAGGGTAACCGCAACCACACCCTTCACAAGAAGTTCGGAAGCCTTCGGATCCCTCTTGTCCAGGAACAATCCGAGGGCACACGAAACAAGCCCTCCCGCAAGGGGAAGGAGCACAAGCCATAACAAGATCATGTCTCCGCTCATCTCGTGTCCTCCGATGTTGTTACCCTGTTTTCAGCCGGAATCCCGGCCCTGTATAATTCTTTCTCACGGTCAGCGGATTCCCATCGCGACATCCGCAAGGAACCGCAGGATCGGCACGGAAAAGATTCCGCCGACCACGATGGCGATCGCCATCAGCACCAACGGAAGCCGCATTCTCCAACCCACCGGCAGGAACTCCTGCACGGAAGTTTCCTGTGCGGAAGTTTCCCCTGTTGAAACCGTATCCGTTGTTTTCTCTGCCTCGCGGGGCATCCATGCCCGCACGACAATTTCCAGTATATAGGCTGCGGCCAAAAGCGCCGCAAGGATCAATGCAACCAGACCGGCATATGCAAAGGGGGAAGCCTCCGCCACCGCCGCGTTTCCGATGTCCCATTTGCTGACGAAACCGATCATCGGCGGGATACCGATCAGGGACAATCCCGCCACGCTGTAAACGCCGAAGATCAGCTTCATGCGCTTCCCCATGCCGTCCATCTCCCACACATAGTACTTGTGGGCTTTGACATTGACGGCACCGATGCAGTAGAACAGCGTGATCTTCATCACACCGTGGGCCAGCATGTGGGCAAACGCCGCCGACATTCCCGCCGGAGTCATCAGCGTTGCTGCAAGCAGAATGTATGAAAGGTTACTGATGGTCGAGTAGGCAAGCCTTCGTTTGCAGTGCTGCTCCTTCACCGCTTTCGTCGCACCGTACACCATCGTGAAGATCGCAAATCCCATGACCGTGTACTGCGCCCAGGTCCCGTGCAGGAAATCCACGCCGAAGCTGTAATACGTGATCCGGATGATGGCAAAGGCGCCGGCCTTGACGATGGCCACCGCATGCAGCAGCGCCGTCACGGGCGTAGGTGCGACCGAGGCCGTGGGAAGCCAGCCGTGGAACGGGAAGATCGCGGCCTTTACGCCGAATCCCATAACCGCCATCACATAGACGATCTCCAACATCGTGCGGTTTCCGGAAGCCCCTGTGAGCACTCCTCCGAGGCGGAAGTCAAGGGTTTCCCCGTAGATTGCGATGGCGATGAACCCGATGAAGGCAAATGCCGCTCCGCCGATGGAGTACCGCACATACTTTCTCGTCGCCACGACCGCCTTGTACTTTAACCCGTGCATCATCAGCGGGATCGTCACGAGCGTGAGCATCTCATAGAACATGTACATGGTCATCAGGTTGGCCGAGAACGCGATCCCGAGGGTCACGCCGTAGGTGATGGTGTAATATGCGAAAAATGTATTCTGGTGCTCCTCCGACGACATGTACTCGATAGCGTACATGGACGCGATGGGCCAAAGCAAAGCGATCAGCCCCGCGAAGACGCAGGACGACCCGTCGAGGAAGAATTTGACGGTCAACCGCTCTGCCAGCTGCAGTATGAAGGCCTCCTCGGAGGGACGCACCCACAGGAGCACTGCAACGCACAGCGAAGTAAGGAGCGTCACGGTCATCACCGTGATCTCCATCACTTTCCGGGAATGCGGTTTTACGATGCCGAGCACCGCTCCTCCGACAATCGGAAGCAGCAGCGGCACCAGCAGCCAGTATGCACTCATACGGGTCACACGCTCCTATCGTTTTCGATAAACAATCCCTTACAAACCGTTCTTCACAGACTCAGACACTAAGGCCGGTCTCAGAACACAACATCCATGATCCCGTTCAGGAAATCCGTCAACACGCCCGGGAACAATCCGAACGCGAGTGCGGCAGCCGACAGAAGGACCAGCGGGATCAGCATCTTAAGACTTACCTCAGGTCCCTTCGCGGGCTCCTCACGCTTCTCCTCTTCCGCTTCCCCTTCTTTCCGAGGAACGAAAAATGCATCCGCGGACACCGTCAGAAGGTATCCTGCCGTCAACAGGGCGCTTATGATCAGGATGACCGGAACGAGGAACCGCAGCACGCCGGTGTCCGTGTCAAGCGCACCGGCAGCGAGATACCATTTGCTGATGAATCCCGCAAACGGAGGGATTCCGACGAGGGCGAGTCCGCCCACCGTAAAGCACACCATCGTGACGGGCATGATGAGGCCGATGCCCTTCAACTGCTCCACCTTTGTCCTGCCGGTCTTATAGATGACCGCGCCGGCGCAGAGGAACAGAAGGTTTTTGATGATCGAATGGAACACGACGTGCAAAAGAGCTCCCACCGCTGCCACCGGCGCCAGCAGATACAGACCCGTGAGCACGTAGGAGGTCTGGCTCACCGTGGAGTACGCGAGGCGTTTTTTGAAGACCTTCTCGCGGTAGGCAAGCATGGACCCCAAAAACACCGTCAGCAGGGAGAGTCCCAGCAGGGCGTACTGTGCCCAGCTTCCGCGCAGGAAGTCAGGACCCACCGTAAAGAACAGGATCCGTACGGTGAAAAGAATACCCATTTTTGTGATATTTCCCGAAAGGAGCGCCGAAGCGGGTGCCGGTGCAACCGGATGAGCCTTGGGAAGCCATCCGTGCAGCGGGTACAGACCCACCTTGGAGCCCAGACCGATCAGCATCAGGAAAATGACAACCGTCAGAAGCGAACGCTCGCTGTCCGTGAGATCCGTCCGCAGGAAACCGCCTGCAGCGTACGCAAGAAGACCGCCGGAGACAGTTCTCGGGGCGGCGTACCGATACAGGAAGAAGATTCCCACAAGGCCGAGGAATGCGCCGGCCAGCGAGTAATACAGATAGGTAAGGCCGGCGGAAACCGCTTCCTTCGTCTGTTCATGCAGGACAAGCGGGAAGCTGGCAAAGGTCATGATCTCATAGAAAAGATACGTGGTGATCAGATTGCCCGAGAAGCATACGCCCATCAGCGCCGTGAGCGCCAACAGGGAGAATACGCAGTACCGCTCTTCCCTCTTCTCGTACTTCATGTACTCGAAGGAAAATACGGTCGAGCACATCCACATGGCAACCGTCAGCACGGAGAACCAGACCGACGTGCGGTCCGACCGGAAGAACACCGGCATATCCGGAAGGATCTCCAGGAATTCACACTCCGCTTCCCCGAGCATCGCAACCGCGACGACCAGAAGGCCTGTCGCCGCCACAAATGCGCCGGTGGTGGTCCGGACGACGGAAATATTTTTCCGATACGCGGGGATCATCAGTAAAAGCGCTCCCACAAGCGGCACCAGAATGGTAACCGGGATCAACCATGGTCCTAACATTGTGCACTCCCTCCTTCCTTTATCGTATCTTTATGATCGCACCGAAGTGTACAAGTCCGGTGCGGATCCATCGGATCACGGGATCCGATCCCATGCCGAGTACAAGGTTTATCAAGATGAACAACACGACTGCCACTCTCGCCGACGCCGAGTGCTTTACGCTCCCCGGCTCATGCTCCACGCTGAGCGGCGTGTATATGTTGATGGTCTGCCCGATGAAATACATGGCGTTTAATATGGTACTGATCGCCAACGCCACGAGGGCGATCAGCATTTTCGGGTTCGAGTCGACGCCGAACGCCGCCTTGGCAAAATACACCTTGGAGGTGAATCCCGCTAACAGCGGGATACCCACCATGGACAGCGAGCCCACGGCAAATCCCAGCCCGGCGAATTTGTGATAATACGCGGCTCCCCGGAGTTTCCGGTAGTTTGCATATTCCCACGTGCCGTCCGAGAGACTGTTTAGGGAGATGAAAAGCAATGATTTTCCGGTGGCGTGGGCAAGGATATGGAACACCGAGGCGATCATACCGGCTTCCGTATTCAGGCCGAAGCCCATGTAGATATACCCGATCTGGGCCACCGAGGAAAATGCGATCATCCGGCTGACGTCGGTCTGTTGTATCGCGCTTATGGACCCGAACACCATGCCGGCGATTCCGAACACAAACAGCACGTCATCCACCTGGATCTGATGAATGATATCCGTTCCGATGACGCGGTAGAAAAACTTGATGAGAAGGAAAATGTAGCCCTTCGACACAAGACTCGAGAGGATTGCGCTGGAGGCACAGGTGGAATACCCGTACGCGTCCGGCACCCAGGAGTGGAACGGAAACAGCGCCGACTTGATGGCGATACCGACACAGAACAGTCCCACAGCCACCGTGAGCGGTTCGGTGTAGGTCTTATTTTCCATGATTTCAACGATCGCCTCATGCATCGGCTCCATCAGAAGATGCCCGGTAATCCCGTAGAGGATGGACAGGGAGATCAGCACAAGGCCGGAACCGAGAAGGGACATGATCATATACTTCGTGGCCGCCAGCAGGTTTCGGCCCCACCCGCGGATCATGATCAGCCCGCAGGCCGCGATGGTGTTGATCTCGATGAACACGTAGCCGGTGAACATGTCGTTGGTGTAGATCAGCGCCAGCAGCGAGCTCAGCAGCAGGTTCATCATGATATAGTACAGGTTCTGTTTCTCCTCCGGGATATCCACCTTGGTAAAGCGGTATCCGCCGATCAGCGAGAGAAGCATGACAAAGCAGAAAAATGTGGCTGTCAGCGCCTCCAGGACGCCGACCCGGATCTCGTTTCCGAAAGGCGCGGGGAACGCTCCCATGCTGTAGTTGTACGTACTGCCCGTATTCAGCACGTAAACAAGCGTCGCGACCGATAACAGTCCCGACACCGCAACCACTGCATAGTTAAGCCACTTCGCCTTCTTCCCTGACATGACCGAGGAAATCGGACCCGAGACCATCGGCAGCAGAATGCTGAACAACGGAAAATTACGTACAAAGTCCATGCTTACTCCTTCTGTTCACCCGCGTTTATTCGTTGTGCTCCTGGCGGGCAAGAAGCGTTATCTCATCGATATCCAGAGTCCGGTAACGCCGGTACAGACGGATCGTCAGCGCCAGCATCAGGGCTGTCACGCTGACAGACACGACGATACCCGTAAGGACAAGACCGCTGGGGATGGGATTGACATATTTCCGGGCGTCGGTATCCCCGTCGGTAATGATGGGCGCAAGCCGCCCCGAGATATATCCCATCGATGCAAGGAACAGATAGACCGCAGTGTCCATGATATTCAATCCGATGATCTTCTTGATCAGGTTTTTCTGCAGAAGCAGATTTCCGAATCCGATCCCGAACAAAACCATGGCAACCACCGCCAGATAGTTTGCAAACAGTTCGCTCATCTGTTCCCTCCTTTCCCTTATCTGAGCCGGACCGCACCAAAGGGAGGTGCACTTCCGGTAAGGATCAAAATGTTCCACGTCGGAACAATGCGTAAAATGCATACATCGTGCACGCGACTTCCAATCCCACCAAAAGGTTGATGGGCAGGATCAGCCCGGAGCTAAGAATGTTTCCGAGCTTTCCGAGCGGTACGACGGAGCTGATGCCGTTGGCTCCCGTAAACAGGTAATACGCGATGATCAGCGCATACAGGCAGAGGGAACCGACTTTGATGATATCGTACACCTTCTCGTCGAAAAATTTCCGGGTCGCCCGGAATCCGTATGCCGCGTTATACAGGATCAATCCGGCGCCGATGACCGCGCCGCCGGAAAATCCCCCTCCGGGGGAAAGATGCCCGTTCAAAAGAATGTAAAGCCCGAACAGGAAGATCATCGGGACCACCACTCTCGCCACGGCCTGCAGTATCACATCCGGAGCCGTTCCCGGATCCTCCACAGCGGTGGATTGCGGCCATACACAGGACAGGGATGTCTCGGCGGCGGCAGGGGCATTTTCCGATGCCGCCGCGACCTCCGGAGCAACCTCCGTCTCCGCTGCAGGAGCCTTTTTCCCGCTCTTTTTCTTTCTCTTTCTTCCGTCTGCCCTCATCGGGGGCTCCGTCTTATGGAACAACAGGATCATCACCGAGCACGCAGCGACGAAAAGCACGTTGGTCTCGCCGAAGGTGTCGAATGCGCGGTATTGCAGGATCATGCCGGTCACGGTGTTTACAACGCCGGTTTCCTCACTTCCGTCCTCGAGATACCGCTCCGCAACCTCGTTGTTCATCGGTGTATACGTAGCGCCGAACCGCGGCATGTAGGCCACGTTCATGATCAGCATCCCGATGATCATGAGGCACATGAAAACCGCGAGGATATAATATATTTTCCGGAAAAGCCTTACCCCGGCCATATCGGAACCATGCGCCGCATCATAGGCTTCGGGCTCCGTGATCTCGATGTAGTTCGCATTTTCCGTGCGCTCGTTTTCCTTTACTTCCGCCACACGGGACTTCCACTCCGCGACGTGATCCTCCTCGGGGAGCGGCTTGTCGCCTTTGACGAAATCCAGAAAATGGCGGGCAAAGGAATTCTCATAGTTTTTTCGTATCCGGCTCATCGCTTTCCTTTTCCTCCTCAACGGCGTTGATCTTCCGAAGCGTCACGAAGAACAAAACGCTCGTAACACCGGCGCCCACCGCCGCCTCCGTGATCGCCAGATCCAGCGATTCCAGAAAAATCCATATGATGGACATGACCAGACTGTAGGACATAAAGATGACTACGGAAACCAGAAGGCTTTTCGCGCAGCTCACGCCAATCGCGCATACCACAAGGAATCCGAGAAGCAGCAACAGGATGATTTTCGTCATGTCCGGCCGCCTTTCCGCTCCGTCTCCTCGACTTCGCAATTGTCTATAAAGCGGTCGCTGATCTCGACCTCCATCCCCGCGAGAAGGTGGCTGGAGACCGGGCTTGCAAACCAGAAGAACAGGATAATCAACCCCAGTTTCAGGGAGTCAAAACAAAAGCCCCGCAGGACGATCAACCCGAGAAGGACCATAAGGATTCCGAGGGTATCGGTGATAGCCGCCGCATGCATTCGGTTCATGGCATATTTGAATTTGAAAAGTCCGAAAGCCGCGATCACGGCGATCACGAGTCCGCAGATGATGCAAAGACTTCCGACGATGAAACGGATCCACTCGATCATGACTCGCCTCCTTTCCGGATGTCTGCACGGGCATCCGCCGGAGAGACGCCTTCCGACGACGGAACTGTGTTCATCGCAACAGACGTTTCCATCTGCTGAGCCTCGGCTGCCTCACGGGCTTTCTCCTTTACGTGTTCTCGGTGTACCCCGAGGTAGACGCGGGTCAGCACGACCACGGCAAGAAAGCTGATCATGGCATAGATCAGCGCAACGTCCAGCAGGTAGCTCTCACCCTGCCAAAGGGAAAGAATACAGATGATCATGATCGTGAGGGTTCCGAGCATGTTGACGGCAACGATCCGGTCCGCAATCTCCGGACCCCGGATCGCCCGGATCAAGCCGGCAAACATAATCAGGATCAGCACAAGAATGGCTCCGCCATACAGGAACTCAGAGGCTTCCGCAATCGTCATACCGCGCCTCCGTTCCCGGCGGGATCGCCGTCCGCCTGCTGTTCTTCGAGGATCATATGAATGAATACGCTGTCCTCCGTGCCCTCCGCGATATCACGGTCAAGCGCGTGCACCAAAAAGCGACCGTCTTCCGAAAGATCGACGGTTATCGTGCCCGGAGTCAGTGTGATGGAATTCGCCAGGATAACGCGGGAGCTGCTCTTCTTGATGTCCGTCCGGAAGGAGAACAATACCGGTTCCGGTTCGTATTTCGCGGAAACGATAAGACGAAGGACTTCAAAATTGGCTTTGATGATCTCCCGCAGGAGAATGATCACATAGCGCACAACCCACGTAAACTTTGAGAGAAGCCGGAATTCCGAACGGATGGTATAGTTCATAAACCGGCTGAAGAAAAGAACAAGAGGCACGCAGAGAGCGAGACCGATTCCAAAGACCTCCCATGTAAGGCGGCCGTTCAGAATAATCCAGATGACCAAAAACAACAGGAACATGCTTGCCTCCCGCCCGCAGATAACTGCGAGGAAAATTCAAAAGCATTGTATCACGGACATGGGAAAATATCAAGAAATAAAGAAGGTTTCCGATTGCTCGGAAACCTCCTTTGGTTTCTACTCTTCAGTTTTCAAGAAACTAATGCAATTAAGCACGAGCCTTCTTGGTAACAACAACTGCGCCGAGTGCAAGAAGAGCGATGCCTGCGAACAGAACAACCGTCATGGTATCAGCAGTCTTCGGAGCATCTCCGCCCTTGCCGTCGCCCTGAGCGTCGCCGCCCTGACCGTCAGCCTTGCCGTCGCCACCGTCTGCAGCAGCAGGAGTCTTAAGAACAACCTTACGGGTGAAGAAACCGTTGTAAAGGTTAACCTTGATCTCGCCGGTGGAAGCCTTCTTGAGCTCATCACACTTGTACGTAATAGTTACCACATCGCCCTTAACCGGAACCTTCTCGATCTTGTACTCGAACTCGCCGTCAACAGCCCAGTCGGGAGTAAAGGAAATGCCGCCAACGCCCCAGCCCGGGGTCCACTTTTCTTCAACAGGATCGAAAGGAGTGGTCTCACCGGTCTCGTAGTTGGTAACACGCTCGCTGGTAAACTCAGCGGTGATGATCAACTCAGATCCTTCGGGAGCTTCCGTAATAGCCTTGGTGTAATCACCATTGCCATCACCAAGCACGGTCTCATCGGCAAGCGCAGTGCCGAGAACCATTACCATTGCAAGAGCAACAGCAAGAATAGTTGCCAATAACTTTCTCATGAAAAGTTACCTCCTTAATGTGAATTCACAACTACAGGTATTGTAACAAAAATGTTACATTTTTACTATCATCAAAATGCACAAGAAATGCCTTTGCTTTTGTGCACTTTTGATACAAATGAAGTGTTTTTCTCGGCATTATTCACATAAAATGCCTTATTCTCTGTTATTTCCGGTTCTTCTGAAGGAAATCCGGGATCTTGATGCCACCTGCTGCGTTCTCCGAGGAAGCCGGCTTGTTATAGGTCGGTGCCGCGTAGGTCGGCTGCTCCGTCACGGCGGGAGCCGGCGTAGCATAGTTCGGTCTCACCTGGGGAACCGGCTGCGGTGCTGCCGGGGATACCGGTGCTGCGGGTGCAGGTGCGGTACCGCGGTTGGTGTAACCCAAACCGGTGTATACGCTGCCCTGATTGTTCTTCTTCTGTGCGTAATTCTGACGGTTCGCGGAACTCTGGGACATCGAGCTCGGATGCTCCTCAAGACCCGTAGCGATTACCGTGATACGGCACTGATCCGGGGAGGACTCATCGTAGATCGCACCGAAGATGATGTTGGCCTCTTCGCCTGCGAGCTCCTGAACATAAGTAGCAGCCTCGTTCACCTCGATCAGGCTGACAGCGCCTGCGATGTGGAGGATGACATGGGTAGCACCCTCGATGTTCGTCTCAAGAAGCGGAGACGTGGTAGCCTGCTTTACAGCCTCCATGCACTTGTCATCGCCGGAGCCGTAGCCGATACCGATATGGGCAACGCCCTTGTCCTTCATGACGGTCTCGACATCCGCGAAGTCAAGGTTGATCAACGCAGGAGCATTGATGAGATCCGTGATACCCTGAACACCCTGCTGCAGAACTTCATCCGCCTTGCGGAGTGCTTCCGGCATCGTCGTGCGGCGGTCTACGATCTCCAACAGACGATCATTCGGGATAACGATCAAAGTATCAACCGACTGACGCAGACGCTCGATGCCCGAGAGAGCATTGGCCATGCGCTGCTTCGCTTCAAAGCGGAACGGTTTCGTAACGATACCTACGGTAAGAACGCCCATCTCCTTCGCAACCTGAGCGATCACAGGAGCTGCACCGGTACCGGTACCGCCGCCCATACCGCAGGTTACGAACACCATGTCCGCGCCCTTGATGATCTGCGTAAGTTCTTCCTTGCTTTCCTCTGCAGCCTTCTCGCCGACATCCGGCTGGGAACCTGCGCCGAGGCCTTTCGTCAATTTCTCGCCTATCTGAATGCACTGAGGAGCCCTGCAATTCTTGAGGTGCTGCTTGTCGGTGTTGACACATACGAAATCAACGCCCACAATACCCTCTTCGATCATGCGGTTTACCGCGTTGTTGCCGGCGCCGCCGACACCGATAACCAGTATCTTTGCAGCCGCTTCGTTCTCTTCACCCTTGATTTCAACCAACGTTGTATCCTCCTTTTGCATAATATTCCTATTAGCCAACTTCTATGATATATTCAAACGCCCAAAATAGCAAGCGTTTTTTCCTTTTCCGGCGCAAAAAAGCGCTCATTTATACGGGTTTTTCCCTTATTTTCCGTCCGAATCGCCATCGGAGTTGCCGCCGTCGTCCGGATTCCCGTTTTCCTCCGGGATTTCCTCTCTCTCCCTTGCATAAAAATCATCGTCGCTCTGCATAACGCCTTCCATATTTATGTCGTATGCAACGTTCCGCCCGGTTTCCGCATTCCGTTCCCGAAGCTTCTTCTCCACCTCCGGGATCATGGCGATCTGCACGTCGTAAACCTTCCGGACGCCCAGGAAATACCGGTTTGCGCCGACGCTGATAGTGGCCGACTTGTTGGCGTCAAAGGCGATCTCATCGATATGGAAATTCTTGTCCTGCATTTGGAAGACGATGCTCATGATCACCTGGAACAATCCGTTGTCCTGGGTCTCAAACACCTGGTACATTGCCAGGTTGTTGTACTTCAGGCCGGTGACCACGGGAAGATTTTCCGTGTTCGTCATTCTCGATGAGATAATCTCGCCGTCGCGGTTGAAATACAGATAGAACCCCATATCGTAAATGCAGGCGATCGGCGGTTTCTCGTAGGCGGTGATCTGGATCTTGTTGTTCTCCCCGACCTCGACGGTTATCTTTTCGATGAACGGAAGGGTCTCCGCCTCATAGTATTTGTAATACCATTTGATCAGCAGGGAATACCGGTCGCGAAACCGGTCCTTGATCACATGGTCCCGAATCTCTTCCTCCGTGTATCTCTCGGAAAATCCGACGATCGTCACGCTGACATCCTTAGCCGGATCGATCAGGTACTTGAGATGCAGCTGATACCCGGCCACGATGAAAAAGGACAGGATCGGGAAAATGATAATCAATCGACGCAGAAATCTCGTGCTGCGCCTCTCAACAGGGATAACTGCCATGGCTGTCCGCTTTCGGATTTCCTTTCCTTTATTCTCTCGATGCGATCCCGCAGTTGGGACACAGCCGGCCGGCATGCGGAACAGGTACCGATCCCGGGGTTATTCGTCGGAATTCCGCCGGATCGGTTTCCCGAGTTCGACATCCATGCTGTATCTTCCCGAAGTATTCTGCGGTTCTGTCTGCTGCTGGCCCGCCGCCGGCTTCCGCTCTTCCTGCCGTGAGGCGAGCAGCCGCTCTGCTGCGCTTGTTTTCCCGGTTTTCCGGGTCGTCTTCTTCCTGCTGCCGGATTTTTCGTTCTTTTTACGGCTTTCCTCGGCGTTGCGTGCGCTCCTGCGTCCGCTCTCGCCGCTTCCGAACAATCCGAACGGCCGTCTCTTCGGGCGTTTCCGGCCCGTGGGCTCATTCTTGACGGTCACAAGACCCCCCTCGCCGTACCCGTCGGTCTTTTGGTTCCGACGGTTCGCTCCCGCCGGCTCCAGGTACTCCAGAATGGCTATATTTTTACGCTCGCCGATATTGCGCGACACGTTGAGGACAACGCCGCACTCCGCGCACAACACCAAAAGCGAGGAACCACCGTAACTGATAAACGGCAGTGTGACACCGGTTGACGGTATCGTACCGGTAACCACGGCCACATTGATGCAGACCTGCAGCCCGATATGGAGCATGACGCCGTAACACAACAGCGTGCCGTACAATTCCTGGGCGTTGATGGCGATGATGGCGATCCGCCACAAAAGGACCGCGAACAGGATCAGGATCGCTGCCCCGCCGACCAGCCCGAGCTCCTCAACGATACAGGCAAAGATCATATCGGTGTGAACCTCGGGGATATGCCCGAGTTTCTGGGCGCTCTGCCCGAACCCCTTGCCGAAAAGACCGCCGGAAGCAACGGCATACAAGCCCTGCTTAACCTGACCGTCATTGTCCTTATCATCCAGATGGATCCACTCATTGACACGGCGCATACGGAAGCCGCCGGAGGCCGCATCCTGAGTTTTCATGTATTGGACAAACAAAAATGCTCCCAGCAGCACTGCTGCCGCAAGTATCACAAACAGAAGCTTTTTTCTCGAGCAGACAAACAGAAGGCCTGCCGTGATCCCGATCAGCACGATAGCCGTTGTCATACTCTCCACGAGGGCAAGCACTGCGATGGCACCCATTCCCGCAAGGAAAAAGATGGTGTCCCTCACCCTGTGCTGTCCGGTTACCACGCGGCAAAGCCAGTACGCGGCGATGACGATGACGAAGAGTTTCGCAAACTCGCCGGGCTGGATCTTAAATCCGCCCACCGCGATCCAGCGGGATGCGCCGTTCACGGCACCGTTGGCGTCGGAACCGGTTTTTCCGAGGACGATAACCGCGGCCTGCGCCGCAGCGATCAGAAGATACGCTCCGACGATCAGAAGCGGCCATTTCCGTACCGGTGTCTCAATAGCGTACAGGCGGTAATCCACCAGCGAAAGAACGACCATCAACACGACGCCGACAACGGCATACAGGATCTGACGATCCGTGTAAAATGTGGCGCTGCCCTCGTATTTCGCGGCGTTGTAAGCACTGATACTGCTGATCATGATGATTCCGATGACGATCAGGACAATGACCATGAAGAGCAAGGTATAGTCATAGTACTTTTTCTGTTTTCCCGGATTTCGCCTGCTTTCCGTCGGTTCCATGCTCTCCCCTTTCGGCATATTTCAAATCGTTATCGTCGTAAAATGTTATTTCCCGTCAGTCCCCGTCGGTGACATCACTCTTCTTGTCACCGTCGGAATCCCCGGTGTTTTCCGGAAGATCCTGAAGATCCGCCGTATTGATCTCGTCGGCGTCCGGGATGCCCGTGTACTCCACTCCGTAGTGGATCTCGCCGTCGGGATACACCCCGAGGTTCGGCAGGATCTCCGCGAGGATTTCGCTGGTGAGCTGTGTCGCCGGACGGCTGCTGTTGTATAATTTTTCGTCGTCGATCTGATCGATGACAACATAGATGATATACTTCGGATTGTTGTACGGAACGCTTCCGATGAAGGATACTACGAACTGGTTCAGATCACGGATACCCTTCTTGGCGGTACCGGTCTTTCCGCCGACCTTATATCCTTCCGTCTGCGCCGGGCGGGCCGTACCGCTCTCGACGGTAAGCAGCGTCGCTTCCTGCATGAAGGCGGAGGTGTCGGCACTCACGGTCTTGCGGACCAGAAGGTTGTCGGCTTCGTATACGGTGGCGCCGTCGGCATTCATGATCTGCCGCACGATATGCGGCTGGTAGTAGTATCCGCCGTTCACCAGCGACGCGTACGCCGCGGCAATCTGAACCATCGTAACGTTGAAGCCCTGACCGAAGCTCTGTGTCGCAAGCTCCAGATCGGAGTAATTGGTGTGTTTCATCATAACGCCCTGCGCTTCGCCGGGAAGATCGATCCCCGTCTTCTCTCCGAAGCCGAAATGCGTCTGGTACTGGTAGAAGAGCTTTGCCCCTTCCTTCTCCGCGATGGCGATCAATGCGGAGTTGCAGGACTTGGAGATGGATTCCTTGAGGGAAACCTCCACGTGGGTCGCATTGCAGCGGATCTTTGCGCCGCCGACCTCCGTAATTCCGTCGCACTTGTAATGGGAGTCCTTGGAGACGATCTTCTCCTCCAAAGATGCGGCTACGGTAAAGCACTTGAAGGTGGAACCGGGCTCATAGGTGTCGCAGACGCAGAAATTTCTCCACATCTTGTTGAGGGCGTTCAGGCGCTCCTCATCCGTCATCTCGACGTCATCCGCGGATTTTCCGTCAAGGAGAATGATATCCCTTGGATTGTTCAGATCGTACGAGCGGTTGGAAACCATCGCCACGATCTCGCCGTTGGTGGCATCCATCACGAGAACGCCGATGTTGTTGCAGGTGTACTGGTCCAAAAAAGCGTTCACATGCTTCTCGACCGCCTGCTGCGTGTACAGGTCAATGGTTGATACGACGGTGTCGCCCGGCACGGCCTCCCAGGTGTTTGTGATCAGGTTCAAATCGACATCGTAGTAGCCGGAGACACGGCCGTCCGTACCGTTTAAGTATCTGTTGTACTCCTGTTCGATTCCCCAGCAGCCGACATTGCCGGCGTTGGTAAAGCCGATGACATGCGAAGCTGCCGTTCCGTAGGGATACGTCCGCTCATATTCTGTCTCAAACCACACGCCCTTGATGAACTTGTGATCCTCCGTCGACACGTCCGTCTGGAGGTTTTTAAACTCGGCGATCTTCTCGTAGGGCTGTTTGCGATAGAGGATGTAGTAGTTGCTGTTCTTCTGCTCCATCGCCGTGTCGAACTCTTCGTCCGTGGTGCCGAAGGCCTTTGCAAGCGCCTCCTTCGTGTATTTCATATAGGTCGCGCTGGATTTGATGACCTTCGGGTCAAGGATGACATTGTACGTCTTGCTGCTGTAGGCAAGCGCCACGCCGTTCCGGTCCGTGATGGTCCCTCTTTGAAACGGGATCTTCGAGCCGACGGTGGAGTTGTATCCCTGATCCTGGATCGCATTCTGATATTCGGTTCCCTTTGCAATCTGCCAATATGCGATCCTTCCGATCAAAAACAACAGTACGGCCCCCATAATGCCTAACACAAGCAAAATGCGCCGCTGGTTGTTCTCACTGCTGTTGATGTATCGTACACCGATCTTCCTGCTCATAGTAGCCTACCTGTATTTTGTAATGTATCCCGCAGGTGCCGACGAAGGATTCGTCGTAACTCGCAGCACCGCCCGAATATACGCGGGAAAGGAGCAAGTCACTCTCGTGCTGCTCCTCCGCATTTTGTTATCGCATCAATTTCTCCATCAGGCTTTCGAATACCGTCTGTTCCGGTTTCTCCGCCGCGGCAACGTCATCATACTGCCGTACGTAGCCTTCGCTTCTCACGTTGATGGTAATGACCTCGTTGTCTCTCGGAAATACCATTCCGTACTGTCCTACAGCCACCTCGTATACGCGGTTGAGATCCACGCTTCTCGCGATCTCCTGCTCCGCCTCATCATTCATTCTCACCAGATTGACGTACTCGTTGTTCAGGCGGGTCAGTTCGCGGTCCAGCTCAAGGCTCGCCGCACGCACTCTCGACAGGCGGATGACTGCCACCGCGATCACCAGAAGACCGGCCATCAGCATCGCGCATGCCAGGAAGTCCATTCCCTTGCGGATGCCGATCAGCGGAGCTGCCTGCTCTGCCTGGCGTCTCACACGGGCCGGACGTCTTTCTCTCTCCGGACGGTACGCGGGCTCTGCCGTCTGCCGTGCAAGGTTATCCGTGATAACGCTTTGTCTTCTCCGAAGTTCGCTCTCTGTTGTCTGTCTTCTCGTCGTCTTCATACGTCTTACCCCAACCCTTGTTCTTGCTCCGGCGGGCCTTACCAGGTGCCTGCCGTCTCCTCATTTCTTTCAAAGATCCGAAGCTTCGCGCTTTTTGCTCTTCGGTTTCTCTCTGTCTCCTCTTCCGTCGGAAGGATCGGCTTTTTGGTGATCACGGTTCCGAGGGATTTTCTATGGCACATGCACACCGGAAACTCCGGCGGGCAGATGCAGGGCGATTCATTGGTCTTGAATCTCTGTTTTACGATCCGGTCCTCGAGGGAATGGAATGTAATGATACACAGCCGGCCGCCCGGGGCGAGCCTTCGGATCATTCCGTCGATGGATTCGGACAGGACCTCCAGTTCCCGGTTCAGTTCGATCCGGATTGCCTGAAAGGTTTGCTTGGCCGGATGTCCTCCGGTCTTGCGCGCCCGCATCGGGATGGATTCCTTGATGATCTCCGCCAACTCCAGCGTCGTGCGGATCGGCTTAACCTCTCTCTCCTTCACGATGTGCTTTGCGATATTTTTCGCGAAGGGGTCTTCTCCGTAATCCCGGATCACCCGGTACAGCGCATCCTCAGTGTAGCCGTTCACGATGTCTGCCGCCGTTCGGTTCATGCGGTCATCCATCCTCATGTCGAGAGGTGCGTCCTCCATGTAGGAAAATCCTCTCTCCGCGGTGTCCAACTGAAAGGAGGAAACCCCCAGATCGAGCAGGATACCGTCCACCCGCTCGATCTGAAGGGTGTCTAGAATATCATTCCATGCTTCATAATTACTTCTTACTATGGTTACCTTGTCGCCGTATCCGGCAAGCCTGTCGCCCGCCGCGCGGATGGCGTCCGCATCCTGATCGATCCCGATCAGTCTTCCTGTGGTGAGCCGTCTGACAATCTCCTCGGAATGTCCGCCGCCTCCCAGCGTCCCGTCCACATAGATCCCGTCCGGCTTTATGTTCAGGCCGTCGATCGTTTCCTTAAGCAGCACGGAAACATGTACGAATTCTTCCATACCGTTCCTCCGGTTTGCTTACAGGCTGATATTGTATCTTGCCGCTCTGGCAACCGCGTCCTTCATCGAAACGTTTCCGTACTTTGCATCCCACGCTTCCTTCGCGTAGAGATGAACCTTTCCGATGACGCCGACCGTAACCACGTCCTTGACGATCCCGGCGACATCGCGGATGTCCTGCGGAAGGATTACCCTTCCCTGCTTATCCATCTCCAGCGTTTCGGAGTTGTAGGACAGGATATCGATCAGGTCGCTCTCCGTTGCCGGAAGTTCTCTCTCCAATTTTTCCAACAACTTATTCCATTCATCAATCGGATACAGTGTCAGATATTCGCCGAGCCAGGCCACGACAAATTTGTCCCCGAGTTTCTCTCGAAACTTTACGGGAACAACAATTCTGCCCTTAGCGTCAACGCTGTGGATCTGTTTACTTGAGAAGTAAGGATCCATCATTTCCTCCACTTTCAACCACTTAGTATCATTTTGATGGGAATTTGTGGGATTTTGTGCCACTAACTGGATTATAGAGGAGTTTTTCGGAAAATGCAACAGCCAAATGGGAAGTTTTATCACTTTTTTTCACATTTTTATCACTTTTTTGGCGCAAAAAAGCGGCGCTTTCCGTATTTTCAAACACATGTTCGAGAACATTTGTTTGTTTATACGAAAGCACCGCTTTCTGTATCGTCTGTTTTTGTTTTTTCTGCTACAAAAGCGACCCGATCCCTGCCACCAGCAGGGATACCACCCAGGCAACGGCACACTGCTCCGCCACGATAACGACTGCCCAGCGGCCGCCGAGTTCCCTGCGGATGGATGCAACCGCCGCAACGCACGGTGTGTAAAGGAGACAGAACACCAGAAGTGCTGCCGCCGTGACCGGGCTCATCACTGCCGTGATCGCCGCGGCACCGCCGAAGAGGATGTTCAGGGTGGACACCACGCTCTCCTTGGCGATAAAGCCGGTGATCAACGCCGTTACCACTCTCCACTCGCCGAACCCGTGAAGTCCGAAGACAGGAGCTATGATTCCGGCGAGAGACGCGAGGATGCTGTCCTTGGAATCCGTCACCATATTGAAACCGAAGTCAAAGGTCTGCAGGAACCACACCGCGATACTCGCGACAAAAATGACGGTGAACGCCCGCTGCAGGAAATCCTTCGCCTTGTCCCACAGGAGATAGGCAACGCTCTTTATGCCCGGAAGCCGGTAGTTTGGAAGCTCCATTACAAACGGCACCGCCTCGCCCTTGAAGCAGGTGGCCTTAGCAACGAGCGCAACCAGGATCGCCGTGAGGATCCCGCCGAAATACAGCGCCACCATGACAAGTCCGCTGTGCCGCGGGAAAAATGCATGGGCGAAAAACCCGTAGATCGGCAGCTTCGCCGTGCAGCTCATAAAGGGCGTCAGCATGATCGTCATCTTGCGGTCCCGAGCACTGGGCAGGGTTCTCGATGCCATCACGCCGGGAACCGTGCAGCCGAAGCCGATCAGCATCGGCACGATACTTCTGCCGGACAGACCGATCTTGCGAAGGAGTTTGTCCATGACGAACGCCACGCGGGCCATGTAACCGCTGTCCTCAAGCACGGACAAAAAGAAGAACAGGACCACAATGATGGGGACAAAGCTCAGCACGCTGCCGACGCCTCCGAAGATCCCGTCGAGGATCAGCGACTTTAGGATAGGACTGACATTTCCCGCCGAAAGGCCCCTCTCGGTAATGCCCTGCAGCCATCCGATTCCTCTCTCCAGCAGACCCTGCAGAAACGCCCCGACAACATTGAAGGTCAGGAAGAACGTGAGGGCCATGATCAGGACAAAAACCGGGATCGCGGTGAACCGCCCCGTAAGGATTTTGTCAATCTGCCGGCTCCGGCGGTGTTCCTTGCTCTCCTTCGGCTTGACCACCGTCTTGCTGCACACGGATTGGATAAACGTATAGCGCATGTCGGCAATGGCTGCGGCGCGGTCAAGGCCGCGTTCCTCCTCCATGTTGACGATCATGTGCTCGATGGTCTCTTTTTCATTCTGTGTGAGGCCGAGGGCCTCCATGACAAGGGTGTCCCCCTCCACCAGCTTGCTTGCGGCGAACCGCACGGGGATCCCTGCCGCCTCGGCATGGTCCTCGATAAATGCCATGATGCCGTGCAGGCACCGGTGAACGGCGCCGCCATGGGAATCCCTGTCGCAGAAATCCGTGCGGCCGGGACGCTCCTGATATTTGGCGACGTGGATGCAGTGGCGGATCAACTCGTCCACGCCCTCATTTTTCGCTGCTGAGATCGGAACCACAGGCACTCCCAGGATGGACTCCATCCGGTTGATCCGTATGGTCCCGCCGTTGCCGCGCACCTCGTCCATCATGTTGAGAGCAAGTACGATGGGCACGTCGAGTTCCAGAAGCTGCAGCGTCAGATACATGTTGCGCTCGATGTTTGTGGCGTCGAGGATATTGATAATGCCTGTGGGTTTCTCCCGAAGGATAAACTCGCGGGAAACAATCTCCTCCGAGGAGTACGGCGACAGGGAATAAATACCCGGGAGGTCCGTCACCTCGGTATCGGGATACCCGCGCACCGCCCCGCTGACGCGGTCAACGGTCACGCCCGGAAAATTCCCCACATGCCGGTTGGCACCGGTGAGCTGGTTGAACAGGGTGGTCTTGCCGCAGTTCTGATTCCCGGCAAGTGCGAACGTCAACACGGTCCCTTTGGGAAGGGGATTCTCATCCGCCTTGACGTGGTATTTGCCTTCCTCGCCGAAACCGGGATGGTCGGGGACCGTCACCGAGACCGGCTCGCGGACGTCGTCCAAATCCACGTCGGGGGTATCCTCCGCCTTGGGCGCCCGCTTCTCCACCTCAATGGTCGCGGCATCCGCCTTGCGGAGCGTCAGTTCATACCCGTGAATGGTCAGCTCCAGCGGATCGCCCATCGGGGCAAACTGCTTCAGGGTAACAGTCACGCCGGGGATCAGCCCCATGTCAAGCATGTGCTGCCGAAGGGCTCCCTCACCGCCGACAACCGTCACGATCCCGCTCTCACCGATTTTCAAATCCGCAATCGTCATCCATCGTCACCTGCATTTTCTATAATTTGACCTGCCGTTTCCTTTCGGATCCGCCAGGTCCTTATCCGTCATTACAGCACGGCTTGTCCTGCCGCGGTCTTTTTCTTCCGGTTCTTCCGGTACAAGTGAATATACATAGCAGCCGCTCCCACCACCAGAATCCCGCTGAGCAGCTGCGATACCGCGATCGACGTTCCGAACAGGAACAGCTGATCCGTGCGCAGGCCCTCGATCCAAAGGCGGCCGAGGCCGTACCCGAAGAGATACAGAAGGATGATCTCCCCGTCGAATTTCTTGTGCTTCGTGCGGATCAGAAGGAAAATGAGAAGTGCGAGGTTCCACACGGACTCGTACAGAAACGTCGGATGGACGCTGATGTAGGTCGCCCCGTCGATTACCTCGGCATGGTTGCGGATCTCCATCACGCGCTCCAGTGCCTGGGTGCGATTGCCGAATTCGTTCGTAACAACAGCGGCCGGCGTGCTCGGATTAAACCATCCGCTCACCTCACGGACATCGATCTGCATGGCAAACAGCCCTTTGGTATACGTTCCGAACGCCTCGCGGTTAAAGAAATTACCCCAGCGTCCGATGATCTGCCCCGTAAGCAGTCCTAACACCGCGGTGTCGAGGAACAGACCCCGGTTCAGCTTTTTGATCTTGGAGAACAGCCACGCGGTCAGAACGCCGACGATGACTCCTCCGTAGATGGCAAGGCCGCCGGTGCGGAGATTGAAAATGCTCATGGGGTGATCCGCAAACTGTTTCCAGTTAAAGATCACATAGTAAAGTCTCGCCCCGGCCACGGAAAGGATCACCGCGATGATCGTGAAATCAAGATACAGTTCCTGGTTCTGTCCCGTCTTCTTGGCCACACGGTCGGCAAGAAGATATCCCAGGATCATCGCAAGGCCGATGGCCACGCCGTAGTATGCGATCCGGAACCCGAATACGCGAAATCCGTTCCCGATATTGCGAAGCACGATCCCAAAACCCGGGAAACGGATGTCCGTCTTATCGGAAGCGGCTGAAGCCGCAACGGTCTGTTCCAGAAATGTAAGCAGCCTTATCATAAGTGCTCCTCCTAATAATCCTCAGAAAATACCCGTTCGTTATACGTTAAAGCGGAACAGGATCACGTCGCCGTCCTTGACAACGTACTCCTTGCCCTCGGAACGGACAAGGCCTTTCTCCTTCGCCGCAAGCATGCTGCCGCAGCTCACCAGATCGTCGTACGCCACAACCTCGGCGCGGATAAAACCGCGCTCAAAATCCGTATGGATCTTTCCTGCCGCCTGAGGCGCCTTCATGCCCCTTGTGATGGTCCACGCTCTGGTCTCGTCCGGACCGGTGGTAAGGAAACTGATCAGACCGAGCAGATGGTAACTCGCACGGATCAGCTTCTCAAGGCCGGCTTCCTCAAGACCCATCTCGGTGAGGAATTCCTTGCGCTCATCCTCCTCAAGCTCGGAGATCTCCTCCTCGAGCCGCGCACAGATGACGAACACCTCCGACCCTTCGGCCGCCGCAAACTCGCGGACCTTCGCCACATACGCATTGTTCACGCCGTCGTCGGCGATATCGTCGTCGGAGACGTTAGCCGCATAGATGACGGGCTTTCTCGTGAGAAGCGAGTAGCCGCGAAGCCAGACGTTCTCATCCTCGTCGTCGGTCTCATAAGCGATCGCCTTTGTGCCGTTCTCCAGAAGTTCCTTGATCTTGCGGAGCATCTCGCACTCTTTGGCCTGGGCCTTGTCGTAGCTTGCGCCCTTGGCGACGCGGGAGATTCTGCGCTCCACGGTCTCCAGATCGGCAAAGATCAACTCAAGGTTGATGGTTTCGATATCCCGGATCGGATCCACCGCTCCGTCCACATGGATGACGTTCGCATCATCGAAGCAGCGGACCACATGGACGATGGCGTCCGTCTCACGGATGTGGGAAAGGAACTGGTTTCCGAGTCCCTCGCCCTTGGACGCTCCCTTCACCAGTCCTGCAATGTCCACAAACTCCACGACTGCGGGGATGGTTCTCTTGGACTGATACATGTCCGTAAGCACCGAGAGGCGCTCATCCGGGACAGTCACGACGCCGACGTTGGGGTCGATCGTGCAGAACGGATAGTTGGCAGCCTCCGCACCGGCTTTGGTCAGCGAATTAAACAGTGTGCTCTTCCCCACGTTGGGAAGACCGACGATTCCAAGTTTCATGTAGCAAAGCTCCTTTTTTCCGGATCGCACAGATGCGGATCCGGCAGTTTATTTTCTTATTCAGCAGAGATTTTTCGTCGGAAAATGAGTCCCCTCACCCGGCGAGAATCTCCAAAAACGCTTTCGTGTTGGCGGCGATATCCCCGTGGAACACGGCGCTGCCCGCGACGATCGTATCGGCGCCGGCGCCCAGCACATCGGCGACGTTACTGAGATAAATGCCGCCGTCAACCTCCACGCGGGGAAGTTCATCGCCGTAGGCTTTGCCGAACACTTCGGAGTACATGTTCCGAAGTTCCCGCAGTTTATCGTAGGTGCCCTCCATGAACGTCTGCCCGCCGAATCCGGGATTCACGGACATGATCAGGATGAGGTCCACCTTGGTCAGGAACGGACGAAGCACGGAAACCGGGGTGTCCGGGCGGATGGAAAGACCGGCCTTGACGCCGGCGTCCCGGATCAGTCCCACCGTCTGCATCACGTCGGTGCAGGCCTCATAGTGGACCGTGATCAGATCGGCGCCGCTCTTCACAAACTCCGCGATGTACCGGCTCGGTTCGCGGATCATCAGATGCACGTCGAGAAACATATCGGTTTCCTTCCGGATGGAGGCAAGCACCGGCATTCCGAAGCTGATGCTCGGAACGAACAGCCCGTCCATGACATCAAAATGGAGCGCCTGCGCTCCGCAATCCCGCACGCACTGAATCTGTTCTCCCAACCGGTTGAAATCCGCTGCCAGAATTGACGGGGAAAGCCAATTCATAGTATCCACCTCCGTATCGACTCTGTCTTTGACCTCTGTCCGAACGGGCACGCCGGACAGTTATCCCTCTTCATGCTTCGGCTTTCGGGAATAGATGATGCGTTTTCCCGAAAGTTCATCATAGAGCAAGAGGTAGCTCTCATATCTCTCCTTAGGGACGATTCCCACTTCCACCGCGTTGCGGACCGCACAGTCCGGCTCCTTGCGGTGCATACAGTCCGGATACCGGCATTGCTCCGTCAGCTCACGGAACTCCGGAAAATACCCGGAAAGCTCGTCCGGTGTGATGTCCGCCAGATACAGGGAGCTGAACCCGGGGGTATCGCACAGATAACTGTCGGGGCCGATGGCAAACAGCTGCGTATGCCGCGTTGTCTGCTTCCCTCTCTTGATCTTCTCACTGAGCTCTCCGACCTCCATGGCGGCTTCCGGTTCCATCGCGTTCATGATGGTGGATTTGCCGACGCCGGAGGGACCTGCCAAAACGGTTGTCTTCCCGCTCAGCGCTTCCCGCAGAGGGGCTAACGTCTCCGGACGGCTTGCCTGTGTGACAAACACCTCAGCTCCGCAGTTTTTATAGATCCCGCACAGCCTTTCCGCTTCCCCCTCCTCGGCGAGGTCGGTCTTGTTAAAACACACAAGAACCGGCATGTTCTGCCGACTCATCAGGATCAGAAATCGATCGAGAAGATTCGGATGGAACTCCGGTTCCCGAATGGCGCAGACCAAAAGCGCCTGATCGACATTGGCGATCGCAGGACGCACCAGCGCATTTCTGCGCGGAAGTATCTCGATGATATTGCCCGCTCCCGAGGCATCCGTTTCGATCAAAACGTCGTCTCCGATCAGCGGCTGTATCCTGCGGTATCTCAAAATTCCTTTGGCGCGGCAGACTACGAAGCCATGTCCCTCGACATGGACCTCGTAGTTTCCGCCGACACCTTTTGTTATTTTTCCTTTATATTGCTCCATATGTGCCACTTATCAGGTTCCCGGTTCCGGAGGCGTGGTCGGTGTTGCAGGCACCGACGTCGGAGTTGCAGGTACCGGTGTCGGAGTCGCAGGAACCGGAGTCGGGGTTGCGGGTACCGGGGTCGGAGTCGCAGGAACCGGGGTCGGGGTCGGCGTAGCCGTCGGTTCCGCTCCCTGGCTGACCGTCAGCTTGATGATCGAACCCTTTTCAATCTTTCCGTAGGAAGGCTCCGGCGACTGGGAAATAACCGTACCCAGCGGAACCGTGGTGCTGTATACGTACTCTGTGGAGTAGTTGAGTTTCGACGCGATCAACTGTGCCTTCGCATCCACTTCCTTCTGTCCCACGACATTCGGGATATCCGTAACCTTGGAGTTACCCTGGCTGAGGATGACGATCAGGGTTGCGCCGAGCGGAAGCTTCTCTCCTGCCTTCGGCGAGGTATCAATGACATGATTTTCCGCGATCGTGTCGCTCTCCTGCCAGTCGACACGGACAGACAGCTTGTTCTCCAAAGCGGAGCGAACCTGCGCCTCGGTCATGCCCTTGTAGTTGCCGATCTCGATCTGCTCCTTGCCGATACTGTAGATCAGCTTCACGGTATCGCCCTCGCTGAGCGGATCACCGGCGTTCGGGATCTGGCCGACAACCTGACCTGCAACGGAATACTCCTCGTAGTACTGATCCGCAGCATCATATTTAATCTGAAGCTTCATATCGAGAGCTTCCAGCTTCTGGATGGCAACATTGTAATCCAAGCCCTTGTAGCTGGGCATATAGAACACCTTCGGCGTCGGCGTCGTGGACGGCTTCGGCGTCGGTGTGCTCGTCGGCGTCAGGATCAACCCCTTCGGCTCAGGAAGATGGATCCCTTCGGTGATCAGTTTGGAAATGAGAACGATCGCACCGATGGCGATAGCGATCACAAGGAGCACTCCCAGTCCCACGGCAATCTTCTCGGTGCTGCTGCCCATGGAATCAAGATCTTCGTCATCATCGTCATCGTCGTCCTCGTCGCGTTTGCGGCGCTTGGCTGCAGCTGTGGCAGCTGCTTTCTGCCGGTTTGCTTCCTCATCCTCAAACTCGTCGTCATCGTCGAAGGAGTCGCTCTGCATCGCGACCTCAGCCTTGATCTCCTTCATCTCGCTGGGGGAGATCGGCCGTGTCTTCGCGCCGTCGAGGATGGTCGGAATCTTCACGAAGTCCCCGTTAGGGTCAACGATGGCCTTCCGGAGATCCTGGATCAGCTCCGCCGTGGACATATAGCGGCGCTCCGGCTTTTTCTGCATGCATTTTTCGACGATCTTCTCAAGGCTCGGCGGCACCGTCGGATTGATCTCCGAGAGGGGCTGTGCCTCTCCGTGAACGTGCAAAAGAGCTACGGAAACCGCGTTGTCGCTGGTGAACGGGACATGGCCCGCCAGCATCTCGTACATCGTCACGCCGAGGGAGTAAATATCGCTCCGCTCGTCGCTGTAGCCGCCTCTCGCCTGTTCCGGCGAAAGGTAATGCACCGAACCGATATTCTGGGAATAATTGTCAATGGTCGTCGTCTGGGAAACCGCGCGGGCGATACCGAAATCCGCGACCTTGACTTTTCCTTCCTTGGAAATGATGATGTTCTGCGGTTTGATATCGCGGTGCACCACATGATTCTGATGCGCCACGTCAAGTCCCATGGCAATCTGGATGGCGATACCCACGGCTTCCTTAATATCAAGACGGCCCTTGCGCTCGATGAAGCGCTTGAGGGTAATTCCCTCAACCAGCTCCATGACGATGTAATGAAGATCGCCGTCATCGCCGACGTCGAACACGCTTACGATGTTCGGGTGCGTAAGCCCCGCACACGACTGCGCCTCGCCTCGAAACTTCGAGACAAACGACTCATCCGCGGAAAATTCCGGTTTCAATATCTTAATCGCGACAAATCGGTTCAAGCGGTGACATTTGGCTTTATACACATCCGCCATGCCGCCGGAACCGATCTTGTCCATAATCTCATACCGATCCCCGATAAACATTCCGGGCTTGATCATACTCATACGTTGTTACCAGCCTTTCCGACGCCTTAGTCAGGCGTCTTCCGCATCAAATCTTGAGCAAAACCAGAGTGATGTTGTCACGGCCCCCGTTCTCGTTGGCCATCGCTACCAGTTTATCCGCAATGTCCCCAACATCTTCGTACTCGCTCACCGTTTTGAGCAGTTCTGCTTCCTCCACCATATCCGATAATCCGTCGCTGCACAAAAGCGCGCAATCCCCGGGCTTCACCGCAATCTGATAGTAGTCGGGGCTCACGATCCCCTGTGTGCTCAACGCGCGCAAAACAACATTTTTATTCGGGTGGAACCGCGCCTCCTCCTTGCGGATCTCCCCGCTCCTGACCATCTCCGCCACAAGGGAGTGGTCCTGTGAAATCTGCATAATCCGGTCATTGATCAGATACATGCGGCTGTCTCCGATATTCGCAACCAGAAGAATATCCCCCGGAAGCAGGGAAGCCATCACAAACGTGGTGCCCATACCCTCGAGTTCCTTCTGGCTCGACGCCTTCTCGATCAGATCCTCGTTGGTCTGCCGGATGGCCTTCTCGATAACCTGGATCGGCGTGCGCTCACGGCTGACTCTCACGAGCTCCGTAAACCGGTCCACGCAGAACCTGGCAGCCACGTCACCGGCGTTCTGTCCGCCCATACCGTCCGCGACGATATAGAGGTTCGGAAGTATCCCGACCGGGGTGTCGCTGATGAAGAACACGTCCTGATTCATGGAACGTTTCTTGCCTTTGTCCGTCTTTCCGATTGATCTCATCCTTCTCCGCCTTCCGCTCCGATCTGCGCCTCATAATGGCGCCGCAGCTGCCCGCAGGCAGCGTCAATATCCGAGCCGAGTTCCCTTCTAATAGTAACATTTATTCCTTCATTTTCAAGCATTTTCTGAAATTGTAATACATTTGTAACAAGTGAACGACCGTATCGGCGCTCCTTTACGGGGTTGATCGGAATGAGATTTACATGGCAGTTTTGCCCCCGTAAAATGCCCGCAAGTTCCCTCGCGCAGGCCGGCGTGTCATTGACTCCGTCGATGAGGCTGTACTCGTATGTAATCCGTCTTCCCGTGGTCTTTGTGTAATATTCGGCGGCCTCCAGAAGCTCCTTTACGGAAAATGAGTTCGCCACTGGCATCAGCTCTCTCCGAAGCGCATCGTTGGGCGCGTGAAGGGAGATCGCCGCCGTGATGGCAAGATTCTCATCCGCGAGGGCGCGAAGCTTCGGAACCAGCCCGCAGGTGGATACCGTGATGTTCCGCTGGCTTACGTTCAGCCCGTTTTCGTCCGTCAGCAGACGGATAAAACGAAGAAGGTTGTCGTAGTTGTCAAGGGGCTCTCCCGTCCCCATCACAACCACGTTGCTGACCCGCTCCCCCGTATCCCGGGTGATGGCGTAAATCTGCGAGAGCATCTCCGAGGGCTCCAGATTCCGCACCAGTCCCCCGATGGTGGACGCACAGAACTTACATCCCATACGGCACCCCACCTGGGAGGAAATGCACACCGAATTTCCGTGGTGATACCGCATCCAGACGCTCTCGATCACATTGCCGTCCGCAAGCCGGAACAAATATTTTCTGGTTCCGTCCTCCCCCGACTCCATCATGACAACCTTTGAAGGCACCGTGAGGGGGCGCTCCGCCGCCAGCTTCTCCCGAAGGGTCTTCGGAAGATCGGTCATGGCATCGTAGGACTCCGCCAGGCGGACATGCATCCACTCATACAGCTGTTTTGCCCGGAACTTCGGCTGTCCTTCCGCGGCCATCTGTTCACTGAGTTCTTCGATTGTCATGCTCATGATGTCCATAGGGTTCTCTCCAGTTACACGCCGGGCTCCTCTTTACGGAACTGGGCGATGTAAAAGCCGTCCCATGTTCCGGGCTCCGGGAAAATCTGCACGCCGATGCCGTCAAAGCCTTCCTGCCGCTCACACGACTCGCGCATCACCTTCGGAAGTCCGCCGGCGATATCCACGGGCGTCATCCCGAGGCTTGCGATATATGCGGCGACGGAGGCATTTTCCGCCTTGTCGACGGTACAGGTGGAATACGAAAGGTATCCGCCGGGTTTCACATAGCGGACCGCATTTTGCACGATCGCCCGCTGGATCTCCGAGAGGGCTTGGATATCCTCCGGTTTTGTCTTATATTTCACATCGGGCTTTCTTCCGATGACGCCCAGCCCGCTGCACGGAACATCGGCGATCACGATGTCCGCCCACGCCTCGCGCTCCGGGTCGAACACCGCCGCATCCGCCGCGCGGACCTGCACGTTTTGAAGGTGCAGTCTCTCCACCGTCTCGCGGATCAGCGGAAGCTTATCCTCCTTGTTGTCGCGGGCCTCGATCAGGAACCCTTCCCGCTCTCCTCCGCAGTCCGTCGTCTGCCGGGCAGCATCAAGCGCCGTCAGCTCATCCGCGGCGTGGGCCGTCTTTCCGCCGGGCGCTGCGCAGAGGTCGAGCACACGCATTCCCGCCCGCAGCGGGAGCAGATTTCCTGCAAGCACTGCGCTTCCGTCCTGGATGCTGAAGCGTCCCTCGCGGTATGCAGCAAGCTCCGCCGGATTTCCTCCGCCGGTCAGCCGCAGACAGTTCGGCAACACGTCAGGCATCGGCGCCGCGCCTTCCCGCGCCAGCTCCGAGATCAGGTCCTCTAGACTTCCCCGGCTTTTGTTCCACCGGATTGTGACACCGCGCTCCGCGAACGAGGCTGCGAGCATCGTCTCGAGATCCGCCTTCGGAAAATCCGCCCTCCACAGCCGGACGATCCACTCCGGCACGGAGTACAGGAAACTCAGCCGCTCCGTCTCCGGCATTGTGTCCGCGATGGAAAGAAGGAATTCGCGCTGTCCCCCGCCGGCCGTGATGGCACGGTCAAGCCCGCGGAGCGTTCCGTTGACAAATCCCGCCAGGCCGGCAAGGCCGTGCTTCTTCGCAAGGGCAACCGCCTCATTGCACGCCGCTGCCGCCGAGATCCGCTGCAGGAAAAGCATCTGGTAGACGGACATCCGGAGCAGGTTGCGGATTTTGGTTTTGATCTTGGTAACCGGCCGTCCGGTCTGCCGCGCGAGAACCGTGTCGATGGTCATCTGCCGCTCCAACGTCCCGTGGAAAAGCTGCGTCACCAGCGCCCGTTCCGGACCTTCCGGACGGTTCGCCGCCATCGCCTCGGCCAGCGCAACATGGCTCAGGGCATCCCGCTCATTCACCTCCGTCAAGAGGTTCCAGACAATCTCTCTGGCTGTCATACTTCCTCCCCGGGCGCTCCGAGAACCGTCCCTTCCGCGAGCCGGTATCCGCGAAGATATTCCTCCGCGCTCATGCGGCGCTTTCCTTCCGGCTGAACCTCCGTAATGCGGATTCTTCCGCATCCGGTCTGCACCGTGAAGCTGTCACGGTCTGCCGCGATGACGGTGCCCGGAAGAACCTCTTTCTCAGCCGGCTCCGGGGCTTCCTCCACGGAATCCACGCACACCTCGGCGCGCCAGATTTTGAGCATCTGTCCGTCCCGGAAGGAAAATGTCCCGGGCCACGGGTTCAACCCGCGGATATATCTCTCCAGTTTTGCGGCATCCCATGAAAAATCGAGACGCCCCATCTCCTTGGTCAGCTGCTTTGCATAGGGAGTGGTCATCTCCCCCTGGGGAACCGGCGTAAGGCTTCCGTCAAGGATGCCCGGGATGGCGCGCACCAGCGCTTCCGCACCGGCTATCGCCAGCTTATCGTGCAGGGATCCGCCGGTCTCGTCCGCTGCGATCGGAACCTCCTGCTGCAACAGGATATCCCCCGTATCCAGTCCTTCGTTCATATACATAATGGTGACGCCCGTCTCCTGCTCCCCGTCCAGAATGCTCCACTGGATCGGAGCGGCGCCGCGGTATTTCGGAAGCAGCGACGCATGCACGTTGATGCATCCCCACTTCGGAATATCCAAGACGCTCTTCGGCAGGATCTGTCCGAAGGCCGCCACGATGATCATGTCGGGATCTGCCTCGCGGATGACCTCCACATTTTCCGGGAGACGGAGTTTCTCCGGGGTAAACGCCGGGATGTCACGGCTCACCGCCAGCTCCTTGACCGGGGAACACGCCATCGCCTTGCCCCGCCCCTTCGGGCGGTCGGGCTGCGTCACAACCAAAACAACCTCATAGGGCTCCGCGAGGAGTCTCTCGAGGATCGTCGCCGCGATCTCCGGCGTTCCCATATACACAATTCTCATACGCTTCACCTTCCGCTTCGTATTCCGGCTCCCGCCGGCGGGGGACACTCCGGATTACTTCTCCCGAGCGTCCTCGTCCTCCTCCGATTCCTTCTGAAGCTCGGAGTTGTCGTACAGGCGTCCCTCCACCTTTTCCACATAGAGGTGTCCGTCCAGATGATCGAGCTCATGACAGACGGCGCGGGCAAGGAAGCCCTCCGCCTCCATCTCATAGGTGTCGCCCTCAAGGTCGGTGTAGGTTGCCGTCACCTTCTCCGGCCGGGTCACCTGACCGCTCTTGCCGGGGACGCTCAAGCATCCCTCCCAGCCGGTCTGGCTCCCTTCGCTGGCGGTGATGACAGGGTTGATCATGACAAGGGGCTCGTTCCGCTCCTCGGAAATGTCGATCACGACGATGCGCTTTAAGATGCCGACCTGCGGGCCCGCAAGGCCGACGCCCTCCGCATCGTACATCGTCTCCAGCATATCCGCTGCGAGGTCCCTGATCCGGGGCGTGATCTCATGGATCTCCTTCGCCCGTTTTGTCAGGATCTCCTCTCCCTGTTTCCGGATATTTCTCAGTGCCATAGCAGTTCTCTCCTTCCCGTCTCGTGTCAATCCATGTCAAACGTGAGGCCGGCTCCGCCTCGCGCCTGGTGCATCCAGCTTTCCGCCGCATCCTTCACCGCGATCAGCGTCTCGATGGAGCCGCTCTTCACGTAAATGACGCGGAAATACATATCATTTTTCTTGGGCATCTGCGGCAGCGTCGGTCCGATCACCGCCGCGTCCGCGGTTTTCACCGTATCCCGGACCAGCCCGCCGAGCTCCTCCATCGCTTTCTCAAGCGCCGCCTCCCTGCGGTGCCCGCCGACGATGGTCAGCATATGGCGGATCGGCGGATATCCGAAGGATCTCCGGTACCGGATCTCGGTCTCGTAAAATGTGTGATAATCCGAGTCGGCAGCCGTCGTGATCGCGTAGTGCTCCGGCCGGTAGGTCTGGATGATGACCTCGCCGGGGATCCGGTCGCGGCCGGCACGGCCCGCAGCCTGTGCCAGCAGGTCAAAGGTGCGCTCCGCACACGCATAGTCAGCAACTCCCAGGGACAGGTCCGCAGCCAGCGCGCCAACGAGGGTCACATTCGGAAAATCATGCCCCTTGACGATCATCTGCGTCCCGATGAGGATGTCTCCCCTGCCCTCCGCAAAATCGGACAGGATCGCCTCGTAATCGTCCGCGGCCTTCGTCGTGTCCGCATCCATGCGGAACACTCTGGCCTTTGGGAACTCCTTCTCCACAAGCTCCTCGATTTTCTGTGTCCCGCTCTTTCCAAAGGGCAGAAAATACGGGGAACCGCACTCCGGGCACGCCTTTTTGTAGGGAACCCGGTGTCCGCAGTAGTGGCACTGCAGCGTGCCGTCGTTATGGTAGGTTAAGGAAATGTCGCAGTGGGGACATTTGGCGATGTACCCGCAGGCGCGGCAGGACACAAACCCGGCGTACCCGCGGCGGTTTAAAAAGAGCATCACCTGCTCGTGTCTGGCAAGACGCTCCTCGATGGCTTTGTGCAGGCGTCGGCTGATGACCGAATAATTCTTCGCCTTCAGCTCCTCCCGAAGGTCGATGATCTCCGACCGGGGAAGCAGGGCGCCGTCCTTCGCCCGCTTGGAGAGCGTCAGCAGTTTGTACTCTCCCGTCTCGCAGCACCGGTACGTCTCCAGCGACGGTGTTGCCGACCCCAGCACCACGGTGGCTCCGCACATTTCCGCGCGCTCCACGGCCACATTGACCGCGTGGTAGCGGGGCGTCAGCTCGCTCCGGTAGGATGTCTCATGCTCCTCGTCCACGATGATCAGGCCGAGGTCCGGAAACGGCGTGAACAATGCCGACCTTGGTCCGATCATGATGGAAATCTTCCCTTCCTTTGCCCTCTCGTGCATGCGGTACCGCTCGCCTGCCGGCATCTTCGAATGCACAAAGGCGACACGGTCCCCGAAACACCGGTAGAACCGGAGCACGGTCTGATAGGTAAGCGCGATCTCCGGGATCAGAACGATAACCTGCTTTCCCTCCGCGAGCGCCTTTTCGATAACGCTCAGATACACTTCCGTCTTGCCGCTTCCGGTGATCCCGTGAAGCACAAAGACTCCGCCGTGCCCTAGGCTTTCCGCGATTGCTCCCGCCGCCGCAAGCTGCTCATCGTTGAGCTCCACCGTGAGGCCCTGCCCCGGTTCGCTCTCGCTTTCGGCGAGCTCCGCGACCGTGAGGATTCCCTCCTCCTCTGCCTTGGCAAGCGCTGCCTTGGAGATCTTCAGCTTGCCGGTAACCAGTTCATACGGGATCTCCTCCGTCTCCAGAAGGGCTGCGTACAGTCTTGCCTTCGCCGTCTCCCTCGCAGAGAGCGCCGCAAGGACCTCCTGCAGATCCCCCTTTGGCATGGCGCGGCGTATTTTCCGCTTCGGGACCGATGCGATCTTCTGTCTTGAGGGGATCACGGTCCGAAGGGAATCGTACAGTGACCCGCCGTACCGGCGCTTGATCCGGTAGGCAAGTTCCACTAAGGAGTCCTCGATCGACATATCCCTCTTTGGGATGTCGAGGATGGGCTTAATCTTCCCCGGGTCCAGCTTCGGCTTGTCCGAAAGCCCGACAATGTACCCCCTGCGGGGCGTCTTCGAGTTGCCGAACTGCACCAGGACCGGCGATCCGACTTCCGCGCGGTCCTGCAGTTCCGCAGGGATCCCGTACTGGAACGACCGGTCGAGGGTCGGCGCCGAGATATCTATGATAATGTCAGCATATGCCATAACTTCCAACTTTCCTTGTATTCACCGGGACTCGCCCCGAGTATCACGCGTCCTGCGGGCCGCCCTTCGCCATGTCCCGCAGCGCCCCCGCGATCACGTCCATTCCCATTCCGCGGGACCCTTTCAGAAGGATCGCATCCCCGGACTTCATCACCTGCCGAAGGATATCAAAGGCTTCCTCTCTCGTCGGTGCATGAACGATCTGTCTCTCCCCCGCCGACCCCCGTGCGGTCTTCCCCGCCTCATCGGAGATTGCCGCAGCTTCCGTTCCCACGGCAATCAGGATGTCGATGGGCCGCTCCGCCACATCGCGTCCGACCTGCCGGTGACACTCCTCGCTGTGCTCCCCGAGCTCCAGAATGTCCGCAAGCACGGCGATCCTGCGCTCCGCCTTCACGGCGCAGAGCACGTTGAGGCCGCTTCGCATCGAGTCGGGACTCGCGTTGTACGTATCGTCGATCAGAGTGATCCCGTTCGGGAGGGTCTCGATCCCGCCGCGCATCGCCATGGGGCGGTACGCAAGAAGCGCCTCCGCCGCCTTCTCTGCGGAAAGCCCGAACAGTTCGGCGATGCCCAGTGCCGCCGTGGCGTTCGAGACGTTGTGGTGTCCCGGAACCGGAAGCGAAACCTGCACCGTTCCCTTCGGCGTGATCACGGAAAATGCCGCCGAATCCTCCGAAAGTTTCTCCTCCGTATAGCGATACCGGCACCAGTCCGCAGCGCCGTAGGCCGCGACCGTGATCTTCGGAAAATGTTCCCTTGTGGACTCATACATCTCAATGCCGTCCGTCCCGCAGTACTCCGGGTTGTCCGGACAGAGCGGCGCCAGCAGCGGGTCGTCCCCGTTTACCAAAAGCATGCCGCCATCCGCGATCTTGTTGGCGATGGCCAGCTTCTCCCGGCGGATCGCCTCCTGCGAACCGAGGTTGCCGATGTGGGAGACGCCAATGTTGGTGATCACGGCGCAGTTCGGCTTTGCAACGGCCGCGATCCTTCCCATCTCGCCGGGAAGACTCATTCCCATCTCGATGACCGCAACGTCCGTGTCATCCGTGAGCTCCGCCATCATCTGCGGTACACCCAGCTGTCCGTTTTTGTTTCCCTCGGTGCGAAGCACCTTGCCAAGGGGCGTGAGGGCCGTTGCGATCAGCTCCTTCGTGGTGGTCTTGCCGACGCTTCCGGTGATGGCGACCATGGGCACCGAAGCGTGCTTATCCCTCCAGTATGCGCCGAGACGCTGCCATGCATCCCTTGCATTTTCCACCAGAAGGTAGGTCATGTCCTCCGTGCCCGGAACGATCTCACCCCGTTCCGTCGTGGTCACACGCATCCCGTGTGCATAGGCGTCCGCAATGAAATCATGGGCATCCACCCGCTCCCCCTTCATCGGGAGAAACATGGTGTCCGCATCCCCGTCCTTTGAGGAAAAGCTGAACCCTGTCACGCTCTCTTCCGGATGGCCGCACAGGATCTTTGCTCCCATGCCCTCCGCAATCTCGCTCACCGTATATCGCATCGTCTGTATCCTTCCGAAGGCATCCGACATGCGTCTGCCTTTCCGTTTCTTCGTAATAAGCCGCTTCCGTGTGCCTCAGGAAATTCCGAGCCGCGCGGCCTCCTCGAGGATCATCTGCCGGTCGTCCATGGGGTATTTTACGCCGCGGATCTCCTGATAATCCTCATGACCCTTGCCTGCGATCACGATGCAGTCGCCCTCCTCCGCATGCGCCAACGCATAGGCGATCGCCTCCCTGCGGTCCGGCACCGTCACGTAAGCTCCCGGGCCCTTGGCAACGCCGACGAGGATATCCGCGATGATGTCCTCCGGCTCCTCGAAACGCGGGTTGTCCGAGGTCACAATGGTAAAATCCGCCATCTTCGACGAGATCTCCCCCATGTCGTACCGGCGGTCCTTCGCGCGGTTTCCGCCGCAGCCGAACATGCACACAAGGCGCTTGGGCTGATACTCCCGAAGGGTCGACAGAAGGCTGCGAAGCGCCATTCCGTTATGGGCGTAATCCAGAAGCACCGTGAACCTCTTCGACACCGGAACGCTCTCCACACGGCCCCGCACATGAACACTGCGGAGAACCGAAAGCATCGTCTCCTCCGGCAGCCCCATCTCGCATCCCACAACGGTGGCTGCAAGGCTGTTGTACATATTGAAACGCCCGGGGATCGCGGTTTCCACAGTGAGTTCCCGCTTTCCGGTCACGCGGTACAGAACTCCCTTGTGTCCGGGCTCGTTCACCAGCTCCGTGTCCACCATGCGGTAATCGCAGCCCTCGCCGACGCCGAACCGGATGACCTCGCAGGTGCTTCCCTCGATCATCTCGGGGGCATGGGCGTCGTCCGCGTTGAAAATGCCCTTCTTACACATGGAGAACAGTTTCTTTTTACAGTTTTTGTAATCTTCAAAATCAGGATGCTCGTTGCCGCCGATGTGGTCGGGCTCCAGGTTGGTGAAGATGCCGTAATCATAGTCGATCCCGTAGACGCGGTCCATCTTCAGACCCTGGGAGGAAACCTCCATCACCACCGCCTTGCAGCCGGCGTCGCGCATCTGCGCCATATAGTCCTGGATCACGATGGACTCCGGCGTGGAGTGGGACGCGGGAATATGTTTCTCCCCGATGATATTTTCCACCGTACCGATCAGGCCGCAGGGGATCCCCGCTCCGTTGAGCATGTGAAAGATCATGTACGCCGTCGTGGTCTTGCCCTTCGTGCCGGTGATCCCGATGGTCGTGAGGGACCTCGAGGGGTGCTCAAACCATGCCGCGGAAGCCGCTGCAAGGGCTTTGCGGTCATCCTCCACACGGATCACCGTCACTCCCTCCGGCACTTCGACATCCTTCGTCACCAGCAGCGCGGCAGCCCCCGCCTCCAATGCCTGCGGGATGAAGCCATGGCCGTCGGAAACCGTCCCCGTGATGCACACGAAGACTTCTCCGCCGCTTATTTTCCGGGTGTCGCACGCGACTCCGGTCACTTCCGTGTCTGCGGACCCCTGAACCACCGTATAGGGAACCTCCGCGAGAAGTCTGGAAATCTTCATATTCTGCCTCCGAAAAATGGCTCTTGCCAAGTTCTGCATATTTCCCGAAACAGCAGTCCCACAACACCCGATGCTGTGGGACTGCCGCTTCTTTTGTCACATGTATCTGTATAGGTCTTCGTACTGCTTCGCGGAATTGGTCCACGAAAAATCCATCGCCATGCCGCGGTCCACGATCTTGTTCCACTCGCGGCGGTGATCGTAGTACACGCTCTTCGCGTAGCGGATGGTCGCCAGCATCTCATGGGCGTTGTAGTTGCAGAAGCCGAAGCCGGTACCGCGGTTTTCGTACTGGTTGTACGGCTCCACGGTATCGCGGAGTCCGCCGGTCTCGCGGACGATCGGCACCGTTCCGTACCGAAGGGCCATGAGCTGGGAAAGTCCGCAGGGCTCAAACAGCGACGGCATCAGGAACGCATCGCAGGCCGCGTAGATGCGGTGCGAACGCTCGTTGTTGTAGTAGATGCTCGCCGACACGCGGTTTTTGTACTTCCACTCGAAGTGGCGGAACAGGTTCTCGTACTTCGGATCGCCGGTGCCGAGCACGACAAACTGCGTATCCTCCGCACAGATCTCCTCGATCACATAGTCGATCAGGTCGAAGCCCTTTTGATCCGTAAGACGGGAAACCACGCCGAGCATGAAGATTTTCTCGTTGACATCCAGACCGAGTTCCTGCTGGAGGGCTCTCTTGTTCTTGCTCTTCTCCTTGCGGAACGTGATGGCATCGTAGTTGTTGTAGATCAGCGGATCCGTCGCCGGGTCGTACTCCTTGTAATCGATACCGTTGACGATACCGGTAAGGCAGTTGCTCCGGGCGTTCATCAACCCGTCGAGGCCCTCTCCGTAGAACTGGGTCTTGATCTCGTTTGCATAGGTGTTGCTCACGGTGGTGATTCGGTCGGCGTACACAAGTCCGCCCTTTAAGTAGTTCGCATCCCCGTACGCCTCCAGCTTGTCCGGCGCAAAATAATAATCCGAAAGCCCCGTGATATCCATCACCGCCTTCTTGTCCCAGATGCCCTGGAACTTCAGGTTGTGAATGGTCATGATGGTCTTGATCCCGCGGAAGAACTCGTTGTCCTGGAACCGGTCATGGAGCATGACGGGGATCAGGCCGGTCTGCCAGTCATGGCAGTGGATGATGTCCGGGCGGAAATCCAAAGCCGGAAGAGCCGAGAGGACCGCCTTGCAGAAGAAGGCGAATTTTTCGATGTCCTCGTGGATATACCCGTAGGGGTGATTTCCCGCAAAATAAAACTCATTGTCCACAAAGTAGAACGTCACGCCCTCGTAAACCAGACGGAACAGGCCGACATACTGGCTTCTCCAGGAGAGATTCACCGTGAAGTTGGTGATGAACTCCATCTGGTCCTTGTATTTCTGCGGGATCGCCATGTATTTCGGCAGGATCACGCGAACATCAAACTCATCCTTGTTGATGTACTTCGGCAGGGATCCGACCACATCCGCCAGACCTCCTGTCTTGATAAAAGGTACACATTCCGAAGCAGCAAACAAAATCTTTTTCATAGTAACCTCTTTGCCGCCCGCCGCTGCGGGCTATTGCTTATTACCGGTGGTTTCCCGGTTGTCGATCAGACTTAATTGAGCGGATCCTCGCCGATGCGCACGTCGTTGATCCATACGCGGGCAGGCACGTTGACCGCCTCTTGCTCCCACTCGCAGACAAACCCGTGGTTGTCCTTGCTGAAATACCCGTAGTCTCCGTCTCTCTCTCCGTCATTCCAACGGTAGTTCGACCAGGTTTCGATCTCCACATAATCCTCCGCGCCGTCGTTGTTCGGCTCTAACGGAGCCCAGTCCTCAAACTCCCACGGTTCCCCGGTCACCCAGCGGAAGGTTCCCTCCTCCTCGACATCGGTCGCTCCGAGCCAGTAGGTGCGCTTCTTGCCGTCCTTTATGAACTCGATGATGAAATCGCGCTCGGCCTCGTCGGTGATGGTCAGAAGATGTCCGCCGTAGCTCTCGCAGAGGGCTTCCACATCCTCCCAGATGTAGCCGGTGTCATACCGCATATAATACCGGCCGTTGTACTCCGTCGCTTCCTTCGGGATCTCGACGGTCCGCTTGACAACATATTCGTCGCCGTTCTTTATGCCGTCGCCGTCGATGTCATCGTTGGCCTGGATCTGGTCATAGGTATACCCGTTGAAGATCTTCGCGCCGGTTCCCGTGCGGATAACGCCGTCGCAGATCAGGATCGTCAGGAAATCGGTAATACCGTCATTGTTGCTGTCCGCACCGCTGTCCAGCGAGAAATCCACCTCCGTCACGCCGGTGTGGGCAATGCCCTCGGTGTAGGCAGCCTTGTTGATCAGAACATAGGTGCCGGGATATGTGGTGTAGATGGACACCGCGTTGCCATCCACCTCGGTGCTGAATTCGTAAAGGGTCTGCGTCTCCTTGTTCAACGCGTAGACCACGGGACAGAACGTCTCGTCCGGAGTCTTCCACAGGGTCTCATCGGTGACCACGAACCCGACCTTCACCAATCCGGTGGTGCCGTTTAATAGTGTCACGGCTCCGAGATATCCGGGGATCGTATCGTTGATCAGCTCCTGCGGGA